>Ga0265297_10000833_pt1 | contig 83391 bp, 71 predicted proteins | sample Munlanlwell13791_FD_192502 | JGI IMG/M metagenome (GOLD analysis project Ga0265297, IMG submission 192502) | Leachate microbial communities from a municipal landfill in Southern Ontario, Canada - Leachate well 137-91 | ecosystem: Engineered > Solid waste > Landfill > Unclassified | place...
TTGTTTCAGAAGCAATTTCTTGGCCTACCACGCCATTAATTGCATTAATCACTTCAGTTATAGTAGTTTGTGCAGGTATCACTCCTCTTAAGCTTATTTCTAGAGGATTACCACTCTGGTCAATTTCAATTCTAATATAATGATTAACTGATAAATCTACAGAACCAGATATATCTACTGTACTTGTATATTTAGCTGTCGTTTCTTCATTTAAAGGATGTAATTTATACTGGATTTCTTTGATACCTGATGCATCGACAGCAACAATACTTATATCTGGCGAACTTGTATACCAACCATGTTTTCCATTAATATGAAAACTTTCATAAATATAAGTTCCTGGGCCCTCTGTATCAATAAAAACATTTACATAACAAGTTCTAACTTGTTCGACATTACCAGCAAAATCCACTGACATGTAATTTATTATATATGAACCAGTCTCAGATAAAGTAACAGAAGATCCAGAAGTAGAATCGACAGTGGGAATCGTTCCATCTGTAGTATAATAAGTATTTTCAACACCTGATGCCAAGTCAGATGTGTAAAAATACACAGTCACAGGTTGTAGATGTAATCCCTGTGTTGCATCATCTTGAGTGAAAGGAGGATCAGAATCATATTTAAAAAACGTAGTATTTACATCTTCAACATTTCCCGCATTATCTTCAGAAAAATATTGTAAAGTGTGTATACCTTCGCTTGGTAATTGAAATTGTGAACCTTCTACATACTCTTCAAATGGATCTGAATTAAAACGATAAAATGTTCTCAAAACTCCTGAAGAACTATCTGTAGCTATCAAAGAAATATTAGGATTTGTTATATACCAACCATTAGAACCATTAGGTGGAACAACAACATAAGTAGTAACAGGAGGAACATCATCAAGTCTTAGAATTTCATCTTTTGTTCTTTCAGTATTACCCAAATTATCTACAGAGAAATATTTTATATGAATTTCACCTTGACCTTCAACCAAAAATCTTGTTATATTATCAAGTTGATTAGGCCCATAAGATGACAATGTTGTGGGCTCAGAACCATCAATAGTATAATATGTTCGATAAACACCTGCAGGTGTATCATGCTCGGTATTAGCATAATCTATAGCTTGTAATTCAACAAAAAATTGAGTATGACGATTCCATAATATCGGTATATCGCTTGTAGTTATAGGAGGTATGTTATCTTTTACAGGCTCTGAAAAATCTACAATATGTAATGTTATAGGATCTGAAGTAGTTGTTAATCCCATGTTGTCTGTTGCTTTTGCAGTAATTTCATAATCTCCTACTGCAAGATCATATAGTATACAACTATATGGCGCAATTGTGTCTTCACCTATTTTTATAGAACCTGTTCCATCATCAGAAAAAAACTCTACTAAAGTAATTGTTCCATCAGGATCTGTAGCTACAGCTCTTATTAAAACTTCAGACAGCTTTGCAAAAGTTACTTCGCCTGGTGAAGTTATTGGGTCAGTAATATAACATATAGGATAAGCTATACCAAGAACAGAAATTAAAACAGTTTCTGAAGTAATAACTGCACCAAAACTGTTTATTGCTCTTGCTGTTAGTTCGTAGGATCCTTCAGTAAGATTTTCAATTGTGTAACTATAAGGCGTTGTATAATCTTCTCCAACTTTTATATCGTCTAAAAGAAATTCTACCTTAACAATTGTACCATAAACAGTTGTAGCAGACACATTCACGGTTACATCAGCTGGTTGATTATAAGTAGCTCCTGAACTTGGAGATGTAATTGCGCAGGTAGGTATCATCCACTGAAAAATAGGATAAATTGCAGTCAACCACTCTGAGTATAAAGTCGTACTTGATTCTATTACAAAACTATCTCCTACATTATAATGTGTACCATTACCCCCAGGTTCAGTATTCCATCCAATAAAAATCGAACCTGTCTTTTCAAGATTTCCAGAATTACTTAAAACTGTAACAATATCAGTTTCGGCATAAACATTAGAATCTACAGGTACAATGCCAGTCGTACTTCCATTTTCATCATAAGTAACATTAAGAGGCACAACAGGTGTCCATATAGCATAAAGATTGACATCAGATACGCCCATAGAAAAAACATCTGCTGGCACATATGAGGTACCTGAACCATCAGGTTGAGTATTCCAATTAACAAACTCATAATAATCCTTAACAAGACTGCCTTGATTTAAAATTGTCACAAAATCATCTTCAAAATATTCTGTAGAATCTACAGGAGCTATACCCCCTGTATTCCCATTTCCATTATAAGTCACAGTGTAAACAGGTGTCCATTGAGCATAAAGAGTAATAGATTCCGTTATTATAAACGTGTCATCTGGTATATAACTTGTACCTGTTCCTCCTGCTTCAGTATTCCAACTTGAAAACACATAACCATCTCTAACAAGACTACCTGTATTTCCTAAAACTGTAACAGTATCACCAGAATCATATAAATTGGAATCTACAGGCGCCGTACCCCCAGTGCTTCCATTTCCATTATAAGTCACAGCGTAAACAGGCGTCCATTGAGCATAAAGAACAACCGATTCTGTTATTGTAAATGTATCATCTGGTAGATAACTAGAACCTGTTCCTCCAGCTTCAGTATTCCAACCTGAAAACACATAACCATCTCTAACAAGACTACCTGTATTTCCTAAAACTGTAACAGTATCACCAGAATTATAAAGCGTTGAATCTTCAGGTGGAACTCCCCCGGTACTCCCATTCCCATTATATCCTACAGTAAATCCTATAGGCTCTATTTCAAAAAGTCTTAAACCACCCCAATCATCCAGTCTATCCCAATTATAGTATGCCGATAGTACCCAACGTCCGTCTCCTGTATTTGTGTCTTGATAATTAAAACTAGGAGATGTATCTGAATACACAATATTATTAGCACTATTTTCTAGTACAAATAACCCATTGTCGTTTGATTCATAAACATATGTTCCATATGAACGAACAAAATTTGTTATTCCTCTATCCCCATTTTCTGTATAAACTAATGAAAAAGGATCTAGAGTAAGACTAAAAAGATTTACTCCATCAGAACCTACACCCGTCATTACTGAAGTATTAGAAAGCCCTATACCATTCCAAACATTATCAAAATCATCAGATCTACCCAACAAATTATATGCTGAACCTGTAAATTCATATACAGTTACTGATGGACCACCTATATCACCTGTGTATATATTCCCATTATGATATTCTAATGCTTCTGGATAACCATTTATCTCATCCCAAGGAGCATAAGCAACAAGAGTTAAAACATTAGATATAAGTTGATAACCCTTAACCCCACCCTCATTACAAGCGATATGCCAAGTATTGTCGCCTTTTGCTAAATTACTATAATATGGAACTTCCCCTATAGGTGCAGTAGAATCATAATCGCTATCAATTAAGGTAACTCCAGATTCCGTAAAAGTGTAGATAAAAAGTCCATATCCTCCACAAGATAATGCAAGATAAGTTCCATCATAAACTAAATCATATACTTCATCTACACCTATTGAAGCAAGTGGAATTGAATACAAATATACAAGACTAATCCCCACTCTTTTAAATATTATTACGCCCTCAGACCAATCAGCAACAAAAATATACGGATCATAATGAAAGACTCTCCAAGGGTCTTTTATATATGTATAATCATAAAAATCATCTCGTAGTATCATTGCCATAATTGAGTTACCTATTGTTAATTATTCGTTATCATTCATAAACCAAATGTTTACAAAATCCCATGTTTCATAAACTCCCGGTGTGCCCTTGATTTTCATTTCATTTGTGGTCTTGCCTATACCACCATCTGATTCTGTTCTTCCTGAAGTTTCAATATCCCAATAAGAATTAAAAACTTCTTTAGTAGCAGATCCACCTTGTAAGTTAATCATCCCGCAATCACCTGATATAGCATTATGAGACCAACATTCGGGATTAGAATCTATAACAGTATAAGTTCCTGCAGGTAAAACTAATTGCTCAATAGAAAGATCTATATACCAAAAAAAAGCATTTAACAACTGATATGGACCATAAATAGTCAAATCAGTATGTTGAAAGGAAACAGTTCCAGGAGGTGTCCCATTATTATTGACATGTGGCACTTCAATTAATGTTAAAACAGTAGATTCTAATAAAGTGAACTGCGTCGGGTTGGGTGGTGGATCCCCATAACTAGAAAATCCGCTATAATTCACATTACTATAAATAGTATTTACATTGGGATAAGAGTTTCCTATTAATCCCCCTGCAAAACGTACTAGCCATTGAGCATAAAGACTTACATCTTCAGATCCCATTTCAAAAGTATCACCTGGATTATATGAAGTACCAGTTCCATCTGCAGATGTATTCCAACCATTAAACATATAATTGTTTCTAAAAAGATCTACATTATCCAAAACTGTTACTGTTGTTCCTGTATCATGTTCTGTTGGTGGTGCAGGAACTGTACCAGTAATATTGCCGTTACCATAATAAGAAACAATTTTAGGCTCAAGACCTGCCGCCCAAACATCATTATTAAAAGTAGTACCTATTCTACCACCTACAATAAAAGCTCTATTATTGTGATCGACAAGTCCAAAATCACTTCTTGCAGGATAAGGGTCCTCTTGAGTTATTTCAGTAAAATTAAAACCATCAGCAGTAGACCAAACATCATAGTAATCAAAAAGTTGAGTAGCACCACCAATAATAGCTAATAAGTCATCTGATGCATTCTTAACATATTGGTGTTCTTTCCTTGGACCCCAAGCTGCAAATCCCCCAAAATTCCATGTCGCTCCATCATCGGTAGAATATCTTATTGTGTTATAATTAGTTGCTCCAAAGTTGCCACCGTAAATTAACAAGTTACCTAAAAAAGAAACCATTATATGTTCTCTTAAACTAGCTCCAAAATCTGAACTATCCAAAGTCCAACTAATACCATCTATAGAACTATAAACATCTTTGTAAAAAGATGCTAAACCGTCAAATCCTCCACTCAGATACATTTTCCCATTATGAACACAAAAAGCAAATTCATGACGAGGAGACCAAGAAGCAGCAGCAGTTACTTGCGTCCAATTAACTGCGTCCTCTGAACTCCAAACATCATTTAACATTACGCTTAAATCAGTTGAACCACCAAACACCCAAAATTTACCATTATTATAAATAAAACCATGTGCCGATCTTGCTGCCCAACCCGGACTGTCTGTCAACAATTCCCAGGTAACACCATCTAATGATCTCCATACTTCACTAAATTTATTTGTTGCATTAGTACCACCAGTCATGTATATATAATCACCTACATTAATGCATCTATGTAAACCTCTTGTTTCCCAAGTTGATGTTTCTACGAGTCTTACCCAATTATCAAGTACAAATGCCATAAGAGATTACCAATTCTATTTCTAATCTGAAACTAAACCTACGCTATAACAATTATTCACTTTTTGTGTATCTGTACAAAAATGTTGTCCAATAAATCCACCAGTATATCTATGAGATAATGCTAAATTTGAAACATCACCTCTTGCAAAACAATCAGTTATAGAAATATGTGATTCTCCAATAAATCCCCCGCAATGTCCCCCATTATTAGAAATAACATTACCAAAAGCACAACATTCTACAATTTCGCAATCCGAACCTTCAGCATACCCTATAAAACCGCCTGCTCTAGAAGAACCATTTTCTATATTTCCTATAGAAAAACATCTTTCAAAGTTAAAACCATTAACATATCCACCAAACCCACCAATATTATCTCCTAAATTTGCGTTATCTGTAATTGTTCCAAAAACAAAACAAAGCGTAATAGTTCCTGCTCCACTTGTACTACTAGCATAACCTGCAAATCCTCCTGCACTCCCAGTATTTTCGCAAACAACATTAGAAGTAGTATAACAATTTGAAATCATATCAATATATGCATAACCAACCAAACCACCTGTATACGTACCTCCAAAAACAGATCCCGTAGAATAACTGTCAACAATTCCTTCTGGTAATCCGCTATAAACAGATTGACTTCCTATAAGACCGCCTATATAACTACCATTTAACGAACCAATAACATCACCTGTAGCATAACAAGCTATCACAGCACCAATATGTTGTCCACAAAGACCACCAAAATTTTGCGAAAAATCATTATTTAAATCGATAGAAAGATTACCTGTAGAGTATGAATTGCTAATATTTGCTTCACATCTACCAAAAAGTCCACCTACATAATAAGTTCCTTTGATATCGCTTGTTGAGTAACAATTGTTAACAATTGCAGAACCAAATGTATAAGCAACATGATACCCTACTAAACCACCCATACCATAAAAATTTGAAGCACCAGGTGTAGTGTCGTCTACAAAAGTACAAGTAGAATAACAATTTGAAATTTTATCATTAACACAATACCCTAATAAACCACCAACGTAACCAGCATGCGTATATGTTATAATTCCATTTGAATAACAATTATCTACATCAGCATTATAAAGATATCCAGCTATGCCACCAATATAAGTAGAACTATTTATGTCACCAATAAAACTACAGTTCTTTATATCTCCTGTAGATAAAACTCCAACTAATCCCCCTATATAATCTGTACCTGTTAAATTGCTTCTTGAATGACAATTGTCAAAAGTTGTTTCTTGACAAAAACCACCCAACCCTCCAATATTACTTGCTCCAGTTGCATCAATAGTAATAGCAACATTACAATCTTTTACATTAACATAAAAAGGGAAACCTATTAGCCCACCAGAATTTCCAGTAGAATTTAAACTCCCTGTTACTTCGCAATTATCAATAGTGCAAATATTTGTTGTAATTAATTCTCTAACTCCGCATAAACCTGCAGAAGATTCTAGACCAGTTATATCAACTTGCAAAAGTCTAATATTTGAAAGTGCTGCTGAATCAATTCGTTGAAACAATGCAACATATTCCTCAGTAGGTCTATTCATAAACAAACTAGAAATTGAGTGTCCACCTCCATTAAAAACTCCTGTGAACACATTCGTTATAGAAAAAGCATTAAGAGGGTAATAAGCTATAGGACGAAAACCTAAACCTCCATTCCAAGTAGTCGTAATTGAAGCATCTATATTTGTAGTTTGTATATAAGTATCATGTAATGCAAAACCCATAGTCCCTGATACAGCATCTCCAGGTGAACCTATAGCTTGTAATTGTTCTATTGTCGAAATAAAAAAAGTATTCAATGTATAAGAATCAATATAATTGTATTTTTCTATTAAATCACTTTCAATGCCATTACTAATTTCAAGAGTTATTTTATATGTGCCACGGATAAAAGTATGTGTAGGATTTTCTTCAGAACTATAATATCCATCTTCAAAATTCCATGAATATGAAGTAACAGGAAAATCCGAGTAACCTATGTACGAAAAATTCACTGTTACAGGTGCTAAATCAGCTATTTTATCTGAAGAAAAATCTACAGATTCAATTGACGAATAACGATAGATTTCGCCTAAATCTTCAGTTCCCAAATATAAAGTGTCTCCTTCTATCAACAAATGCATTTTTCCTAGAAGATTGTATGAGCGAGATCCCATTTCAAAAATATTTTCCCAATTAGTAACACCATCTCTCAATAAAAGACCATCATTTGAAGTAGTCCAAACTGCTGCATATACCCGATCTCTATAGACTAATAAATCTGTAGTAATAGCATCATCGCTTATAGAATTGCAAACTAAATCCCAAATTTCAGTATCAGCATTAAATAAGAATAATTCTCCTTCATTTGTACCAGCATAAAAAATGCCCTCTTTTACGCATAATCTGTTTATTGAATTAGAACAAGGGGTTCCAAATAAGACAAAATTTGATAAACCATCCCAAATTATAAATGCACCATTATCTGCACCAAGATACAAAGTACCATCTAAAGAAACCCCATCATTAAGATTACTTGGATAAACACCAACACTCTCCCAATCGACTCCAGTAAATCTCAACAATTGTCCTTGAATACCTGCTAGACAAGCAAATAAAGTATTATCATGAATGATAAAATTTTTCACCCAATAATCTGTGTCACTTGGCCCACATACATAATCAAATCCGTCTCTTGTTGCATTTAAAACATACAAATCATAATTTCCATTTTGCCCTGAAGCTAAATACAGGTTATTATCAAATACTATCATTACTGGAGAATAAAAACCAACAATAGGAATGTCTAATTCCCATTCGGTAATTGTTGCATTGCTTTTATGAACATAACTATTATTGCAAACATATATTCTGTTTTCAAAATAAGCTATGTCTGATATACTCCCAGCAATGTTTTCTGAAATTACAACAACGGGTTTCCCCATTTTAACTCCTCTTATTTCTCAAATTCAATCTTGTCTAATGTCTCTACACTTGGAAACAAATTTGCTGTAACATTCATAGTAAACTTCTGTTCTTTTGTTTCATGCAAATTCATTATAACAGGGCCTTTTATAGACTTATTAGGAATGATATGAACTGTGGACAATTCAAATTGTCTTACTGTTCCGTCTTTAAGCGTAACTTTTAATTTCATATTTTCTCCTTTAAACTGTCGTGATAACAACTTCACCAAGGGATAAAAATTCTAAACTAGTAATATTAATATCTGACGAACCAGTCTCTCCATTTACTACATATGACACAGTGTAGGTATGCAATGTTGGTGAATCACTAGAAAGCGTTGAAAGAACAATTTCACCATCAGATCCAATAAAACCTTGACCAGCAGCTGAATCGACATCGTTTTTGTCAGTAATTAATGTTAAAGGTCTGTCATCTTCAAAAATAGCATAGAAACCATCTTTTGCAATATTTCCTAATGTTTTGCATAAAAGAGCACCAGGACCTGTAGTATAAGAGTCTACCGTGCTCTGTTGGTATATAGTAAAAGTTGAAGCAATAGTTTCTCTATTTATTTGTGTCCCATTTGCTTTTACCATTTTTGCTAAAGGAACAACAACAGATTTTATATTAGCAACTTCTTCTATTGCTCTTATAACATCGCTTTGAGCAATACTTTCGCCTAATCTTAATTTATTAAATTCATTTGATAAAGCTGTTCTAATGTCAGATGTCGCCTGAAGAGAATCAGAATCAGGTAATAAAACTACAGATATATCCAAATCAACTTTGGTTTCAAGAACTTGTTTTACTAACACATCAGCTGTAATGTGTCTTGATGTTTCAATTTCTTCTTGAACTATTTTAATTAATGGATTTGTCTCATATGCAATAGATAAAATTTCACCATGATTGTAAATAACTTGAACTTCACTTCCATTAGGAATTGTTGAAGTTTTTGACCTTGCAAGTTGAACTCGTTTTCCCTGAGTTTCTGGTAAAACTAAATAATCATTATTTCTTAAATAAATGGTATCATCTTGTTTAACTATAATAGACTCAGTATCAATTCCATAAACTCCCAATTCTCTGTATTCATTATTGATCATCACAAAATCTTCAAAAGATGTTGCTAATTCTCCAGAAGGTATTCCATTTGCATATTTAATAGAAACTGATCTAGTTGCCTTACTAGAGTTTCCTTCTAAAAGAATATCATCTATTTTATTAAGTTCATAATTAACATTAGGCTCTAAAGTACCACTAATTGAACCAGTAATAGAAAGTATATCATCAACAGGTTGTGTCGTCAAAATTATAGGGACACTGTCTCTATATCTATAAGTGACAGTAATAAGTGATGTTGATAACATACCTATACCAGCATTTATCTCATTATTTTTTTCCAAATTTAATGTTAATCCATCAAAACCTATAAGAATACTTTCTAGAACGTTTGCATGTGCTAAATCAGCTGTAATTTCTCCTCCTGACGCAACAAGAACTGTTTCTGGGGAAGTAGAAGGTATTGTGACTATATACTGATAATTTGCTGTAAGCACATCTCCTGTTTGTAATGCTTGTGTCAAAACTAAAAATCCATTAGCTAAAGTAAGATTGTAATCTACTGTTTCAACAAGTATTATGCCATTTTTTTCTATAGAATAAGATCGTTTTACAATAGGATAGTGGTCTAAAGAAAAACTTACTTCTCCTCCACCTGCAGGATTAATTATTTCTTCATCAATGACTGTTACTTTATATTGATACCAAGCTGTTATAACATCAGCAACTTCTAAAGGTGAAGAAAAAGTTAACTCGCCTGAAGTAAGATCAATATTTATTTGTGAACCTTTTAAGAGAGTTGTTCCATTTTTTGCCACCATCCAATTTCCTAATAAATCGTAATTTTCACCTACGCTTATATTTCTTATGCTTGTTACTTCATAAATAGGTGTTGTGCTTGTGACAAGAACATTATTAGTCTGTATCAACATATCAGAAGCATCAATTATAGTAAAAGTTTCATTTACCAATTGTTTATATAAAAACCCAACTTGTTCTTCAGTCTGAGCATTTTCTCCTCCTCGAATATAAATATCTACTTTACCATAGACATGTTTTTTTCTTGTTTCGTCATAATCTCTCTGCATTAAAGAGTCGCCTGCAGCGACAACTATTACGTCTCTTACATTAGGTATCTCAGTACAAGTACGTTTATACCCATATGCTGTACCTACATCCAAACCAACAAAAGAAAGTTGTACTCTATCAGCTAAATCCGAATTAGATTCTTCATCCTCACCACCAAAAGCTGATTCTGGGTTTGTAACTGACAGTCCAGCAATATTCGTATTAACTATTGTATTGGCATTAACATTACCTGACAAACCAGGCTCGACGGCTTGTATCGGTATCGAGAGTTCATAACGTTGTGATATTGGATTATAATATTCTTCTATTCTCGAAACTTCCATAGTTCTACTTGAAAGCGTAATGAACTGAATAGCAATTTGAGTTTCTGTAGGTATAGTACTTACTATTTCGCTTAATGGCACAGTAATATCTGTTGTTGGAACTATTGTAGTGTAAAAAACAGCATTTGTAGAAGATTTAATTGCACCTTGACGAGCTTCTCCATAATTGGATGCTAATGCATCAAATGAATCATCAATTAATTCTTGAACTTCTGCATCAGTGTCGAAAAAATATGCTTGTTTTAATTGTGTTTTGTAAGTAGAACTGGAAACAGAATCAGAGACTCCATCTTGATCAGCATCATCTAAAGCTCTTAAATTAAGAAAAGATTGACTTCGCATTGCAAAATCTTCTCTTATAAAAGCCCAAGACATTTCACGACTATTAGGATCGACATGAAGTTGACGTATAATCGTTCCAGGTTTTACGTCTAAATTAGGTTCTCTTTCAAGAAGTTCTGTTATATAATCAAGGCTTATATCATTTTGAGTTCTAATAGGCGTTTCAAAAACTTCAGTTGGTATAGTTAATGGTGTAGCTTCTACTTCAATAGAGAGAACACTTTCTTCTCCTAAACTATTGACAGCTGTAATAATGTAATATTGCTTTGTTTTCTCAGTTATATTCTGATGAATGTATTCATAAATATAGGTATCTACAAATTGTTCAACTATTGTTGTCGTTTTTGTCGTACTTGTTTCTTCTACAGTTTCTTGTTTATTGATCACATCTTTTCTAATTTCACTATATGTTTCGATTAAAGAATTATTTAGTTTTACATAACCACTAAATCCTCCACCAGATGTAGTAGAATTATAAACATTATAACCTTGCACATCAGTTTCTGGATTTTTTACCCACCTTATTTCGACTTTATTACTATAAGCAACAACTGTAATACCAGTTGGAGGAGAAGGAATCATTGATTTTAACCTCTTGTCTGTATGTTTTCAGTTATAGGTACTAACCTACCAGATTGAGTTATTATACCTATATCAGCGGTATAAAGACTGGGCACTGTAACGCTTTCTTGAACATCGATTTTTGAAACTGTATCAATAAACTCACTATCAGTTACAGTCTGATATTCTTCTTGTTGAATTTGAATAGACTTAAGTTTAGAGAGAGCTGTTACAAATTCATTAATAATTTTTGTTTTTGTAATATCAGGAAATATTTTGGTCCCTATAATTAATTCAAAACTAGTACCATACCAAGTCGCAACTGGATCCGAACCAAGAATTGTTCTAATAATTTTTTTAAGATCTTGTGACAATTTATTCTCATCAAAAACCTTTTCATATTTTCCAAGTCTATCAACTGAATAATCAAGTAAATCAGAATACTTAGAACATTTATCGCAATAAATTGATTCTACAAAATAATCTACAGAAATTCTATCTGGTTCTATTACAGATTGATAATAATATGAAACTTCAACTATATCAGAATCTTTAGGTATTTGGTATAATGTAATTTTTCCTTCTTCGCTTGAAATACCTGCAACAGGCACTCTAACATTATTTATAAATACTAAAGCAGCATTATTCAATGTTTCATCAGGTGTTGTTTTAAAAACTTGAAAAATAGGTAATAAAGGATAATGTTGGGTATAAAAAACTTTTTCGACACCAGTAAATTGACTCGAAACATTTTCCTTTGATACAAAAAATCTATTAGTATTACGTGATCTATAAAATACAATATCTTGAGAACGTTCAATTAATGCTTTATCTGAAGTCTTTAAATACCAACCATCATTTTGTTTGCTATAATATGCTATTGTAACTTCCTGTCCTAATTTAGGAAATTCCTTTATTATTACTCTACTTTGTTGTGCATTTAACTCAGTAATCTTTGCTTTATAAGAATATGTTATAGTTATTATGTTTGTTATTAAGGGAATAAAATTTAATTGTATTTTACCTGTTTTAGCATCAACACTTACTATTTGATCAGAATTAATTATCACATCATCAACTTTGATAATAATGTCATCAAAAGTTATAAAACTATTAAAATCAAATAAATTTGCTCTTAACAATGGTCTTGCTTGAGTGTAAAAAAAATCCTCAACTCCAGTAAATTGTCCTGTTACATCTTCATCCACTACTTTTATTTTGACTGCGACATCTTCAAAATGTGTTGCTAATTGATTTAATTTAAGGCCATTATAAATAGGACCTTGAGACACAAAAAACGTCCTATTTGTGCCTGTCACTTGCGAAGTAAGATCTTCACGCAACATAATTTCAGCAAGATAATCTACAGGTCTCTTAAAATCATTAATTCTTACTGTTACATTTGAATTAGAAATAGGTACACCAAGAATAACAGTTTTCAGATCATTTTCTACAACATGATCATCCCAAACTACTTTATTATCACAAATTTTTGACAGTTTAATATCATAAGACATTTGTGATTATTCCCTGAGAATAATTTCTTAATTCTTCATTTGTTTTAAATAAAAAGTTAGAATTTTGATCAGTAAACATTGTATCAAGTTCATTCAATAGTGCTTTTGTCTGACTTTTTGCAATAGCTTTTCTATCTATACTTTCTTTTGTTTGTTCTATAGCATCTAATAATTTCTTCATCTTGTATTCATTTCTTTCAAGTTTGTACTTTATTGTAGAAATAAAAGGTCTTTTTATCCTTGACATCAAATCAGCAGATAAACTATCATTTTGTTTTGGAGTTTTAATAACATCATGTAACTCTGTTTCATGTAGTGTATTAACTGATTCTCCACCAAAATAAGCGTCAGCTTGACTGAAATTTGCTAAAGTCTGTCTTAGATTGTTCATCTCTACATATAAATAATTAATCTCATCATCTAAATCTATAAGTTGAGCTTCAATAAAATTTCTTAACTCTTGAACTTGAGGTATACTTAACGTACCTAAATAATTAAATGCCATGCTTTTCCCAATAGATAAAAAGTGTAGAAAACCAATGGTTTTAATGCTCTCCCCGACTACTAGGTCAATGAGCATTTTGAAGAGTGTAGTCTTTTGATGTTAGTAACGATGTGTAATAAAAACTTTAGAAATCATCCAAAAAACAATTGAAGTGCATTTCCCAAGCCTGGTGTTCCATAAACTAAAACAACACCTGCTGTATAAGCAGTAGGTTCATCAACAGGTCCATTTACAGCATTTTCAATGCTTGTCTTTAAATATTCATTACCACCACGAGCATAAGGAATTCTTAAAAAGTATAAATCTGGTATGACAAAATCTTCTGTAATTGTAGTCAAAAAAGACCTTATTGTTTCCAATAAATTTCTTAAAGAGTCTATCTTTTTTTGTAATAAGTCTATGAAATTTTGAATTGTACTTGACATTTTTTCAGTTCCTGCAAGTAATGAATCAAGTAAATTCTGCATAATTTTCATTATCTCTTCTATTTTGGGAAATAAACCAAGTGCTGATAATCTAACAGATGACCAATCTGGCCAAATTTTAGGTGAATAACGGGGAAAAGTCTTTGAGTAGCCATCACAACGTTGTTGCATCATTCCATTTTGACATGATATAGGATCCCAAAACAATTTAAAAGGGATATCTTCTGAAATAAATCCATTACCTGTTAACACTTTTCTTTCAGAGTTATCAGGATTTGTGCATTCAGTTCCATTATTATAAAAACAATTAGCATTATCATAACCTGTACATAAAGTCGACCCTCCATCACATTTAGTAATATCAAAAAAATAACGACTATATTCGGGTCTTATACATCTGAAATAGTCTTTATTATAAAAATCCGGATAATAATCATAATTAATTATAACTGTTGTTCCTGGTGCTTTATTAACCTTTATTCTACCATCTTTATCATTTAAAACCATTACTTCTGTATTTGACAAAACTACATTGTTGTAAGTTATTTGCACTGATGTTGAATCAATTGGTTTTTTTAATGTTAAAAAAGTTTGATATTGATCTAAAACAGCACTCTCAGATTTATGTGAAATTTTTAAGTCTTTTTTAAATTTATAAGTTATTGTTAACACATCATCAATTTTAAAATAATAACGAGACTTTATAAATATTTTACTTGTAGTCCCTTGAAAAGTTTTATTTCCTTCTTTAATTTTTGGAGTATAATCAACACGATAACTGTAAGGGTTTGCAATAAAATCATTACCATTCCTAGATATTCTTATTCTTACAGAACCTGCTATAGGTGTATTTGCAATAATAATAAAATCAGGTGCTTCAGCTCCAACAATTCTATGAAATTCAGTTATATCTTGATCAAAACCACATCTAAAATTTCTGCATCTTGCAAGTCCTCCAAAAACTTCAAAACTTGCATTTACAGGTTTTGCAGAAACTTCAGCACTTAACCCTCCTATAGCCATAATCTTAGTTTGTGTTATAGATTTAGGGTTTATTTCAACTTCAACAGGTTTAAAAGTTTCTGGATCAATTGTAGAAACTATTTTTTTATCGAAATCTGAAGATAAAACATTTTTTATTTGTTTGTATTGTCTATAACTCGATAAAGTAGTATACCCTGCAGCAACTACATAATAATATGTTCTATCATTTACAACAGTTGTGTCCTCAAAGACAAGTCTAAAAGGATCATTATTTAAAACAACACTAGATAACTGTTTTGCAGCATAACTCACTTCACTCAATAAGTTATCAGCATTATCTTCATTAATTCCCATAATGTCAGCAAGTTGCTTTTTTACATTAGTTACACCTACCAACTCATAGCTTTTTACTAAATTTCCATTTTCATCATGACATGGATAATTTTTGCCTTCATATTCATATGTTACAACATCTCCTCCTTGCACTTCACTTCTAAATATGAAATACTCTTTAGGCAAAATTGATGTACTTGGAGTAAAAGTAACACGAACTTCTTTATTTCCTGCAAAAGCAGAAATGTTTGATGGAGGCTCAAAAGCAACTCTAAATGGACTTCTAAACAACTTCATCAATTTTTGTATAGATCTTATAAATTTTGCTACATCATCTGGTCCAACTGTGCCAGAATCAAACATCATTACATAAGCTCCTACCATTGCATCATCTGAAAACTGAGGTCTTCTACCATCAGCTGGATCATCAAAAGATTGTACAATCTTAGCAATAAATGCAGAATATCCTCCCTTAACACTATCAAACCAGCTTGGATTATTGGGATCAAAAATATTAAAACTGCTTTTGGGCAACTCTCTAAAATACTGAGGATAAGCATAAGGAGTTATGCCAGGTTTGCCAGGTAAAACATACAAAATATATAAACCAGTTGCAGACAAATCATTAATAAAGTCATCAATTGTCTTTTTAATTTGTTCTAGTAAAATTTTCATTGCATCACTTATATCAATAATAAATATTTTTACAATATCTAAAATTTGTTTAGTAAAATCTAAAGCAGAAATTAATGGATCAATAATATTTGTCAAACTTGTTGCTATGGTATAAACTTCTCTCGGTATCCAAGTTGCTGTGTTAATTTTGCTCCAAAATAATATAGCAGGTTTACCTGTACCATGTAAAGGAACTTCAAGAACAGGTTCTGAAAAATCATTTGATAGAATTTTTAATGTTCCTGAAAGTTGTTCAGGATCATTAGGTCTAAAAGTTACACTTAAAACTAATGAATCAGAAATAGCTAATGTACCAGAAATAGGCACAGCAGAAAAAGTAGGTGGTCTTCCTGGGCGCACAGGATTAACAAAACTTGTAGTAAACGTAAGTATTTGTGAGCCCTGGTTTACAATATTTAAATCTAATGTTTGAGAACTTCCCATTGCAACATCATTAAATGATAAGGAGTCAGGTGAAACAATTATTTTAGATGATAAAACACTATTTCCCAATACACTTATATTAATTGTAGAATTATCTGGATCATTTGTCAATAAAGTTATAATGCTAGAAACATTCCCTACAGCATTAGGTAAAAAGGCTATATCAAATGTTTGTGGAATATTTTGTTGGACAGTGAGGCTAGTAACTGATGTAGTAAATAAAGACGAACCTGAAGAAATTGCTACATTTAAAGGTGCTCTACCACTATTATAAATAGTAATAGTTTCAGTTTTAGCATTATTAACTACAGCATAACCAAAATCTACAATAGAATGGGACACATCAATTATAGGAAATGCACCGTAACCTACTACAGATAAATTTATATTAGGGGTATCAGGATCATTACTTATAAAAGTAATAACTGCATTTTTAGTACCCATAGCAACAGGAGAAAATGTAATTGTAACACTTCTAGATTGCCTTGGCTGTATTTCAAAATTGTAAGTATCTGGTACAAATACAGGATTTGTAGAATTAATGCCAGAAATTCTCAAAACACCTTGACCTAAATTTAAAATAGTAACAGACAATGAAGAAGAACTACCAACAGCTACATCCAAGAAATTCAAAACGTTTGGTTGTATTGCTATATCAGGACTTACTCCTATGCCCCTCACATCAACAGGAGAAACAGGGGTATTCAAATCATTTGAGACAACATTTAATATCGCTTCCTTAATTCCTAAGTCATTTGGATTAAAAGTAACATCAATAGACTTTGAACTAGTTACTACAAAAGGTAAAGATTCATTAATTGAAAAATTTGCAGAACCTACAACTTCAATATCAATAACTTCTAAATTAATTATAGAATCATTAAAAATATTGAAACTTTTTATTTCTGGAGTATTTATTGTAATGTTACCAAAATTCAAAGAACTTGGTGAAATAACAATAGACGATGAAATTCCCTTGCCTTGCAAATCTACTGTAACTAATGGTGAATCAATATCGTTATTAGAAATAGTTAATTTTGCTAATATATTTTCAGTGTTTGTTGGAGTGAAAGCAACATTTATAGACAAAAAATGATTTGGTAACACAATTCCATTTGAAGGAGAAACTGAAAAAGAACTATTACTCAATACGATATTATTTATAATTAAATTTAAATCTCCAGAATTATGTATTTTAAAAGTTTTTATTATTGTTTGTCCTACACCAACAGTACCAAAATTTAACATTGATGTAGTTGTAGAAATATTAGGAGCTAAAATACCCATACCTATTAGTTCAACCTCTACAAGTGGCAAAGAGGTATCATTATTTGCAATTTGTAATATTCCTGAAAAATTGCCACTCGATAAAGGCGTAAAAGTAACTGGTATTCGTAAAGCATCTCCTTTTGAAATTCTAAATGCATCAACCGTTTCTTTAAATGAAGGACTTGTAGTCGAGACAGACGACAACAATAAATCAACTTCTTCTGTACTTATATTTGACACTAAAACGCTTTCAGTTTTTGAAGCTTTTACTGTTGTATTACCATAATTAATTGAATTTTTATTAACATAAATTCCTGCTGAAACACATTTACCTGTTAAAGCAATTGTGACATCTGAATCATTGCTTTTAATTATAAAAGTACCATTATAAATCATTAATGCAACAGGGGAAAATGTTGCAGTTATTGTTTTACTTTCACCAGGAATTAAAGTAAAACTAGTATCAGAAACTGAAAAAACTACATTACTTGATATTATATCAGAAACAACAAGATTTGCAACACCCTCGTTACTCACAACAAAAGCAGATTGTCTTGAATTATGTATACTTAAAAACCCAAAATCAATCACTGTTTTATTCACAACAATCATTGTTTTTTTCCTGTGTGTAATTGTCTCATTTTTTCTCTAAGTTCATTAAGTTGTTCAGAATTATCTAAAACACCCATAGAACATAAACTCTCAATTTTTGCATTAATATCATTCAATTCAATTAATACTACATCATTTACTAAAACTTGTAATTTTTCAGCTAAAACATTTTTCTTTGAACTTCTATTCTCCCAATGTAAATTTTCAGTCATAAAACTACCTTATGATAAAATAGAATCTATAACAGCAATAAGTTCATTGTTTGTTGCTATTAAACTATTGTTATTTTCTTGTTGAGTTAATTTATCCCCAACTTTAACGTAACTACCTGTTTTCTTATTCAATCTTATTGTTACTTGTTGTTTTCTTGCATTATATAAAGTTGGAGTTAAAGCAGTTTGAATATCAGCAATTCTTATAGGAATTTGAGGTTGTCTAATAGAAATTGTCGATAATCTAGTATTCCTAATTGGTGCTCTTTCGATTATGTTCTGATTATCTCTAGTATAAAATAAAATATTGACATCACCCTTAGTTGTATCCCAACCTCTTAAAACACTATATGGTAAAGTCATTATTTCTTGTTCTGTTATATTCAATAAAGAAGAGCTACTAACTGTCGACAAAGTAGTTAAAAGATTTGAATCATCGTTTATATTTAAATCGAAACCAAGTTTTGAAGCTAATGTACCACCTATTTGAATTCTTGACATTGGTCCATGTAAATCACTAATTATTTTGACATAATCAGGTCCAGAAACTGTAACATCTGTCAAACCTTCTGTTACATCTGTTAGCCTTGACACTATCTCATTAACAGTTGCAAAATTACTATTTACAACATGTCCTGAACCAATATCAGTTTTACTATCTAAACCTAGACCCGCTGCTGCTGTACCTCCCAACACTGATAGAGTTGTTCCTGTTCCTCCACTACCCGATATAAGAACATATAAACCCAAATCATATGTGCAAATAAAACCTGCAAGAGAAGATTGTGTGTTTATATTAGAGTTGTAATGAGCCCTGACTTCTTGTTGTATTTTTGCAGCAATTGAATTAGGAGTGAGTTGAGTTTCAAGATAAATTGTAAAAATATCACCATCTATATTCAACACCAAAGAATCTGTTCCTGTAAAAACTCTAGTCCAAGGATTAGCGTCAGAAACTATAAATGGATGTTTGGCTTCAAATTCTACAATCTGTGTTGGTCCCTCATTTACAATTACTTCAAGTTTATCTTCATCTTCAATTTTAAACGGACCCGAAATTCTGCCTAACAAATATGCACCATCATATTCAACAACATAATCTGGATACATAAGAATTTCATTCATTAATCCTTCAATTGTATTTGCAGGGTGTATTGTAAGATCAATATCGAAATCAACTCTATTTCCACCTCCATGATCTGACCAATATACTTTAGCAATTGCTTGAGTATCTGTTATAGTTAAAGTTGCATTATCAAGTGCATGACCTGGCTCTATAACTTGTACATGAAAACCAAGTTCAGTATTACAAGACCCCCATTTTACACTACCTATACCTGAATAGGCCAGACTGCCAATTTGGTCTATATTGTAAAAACCTATAGTATTTGCAATACTTTCAACAGCATTTGTTCCTGTTGCCCATAACAAACTAAAAAAAACTCCACTTGTACCAATACTTATTTGATTACCTATATAACTAACAGTATAAATGTTTGTTCCCTCAGTTTCCATTTGTGTTTTTATTTCAAGTGCTAATGTCGTTGGATTATAATTTCCTATAGGTATAGAACATGTAATTTCTCCTGTTCCTTCATCAAAATCAATTTTATTGTTAGTAGAAACAATACTGATTGTTTCATCGCTTACAAACACGGTTGATGTTAAGCCAAAAGTTCCAGACACAATACGAAGTGCATTTGTAAATATTTGAAAAGGAGTTGTTTCATTAAACGTACAATCAGCATTTGTATACCCGCCGCTCCCAATAGCTCTAAGCTTAGTTTGAATACTTGCTGCCATAGATGCTCCTGATATACCTGTCCCAGTCACCACTTCTATTGGACTTTTAGATGTATCAGAATCTATGTTAACTTTTAATTTGTTATTTTGATCTTCTCCAAAAGTTGTTGCAAGTGCAAATCCTAAAATAGTTCTACATGTCCCCCCAGTAATTTCAATTGAACTCACAGAACCTTTTGCAGAAATAGTAGATATTCTAACACGATTGCTATCATTAATTGCTGATATACCCGAAATTTCACCATTTAAAACTGATACAACTTCATCTACAGTTACAGCATTAATATCCCCTACATCACCGCCACCAATTATAGGCACATCACCGTCTAAAGCAATAGTTTGTAGAAAATCATTGGCGCCTTCAAAAACTTGTACTTCAGAATTAATACCTAACAAAGTCGATGTAATTCTAAATCTGTTTGAAGGATAAGTAATTGTAAAGTCTAGACTATCAAAACTGGGATCATTTGCTATCTGAGTAGAAATTTCAGTAATCAAACTAAAAACTGAAGTATATCTTCCTTGAGATATTGTTATTGGTGACGCAGAATCAACACCATTTATTCTTATAGTAAAAGTGTCATTAACTGTAGTTATTACTGTGAAAACAGAAATATTATCTGAAAAATAAGTTAAACTCCCTGTTTTGTCGATTGCATTGAATCCAAGTGTATAAGAAATAGACTCAGAGACATTTGTTCCTGTTGCCCATAACAAACTAAAAATCCCGCTTCCTCCAAACCCATTTGAATTAATTACAAATCTATTAGCAAGTGTAACATTATAATCCACTATATAAATTGATGTACCTACAAAATTTAATTGGGTTTGTATTTCAGCTGCTAAAGCTGCACCAGTATAAGCTCCTGAAGGAATAATTGCAGTTAACTCTACACCCAAAGTTTCAAAAAAATTTATTTTGTCATTAATATTAGTTTTTATAACAAATTGATCTGTTACAGCAACTCTACTTTCTGTGTAACCAGGTGTTGCATCAAAAATAGCAGTTTGTACTGCCCCGCCATCAATTCGCATTTGTAGAGTGTCTCCTGCACTCATATCATAAGTACCGGAATTAGAACTCAATATTGTTGCTGCTGTGTCTGCAGAATTCTGTATGTTATAACCATCAGCATCAGGTGCTGAATAAGAATAACCTTGTGTGCCTGGGTTAGTGTTTTGTATCCTAAAAGCATGTTGAGGTTCAGGTGTATAAATTGCAGAAGTTGTCATTAAACCTACAGGATTGAAACGTCCTGGAATATGTCTTGTACTTGACATATTTGTGATTAAAGGTGCTGGTGCATTGTAAATTCTTTTATTATAAGCTCCTGCAGATATTGCTATTGTTAAAGGGTCCAACGTGCCATTGCTAAAATCCGTTCCAGCAACAAATGTATCAGAATTGGAAGTAATATTAAGGAATCTTGCATGATATGCTAGATTGTCAAGTAAATTGGTTCTATTAGGAAGTAAATTATTATATGCTGTTGTTTTTGTTACGATTACAATATCAGTTTCACTAATATGATTAGCATATGCCCCTCTATGATATCTAATAGCATTGTATTGTTGATTAACCTTTGCAAGTTCAAGAGTAGCAAGAAATTCCCATGCTGTAATCATAACTTCATTATCAAATACAGTGTCAACAGAAAGTCTATCATAAGTCAATGTACCTTCAATGTTTAAATACTCTTCCTCTTTATTAAGCGCCGACAATTCATCAATAGTATAATCTGGTACTAAAGGTAAAATGACTCCTGTTCCATCAAATTGAGTTGGAAAATAAGGGTAAAAATAATCTTGCATTTGAAACGATACTTGAAAATCAGAAATACAATATTGAGTTCCTGCAATATTGATACTAGATTTATCTGAAGCAACATTAAAACCAAGATAATTTCCTATTCCCGAAATTGCATTTTCCCCTGTTTGCAATAACAAAGTAAAAGACGTACTCCTGGAAATTAAAAATAGTTTTGCTTGAACATTATAACTACAATTATAAACATTAGATCCAATAGCCGTATTAAGTGCAGTTGTTATTGCTTCAGCTAAGAACGCTTCATTGTCATATATACCATGTGCAATAAATGCAATTTTTTCTACATTAGTAGTTTCCATAAAACTAAGTCTATCATTAGAAGCATCAACGACAAGTTTTCCATTAGGATATAATCTAGGGAGTCCTCTTGATGCATCATCATAAATTTTTGTTGTTGTGATATCGAAATTCTGAAAATCTACATGAATATTCACACCTGTTGGCTGATTATAAAGAATTGAATGGCTCAAACGACTTGGCGATGTTAAATCGAAAGCTGACATATTAGGAATTAAATTTATACGATCAAATAATTCTTGTAAAGTGTTAAAATATGTTTCATTCCCTCTTTCTTCTTGTGGAGAATCAAAACCTAAAAGCGCCCTTGCATCTCTATCCGGATCGCTTGCCGGTAATACATGAACAGTGGAACCAAGTCCCATTGTGCCACTATAAATTACAAAAGTTTGATCATCAGAAAAATAATGAACAGAAGCATTTTTCAAGCTATCTGAACCCGCTATTCTTAATTGCGCCTCGATAGATTTTGCAACATCCTTACCATTATTTACACCCGAACAAAATAAGGGACCTAGCTTATCATATCCTACATATCCCAAAGGCGTTGTCAAACTTCCAGACCAATCAAATCCAATATCATCATTATTGTATCCTCTCTCAGCATCTTCAAAACATAATCTGAAATCAGCTATTTTTATTTCTACAGCTTCACCATCGATTTCAATATTTAGTAAATTATTTTGAAATTTGCCTTGAATTAAGTACTGATCAGAAAAACCTAAAAGATTCATTAAATCAGATTCTGATGCTGGTACAACTTCTACACTAGATGTAGGACCACTATGTCCTCCAATTATAGTAAAAGTTTTTATTGATTCATTAAAAATACATGAAACATTTTGTAGCGAGGAATCAGCTTGCCGAAGTAATACTTGAATCGAAGATGCCAAAGCAGCAGCTTCAAGTTGAATCTCATTTTTGTATGTCGCTGAAAACTCATAATCAGCAGGAATAGCAACAAGGAAATTTATTTCACCCGTAGAATAATTTATTGTGTAATCAGTCCCTAAAATTAAATTGTATGTAGTCTCACCAGTTAAAGTTAATGTTTCTGTTCCAGGTGTTATAGGGAAGTACATTAATGACGCTTCAGTTTCTTCACCAGAAGTTACTGCATAAACAACTTCATTAACTTGAGTAATATTTATAAGAGTTGAAAGATCAATCTCTACAGTCAAACTATTATCAAAAAAAACCCTCAAATTTCTATTATATTCATTAATCAAAAAAATTGTTGATGTATGTTTTGACGATGTAGTAGAACCAAAGCGATCTCTAGACCAAATATCGAAATTTGTTCCTGCGGGTTGCGATCTGCTAAATCCTCTCATGGGATATAAAGGCAAATTTGCAATTTCGATATCATTTTCAGTTATAATCATTCTTCCATTATTAATAAATAATCTTGCAGGATTTCCCGAAGTATTTGAAACGGTAAAACCTGCTTCTTGTAAAGGCTGAATAATGGACATACCATTTAAACGTCTCAATTCTTCTTCAAACTCAAAAATATCTACATGCAAAGGATCTAATTGTTTTTTAAAAGGAGTATCTATTAATAAAAGTTTTGCTACTTCTGCAGAAATCGTAACAGATGATTCTTGAATCAATTCATTTTGTGTTTGCGTATTTTCTTTTGTGTCAGTCAGAAAATTTATGTCATCTTGAGTCAAAGGCAATGAGAAAGTCATCAAAACTCCTTAAAAAACTTTTCCTATGTCTGAACCCGTTACTGGAACAGGAGGATAACCTGCACCTGTTATCACTGTAATAACAATACCCATAGACAAAATCGTATTACATATACCATTTCCAACTGCATTAGAAAATTGTGGTATTTTAGAACCTGTAAAACCCACTGCTGAAAACATGCTTAAAATACTAGATCCCATTGCTGGCCCTGCTATACCCATTATTTTACCTGTTCCTGCACCTATAGCTACACCAATACTTGAAGAATTTACAATTCCTGTTGTAATAAATATTGCAAAAGCATTTCCAATCGCCATAGATAGTTGTAATGATTTAGAACCAGTAAATCCAAACGCTGTCATCATCGATTGTATATTAGTTCCTGTTACAGGACCTATAATACCTTGAATATATCCTGTGCCTACACCTGCACCAACTCCCACTCCAGTGCTGACTCCCTGATAAAAAGCTGAAGCAAGAAGATAATTTGCCACACCATTACCTATAGCATTTGACATTTGCAACAATTTTGATCCAGTAAACCCTTGTGCACTAAACTGAGACATTAACAAACTAGAAAAAATAGAACCAGTCAAAGCCATTATATTGCTGCTTTCACAGTTTTTGATCCCAAGAGAGGTAATCCCGTAAGATAATCCAAATGTGTAGGAACTCCTGGTGTTCCTGTTATTACTGCGCCTTTTGTAGGTACCTGTCCTATTTCTACTTGAGGCCCAGATAAATTCAATTTTACACCACTTTTTATAGTGACTGTCATCATGCCATTCACATCCACAGTTTGCGTTTGAGAATCTAATATAACTTTTCCTGCTTTTGTTTTAATCGTTATTCCTCCAGCAGTAATTTGAAGCGTATAATCCCCTGTTTTAATTTCAATTTTCTTATTTCCTGTTGTAATTAACTCTTCAGAATTTCCCACCTTAACTGATTCTTGTTTATTACCGCTAATTACTTCAGTTACATGATCCCCTACTTTAATAGAATCTTTGAAACCTACTTCTTTTTTTGTAACAATTTCTCTTTTAATATCCCCTAAGGTAATTTTTTCCTCAATATTTCCATTCAATAAGAATGTTTTTCTATTACCATTCGTAAAATTTTCTACTCTTGAACCAGTTGTAAGACTATACTCATCAGTCGTCTCATTAGGAAGTGCTGGGGTAAAAACTCCTGGTGCTCTTTCTAAATTACCAGTTATTTTTTTAACATTATTATATCCAATTTGTTCTTGTTTGTCTTTTATTACGATTTTTTTATAAGATCCGCCAAACATATTATTTTTATCATTAACATAACTTTCTTCTCTTGTACCTAATGATTCTACTTTATACTTGCCATGAACAGTTACAGTATAATTACCTGAAACTTCCAACCCATAATCCCCATCAGCATATTCTACCCTTTTACCTTTTGTCTTTAATAAATAAGAACTACCATCATTAGAAGGACCCATTACCTCAATATGTATGCCTTTTTGAGCAATAATGTAAGAGCTTTTTCCGTCATTATCAAAACCTAATGTAGCTTGAATGCCACCCTTTGTATCAATAAATAAAGATTTATTATTTGTCTCTTCCGCTCCTACGACAAATTTTATTGAACCCTCAAAACCAGCTTCCCAACTTCTACCAGGACCTAAAGAGTGTCTTCCTGATGATGCCGGAAAAAACGTAAATAAATGTCCTTCTTTATCAATGTCAACTTGGACCCTTGATTGATGTCTAAAATGTAAAGTAGATGCTAATGAAGAGTATTCTTCTGGTAAACATTCTAAATAATCTAAAGCAAACTCTGTTGCTGCAGAAGCACCAAAAACTTGAGGTCTTAAAACTTTTGCATATTTTGATGTATCAGTTTTATCATTGCCTACTAAAGTTCCCAAAACAAAAGAAATATATGGCGCAAGAGGTTCTACATCATATCCCGCATTTACTTCTGTAGCTCTCATAATACCATCAGCTAATTCATATAATTCTATTCTATTTTCAGTAAAAGCTTTACCTCCCAAATGGATAGGATTATTTGAATTTGTTACAAACTGTACTTTTTGACCATTAGGAAGAGTTGTTGGTTGAAAAGCAAAATCAAGGTTTCCTGGTTCTCTACAAATCATTCCATTCCATGATCTAGAAGCTTGGGTATTAGTATAAATTTGATTTGAAGACAAACGAATTGATTTATCAGCAGATCTAATTTCGATTTCATTTAATTTAGAATCAGACAGATAAATGTCTTCATCTACATAAAGTTCAGCACCTTGTGTAGACTCAATTTGTATTTCACCAGGATATGTTTTTCTACGTTTTCCACGTATAACACCATATCCTATTTTTTCTCTTATAGTTTTAATTTCTTTTAAATTATCAGGTGTTCTTTTATTTCTTAACAAACGATATTCTAATAAATGTCTTAAATTTGCATCTACAAAACCCAATATAATTGGATCTTCCCAAGTTTGTGTTTGCCGAGACCAACCACAAATAACTATACTACCCTCTTCAGGCATTCCCCTAATACAACCTCTTAATGATCCATAAGCTGAAGGCAGACGTACAAATTGAGCATTGCCATTGTTTTCTAACCAAGCTAAATCAACATAGCCGGTTTCATAATCCACTCTTGTTACAACACCCAATCTAACAAATTTAGTTCGCTCAACCTGTTTTCCTCTATATGGACTTTCACCTTTATGTAAAGGTTTTATAGGTTCATTCATTCTGAAACCTCTGGAACCATTTTCTGTGCTTTTGTTGCTGCATCTGTTTTTCCACCATAACTTATCATTTTTCCAGTTGTAGAATCTAAAGTGTACATAACATTATTTGGGTCGATTTCTAATTGCATATTTTGAGGACTCATTTTTAACGATTTGTTAGCAGCAGTATCTACTTCTTGTGTATCTCTAGAGTCTTCTATTGTACCTGTTGCTGTATAAGTTTTGCCATAACCATAACTTATATAGGGAGGCAATCCTACTTGACCTATTACTTCATAACCTTGTATATCAGTCAATTGGAATTCATTTTCGTTACCTGGTTCAGCAACAGAATTAGTAAATACTTGCCAAGTGCCTAATTTATCAGATTGAACTTTTGACAAATCTACAGCAAAAGAAGGTTCGACTATTTCTACATGTTCTTTCGCTCTTGGAGTACAAATAGAAGGCATTGAAACTTGCTTAACAAAATTATTTGTTTCATTAGGCTCTGCAATAGAATCACCAAGCATAACTATTTGTTCATCATTTACCTCCCCAACATTTCTAAAAATAGAATTTTTTATGCCTTTTTGTGCTCTTTCAGCAACCAAAGTCAAAGTAGTAGTAAAAGTTCCACCGAAAGAAAATCTGTTTTCAATACCTTTTACATAATAAAAAGCATCTCTAGAAGGGATAAAAACAGGATACCCAAGTTTCAACTCAGGTCTACCCATAATAGTAACTGAACCTTGTCTAATTAAAGCATTTTGACGTATAAGTTCAGCTCTACCCCAGAACCTACATTGTGATGAACTATGTAACCAAGGCATAGATCTTTGAACGGGTCTTTCACCAAATTGTAAAGCAAGTATTGGATCTGATGCAATACCATTAACTATTTGGCTATCTGAAGCCACATCAGCCAATGCTCCCGAAACATCTACTCTAGTAATTACTTCTGATTCACTTTGAACAAAATTCCAATTTACAATATCTATATCATGAATAATTGAATTAGTATTTTTACTAACATCCAAATTATAAAAAGGTAATTTAAAAACCAATTCTCCATTAACGTCCATAAAAAATTCATAATGAATTGCTTCTTTCAATTCATTAGCAATTTCAAGTTGACTCTTTAAGTCACTTTTTGCAATATTAGGAGCATTAGGAAAAGACTGATACACAACTGTTGCAGGTCCTAAAGTATGTCTTATAGTTTCAGCATCAGCTAATTGAGAAGCTGGTAATGTAATTAACTGAGTCATATCTATATCTAGATAATTTCTGCCATTACTATTTGTAAAATTCTTCAACCCATATATTTTTAATCTAGTACCTATATAATTAAGTCTTTCATTCCAATATTTCATTATCTCAGACAATTCAGCACTAGATCTTAGATTGCCATCTATTTGTACTGAATTGTAATTGTAACTTAGATAATCATTTATAGGGACCATTTGTAACATAGATACTTGTGATATTTGGCTCATAATTTCTGGTATTGTAAGACCCGAAAAAATATTACTAGTAATTGATAAGTACCGTCCTCCCACATTTATTATATTGCCCTTAAGAAATTTTGCAATGTCTTGATCTTCCATACCTATATTTCTTAAATAACCTGAAATAGACTCTACAGATCCCATAATTGAAGGATTTAACACTGTATTTGTAATTTGCCACCAACGTAAAATGTCAGCACATGACACTGTAATAGTATGCATACCCTCATTATAGTTTTCTGTTAGTGCTGTTACTACACCCCAGAAAGCTCTATAATAAGGATAGTTTTTTTCTGCATCAATTGTTTTTAAAAATCTCCCTCTAAAGTAAATTTCTATTTCAGACATTATTTTTAAATTTGAATATTTAGATAAACCAGATGACAATGTTTTGAACTTACCACCTTTGTGCTCCGGGTATGAAATGGTAAAACTAGCTGTTCCCGGAACAGAATCAATACTTAAACTTGTGTTTATTTCAGTTATATCTTGTCTAACATCAAACTTATCACCATTAGAGTCAGACAACAAATTAGAACCATTTATAAAAACTAGAGCATCTGGTGAAAGTTGAACAGTTTCCGGTTGTCTGTAAATATTATTCAATTGATTCTGAGTGCTCATTGAGCAATTATCCTTCTTAATATAAATTCTTCATTGATTTGTCCTACATTGAAAGTTTTTGTAACTTTATATTCGAAAGTAAAATCAAGATTAAAAGGCATTACCTCGTTTTCAGCAACAGAAAAATTAGTAAAATGACCCTCATAAATAAACCCATTATAATTTAAAATGACACGCCCAACAGAATTTATTAAACAAGGATTTATAGAACTATTAGGTTTTGTATTTCTATTTGTTCCATTATTTCTATAAATCGCAATAAGTTTCTCAAGATTTTCATAACCTAATGTCTTTGTCCTTTCAAATCTTGTCAAACCCTTTTCGTCAGAAAAAAACATAGCCGTTTTCCCTGTAGCAATTAACATATCTAACTCATCATGATGAACTTGAAAAATATAAGGAGGATTGTTACCTGTCCATCTTATTCTTTGCTCAGAAACTCTTGCTGTATATTTTGTTTCTAATGTTGTTGGATTTATAAGCAAAATCAGAGGAGGAGGAGGGTTTTCAATATTCAATTCGAAAACCATAGGCTTTATATTACTTCTTTTTACTGTTGTTTTATTATATATAGCCATTTTGTGTCACTGTCAGTTGTCCCAAAATTCTGATTACTTTAAATGTAAAAGAATATTCAAGACTAAAAGGCTGGGATGCATCTTCTGTGTAAGTAAAGTTTTCAAAATAGCCTTCATATTGTCTACCATCAAAAATCATAATAACAATACTCACACCCACAATTTTTGTTTGATTTGCTTTAGTAGCATTAGTATCAAAAACTGTAGAATAAATTTTGCCATTATTTTTGTATAAATTTAACAAAGTTATAAAGTATTGATATGCTTCTGTCGATCTAGACTCTTTATTTGTCAATCCTTTTTCACTATCTACAAACATAGCAGTTTTGCCTGTTGCTGATAATGTCGTCAACTGTTCGCCCCAATGTTCATGTGCAAAACCACCTAATGTGCGTGTTTCTGTTATCAAAGCAGAATAAGCAGTGTCTAAATTGGCTGGATTTATCAACATTGTAAGTGAAGGAATTTCAGCATTATTTTTGATACTCCAATTAATTGGTATCGGTACTTGTTTAGCAGTTTTCATCTTTATTTCATCTTATCCGTATACAGCGCATTAAGAACTATTTGCTCAATTTGTCTCTTATCATTTTGGTTAACATAAATATTTATGACTCTATTGTCATTAATTGTTTTTCCTGAAACACCACCAGCAAAATCTCTTGGAATCACCACTTCTCCTGAATTCAATCCTGCTAAAATTTTGTCTCCTGTGAAACTTGTACCCGGAACTATTCCCCCATTGCCATAACCTTTTATTCCAAGCGCAGATTTAAATTGTTCGTCTGAAAGTTTTATTGAACCTTTTGAAGAAATTTGAGCAGCAGTAAGCTTTACTGATTCATTAACAGCATAACCTCCCCCAATACCCAAAACAGCCTTTCTCTTATGAATTGAGGGTGTTTCCAATTTAATATTTTCAGCTATAGCATTTTTCATTATTGCATTAGCCATCATATTACTTTTACGAGTTAATGACATATATTTTTCAGTAACTTTGCCATTTACTTCTAATTCTTTTTTTTGTTCTTCTTGAGTCTTTGAATATGCTTCGACCATTTTAGACATATTATCTAAAGACATTCTTTCTTTTTTAATTTCTTCAAGTTGAGCTTTTGCGCTTTCATCTCCTTGTGCAGCTTTCATACCTGCTTCTATCTCACTTATTTCTAATTCTGTTCCTCTTGATCTTATTCTATTTCTTAATTCATCCAAAGCACTTTCATTATTCGTTAAAGACTCATTTAAATCTTCAAATCCTTTTAATTTATCTTTAAAAATAAAAGAAAACATATTTACAAATCTTTCCATCACTGTAAATATATTTCTCAATATTTTTGAAATCGTATTATTTAAAGCATCCTCTGTTGACTTAGTTTGTTTTAGCGCTTGTAAACCAGTAACTTTCTGTTGACGTTTCATTTCTTCTTTTACATTTTGACTTTGAGTAGAAGTCAAAGCTTTAAAATTAACATCTAATTTCGAGATAACTTTTGCTAATCCCTCAGCTGTAACATTTCCTTGAGCATCTACTGCTGCACTTAAATCAGAACCAAGTTCGGGAAATTGTTCTCTTAAAGCATCACTAATCTCTTTAAAGTTTTTACCTTTTCTCTCCATTTTTAATAATTTATCAGTCAATTGTAACGATCTCTGATCTATATCCGACACATTGCTAAGAACATTTATCATATTTTTTGCTTCTTGTTCACCAAAAGCTGCTTTCAAACCTTTAGCATTTGTAAGTAAATTTGTTGAAAGTCTTTTCATAGTCAAAGTTGCTTCTCTACTTAAACCAAATAATTCTCCTATTTTCTCCATTCTATAAAAACTTTTTGCCATTGATGCATCTACTTTTTCAATATCGCCTTCTATATTAACGCCTACTTTACCAGCAACAGCTTGCATTCTCATTAAAAATTCATGAGTTGGATCCATACCTCTAGCTCTCATCAGTTCAGCATTTAATCCTTGCATTTGATCCATTTCTTGCAAGTTTTTCTTTTTTGTCAACAACATTGTTCGTTTATCTACATCTTGTTCAGTTCTCAATCTTTTATCGATTTCTGATATTTGCTCAGCCATCGATTTTTTCCAATATTTATTCCCTTTACCCAATCTATATGTAGTAATTTGCATTTCACTCGAAATATCTTTAAAACTTCCAACTATACTTGATGCTGAATCTGTTGCAGCTTTTTCTGGCAATCTCATATTTTTCACTAACCCACTAAAAAGGCTACTAACATCTTCGACTTTTTTACCATAAAGCCCCAAACCTGTTGCAGCATTTACAACCTTATCAAAGAAAATACTTGTGGTCACTCCAGCATTCTTTGCATCTTTCTGCAATTGCACAAATCCAGTACCAATTTCAGCTAGATTCATACCAAATTCAGCACGTAATGTGCCTGATCTTGAAGCAAGTTCGCTTACTTCAACACCCATAGCAGCTGCAATCCCCATCATGTCTTCTAAACCTTTTAATGCTCTATCAGCTCTAAAACCTGCTTGTCTAAAATTTTCCATATAACCTATTGCTTGTTCCATCGAAACTCCCAATGACCAAGCCCAACTTTCCGTTGTTTTTCTCATTCTCTCTATTACAGATTCTGATAATTGACCACCTTTTCTAATCGAATCAAAGGCTCCACCCACAGAATGCGTATCAGCTGCCATGTATAACAATTGTTTTCTTGCCCCTTTTACTTGTTTTTCTAACTCAAATATCATTTTAACCATACCCATAAATGTAAAGGCACCTGCAAAAGGAGCAATTACAGCACCTAATAACTTGAATGCACCTGACATAGCCTTTGCAGCAATTAAACCTGTTTCCCCAAAAGTTGCAATTGCTTTAGTGGGTATATTTTCTTTATACACTTTCATTGCATCAATCAAACCACCTAAATTTTTTCTCTGACCTAATACTTGACGTATATACGCCTGGTTTATTTTGTCTTGTTCTTTAGCTCTTTTAACGGTTGCCGATATTGATTGTTCTTCTAATTTCTTTATTTCTTGTTGTCGATTTACAATCAGTCTTAGTTTATCACCTTCATTTTTCAATAAACCCATTTTTTCTCTAACAGCTTGATTAGATGCCCTATCTAATAAAATCATCCTTTCTAATTCTGTTCGCATTGTCTCAACTCTCTTATTTGCTTCTTCAAATTGCCTTCTCAACTCAATATTAGAAATGTCTTGCATTTCTTCATAAATGTCATTTGTCATCCTTGTCATAAGGTTAAACGCATCATTAGTAGTCTTTGTTTCAGCAACCAATCTTTCATCAGCAGAAACAGCAAGATTTAATTGTTCTACGTTTTCATCGAGTCTTCTTTTAATATTCATAAGTTGATTATTCAACACAGAACTTGATTTTTCTGTGTTATCAGTGACCATCTCCAACTCATCCCTAAGATTCTCTATTTCATTAATGACATTTTGATAACTAGTCCGTGCTATAGAATTCCTCATAGAACCAGCAATATCATTTGTCACCGACAAAACTTTATCAAAATCTTTTGTCAAACTTTGGACACTGTTATTCATTGTGTCATATTCATTGTTCATTCCAGTAACACGTGTTCGAATATCTTGTAATTTTGCATCATAACTGGACAAAAGAGTATCTGTAAGTTTACCTTCATTCTTTGCTTTTTCTAATTCTGTAGATACTCTTTTTGCTTGTCTCCTTACTTTTTCATACTCTGAAGCAATATCTGTCGTAGATTCTCTGAAACGATCAGCATTTGCTACTAAATTCTTATGTATTCTACTTGCATCAGTTATAAGTCTATTATAAAATTCAGCTCTACTTGCAACTTTCTGATGACGAACTTCAAGACTATTTAACTCTGACACAACTTTTTCAAACTCTCCTACAAGCGATTTTACTTCATTTGCACTAAAAATCGTTTTCCCTTGCAAACTTTTAGAAGCACCTGAAATCAATTGAATTGTATCAGATAATTTTTCAAGTTCTTTTCTAGGAATCAACTGAATTTTTGACAATTCAGATAATTTCTTCATAGTCTTAGGAATAGCTGACATCATTCCAAAAAACTTGCTTTCTAACTCAGCATTTTTCTTTAATGATTTATTAAAAGAATCAACTACATTAGGCATTTTTGAAAATTCAACATAATATTTCTGAAGTTGTTTTAATGCTTCATCAATATTTGATTGAATCTCAAATTCACTTACATATTTTCTTTTTGCATCAGCCATCCTAAACTCCCATTACTCAATAATTATGCCTTTTTCTTTTAATTCTTTTTCAGCTTCCTTTGTCAATTCTGTCCATTTAGAATAAAAAAAAGTAATGACATTCTCATCCCATTTTCCTATAATTTTTTGTAATTTTTCTAAAGTTTCTTTTTTCATTTCTTCTCGCTTATCTTCATCATTAATATTTTCATATTCATCAAGACGTTGTCCATTAACAGCTTTTATAGCATATTTCAGAGTTTCTGCTTTCATTTTATAAAAATAAGCATTACCAGATAACTCAGAACAAGCAACAAAAACGTTACCTTCGTCCTCTGAATCAATAGTATTCAAAAGAATTTTAAGACTACCAATTTCAACTTCTTTAGATTTTTTTCCAAGTTTAGAAAGTTCATTAAGTGCTTCAAATGCGCTCATTTAATTCCCCTTTAATTTTTTATTTCTATTTCAAAAAAATTTTTTTCTGTTTCTTCTTTTGAAGGAATACCTGTTTTATCTTGATAATCATAAATACTACGCATTGCTTCATCTCTGTCTTTTAAAACAGAAACCATTCTTTGTTTTGTTACAGATTCATTTTCTTGCTTTTTCTTTACGCCTAAATTGCTTCTTAAAACTTTAACCTTTTCTTCTAATTCCATTTACAAACCTCCTTTTAATTAATCAAATTTCATTACATCTAAATCTGTTTCTTGTTCTAAATTAGGAACATTGCGTCTATTAATTGCTTTTATTGCATTTCTTATTTTTTCTTGATGTTGTTCTAACAAATCGACATTTTTTATATTAACAGACATATTCGAAGCTTTTTCCGCAGTTGTTCTTAACACATTCTTAATATCAGCTTCGCCTTCACTAGCATTCTCTAATTTATCGCTTATAGTAATAGGTTTGTCGACCTCACTACTAATTCTAGATTCTTCTTCGGATAAACTTTTTAGAAAAGAATCTACCTCTTTGCTTATGTCCTCATTCATAACTTCATCAAATACTTTTTGTTTTTCTTCTCTACTCAATGTTACAAAATCTTTCATATTAATAATTTCTATGTAACTAAAATTATCATGAAAAAAACCTAACTTTTTATCTTCTTCAAATTGTATTTTTGATGCTTCATTTTCTAATACTTCAGAACTATCAAAACGATATGGACTTCTTTCTTGTTTCTCTCGTTCAATCAAAACCTGCAACCGTTTCTCTCTTAAAAACTTCTTTAAGAACTTTATTTCATCTTCTCTAACAAGTCTATCATGTTCATCAACTAATTCCCCTTTCAATGTTTTCTCCATCAAAGTATTTATTCTGTACTCGTATTCTTCATCTGTCTCATTTGCTTGACGTTCCATTGAAGAAAAAACATCATTAGACTTAACTGTTTCTACAACTTTACCTCTTTCTAATTCATCTACAATACGTTGTTTTTCCTTGTCTTCTTGTTGCTCTAATTGTTCAACAATACTCATTTGACTCTTAGCTTTTCTAAACGCCTTGGGGTTTAAAAATGCGCAAATTGAATTTGTCATATATTCTACTTTTGACCAAACTTTTTTCTCCTCATTTAAAGAATCTTTATAGACATTAGAAACTATCCAATAAAACTGATATTGATTAAACTTCCTTATATCAAAAGCGTCTTTAACTCTACTACAAGTTTTAAAAACCGACCACATGTTTCTTGATTCTCTAGATTCTAAATAATAATCTATAAATTTAGAAGATTCAGCAATTGATTCTTCAAGCTTTTGAAATTCAAAATACAACTTTAAAATTAACTTTGAATTAAATTTGTAAAGAAATCTTCTATGTTTTTCATATTCAAATTTATGCCCGTCTATATAAAAAACTGAAAAAGATAAAATTTCTAAAACAAGTCTCATATTGTGTTTATTTGACAAAAACTTAAATTTTCTAAAAATTGCATCTCTTTCTTGTGTTGTCAAAGAACGTAAAGTAAAATGGAGCCCAATAAGCTCAAAATCACAAGTTGTGTATGAATTAAAAATTAAATCATAAAGCAATTCAAAATCTTGCTTAGTTACTTTTCTAGCAATACCCACTAGCAACCTCTAATTTTTTAGGGAAAAATAATGCCTTGAAATACTCTCCTCTGAACTGCCACAGAGTCAATGAGCATTTAGAAGATAGCAGTTTGTAGAATAAGGGGAGAAAAACTCCCCTTTATGTATTAAACAACATTACCAGTAGCAAAACCCCTTAATGAATTTTTATTGCTTTCATAAAAATCAGTAGAAGTTAGTGAATCTTTGTTGGCATATACATCAGAAATCTGGCATGTCATATCTTGTGTTACTGAAGTAGCTCCAATATCGAATGTCTTAGCAAAATCAGACATCCAGCACCCCTCATACCAAGTTTTCACGACTCTTACAGCACCCTCGTCAACAGAACCACCCTTTGCCTGACCTTTGATATAATCTGGTATAAGAATAGTCTCATAAACATCAAAAGGCCATTGATGATGTTTTAAAGAGCGGATCAGACCTGAACTTCCAGCCTTATATCCAAAAAGCTGTTGAATATCTCTGAGATACATCATCATCACTGTTGCTGTAGCAGAAAGATCAGTCACGCCAACCGCAAGTTCTGCTATCTGATCACCAAAACCAATTCCACGAACAGGCTCAATTGCTCTAGTATCAGTAGGATTCCACGTCTGAATAATTCCTATAGGTTGAAAAGCTGTGTCTTCTGCATCAATACTAAATACACGTACTCTTTGCGGATTAAGAAGACGCGTATTTGGCGACACTCCCTCCCTATAAATGTATGCTTGTCTTGCCATATTCTATTCTCCTTTTATAAAATTCTCAATATCATTTTTTCTTATTCAATAAATACTTTATAAAAGCACCTGGCATTTCTACCAAGTGCTTTCTCCACCATCGCACTGCCAGTAATCTTTCCATTCACTTTTCATTCAACAACATTAAAAACGAACTCTAATTTCGTAAGTCACGTCAATCCAATTTAATCCAAAAATAGGGATATAAAAAGCCGTCACTTTGATATAATCAGGTTGTACTGTATCTCTTTCTGCAATTACTCCCTTATAATCAACAATTATCTGCGAATCAACTGCAGATGCTAACATAGAACCCAAAGTAGCGGAAATCTCTCCAGGAAGATTTGCAGTCATTTTTCTACCAATAAATGGTTCAAGAACTCTTCGTGTCTCTTGCTGTATAAAATCTCTAATCGTAATTATCATCACTTCTCTTGTTAAAGCATTATCCATCTTTGTAGTCAATGCATGACGAATAACAAATGTTTGACTAACTTTCATTATTACAGTTAATCCTCTAGTAGCCACCAAATCCATTGTAACTTCATCTAAAGAGCGAACTAACTGTTTAAGTCCAAGAAGAGTTTTTCTTGTCATTGGAGTTGCAACATCGTAATTAGGATTTACATTTAAACCACATAATGCTGCAGCTAAAAATGTTCCATCAATTACATGTTCACTCACACTCCCATCAGGCTCAACAAGTTCTATTACTGCACCATCAGGATAAACTCCAATCATACGTTCTGTATTTGTAGCGAGAGAAAACTCTCCAGCTTCTAATGGTTCTGTACCAACTGCAAAACCAAAGAAACTGATTCTCTCTCTCCTGTTTCTCTTTGATGACTGAGTAGCACAATGAGTTGCTGTAGCATTTATAACAGCAGCTGATGTAGTAACTGGGAAAATTACAGCTGGATTTATACCATCGATATCTTGCTCAAGTCTCTCAAGTACTTCAATATATGAAGCATCAGAAGCTAAATCACTTCCCTCGATTTTTCTTACCTGACATAAGATAAGAGCGGTCGCTCCATTCAAAAACATCAGATAAGAAGCAAGTACAAGAGGATTTGACGCATTCAACTGTCCATAATCGATTGTAATGTCCTTAAATCTAGTATAAACATTGCAATCATAATTATCTTTTTCATAGTAATATGTGACATAATAAACATCACCTACATTAGGTTCATTTCCTGACTTATCAAAAGCTATTAAATCTGTAATATCTCCAGGTGTAACATCGGTTGTATTATTAACAAACAAATACAAACCCGGTATACTAGTTGTAGGTATCACGCTTGTAGTAAAAGTTGCTTCAGCAGTAATGTCAATTTCTAGAGAATCTCCTGGCGCATAAGCTGTATCAGCAACTAAAGTAAACATCAATCCAGTTCTTCCATCAACATATGTTGAATTTGTTCTACCAAAACCTAATGAACCAGTAATAAGATCTGTCGATGTCACTTCAAATTGGGTACTTGAAGTAAAAGTCAAAGTAACTGTTTCATCAACTGTATACCCCTTTGAAACTGTAGGTCCTGTTAAATAATTTGCTCCAGTAAAACTTGGATCAGCTACAGATTCAGCCCCAGGAACTGCGATTCCCAGACGTCCATCTTCAAGAGAAGTAATTGTATATGTACCGACACCTACACCACCCGAAGTAACAACTTCAAGACTGTAAGTATCATCTTCCATTCTTGATCTCCAATATGTTACATAAACTGTACTTCCACTTGCAGGTGCAGTCCTAAGATAAACAATACCTTGTTCGCCATCAACTCTTGTAACAGTTGCAGGAGTACCATTTACTGTAACAATTACATGAGAAGGATCATGGGTTACAATATCTCTACCAGTACCGTCTACTATTGGAGTAAAACGAACAGTGAATGTAGTCTCAACTCCAGTAAATTGACTTGAAACATTTTCATTATAAATTTTATCGTCGACTAAAGTCGCTTGAATTTGGTTTTCATCAAAAAATTCTCCACCTGTAGTGTGAACAATTTGGCTTAACTTATAGCCCGTGCCCCACTGTATCTGATCAGCAATAATTGCATAGTCCACATTCTCTATAAAATTAGATGTTTCAGGTGACACACCCACTCTAACCATTCTTGTCAAACCTGTATAAGGTAAATCGTCAGCTGTGTTAGGATGAGAGTTGAAATAATATGTAATTGTTAAAGTGTCACTTGCACTCGGTGGGGTAGTTAAAGTAAATGATCCTTCAACACCATCAAGATGTGAAACTTCAACTATTGCACCATTTACCTTTACTGTAACAGTTGTCACAGTAGTTGATGCTCTACCTGCATTTGTACCATCAACAATAGGCTTATGATGAGTAAAAAATGTAGTGGTTAAACCATCAACCTGATCAGAAAGATCTTCATCAGTAACCTTAGTGTCTGTCTTTTTATAAAAATATGTAACAGTAACTACATCGCTATCACTAGGAGCTATTGCAAGGTAAATTCTTCCATTAATACCCTCTACTTTTGCAACAATAACTTTCGTTCCATTAACTTTTACTTCTACGTCATTAGTATTGTTTGTAATTCTACCTAAACCATCACCAATAACTATAGGAAAATTAGATACTACGAAATCTCTATTGGTTCCTATTAATTGAGAAGAAACATCTTCATTTACTTTTCTATTATCTAAATTAGGACTTGAACCACGAACTAGTTCATATCCATCAGCAAGTTTAATCTCTTCAGCCGTGCCAATAAGAGCAGGAATTCTCAAATTAGCAAGAAGTCCCCCGACAGCACTATCTAAATTCGTGGACACATATACTGCAGGAGGTGCATATCCTTGAAAAGGTCCGGCCATAATAACTCCTTATGAATATTGTTTATAATCTTGGAAAAACTAGCAGTTTTTTAATTAGATATTACATTTTTACTTAAAACTTTCATTTAATAAAACCATTAGATAAACTTTAACTATACTCAATTATTTTTCTTCCGCAAAAACAATAAAAATTATTTTCTGGTATAGAAAGTTTATTTTCATAGATATACTCTTTATTGCAATGACACTTAACATATACATAACAAGTACTTGAAGGAGGAACATAAAGAGTATCTAAAAAATTTGTAAACTCTAATTTGTTTTTCCAATTGCAATATTCTTTTTTGCATATCTTTTTTTGAATAATAGGAATATCTATCCGAGCCAAACCCTTAGTTGCTATGTAACTAATAACTGGTTTATGCACCATAAATTCTCCTTACTGCCCTGCAAACTTTTTCCTAGCCTCTTCTTCAGCTTGAGCTCTTATTACGCTCTCTCTATGAGCCATTATAATCTGTTGAACTTGTTGATCATATATATATGTAGCTCGTTCTTTTTTTAATGTTATAACTTGCCACTCAGCATCAGCTATTTTTTTATCGAATTCTTTTAATTTCAAATTAAAAGCTGTAATAGGATCAATATTTATTCTTTCTTCTTCTTTTGAAACTTGTTCTACGGACAATTCTTCTGTTTTTTGTTCACTAATTGACATAAATTCTCTCCTTTTTAATTAATCTAATGATTTTACAGTTTAATTTCTATTAATCCTATTTCATTCTCTGATTCAAAATTCTGTCTAGAAATTGCAAATGCATTCATTCTTTCTTCAATAGTTTGTGCTACTTTTGCAACACCCTTTATCTCTGATAATGTTAATTTTTGGCCTCTTTTCACTGGACCTATAACTTTACACACAATGTGACCTGTCATTGCAATTCTCTTAGCATTATATTTTTTTTCAAGTTCATTTACTGATAAAGTTTTAAAATCATTTTTCATTTGCTGGTTCTTATAACATTCAGTCAAACACCCGCAAAATGTTGCTCTATTTGTCACAACTCCATAAACAAATTCAGATTCATTCGCAAGTTTTACAGACAAATCATCCTCTTCTGATTGTTGCACAATAGTACCTAAATCATAATCATCTAAATTACCCTTTACTGTAGTCCACTCAGCAAAATCAGCAGGAGAGATAATAGTTGTACCTGCATCAGAATAATATTGTCCAGTATAATCAATTTTAGCAACAGTATTTCCAATTGAACCAACATCAGAACGAAAATCAACAATATCACCACCAATCGCTGTGGATCTATAAAGATCTAAAACACCAACAGAACCATCTGATTGAATTCTAACTTGTTCGGCGCTAACAGTTGTGCCTATACCTACTTTACCAGTTACTTCAAAATCTGTTAAAAAATCAGCTGTCGTATTAGTTAAATTGAAATTCAATGAAGTTACTAAAAAGTCGCTTGTATGTGCATTTATTTCTATGACATTACGAGCATCAATTGTGACTTTTCCACTTCCTAAGCCTCCATTTCCTCCCACTATATTAATATTCCCATAATGTCCATCAACTACACTTGTGCCGTAAATAGAAATATATCCTCCATGAGATTCTGTAGGATAACCCAATGACAAACTATTATGACAAAGATGTATAACGCCTAACCCTGCAGTACCCTCAAGAATAGTAAAACGACCTGGAGCCAACCCTGCAGCAGTAAACATAGTAAGTTTTGAATTATTATTCCTAAACGAAATTTCAGAATCTAATATTATATCCCCATTAGTGTCAATACTTTCAGAAGGAGAATAAGAACCAATTCCAATTCCTCCACTTGCTACAATAATATCATCATTAAAACTTGTAGGACCATAAAATCCATCAGAAACTCTTGCTGTTCCACTGACATCTAAATCATATTCAGGAATTGTTGAACCTATACCCACATTACCCTGTAAATAAACTCTATCAGATTTGAAAGCAAATGTTCTTGTTTTTACACCACTATAATCTGTAAAACCCTCTATTATTGTGCTATTAGTAACACTTGATTGCCTATAAAAACCTGCTGAAATATTATCTACATCAGATAATACTGCAAGAATTCCATTCATTGCTAAATCTGCACCACCAACAGAAAGAACACCCCCAGAATGTCTAACCCAGCCAACAAGATGAACATCTCCAGATGATACAGGTGCTACAGTACCTATACCAACTTTTCCCAAAAAACTAGAACTATTTTGTACATGCAGAGGGCTAAGAGGATCTGTTGTACCAATTCCCACATTACCTACAAAATATGATTCCCCTTGCACATGAAAACTATTTAGGGAATTTGCCGTGCCAACACCCACATTTGATAATAAAAGAGTGTCTCCTGTAACTCTTGTTGTACCTTGCACATGTAACGTATTTAAAGCTGTTGCTGTACCAATTCCTACAGTAGACAATAAATATGTGTCTCCAGATAATCTTGATTCTCCTTGTACATGCAGAGAGCTAAGAGGATCTGTTGTACCAATTCCCACATTACCTACAAAATATGATTCCCCTTGTACATGAAAATTATTTAGGGTATTTGCTGTACCAATACCCACATTTGATAATAAAAAGGTATCTCCTGTAACTCTTGTTGTACCTTGCACATGTAACGTATTTAAAGCTGTTGCTGTACCAATTCCTACAGTTCCAATAACAATTTCTGATCCTTGAACATGTAAATTAGTTAATGGATTTGTAGTTCCAATCCCTACATTAGATAATAACAAAGCATTACCAGTAACTCTAGAAATACCTTGCACATGAAGTGTATTAAGAGCTGTTGCTGTGCCTATACCCACTGAAGATAATAAGTATGCATTACCAGTAACTCTAGATATTCCTTGAACATGCAAATCATTAAGAGGATTAGTAGTTCCTATACCCACATTAGATAAGAATAAAGCATTACCAGTAATTCTAGATGTTCCTTGTACGTGAAGTGTGTTAAGAGGAGAAGTAGTACCAAAACCTATATTACCATTATCTGTTACTAATGCAAAACCTGTACCTGAATTATTTATTTGCATTACTGTAGCAGAATTACCTGAACCCGTTTGGTTAACAATTAGAGCAGATTGATTATCATCTTGATCAATCTGTAAAACATCAGCAGTTGTAACTTCCGTGTTAATAATTGTTGTAGTCCCATTAACAGTGAGATTATTTGACACCAAACAATCACCAACTACATGCAATGTATAAGCAGGATTAGTTGTACCAATCCCTACATTCCCGCCACTCACTATTAAAGCATGCCCTGTACCTGCATTAGATATTCTAACAACTGTTCCAGTGTTACCTGCTCCTATTTGATTTATTTCTAATGCAGTCTGATTATCATCTTGATTTATTTGTACTCTATCATTAACTATTAATTCAGTATCAAATGTCGTAGAACTACCCGAAAGAGTAAGATCACCTTGGACATGCAAAGTAGATTGAGGATCTGTAGTACCTATACCCACACGTCCTGAAGTAGTGAATCTAACCCTTTCACTTGTACTCGTAAAAACAAGATCATTTGAATAATCAATTGCACTAGCCATATAAATATTAGCAACACGATGTAATGTGTCTCCAATGCTTTGTCCATCTGACATTATTAAATCTGTAATTGTAGTGCCTAAAGAATAACTATCTACAGAATTTATCAAGATTCTATTGTCTGTAATCATTGATGTAAGAATATTATTTGATGTATCTCTAATAATTGTAGCAATTCTTACATATCTATGATAAATAAGATTACTGTCATTACCATCAGGGTATCCTACTTCAAAAATTCTGAATGTTACTTCTTCCCCATCGCTTGCAGCTGCAGCTAATGTCGGGAAAATAGAAAGATCACATTCATTCCCAGATATTGTTGCATCTGAAGTAACTGTGTATATAGTAGCATCATTTTCTATCGTAAACTGGGTGCCTTCATAAACTGTACCAGAAACATTATCGAATCCATCAACATGAATAAGAACACCAGAAGGAAAATCTCCATCAATATTTATTGTACCTGATAAATATTGAGCCTGGGCATTAGTAGAACAATAACCTTCAGCAACTCTTATATCTTGAACCATTCTAATTCTGTTTGCCGTAGTAAAACCTATATCTGGAACTACAAGCGAAGTGTCTTCATATTCTGAACCTGGATCAGCAGAAACTTCAGCAAAATAGAAATCTACATAAACAGTGTCAATTCTTGTTGTTAAAGGTGTTGTTAATGCTGGTGCAGCAGGAAATGTTTCTGTAAAATCATCATCGGTCAAACTTCCTGAATTTCCTTGGTCTTCATATTCTATATCGCTTTTTAAAAAGAGAACATATCCATCGACAAAAAGAACACCTGCACCATTTACAGTACCATCACCACCCTTAATAGTAAAATTTCTATCTGTACTAGTGCTTTCTATAACTTGAAAACCTGTGTTAACTGAAGATGCTCTTGGGAAATTTGCTGATATAAACTGTTTAAGATAGGCATCAGAAACATCTTGAACTTCATCTAACTCATTAGAGGAAAGCGGCACACCCTTTTGAAAATGTAGTCTATACCTCTTTGAGGCATTAAACATACTAAGTTCATAATTGCCCTGGTACTCTACACTCATATTTATTCTCCTATTAAACTACATATAATTAGAGTTTAATAAAAAATTTATAAAAGTGTCGAGAATAAAAACAGTAGAAAACTTATGATATTTTAATCGTATTTTCTTGTATTACGGGGCCAATTACTTGGATATATTTGGTAAGCATCTAATGTGGGAACAATTTGCAAACCTTTTTGATGATTGCTATTAAGCATCCTTTCATCATATTGTTCTTTTTCATAATTTTGTTCAGTCAGATAATCAAGACTATTTTTAAAACTTTCTTCACCATATCCATAATTTATCCTTCTAAGTTCTGATATTAATGGTACAAAAATTTCCCAATCAGTTTCTACAGAGAAAGAAATTCCACCCGAAAAATTATATTCTTCAGGAATTTCTACTTCTAAATCTTCAGTCTCTCCAGACAATGCAAAGTCTCGTAAAGCTATACCTTCATTTGCTAGCATTTCTTGATAACTAGACCAAAGTGAAATAACAACATAATCTATTGCTCTTTCTTGTTGGTCTGTATCTTGAGCAATACCAACAATATCGACATCAAGTAACCAACGTCCCCCATAAACTTTTGCAACAGGCCCAAATTCTTTCTCTACAACTACAACTTGTTCATCACCTACTTTAAGTCTATCACCAAAAGCTAACACAACACCTGGTATAGCTACATTATTAAACCCATAATATTCTGTAGTAAAAGGTCCTAACTGAGCACCAAGAATCTGATAATCTATAGTAATTGGAAGATATGATTGAACTGATTGAGCGAATAAAATTTCTCCTGTATTATAATCAATAGTGTAATCAATATCTTTCTTAAACTCAAAATGATGTGATTGTGAATATACAATTTCTGAATTGGGATTTATTGGTTTATTCTTTAATATTGCACCTTCTTTTGTACGTATCGTTACAATTTCTAATTCTTCATCATCACACACAAGATAAGGATCGACAACAAAATTAAAATTATTTGTATTCAAATCATGTTCTGTAATTCTAACAATATAAAATCCTCTTGGAGACAAATTGTCTAAATTTTCTTGATCATCTCTCACCCATTCTATAGAATTACCATTCACCCCCTTTAAATTCGCTAAAGTACAATATCCTCTATGTATACCTACAAAATTATCTAAACTAAGTTTCTGTGAACTTCCAGAAACTGAACGTATAAGAATAGCCATCTTTGGCCGCTCTTCATAAGGAAACTTCGTATAGACTTTTACTTTATCAAAAATAGGATGTCTAGACAAAATTTCTTCAAAAATGCAGACAAATCTTTTTTTTAGTGCATTTGTAATAAGAAAATACAAATTAAATCACTTTTTTATTGTTCATTATTGTCTAAAACAAATCTATTAACTGAAAAAATGCCTACATCCGTTCCATCCAATTCAGATACACCTAAAAAACCAGGGATATCCGAATTAGATACAAGATATCTACGACCTTTAAACAAATAATTATTAAAATTATCAACACATACAACTATATTGCCATTCTCAATGAGTTTTGCTTCTTTTGTTACTTTTTCTATTTTTTCTACAACATCATCAAGCTCATTATCGCTTAAAATAGATGATAAACGCTTAATAATTCTCTGCAAACCATCTGTAATTACAGGGTCAAACTTCCTTGTTTGAGAAGCTACCTTATTAATGTTAGATATCATTTCTTTATTCACGATAATCTCCTTAAGCATAAAATTGTAAAGCATTAAGCAAACATCCTTTTGCAACAGCATTCAAAGGATCTGAAGCTTTCTTGACTTGTTTAATTGAAAAAGGTAATTTTTTTGTTTTTATTTCTTGTTCAAATAATTTATCAAAATTTGTAGCTTTAGATGTTCCTCCACTTACTACAACAGAAATAGAATCTGGAAAATTAGGAGCATCTTCCATAGTTGCAAACTTTTTTTCAATTGCATTACAAGTATAATTAATTAAATTTTCATAATAAATTTTAATAGCATTTTCTTCTCGATTTTTAGGATTCAGTAAATCTACGCCTGCTTCCTTCAACATAGTTATTCTTGAACTTTTCACACCTACAGCTTGTGCAGAATTTGCGTCAATCCAATCCCCTGAACGAGCTAAACAGAATTGAAATTTGACATCAGAAACACCATAAAGTGACATTGCTATATTAATACTACCAGCACCAAAAGAAAGTGCTATTCCTGTGTATTGTTCTTCTTCTAATTCTGACCATACAATTGAAAATGCTTCATTCAACGGTTCTGCATCAAATCCAAATGACTTCAAGAATGATTTTAAGACATTTCCATGATAAACATTATTAAATTCACTGTCAATCGGATCAGCAGGAATTGAAAAAAACAACTTTTCATTTTCTTCAATTGGTTCACCAACTAAATTTTTTAAAATAATTTTAATGATAGACAGAGCTTCAGTTTCCCTTGATGAAAGAACTCCTTTTGCAAAAGGACGCCGCGACTCTTTATTAAAAAAATTTGCAACATGTAATGCTTCATTCCCAAGAACATATAAATTTCGCTTGTCTGCACTCTCAGCAAAACTAGCACCAAGCTTAGAAAGCATATTTCTAGAAATCGCATTATTTTCTAAATCTAAGAAAGCATTCCTCTGTGATTTAAAAATAATACCATTATCAGAATAAAAAGAGCTTACAGCAAATCCAGTACCACAATCTAAACCCACACCTTTTTTTCTATTAACATCTTTTGCATCCATTAATTTTCTTTTTCTTCTTTCAGGTTCTTGACTATCTTGCTTATCAATCATTATATCCATCTTAATCTCCTTTAATTTGTTGTTTTTCAAAATCCTCAATAGTATCTATTGGGTTGCCTCCAGACAAAAACTTATCTCTTTTTAAACCTTTAGGTATCAACCCTTCATCAAAAAAACCTTGTTCTAATAAAAAAGTAGATAAATCACCTTTTTGTGTTGTAGGTCTAGTCCTAGCAACTACTTCAAATATCAAATGTTCAGTTTTCATTTTTTGTTTTTCTAAAACGTTTCATTCGTTCTAAAGAATCTGTTAAGTCATCTTTTTGTACTTTAATATTACCAGGATTTTGTATGTTAGTTGTCATTCCTATTTCTTCATCCTTGAAATCAACAAAAATATTGCTTGAACTGTCTATTTCTATCTTCTTTTCTGTTGCTTGTGGTATAATTAGTTGATCTATTTTTACATTATTTTTTATTTCGCTTACCATCTCTTTTGCGATTTCTTTTGCGATTTCTCTAACTAAAGGACTATTTTTTATCATTTCTTCTGCCATTGAACAAGCCATTTTTTTAGCCATGTCCAAAACTTCATTTTCTATTTTTTTTTCTTGTTCTTTATTTTGAGCAACCAAAGCTCTTTTTAACAGACCTCTATCATAAATAACTTCTACCCAACATCTACTTATAGCATTTTGCAAATCTTTTGATCTATTAACTTCGTACTCGGTTAATTTTACTTCTCTTCCATATTCTACTATTTTTCCAATATCAGTCAATCTTACAGCTGTAAGAATTTTGCCTCGTACAATCATATAAATCTCTATCTCTTGTTTAATAGCAGGTTTCCAAATTCTTCTCATTAAATGTTGTTGAAAACTCATAAGCAAACTTCTCAAACACATGTTAATCTAGCAATTCTTAAATCAGTTTACTTATCGCATTTTGTATCCGCTTTTCAGCTTGTACTTGTGTTCGTTCTAAAGCTTTATCTATTGCTGTAACAGAAAAATCAGAAACCATTTCTTGACTCAATAATTCTAAAGGTATGTTTTCAAAACCTTTAAAAACTTTCTTTCTTTGTTCTATTGATATTTTTTTTGTTTCTATTGAATCTATTTTAGGTTCTATAACAAAACTTATTTTATTCCCTTTTACCGTGTAAGAAGTATTTGCTTGCTGATTTTGTTTTAAAAGCTCAGAATTAATATTATTAACACCCATAATAGCAATAGATCTAATATCTAAAACAAACTTTTTTCTTGCATTAATCAATAATTTTTGTTTAGCATTTAACATAAATTATTTATTTTATAAATTTTTTAGAAAACTGTTTCGTTTCTGTTAATTTATTTAAAGCTGACAAATTAGCTTTAGCAATGTCAAAATTTGGATTTATTGATAAAGCACTTTTAAACATACGTGCAGCTACCAAAAATTTATTTTTATTTACTAGTTCTATACCTTTCTCATTATAAAGAATCTCAAGTAATCCCCAAGAAATAGTCTCTTCTCTATTTATTTTTAGACTTTTTTCAAGAACAATAATGCCTTCATCATATTTCTTCAAAATATTACAACAAAAACTAAAATCAGCCATAGTTTTTAAATCATCAGTATTATATACTACTTTCTTAAAAGAGAAATATGCATCTTCATATTTCTCTTGTTTTGCATAACAAATACCCAAATGTTTATAAGCATATTCAGAAGGTTCTATTTCTATAGACTTCAAAAAAAACTTTTCTGCAGAAATATAATCTGACAACAAGTTATAAGTTGTAGCCAAATGCGCCAACACATCATGATTTTCTGGTTCTAATTTTAATAATTTTCTCCAGGCAATTAACGCTTCATCATGATTATTTAAAGACATGTATTGTAAAGCCAACTCATAGAGCGCTTTTGGATCACTTTGAGAAGATTCAAGCTTTTTTTTACTTAATTTTAAATATTCTTCATTTTTTTCTTTATTAAGTTTTGAATAATGGTGAATAGGGACATCACACAATTTTTTTTCAAGTCCTAATTCTGTAATCGAAGATTCAACTAATTCGTGTATATGCCCTGAAAATTCTATTTTTGAATTCGTTGGAAATAAACGAATCTTATCAGATCTACACCAACCTATGTAATCTTTTTCTTCATTTTTATATTCACCATTACAAGCAACCAAACCTTCAGCATTTCTTTCCTTCAAATAATTTCTTGTAGTAAAAATATAAGCGATTTCGGGTCCTCTAAGCATCTGTTTTAATTTATCAATATCTTTTTTACTCACGACTTCATCCGCATCTAAAACTAAAGTCCATCTTTGTGTTGCTTTTTTTAACGAAAAATTTCTTGCAGCTGAAAAATTATCAACCCAATTAAAATGGTAAATTATTGCTCCAAATTTCTTTGCTATTCTTATAGTATTGTCAGTGGACCCAGTATCAACAATTATAATTTCATTTGCTAAATCTTTTATAGACTCTAAACAATTAGCTAAACAGTGTTCTTCGTTTTTTACAATCATACAAACTGATAATTGTTCCTTTTGAGAGCTAATAAATTTTTGATAGAGCCTATGTAAGTGTCCCTCTAGTTTGTCAATACTATTATGCCATAGGAAATCCTTTGCTGTATTTAACCCATTATCTACCAAACGAGAGTATAAAACATTATTTGTAAGAACAAGTTTCAGAGCATGTTCTATAGCATTACTATTTCCAGATGGAACGATTATAGCATTTTTTGTGTTGACTGCATAATCATTAACACCCCCACAATCTGTAGAAATTACAGGTGTTCCACTTGCCATTGCCTCTAAGGGCGGCAGACTAAAACCTTCAACTTTATAAGGTGCATTTATAACAACATCTGAAGTATAAAAAACATTTGCTATTTCATATTGCGATAATTCCTTCATATCATGAAATTCATATTTATCATCAAGTTTTGTTTTTTCAGATGCAAGTCTGACAATAACTCCCCTGGAATTCTTCAAAAAATTTGTAGTTGCTTGTAAAGCTAATCTCACCCCTTTAAATTCCAAATTCGAATTACCAACAATTAAAATTCTGGGTATTATATTTTTTTCATGTTTTGCAAATGAAAAAACATATTGATCAAGTCCATTAGGAATATAATATGAATCGGTTTCAAATTCTGAATCTACAATTTGTTTCAACCACTTTGAAACAACAATCTTTTCACGAATTTTTCTATAATCATCTTTTATAGTCTGAACCAAAGGAATATATATTGGCTTGTCATAAAGACATGCTTCATATCCTTGACAAAAATGAATTTTCACTTTTGCTTTAATTTTTTGCAAAACAGGTAGTGTAGAAAAATAAGTTCCTATAGCAATATCAGATTCTGGTATTTCTGATTGATCTATAAAATATTGTATTGGTGCATGTAAATCAAACCAAGAATCATTTTCATTTTTGTTGCAATAAATACAAATATTGTATCCTCTATCTTTTAAACGATTAGCATGTTCAAAAACAATTTTGACTCCACCAGAAGGAGAATTTGAAGCCAAAAGATATATTATAAAAGGTCTATTATGAGTTTCATGAATTTGTTTTATTCTTCCTGTATTATACCATTTTTGTACATAAAGTTCTTTGCTTTTTTCTAACGCCACATTATAAGTTGTTTGTTTAAATCTTGTTTTAAAAGTTTGACCCCCGAAATGAAACACAAAAATATCTAAACAACAAAATAGTTTATATCCTTGTTCTATTATTCTCAAGCCCAAATCATCATCTTCAAAATTAAACTCATATCTATCATCAAAAATCCCTGATTTGTCAAGAATTTCTTTTTTTGTAACCATGCAAAAACCTATTAAACGATTGGTTTCTGAAACTTTTGAAGAAAATTCTATTTCTCTTTGTTTTGCGAAACTTTGTATTTTAGAATCATCATTTGAATCTTTAGCGTATTGATAAGGAAAATTTACCTGTTGAATTTCAGAAGAAACATAATTAGACACTGGACCAACAAGACCAGCATTTTTATTCTTATCTAAAACTTCAATCATTTTTGTTAGCCAGCCTTTAGTTACAACAGTATCACTATTTAAAAAACAAATATACTTGGCTTTAGAAACTCTTATAGCTTGATTATTTGCATAACCGAAACCAAAATTTCTTGTATTGTTAATAACTTTTATATCTGACAAATTATTAATAAAAGATTTTGTCTCATAATCTGAATTATTGTTTACAATAGTAATACTATAATTATAATCAGTATATTTCTTTATGCTTTCAATGCATCTTTGTAGACAAGATAAAGTGTTATGAACAACAATAATAATTTCACACAAATTAAATGAATTCGTTTCTACTTGTTTCTTTCCGCCTAGAACTATTTCTAAATTATTTAAAGTGTTTTTCCATGGCCACTGTTTAACTGTTTCATAACCATTAGATATTAATTTATTTCTCATACTTACATTTTCTAACAATCTCTTTACAGCTTGAGTTGCCCCATGAATATCGCCCTGTTCTACAACAAGAGCATTGTGACCTGATATTATATACTCATCATAACCTGTACATTTACCAACAACTACAGCACATCCACATGCCATTGCTTCCATGGGTGGCCCAAAAAAACCTTCAATTCTACTCATTTTTAACATAACATCACATGATGAATATATCTCTCTCATTTTAGACATTGGCACAGAATTAAAAAACTTATTATATCTCCAATTTCTAGGTGGAACACCATCATTACTCACAATCCAAATTTCACAATTTAAATCTTTAACAGCTTGATAAGCATCAGCCACTCCTTTAAAAGGTATTGTTAATGCACCTTCTAATAAGACTCTGAGCTTAGTTTTTTTTTCAATGCATTCTGTTTTATAGAACAAATTCTGATCTATTCCATTAGGGACATAGTATGCTTGAATCCCAAATTCTTTTTTTAACCATTCTTGTATCCATTTTGCTTCTGTTATATATTCAAAGCCTTTCACATATGTACTTTGAACTTGTTTTATTTTTTCACTTGAGTCATAAAATTTTCTTTCATCAGATTGAACAAAATAAATCTTTCTGTTTGCTTTTATGGTTCTTGCAATCTTTACAGTTTCCCAAAAAGTCATAATCAAAATGTCTATATCTTCAAGCATATGTTTCGCAATACTCTTGATAGAGAAAATAGGTACATTATTCTCTACCCAAACAACCCATGGACTTTCAGACTCACTAACTGAAAGCAAAAAAACATTGTAACCATTATCTCTAAGCATATTTGCATGCTTTATGATTACTGCAACACCACCAGATATCTTGTTGCTAGGCAAAATATAAACTACTTTACCCTTTGTAGATTTAAGTAAACGATTTAATTCATTATAACCTATATAAAGTCTGCTCTTGTCAGCAATTGCTTGATTTTTAATTTTCAATAATGGAGGAGTGTTTTCGACATGTCTAAATTCATTTGGTGCTTCTGCATAATTTCTAATAATAAGCTTCATGTACTTATTACTATCTTTAATGTCAAAAATCGTTGCTGCATTGTTAAAACCTGCACGACAACATCTAGCTGTGTAATCAATGTGACCAAGGCCACAAAGCCCAAATTTATTTAAGTCAAAATAACCTACTTTCTTAATTACTTTAGGTGTAATTGTATAAAAAGCACCTTGTGTATTTAATAAGTCAACCCTACTCAACAAAGTATCTTTTTTGATTCTATGCTTTCCTCCTTTATATTTTCCACCAATCCATCTTTCATCATGGAAAACAAGATGATCATATTTATACTTTTTAATTGCAAGAAAATAATCATCATCCCATCCATGTTGTAAGAACATTACATCATCATCGCATTTAAAACAAACATCAAATTCTTTATCTTCTAAATACTTTATAATTTGATTAACTTGATGATGAATCCCACGACGTTTATTAACTATTATTATTTTTTTAAATAATAGTTTTAAACCATTTAAATATTCTAAAGTTCCATCAGTAGAACCATCATCTGCGACAATCAATGTCCAGTCAGCATAAGCATTACGAGTCGACAACCAAGTTTGAATACAATTTCTTAAATATTCTATTCGATTGAACGTCGTAATCGCTAAAACATATTTAGGTTTATGTATATCTAATTGATTCAATTGTCTTCTAAACCTTTCTGGAACAGTTCTTATGTTATACTCAGAGCAATGCCAACTATGAAATAATCCAGCACATTTACTTCTAATTTTCTTCGTTTTCAATCTATTATAAAAATCATTGTCCTCACCTCCCCAAATCTTGTATTTTTCACTTAATCCTCCTAAATTTAAAAAATTTTTCTTAGTAATGCCCACCATGCCATAACCAGCATCTCTCCACCAACCATTTTTTGTTTCATCAATACCAAGTGGCTGATTTTTAAGAAGACTAAAACAAATAGGAAACCAAGATTTTTCGTTTGAAACATTTTTAAAAAAATGTTCAAGAAAATCTTTAGGAAGAATCATATCAGCATCACAAAGAAACACATACTCAGTTTTAGAATTTTCTACAGCTCTATTAAAAGAATAAGAACGAGAAAAATTTACGTTTTCCCGTTTTAAATGAAAATTTCCAGACCAATTTTCCTTTATAACTTTACTAAGATCTTCAACATCATCTGAACCACAATCGAAAATAGAAAATTCTAAATTCTCACAGTGAACACAATTCTTAGCTGAATCTATTAAACATTTAACTAAAAAATATGTTCTATTCTTTATACCTACGCATATTGTTACTTTTTCCATGAAAATTTTGCTTTTTTGATGTGTGTATTGATATTAAATCCTATTTTTAAAGATATCAAATAATAAATCTGCTCTTTGATGCAAGGTGTGTTTTGCTTTTATTAGATCTAAAACATTATTAGACATTTGTTCTAAATTGTGTCTTTTGACAATAGTTTTAATGTCTTTATAATTTGAATCATTAATACAAATATAATGTTCATCTTCAACAAAACCAAGATCAACTACATCAGGTGTTTTCTGTAAGATTAATGCGCAACCACATGCAGGTACTTCAAAATATTTTGCTACAGTATAATTCAAAGGGGGGTCAGCTGTTGTGACAAATCCAACTTGATAATTTGAAAGGTACTCATAAAACTTTTCATGTATAATATAATGTAAACGTTTTTTACGATCATAACCCGGATGTTTTAAAATTTCAATAAGTTCATCTCTTTTATAAATTTTATATAACTTTCTTCGTAAAGAATAAGGTTCAGAAGCATTCCCTGTTAACAAATATTTTTCTTTTCTGCAATTAAACTTTTTATAATATTTAAAACATATATCTGGAGCATACCAAGGAAAATACTCTGCTTTTTCCCAAAAATTTTTAAATTCTTCTCTTTTAAGAAATTGTTTATAATAAGGGAGCAATAAAACATCGCAATTAGTAAACATTTTGATTCTATTTTTTAAAGAATCTTCAGTCCAATAATGTATATCATCCCAAAAAACTGCTACCTTAGTGCCGTTTCCTCTTAATTTTTTATAAAGATTATGATCCATAAAAACTGTCACAACCCAATCAGCGTCCTTAAAAATATTAATATCACTTTTTACTTTTTTTACAGGAATACTCTCAATAATACAATCTTTTCTTTTAATTTTAACTAAAGAAGAAAAAAAATCTCTAAAACACATTAATATATGTTCATCAAAATATTTATCTTTTACGACAATTATTTTCATCGTTCCTCATTCACGATTTTTTCAAACATTTTTTCAAAAATTTTAGATTGAACTTTCCAAGACCAATTTCTTTTAACATGCTCAAACATCTTGTATAAATAATCATTAGGTTTACTTAAAACTAATTTTAAAATTTCTTTAAGACTTTCTGCATTCCTTTCGCATAAAAACCCAGTTTCATTATGTCTAATTAATTGTTCTGCAAAACCTGATTTACTTGAAATTACTGGAACACCACAAGCAGCAGCTTCTAATAAGCCATTTTGTCTTCCTGCTTCAAAACTCATATCGACATAAATATCTATCTCGTTATGATAATACTCGTTCATCTCTTCAGGTGTTCTCCACTTATCTTCTCTAAATGCAGGAGTAAAACGATATCTTTCTTCTTCACATGCTTGTTTCACTATATCAAGTCCTCTAAGTCTACTACCAAAATTAGATCTGCTACCCGACCAACCAATTTTTATTTTGTTTGAAAATGGCTTAGGTTGAAATTTAAAAATATCAGTATCAACTCCACCAGGGGCCAAAACAACATTTTTATGTAACTTGTCAAACCTATTTTTAAGATTATTATTTGCAACAGCAATAATAGAAGCAACTTCATTAAGATCCATTTTGTCATAAAAAGATAATTTAACATTACTTCTAATTGCTAAAATGGTCTTTTCTTTAGGCATCCTATTCCACTTTATCAAACCTACTTGATAATCACAAAGAAACAAAATTACATCATATAAAGCATGTTTAATCAATGGTCCATCAGTTGTATATACGCTATTAATATCCCAATTTACAAGATTTTTTTTTAAAGCTTTAAATAAATTCTCAAATGCCCAATTTCTAACATCACAAACCACAAGTACTTTTTTCATATTTTATATTTATCTACTTGTCCTATTTTTCTGTCTTTATAATGTTTAATCAATTCTTCTTTTTTCATTTCTCTTATTTTATACAAAATTTTCAGATTATCATTAAGTTTATTCCTGTCTTTACTTGTAGCAGTATGAAACAAATGAAAAACACTAAATTTCATTTGTTTGAACTTTTCTAACATTTTTTTAATTTTATGAGTCATTACATCGTCTTCACCTCCCCATCCTGTAATATCTTCATCCCAACCGAAAATTTCAAAAAACTTGTTCTTTTTAAAAACGCAAATACCTCCTGAAAAATTTATACCTTTTCTGATTTCAAATTTTTTAGGATCAAATAAATCCTTTTCGTTTTCATACATTGCAAAAACTTTTCCTTTAGGATCTACAGCATCAAACCCACTCTTACATAATCTAACACATTCTAATAATTCATTAGACTTAATTAAAAGATCACTATCGGCAAAAACTAAAATGTCAGAAAGACTAAAATTTGCACCTATATTAAGTCCCCAACTTCTATTATAATGGGAGTTATTATAAGCAAAAACGGTCTTACAATTACAAGGTAAATCAAGTTTTATCTTGGGTTCAGAATCTTGTTCAACTAAAATGATTTCAAATTTAACATTTTTAAAATCATTATTCAACCAGTCAAGAACAGTTTTTAAATTCTTTTCTCGATATACTGAAGAAGTTTGTCTATAGCCTAGAATATAAGAAAATTCAAGCATATATACTCTCTGTCAATTACCTGAATGACATTTATAAATTTTAAATTCATTAGGAAATCTTAAATGATCGCACTTTGAATTTCTAAAATTTTTATTATTATAAATTGCTGAAAAAGATTTTTTTTTATCTACTTTATTAACGGTTTTCATATATCTAGTTCTTAACTCATCACCATGTAATATAGAATATTGTTTTGCTTGTTGATAAGTTATAGGATTGATTTCTCTTAATCCCATTAACTTAAGACGATGAAATAAATCATCATCATCACCTCCATAATAATTTACAGATTCGTCCCAACCATTAATTTTCATAAAATCAGATTTAAAAACTATGACATTACCATAATTAATTTCAGGTTTAAGACGTTTAGGTAATGCAGCCATAGACTCTTGTTGTCTAGTGGTAAAAAAAGACTTGTTTTTTTCTATTCTGTTTGACCAATAACAGATGTAATCCATACCTATAAATGTATCAACATCAGAAAATGCTAGAATATGTCCATAATCTTTAACACAAAAAACACCCAAATTTTTAGCTGATCTCGGGTTGAATTTTATCTTTCCTATTTTCCTAATACATGTGATATCTTTCAAATATGGAGAAAACATGATTTTTCTACATTTAATTTCTTTATTCAATATTTCAAGAAAATTATCATTAGATCCAAAATCAACAAGTACTATATTATAATTAATACCATACTGAGTTATAAAAGATGGAAAAGTTTGCATAAAATGCTGAACTCTATTTCTTACTGTAATAATAAGATTAACATGTTTGTCTGACATATAAATCACAAAAATTTCTAAGTTTAATAAGTTGTTGATAATTCATAGAGCATAAATGTGCTTTCTCAGTATCGGAATACAAACTGTGATTAGTAGTAAAATGTTTTTCTATATATATTGCGCCTCTTTTAACAGCTTCCATAGCTGCTTCAACTCCCACAGAATGATCACTATAACCAATTAAAGATGATTCAAACTTTTTAGGCATAAGTTCAATTGCTCTATTATAAACATGAGGATACTCACAAACACAATGCATATAAACAACTTTATCTAAATCAAAAGGCATTTCTTTTCTTTCCCATTTGCCTAATGAACAAAACACTAATTCATAAGTTTTAACAATTCTTTGACATAATGAAAAATTACTTATTAATAGTGAACTTGCTATTTTACCAATAGAAATACCTAGATCCCTTGTCCATTGATATCTATCTTCATCAAATACAGAAGCAAATAAAGTAATGTTCATTCTATTTGCAAAAGACACAATATTACACAACATTTCTTTGTCAATGTTCAAGTATTTCCAACGTTCCCTATTTTCTCCCGGCATTTTAAAAGTGTCATACAGTTGAATCTTAACAGCATCTGCCCCTGCCATCTTACACTGTATAATCATTTGCTCAATTCTTTGCTTAGAACCTCCCCATTGTCCACATAATTCAGCTATAATGTATATATTATTATTCATTTAAACACTCTTCTCATAATAAAACAAGACAAAATTCTCATCATATTTAGAAACAACATCAGTCAAAATAATATTTTTACTATATTTTCTATAATCTTCAAATGACAGACTCCATTCATTTTCTAATAGCATATCTTTTCTATTGGGATTAAAAATTTCAAAAATACAAACTCTCTTGCAAATTCTAAGTAATTCTGAAATTAGAAATTCTTTATTCTTAGACTGAGGAATATGCATTAAAAACCCCATAGTAATACCCAAGTCAAAACTATCATTTTTATATTTCTGTAATATTGAAGCATCTCTAAGATCTGCAATGTAGAAATCACCTTTTTCTTTAAATCTGTCTTTATTTTTTTCTATACTTTCTTTATTGATATCATAACCTGTAACATAGCATCTATATTTAGTATAAGCCCATAAAAGATTACGTGCAAGATTACAACCCAATTCTAACACCTTAGAATTCGAATTCAAAGAAATTCTACTATCAACATAATCAAACATCATATTAGTATTTTTAAGTTTTATGTCATTAAATAAATAATTTTTTTCTAGGGTTTCACCCTTTTTCTTATATAATGCTTGTGCCCAATGGTTTTTTGACATATTCTTTCCTCACTCTTTCATAATCTTCAAAGGTATCAATATTTATTATATCACACACAACTACTGCACAATGCGTGCTCAAATCCCTCTGCATAATGTAGTGGGCTCTAAACATTCTATAAGCAGCATTCTGAAAATAATTTTTGTCGACACTAAAAACTTCATAAACATCTTCACCTTTAAAAGAATTTAATAGAACATCCAAACCTTGATCAAGATGATTAGATGTTATTTGAGGCGAATTAGGTTGTAAAGAAATAAATACATCTATATTTTCTTTTGTGTTGTTGATAATAAATGAAGCAGCATCTCTTATAACTTCTTGTTTAAACACATGTGGTTCACTTAATTTAGAATCTCTTTTATATGTTTTTGCTCCATATTTTTTTGCTATTTCTAAAACTAAATCGCACTCTGAACTAACCCATGGTTCTATATCATATTTAGATTCTTGACATGCTTTAATTGCCCATACTAACATTGGTTTGCCATTAACTTCTAAAATATTTTTATGTAGCAATCTTTTTGAATTACCTTTTGCTGGTATAATAGCAACTATTTTTTTCATTCTATCCTCTTGCAAAAACTTGTATACCGTTCCACCATGTCGGGTATCTGTTACAAGGTGTTTTAATATCTATGATTTTATAGAAATCTAAATTCTCAGACATAAACTTAGAATTAGCATTTTTAACATCCTCTAAATTAGTATCATCAACTAAAATCAAACATTTTGAACTAAAATATGGTTCAGCCATCTTTAGAGCTTCATATTGAGAATCAAAATCATGTGCCCCATCATAAAAATAAAAACCTATTTTTTTGTCTGTCACAAATCGAAAATCTTTCAAAAAACTTTTCCAATCTTGTTCTTTAAAAATTGAATTATGCGTTTTTATTCTATTAAACTCATAATAAAAAAAACTTCTAATATCACCAAAATTTCTATTAGCTTTATCTTTTTCAATAATACTTGAACTATTTTCTCCATTAAAAAGAGAAAAATTGTCATTACCAACACATTGTTTGCTGTGATTAAGTAAAAAACCAGCAAAAAAACTATATCCATTCCATGTTCCTATATTAACATAGCACTCATCATCATCTAAACATGATACAGCTATAGAAATTAAAAGCCCAATATGCGTTGTAGACATTTTTCTAACAGTCAAATCTATTGTGGTCAATGATTTAACCATTGAAGATGCATTAAAATTTAAAACAGCATTTTCTAAATCTGTCCATGTTTGATCAACATTTTTTTTAAATTCAGGTATATTCATTTTAATCCTATTGTGAAATCAACAATTTTCTTTGCAACGCCTTCTTTTTCAAATAAATATTTTTTTCTAGACAAATTAAATTCTTCTAAATATGTTCTATTAGATATTTCATGTATTGCTACCTCGATTTCTTTTTCACTCGACTGAATACGTAAATTTTTACAATAACTATAATTATACAAAAACTCCATAGGTCTAACAAAAGGTTTAATTCGGAAATTAATTATAGGCACATTTAACATCACACATTCTTTTATTGATGTAGAATCAAAGTTTATGATAAAATCACAAACAAGCATTAATTCCATAGTAGTATGTGGAAACCATGAAAAATCTTCAAAATATTTATCCCCTCTTAATAATTTGTTCGTTCTATCTTTTCCTCTTGTTTTTACAATTATATTGTAACCTAGTTTATGAACACAATTATATATTTTAGTTAACTCAAGTATATTCACATCTCTATTGCGGGGGAATAATATCAATACATTTTTATTACATTTTATGTCATATTTTTGTCTAATTTTAACAATATCAAAAACAGTATCATATTTAGGAGAACCTAAATAAAGATTTTTATTTGAAATTTTACCATAATATTCTGCAAAATATTTGCTTGGAAAGATAACATAATTAACATTATCAATATACTTATCATATAAAACTTGAAAATCAGTCAAAGACGTTAAAGATATTTTTACCCCATTTTTGATATTTTTACAACCAGAACCCTCTATTTGAAAATTAACTGCATTTGATTTAATATTTGAAATGTTATCAATATTAAAATGATATTCTGAAGACAACAACTTTATATCTTTTATATTTAAATATGGATCACTATACCTTTTACTTTTTATCAAAAGAATATTTGATGAAATGCCCCTTTTATTAAATTCTATAATTAAAGGTAAATAATATTTCAAATACGAACAATTACCTGTAATGAAATTTATATCCATTTTGTGAAACTTCGATCCCATTCGATATTCCATGCAATATTACTTACATCAATTTTCTGAGATAAAATTGCAGTATGTCTATATTCGGGGGGGACATATACAAATTTATATTTAAAACCATTTTCAAGAACTCCTTTAAACTGATCAAGCTCACAATCATGAAGAACAAATATGTCTGATAAGTTTTTAAAATGATTTAATGCAAATAATCTATGTTTATGTAGTCCGTCTACAAAAATTAAATCAGCAAAACCTTGTAGTACTATATCTTTAGCCATTTCATTTTCATCTTTTATCGACTTAACTTTCCATCTTTTGTCATTTAAAATACTATTCATATATTTAATCCACAAATTGCTATTTTCATAACTAAACAATTCCTCTAAATCTGGGAAAAAATCTTTATTCAAGAAAGTTTTTGTACTAAAAATTCCCATTCCAATTTCGAACACTCTTTTAATTCTCATGTTTTTTGCTATAGATTTCAATACTGGAATATGAGAACCTGCGCTCCTTCTTATTAAAATATTTTGACCCATAAAGTTTATATTTACAAAATTTTTATTTACCATATTTTACCACCTTAATTACATTTAAATAATTTTCACACATTTCTTTTGCACTATAAACATAATTTGTTCTAACCTTGTTTCTCATATCTAAAAACAAATCATAATTTTTATAAAGCTCAATAATATGTTGCTTAAGTTCTTCAAAATCATTATAACGATACCCAAACCCAATAGAATATTCTTCTACACCTCCACCTCCACATTTAACCATAGGTATTAACCCGCAAGCCATACCCTCAATAATATGACAGCCCCCTGACTCAAATTGTGTAGCAGTTATATAAATATCTTCAGACATTAAATAAGAAGGTATTTCTGTATAAGGTTTAAAACGAATTTTATTACATGTTTTTAACATTCCCTTAGGACAATTTCCAAGAAACTTAAACTTAGCAATATTAGGATTTTTGTAGCAAAACTTGTCTAATTCATCATAAACACAAAAACCTTTGGCCATATTTGAAGACCAATGATGAGTTATTATTTTAAGTGGTTCATTTGATTTTCTAACAATATTAAAACTAGGATAAAAAAGTCCTCTATCAGTGCCATTAGAAATTACATAACTATGATTTAATTTTAAACCTTTTCTAAGATAATAATTTTTTAACCACTGACTAATAAAAATGGTTTCATCAGCAAGTTCTCTATTAACACTCATCATTAAATTATCGCTTCTTTCAGTATCACTTCTTCTGTGGCTACCATTATCATTAATTCTATGTACAACTTTTATTCCTGTTTTTTTCTTAAACTGTCTTAAACTATCCATTGAAAAAGAACAACTTGATTCCTTTACATCCATAATAATAACTATATCAGCATCATCAGTTAATTGACAGCTAACTTGATGGCCTCTTCTAACTAAAAAACCCTGAAAAAGTTTTAATATTTGATTACCCCCACCCCACGGCCTATGAACTATTTGTTTATTAAATACTATTTTCATTTTCTTAAGTATGTTCTAATAGAACCATCTTTAATCTTATTATAATGTTCATTAATAAACTGCAAAGTACTATTTCTTTGTTCCTCAGCTTCCAATAAATCTGGCCCCCCTGATTTACCCTCCCTCCAAGTTTCAACTAAAAAGCAATTAAAATTAGAATGTTCCCATAAATTTGTCATTACTTCCAATGGATTGGGAAGATGTTCAAATACATCCATTATACATATAATGTCAAATTTTCTATTAAACTTAGGAATCATATAATCACTTGTTATTTCATGAAAATCAAAGCACACATTAGGTGCTTTTTTATGCAATCTCCATTTAGCGAACTCTAAATGTTCACCCGCAACATCAACAAGAGAAAAACTCATGCATGTGATATCTAAATAATTTGCGTGTTCTATTATATAATTGGTTAAGGGTGCAACACCGCAACCATATTCCACAATTGAAGAATTTTTAGACAAATATGGGAAATAAAGTTTACCATAATTAAAATCATGACGATAATTACACTGTCTAAACACTTGCCATGACCCTATATCTTTATAAAAATCCATTTTTTCTTGAATAGTTTCTCTGGATTTCATGTCCCATAACTCTTCAAAATTTCTCCCGCTTACAGCTTTACATGTTATAGAAGAAGGTAAATTTGGTTTTCTACCTGTTCTTCGTATTCCCAAATTTATAGCTTCTTGAGGAGTTACATTATAATAATCACATAAATCATCATACCAATTCATTATTTTTCCTTAAATAAATATTTTCTTCACAAAAATTCATAATTTGAGGTATAGACCACCGTCCTCTTTTTATATATTGATTATTAGTCTTAGGAGTTCCTCTTGAAAAATGCATAAATATAACATTACCTTCATCATCAATTGTCCTTAAAGTATAAGGAATACTTCTATAAAGTTCTTGCATATTTGTCAATATTTCTTTATTATTATGCGTATTTTTCAAACAAACATGTTTAATATTATTATCTTTGCAATATATATGTATTCTATCTCCACATTCAAAGTGAGGAGTTCCATCAGGCCTATTTTCAGGATACAAATCTACTGCTCTAACTATTTTTGGATCTACCATGCATCCCAAAATGATTATGCTGTGATGTCTCAATGGATGCACATCATAACAAGTTCCTATTAATCTATTGCCTTCCTCGATTTTTTTTGCCATACAATTATAAAACATAGAACTAGTAATACAAACATCATTATGACTTAAAAACACATATTCTTCACCAACATACTTCATGCCTACTTCAACTCCATTTGCATTTGCATTTGCTCCTCTATAATCAGTGTTATTGTTTATCCATATTATATTGTTTCCTAACTCTAAAACATCTTTTTTATAAGTTTGATCATTAGAATTTTCCACGACAATCAAATTCAATTTTATGTTATCTGGACAAAAATATAAATAACTTTTAACACAATTTAAAGTAAATGCTTTTTGATGATAAGTAGTTATTATTACTGATATTTTCACATTCATTCCTTGATATATATAGCTTCAATTAATTCAATATTAGGATCCACATCTATTTCTGTGTGTCTTTGCACATTTTGCATTATGTATTTACGTAAAACACATTTAAATTCCATTTTCTCTAATTCATCTACTGTCCATCCACACCTATGTGTTTGATATTCATGCGCTCCAAAACCTTGTATATCCAAATTTTGAGGGACATATCCGTTAGGAGTCTCTATTATCACTGCTCTCTTTGCTATTTTTTTACATTGTTCTATAAGTAGAACGCTTTCTTCTTTATACAAATGTTCTATGATATCCAATGCATAGACCACATCAAATGAATTATCAATAAAAATATTTGACATTTTTCGCACATCATATTTTACTACTGCATAAGGAACTTCTGATTCAATTGCTTTTAAATATCTTTCATTTATGTCTACACCTAAAATATTTTTTGCCCCCAAATATTTGCTTTTAAGAGACAATCCACAAGCAACATCTAAAACTGTTTCTATTTCTCCATCAATAAAAGGCCAAAGACTAGCCTTTTTAAGAATCACATGAATAGGATTAATTAACCAATCTTCTTTAGACATATATATCAAGATATGTTATAAAAATTTTTCATCCATTTAATAGTTCTTTTTACACCTTCATCTAAAGAAACACTATTTTTATGTCCCAAATATTTTTTGATTTTATCAGCATTAGTTAATTTTACTTTTGTTGTCAAAATCTCACTATCATCTAGATAAGAAATTAGATTAGGATTACAGCATGTATATTTTTGAACAATTTTAACTAATTCTTCAATTGAATGCTGATAATCACTTGTTATGTTGTATACTTCTCCTTTTTTAAAATTATCTGTTATATTTGCAAAAGTATTTATAGCATCATCTATATAAGTACTTGTCCTAATATGTCCCTTAAAAACTTTTATAGGCTGATTATGCAACAAACTATAACAAAATACGCAATTAACACTCCTAAATGGATGATACCATTCACCCGGGCCATATGTATTAAAAAATCTAACTCTTACTGATTCTGTACCATACATAGATTGCGAATTCATTATTTGCATTTCATTCACCCACTTGCTCATAGCATAATCATTCATTTGAGCAATTGCTATTTTATTCATTACATCTTCATACATAACTCCATTATAATCACCATAAACTTCTGATGAAGAACAATGCACTAATTTAAAACCTGTTTCTTCTTGAAGTCTGATTATATTTTTAGTGCCAATTACATTACTTTTCCATATTTTCTCATAAAAATGTTCACCATTCCACCTACCAAATTCTGCAGCACAATTATAAACTAACTCTGGCTTAAAATGCTTGATTATAGCTTGTATTTGACGGTATTCTGAGATATCACATCTAGAGTAATTTTCCCCTGTTTTTGAACCTAAATCATGTCCATAAATATCATTTGTGTGATATAAATCTAACCCAAAAACTAAATGTCCTCTTTGGTTCATAACTTCAAAAAGTTTTGATCCAATTACGCCTTTAGATCCAGTTATTAAAATTCTCATAAATTCAAAAAACCTTTAAACTATAAAGTACAAACAGCCCAAATTTCACCCCAATTAATCATCTTTGACACTATTTTCAAGTTAGCATTTTTCATTTCTGTTTCAAATTCATCCAGCATATACTCTATTTTATGAGTATTATCTAAAAAATAATTTAATTTTAACTCCTTCTTTAAAGCTACTGTCCATTCTCTTTCGAAATAAGGCACTCTCAATAAAACTTTTTTAGGTGTAACTCTTGAAATAACAAGTTGTAAAAGCTCAACACGATTTGACAAATGTTCTAAAATATTAGAAAGTATAACTACATCGAAATGTTTATAGGGAACATCTTTATAAATATTGCCATATACAAATTTAAGATTGCTTTTTTTATAAGTACTAAAAGCGTAATTTAAATTATTCTTGTTTAGTTCTATGCCCAATACTTCTGCAGTTGTTTTTTTAGAAACATCATAAGTAACATCACCTCTACCTGAACCCAAATCTATTACAGATTCATTATTTTTGACATTGTTTACAAAAAATTCATGATATCTAGTAAGTCTATGTTTTGGATGAGTGCCATGTTCATATTTCACAGACAATTTACCAAGTTGTTGATAAACAAAAGTGTGTAAGTTTAACATTTCTACAAGTATTTGTTTTAGCTCATAAGATGAGCAATTATCCCAAGAACTAAGAAACTTGTTTATATCTCTAAAATTCATTATACCTTCTCAAAAAAACTGTCATATTTAAAAATTACTTTTTCTGGTATGTATTCCTGAACTGATTTATAGTTGTATTCAGTTTCATTAACCCCACTTAATATTTTTTCTACAAATTCAGATGTATTTTTACAAATATTATTATGATGTAAGATATCAGAAGCAATACCCACATCAGTAGAAAGAATCTTTATCTTACGATAAGATGCTTCTAAAACTGACTGAGGACCTCCTTCAATTCTAGAAGTAACCAAATAATAATCTAAACAATCATAAAGTGAATTAATATCAAAGTATTTTTCTACATATAAATAAGGTATATTATTTTCCTTAAATTTTTTAATTACCCAATTACGACAATATCCTGCAAGAATAACTTTTACGCTAATATTTTTGACTAATTCTTTTATTATATCTACTAAAATATCGGGTCCTTTTGATAGTTTTGGCGTATCCCCTTTTATACCATTACCATCTTTAACAAAAGAACCTATGATTAGTTGTTGTTTGTCACCAATATTTTTTTTTAATTTATTGACAACTACATGATTAGTTGCTTTCATTCTATTTGATAAAATCCAATAAGGCAATCTATAAATAGGGATTTTTAAATATTTTTTCGCTTTTTCTTCAGTTATTTTATTAGGCACAATACAACCATAAGCTTCTCTATTTATGCATCTAAATGGATATTCTTCGATCTTAGATTCGTCAATATGATGAATGTGAATAAAAGAAATGCATTGTCGAGGAATTTGAGCTCTTATTATAGGGAAACTGAATAAATCAATTGACCATAAAATATCTGGTTTATTATTCAATCCAACTATAATATGCTTAGAATATTTTTTAAAATCTGCAGCTATTTCATCTATTACCCAGCCCGAACCCGGACTTTTAAGAATAATTTTTTTAATTTTTTTTTGACAAATTAACATTTTTATATTTGCTTTTGCTTTTATTAAAAACTAGTATTAAATTTTTCTGTCAAAAACAATTTCTAATAATTTCACAAAATCCGAAGCTCTTGCGTCTATATGATGATATTTGTTAAATGTTTCTTTTGCGTTTCTACAAATTCTTTCAAGTTCATTAGAATTATGCAAATAAAACTTAATCTTATCAATAAAATTTTCTCTTGTTACAGCTATATAATTAAAGTCATCTTTTAAATGCAGTTGTTCTTCGCCAAAAGGTTTTTCACCCACGTATGCTGTACCACAACCCATTGACTCGAAAATTTTATTCATAGCTAAATGATATTTTCCACCACAACTAATCAACATTTTTGATTCAGCAATTCTTCTTGCATAATTTTCTCTAACAAAATTTGAATGACAAAAATTGAAACCACAATGTGGAAAATTTGTATAAACAATTTTAAGTTTACTAGAATTTTGTGATAAATAATTGTGCATATATAATCTTAAGGGATAAAAACTCTCTCTCATAGAACCAACACTAATAACATCAAATTTTCTGTTCATTGAATAATTTTTATAACAGTCTTTATCAACGCATCTAGCTAAAGGTAAAAATTTTATTTGTTTTTTATTATCTTCTGAGAAAAAAGAGAAAAAGTCTGAAGGTCTTGAATAAGGGGGTATAAAACAACCAAAACAGTATTCAAATCCAGATTGTTGTATTAATGTTTGATCTTTCCCATGCCAAAAATCGCTAATTGCAAAAATCTTAACAATGTCTTTTATTTTATCGAGATGCATAGGAAAATTTTTCAATGATTTAGAAATATTATAATGTCTCATGTATACATCTTGTATACACTCATTATTATAAAAATAACTGTAAATAACATCTGGTTTTTCTTGCCCATAAATTTGTTTAATAATTTCTCTTATATCAGAATTTTTAAATTCTGGCCAACCAGGACCATAAAATGTAGTATCACAAGCTCTTTTTATCACTTCCATGTCATACAACATATTCCCACTATGCCAACCCTCACGATTCACATTTAAAAGTAAGACTTTGATTTTACTTAGAGACATTTTTATTTTTTCTTAGGCAAATGTGGCAAATATTTAAAATATTTTCCATCCATTATCAATTTATGAAAGCCTTCTCTTATATATTCAAATTTGAAATCGGGATTCTTCCAAACAATGTAATTAAAAGATAATTGGTCTCTTTTTGAAAAACATAAAATTTCTTTCCACCATTCTTCAGAAATTTTAATGCAAAAGGGAGCATTGTGTTCTCTTATTATAATTCCGCCTGCTATAAGCCCATTATTTTCTGGGTAATCTTCTTGTCTATATTTGCTCATCTGCTTTCCCACTAATTCAGGATCAGCAACTTTATAAGCAACAACAACTTGAGCTTCTTTATAAATACAATTTGTTGATGGGTGTCTACTCACATGAAAACAAGTATTATCTAAACTTTTTAAGAGCTCATTTATATGGCCCTTAACTTGTATATTACCATCAATCCAAATAGATGTATCATAATCTTCTAAATACAAATGAGGTCTTATCTTTGGAGCCTTAGAAAACCTAGAATTATCCAAATTTTCAACATTTTCTATTTTTACAATTTGCCAAGTCTTGCTAGTTATTTCCGTATTAGTAAAACATAAATAATCAATATTTTCTTCTAGTTCTTGAATCTCATTTAGAGAATCATAATTATTAATTATACAAGTATAAACCACTGTTTTTTTCATTATTTAACTCTCTATATCTTACCATAACCCGTATTAATAGACAATGATTTGATAAGTTTCATTTTTTCTATAAGAATATTATGTCGATTAATCCCAATACTAGGTATTTTATCATAATGCCATTGTATATGTAATTCAGAAATTATTTTCAAAAACCCTGTTTCAATAAGATTTTCAAGTACTGGATATTCTGCTCCCTCAATATTCATCTTAACATGCACATAAACATTTCTTCCTAAAAAAGTATTATTTAACCAATTTCCAAAATCAATACATGGTACCTCTATAGGATTAGTTTTATCAAGTTCACCCGTAGTTTTATCACTAAAAACACTTGGGCTCTCTGAATCTAAAATATTTCTATTATTATAAAAAGAAACAAAACCATCGTAAATCCACACAGCAGATTTTATGGTTTTTACATTCTCTCCATAATTATTGTTAATAAAAGGATTACATTCAAAAGCATAAAATTCTTTACAATCTGGATGGTTTCTTTTAAATCTATTAAGAATGTTGCCTTTATGCGAACCACAATCGACAAATACAATCATTATTTTTAAACCTGTTTTCTCAATTTCATATCAGGTAAAGAAATATTGTACATAGGTCTTTTTTCATATAATGCATCCATTTCATAAATATTTAAATCTCTTTCTCTATTCCTTTTATGCAAATGTCTCATTGGTCTAAAATCTTCATAAATACGATTTTCAACAAAAGTGTCGGCTCCAGTTTTATCAGAACTTCTAGGTACAATACTATCTATTTTTTGTTCAATTCTTATAGGATCAGATGAATCTTTAATGACATCATTGATTTCTTTTCTCAGAGGACTACGCTTATATGTAGCAGTAGGTGCAATAACTAATTTTTGCATTTTATCCCGAAATCCTTGTAAATGGCCTATCAAACAAATGTATTCTTCCTTTTGAATCTTTCCACGTATTACTCGAATAATACCACGCCCTATAATTGCCCTCACCGTTTACATATAAATAATGAGCTTGTCTTGCAAAAAATTGAGGATTTGTCAATCTACTTGCAGGATTTCTTATCATTCTTAAAACAGGTCTATCTACTTGTTTAAATGTAGGAGTGGGATAAATGCCAGCAGGATCAAACCAAGCTCCCTTATTTATATCAGTGTCTATAAATCTTTTATCAGCTTCTAACAATTCTACGTCATAACTATATGTCATTGACATAGACAAAACTGTTTCGTCAACTACATATCCACTTTCTGGTGACGGTATAAAAGCATCACTATTGTTAAACTCATTTCTTTCAATTTCCGGTTGTTCTAAAGGTCTACCATCTTCTTTCCTTAAAACATCATAATGATCATGCTCAATTTTTGTAAAATTCAAGTTATTTTTTCTTGGGTCAGCTATAACAACACCATGCAATATGCTCATAAAATCCTCTTTTCTATTTATTTTTTAGTGTATCTCACAACAAGATCTTTATGAATAACTTGCGGTATATGTTTTTCTTCTTTATACCATTCATTAGACACATAACGGTCGTTCATTATATGAATGACATCAATTTTTTGATTAGGCCCCTTGCCAGAAACATTTTTGACTTCAACAACACCTATAACCGGTAAATTGAAATACTCACTTGGAGTTTTAGGTTTAAAAATATATCCGCTAAGTATTATTTGTGCGACTTTTTCTACATTTTTCATTTTGCCTCAGCTTTATTTAAGACAAATATTTTGAAATTTGTAACAACAATAAAGTCAAAGGTAAAAGATACTCAATATTCTCAAAAACAATATTACGACCTTTTACTATACTATCTACATTCTCATTTTGATGAGAAACTTTATCTTCACTAGTAAACAATTCTTCTCTTTCTTTAGGACTATCTATAGATGCAACATTAAGTCCACCATGTAACACGTGCTTACTACTTTTGTCAATCCCTGGTTGTTTTGTTTTGTCTGGTAAAACAACTTGCAACCTATACCTAACATCGGTAGAATCTAAAATTTCAACAACAAAATGCTGTTGTACTATAACACCCCCAGGACCCTCTACTGGTGTTAAAGGACCAACTAAACATCTATCTCCATTACGCCTAATAATCATATCACGCTGGCTAATAATAGGTGAAGGTCCCAACCAGGTCTCTATTTGATAAGCAAGTTTTAATCCCCTATCAGTTTGCTGCACTCTCTGCTCTGTTGTAAGAGGAGCAATAATGACTGGGAAAGGGCCATCAAATCCACCTACAAAACCAGAACCAAAACATGTCTCACAATCTTGATCAGGTTGTTTATGTGTTCTCTCTTTCATATCTCTATATGTACAATGACACTTAACTCCTGCTTTTTTCTTAATATACAAAAGTACTCTTTCCCCTCCCTGATCTAATAACCAAGCATTACGTCTAACTGCTTCCTCAACTATATATGTAAGTTTATCTGGTTTAGAATATTCAGGTGTGATTAAATCTAAATCAGTCTCGTCTTCACTAGTCACACAAGTAACTTTATAAAAATAATTTTTCCTTAAACTTACATTAGTTGTATGAGAAGGTACTCTATATGTCACTAAAACAGTCGAAAATTCATCTGGAACTGGTGGTGTAAAAAACACTTTTTTTACTTCATCATACATTCTATTTGTCTCTAATTCAATCAGTCCCTCAAGACCTTGTAACTGTCTTATATAAGCTGATTTACCATTAATTGTCACAGAAATGTAATTAGAATTATCTGTAGGCTTATTTGTACCTGAATCATCGACTACAGGTCTTTGTGAAAGATATATTAGATGTTCTTTTCTCGGATTCAAAGGTTCAATAATTATAGGATTTCCAGCAACAACTACAAAATCAGATAATCTAAATTCTATATGTTGACTACCAGATTTTCCAACAAACTCTATATAAAGATCTTCAGTATACTTGTCAAATGCACCAAGTTGAATGTAATTAGTTGTTATATGGTCATAAAAATATGTAGTTATTATGTCATTGTTTCTTACAATTCTAAATTCACTTGAATCTTCTGATGTTGATAATGTTAAGGGTAACTCTGGATTTCCATTGACATGTTGACTAGTACAGTACAAATCGACTAAATGCGACATGCTTCTAGAAATTTCAATATAATTAAGATCATTTTTCTTCACTACAAAACTGCAAGATTGAGTTCCCGAACTAGGCGGTGTCCATTTAAATAAGTCATATTTTACTTTTATTTCAAAGTTCCCTCGCAATTTAAATTTCGAAACTAGTTTCGAAATTTGATTTAAACCAGTAGCATCTTTAAAAATCAATCCATTATATTGAAATAATAACTCTCCTGGATCTATTTCTAACCATTTCGATTTATCAAAAGGCCCTGTAGATTCAAAATTATCATTAACTTGCTTACTTATATTTACAGTTCTTCTAAATTGTTCGCTTACATCTTCATTTATTATCTTACTGTCTAAAGTCTTATCAACATATTGAGTAATAGATATCATTTCAGAATTTAATTTTTGATATGGCCCCGATTCTACATCAGCCCTATAAACATTGTACCCTATTACTTGATTATAGATAGGGTGCATATTGTCCCAACGTATATGCAATTCTCTTTGATTAAATGGACAAGTAACAAAAATATTTGTTGGTATATAATTATTTTTTGAAATTTCAATATTATAAATTTCAGTCTGTATAGTTTCTCGATTTCCTGCTTTATCTACAGCAAAAAAATTTATAGTTGTTACTTTATTATCAGGTACACTAATTGGATTTGCGTAAATAAGCGATGATGTTGTAGGAGTTGTACCATCTAAAGTATAATAAATCATTGCTTGCAAATCATCTGAAACAAGTGACACCTGTTGAGAATTAAAATAAGAACCACCTGCAGGTATTGCTCTAGATTGTGGTGAAACTGTGTCTATAATATATGTCTCAGTTATTTCTCTTGAGCAAGTGTCAAGTAACACTGCTATAAATTTTAAAACTGTCTCTCCATCTGAAATTATAGGTATAGGCGTAGTATAAACATTAGATAGAAGCCCAGGTATAGAACCATCTAATGTGTAGTAAATTGATGCTACTCTATTGCATGTCAACTCGACTGACAAATTTGTATTGTAAATATTACCATGTGGAGATGCTACTACTAAAGGTACTAAAACAGAAGGATCAGATATAATTCGTATAGGATATGAAATATTTATGTTTTCACCATTCAAATCTGAAACTTCAGAATTTATTGTAATTACTTCACTATAAACAAAAGGAGCTATTTGATGAATATGTACGCTGACAGCATTAGGAACAGAATTTTCAGGTGTTATTATACCCTCATAACCTGTTTGAAAAACACCTCCAGAAAGTACTGGAATTCCAGAAAAAAACACATTCAATGTTGTTAAGTCAATACCATGAACATCTTCAATTCTAAAAAAAATTGAAGTATTTAACTGAGCACCTATAAATCCTTGTGCAGGATTAAAATCTAAATATGTTGGACTCGACATTTTACATTTCTTCTAATTCTTTAGCAAGTTCTTGAATTTCATCAGCAAGTTGTTCTATCATTTTTTTTGCTATAATCTTTTTGATATCTAACCAATTAATTTCGAAACTCCTGTCATCAATATAATAACTTGCAAAAATCTTATTAGAGGTTTCGATGCCAAGATCAGGATAATTTTTATTTACTGCATCAAAAGGAATTTCTTTTTGTTTCAAAAAATTTACTGCTTGTTGTAATCCCTTACCACTTCTACATGTCCATAAAATTATAAAGCAATTCTTTTTATGTGCCCAATCAAGTACTTCTTTAACATTAGACATCAAAGTTCTTGGAACATAATCAGTTTCATTTTCGATTATTGTCCCGTCAAAATCTACACCCAAAATAAATTTCTTCATAATTTAATTCTCCTATTTCAAAATTACACTATAAAATCTCATTAAATATGCTGCAAGTCCTGCTAACATGATTCCAATTGAAACTCCAACAATCATAATTTGAAAAAAATTTGGGAGTTTTTCAAAATTAGCATTCACAAAACTCTCCTATAGTAAATAAGTCCTCTTTACTGTTTGAGTCCTTAATAAAGGCAAAACCTGATTGTCAAATTCTCTAAAACATGTTAATTTATCTTCAATAAAATGTTTAGAAACAGGTTTTAAAATCAAAAAATCTTTACCCAGTCTCATTCCTATTTTTTTATATATAGCCAATTTACCATACCAATCAATATCATCTTCACGTTCCAGACCATCCATTTCAATATGTTTTGAAAAATCAGGCAAAAAGAAATCTGATCGTCTATAAGTTGGGAACAATCTTGGTTGAGCAATATGTCTTATTTTTCTTGCTTGGAGCCATTCATCAAGATCTTGTTCGTTTAAAGATGAATACTTATGACCATCAGAACAAAAGCCTTGATACCCAAATTTATGATTCTTTAAATTTTTATAAGGCTCAATATGAGTACAATTTTTACAATACAAAGTTTGCCAAAATCTCCCATTTGAAACTTCATACTCTTCACTACATTTCTTGCAAATTTTAAAATATTTGTCATCTCTAAAACAAGATTGCTTAAATTCTCGCATTTTGTGTCTACATTCAGAACACACAATTGCTCTATGTTTTCGTAATACATTAGGATGTGTTGTCTTGCAAATTTGACAATAATCACATTTTACTTCATTTATGACTCTTAATTTTGCTTGTCTTTTTATTTCTTTCTTCTTCTCTTTACATTTATCACAATAAACAATTGTTGCCCGAGGTACTGTTGTAACTACTTTTGTGCCACAGTCTGGACAAATCCTTTCCCAAGATTTTTTCTTTTTTGCTTCAAATCTAGCTTTTCTTCTTTTTTTTACACATTCAAAACAAAAAAAACCTTTATAACTAATTTCTTCATTAATTATTTTAAACTGTCCACATTGTTTACATTTTCTATAAATCATGCATCTAATACATTCACGCTCACTTTGGTAAAAAAATCTTAAATCAAGATTTTCTTTACATCTACGACATTTTCTTGTTGCCTTCACTTTAACTAAACCCTTTTCCTGCAGTCCCAACACCAAGAACCCATCTTTTAATACTCATTTTAGAAGAGCTCCAAGGTCCAAACAATCCACCATAAGACATGGTATAACGGTTTTGTCTTAATCCTATAGTATAATGTAACCTACGCTTTGCTTCAGTCATTTGAGTATCAACTTGCCCTTGAATTGTCTGTGCAACACTCATATATTTATCGCTTCTCACAATGTCAAAAGAAAACCCATTTAAATTATAAGTGAATTCTTCATTAATCCACAAAATAGCTAAATCATAAAGTGCATAAGCCATTGCCTGGAGTAAAAGAATTGGTTGCCATGGAGCAGGTACAGAAACTAAATCATAACTTGTATCAGGTGGTATCAAATTAATATAGTTACATGCTTGAACTAAGTGCATATAAAGAGAATCATCAGCCCAACGAAATCCTCTTGTTTTTGAAAATCCTGCTATAGTAGCCTCTTTGCTAGGAGGAGCAAAAGAATAATCTCTATCAGGATTTGAGTCTCTTAATTTGTTTCTCAAATGTTGAATAAGATACATTATTTGCGGTGGATAAACAAGCCCAACTCCTGCACACAAAGGAATTATTTGAAACTCTTCAATATCTTCTTTAGTCTCTGACGTAGCCGATTCTCTATACTTCCAACGAATTTTATGTAATCCTATAGGCTCATCATCTGGCACTATCCACTGCGCAAAATAACTACCCGCACCAAATTTTATAGGTATTCTATCAGGTAATCCTATTACTTCATCAGTCCCAGAAGAAGAATCATACAAAGTATAAGTTGCCCAATAAGGATCTGATAAACTACCACCCACATAAAAATAAACATTCAAATCATCTTTTGTTAAAACTTGACCTTGTTTAATTGCCATTTAAGTCCTCGACTTTTGAATACTTATCCCGCACACAAATTTTGATTTCCAAATGCTTTATGCGGCAGTATACCAGTTCCACCATTAATATATGAATACATCATAGGATCTATTTTATTGACAACATCAAAATCTTCTATTTCTTCCATTATAGGAGAATCAGAATATCGTCTAATATGCCATTTTATACGATAAGACCCTATCCCAAGGTCCTTTGCTTGATTCCATGCAGAAAAAAATTTACCAATACCAAAAATTATTGGCATTGTGTCAATTGTTTCAAGAACAGGCTCTTCTCCACACTCTTGATTTTTAAATTGAACTGACAACACTTTATAAATAGTATAAGTTATAGAAAAAGGATTAAAAAATGTACCATTTTCATCTTTAATAAAAATATTCAGGTCATCTTTTGTTAAGACTTGACCTCTATAAATTGTTTTTGACATTGTATCTCTCAGATTTTTGTGACAATACAAAACGAGCTTACTAATTAATAGTAAGCTTGATATAAACAGTATAGAAAAATGTCTTAGGGCTTAGTAAATTTTGCAGTCATACCCCCATTTGATATATCACCAAAATAAGAAATAGGGATAACTCTAAACATGTCATCTACAGTCAATAAAGTAGCTCTAACAGGATGTGTTCCATATGCCGTAACAAAATATGTTTCATTTTCTATAGCTGTATCTGATATTTCCCAAGAACAAACGTATTGTCCAATTTTACCTAAAACCTTTGACAAAGCAGACAAAGCAACAACTTCTATTTCATTAGGACCATCATAATAAACTATAGTATACTGGGGTGTATTAACATCAATTGCTTCACCTGTAACTACATCTCTAAAAGTGAACTTTGAATCTGCAATTTCTCCCCGTTTAAAAAATCGCATAACTCATTTCCTTAAAAAGATTTAAAATCATCATGGAGGTGTAAATATCTAAACTCTCGTATGTCCTGAGCATTTAAATTTTCGCATTCTGGACATTCAGAACCAGCTTCTCCAGGAGTTACAAATTTTCTTTTTTCATTACACCAACAATCGCCTATAGGCCCATACCAATCTCTGAATCCTTCTAAAATTTCTTCCGACACTTCAGAAATTGTTTTTTTCTTTTTTGAAGTAATTCCTACCTCAAAATTGTCATTCCTTCTAAGAAATCTAGAAGGAGGATCATCAATTCTATCTATAGGTTCACACTCAGGACAATCAAACCTAGCATCATTGGGATCAATAAACTTTTGACGATCTTCGCACCAGCATAACCCTGATGGCCCTGCCCAATCTAAAATTTCATTAGCAACTTTTACTATATTATTCTTGTACATGAATAAAACAGCACCATAAAACCTTTAGAAAAATTCATGCACAAACTATTCCTATGGTAGACATATTTGGGTTTGTACTATCTTCTCCATAAGATAAATCATTGACAAAATACTTAGTGCTATGAAAAACTATCCAACGATTTTTTTGAATTTCATTAAAGAACTTATAACCTTCAGAAGCAAGCATTGATAAAGTAAAAGTGGTTTTAATTTCTCGTGGTATAAAGTCTAAAACACCAAACATTATATTAGGTTTGACGTCTCTTTCTTGTCTAACTTCAACAACAAACTTTTCAGATAATTTGACGAAGTCTGAATTATCAAAAAATTTCTCTTTAACAGAATTTTTTCCAGTAGCTATGAACTCAAATTTATTCATAGTTTTATAAATTCCACTTTTTTCTCGTTCTTAAACTTGTATTTTATTGCTAGAGCACCAAATTTATGAAGCTCCTGCAAAACATAATCATCAAAAACATTAGCTATAACCACACCTATTACATTTCTATACAATTTATTTATCAAACCTAACTTAAAATGAATTATATATTTGTCTATTTGTCCAACAACATCATGATATGCGCCATTCTTCTTTACTTCAATAGGGTACACAGTATTTGAATCTTGAGCAACTAAATCAACTCTACCAAATCTTGTCTCCATTTCAGTACAACTACAATAAAAATCTAATTCTGCACTCAAACACATTCTTAAATCTGCTTGCGACAATATAATAGCTCTCACTAAATCATTTTGTTTTTGATAAACTGTTTCATCTTCTTGTCTAATAGTAGTTATGACTTTGTCAGGTACGCTTTTCAAACTCTTTGACAATACTAAATTATTGTCAATAACATTCCCTAATTCAGCAAGATGTTCCCATCTATAATCTTTTTTAAAAATTTCAAATTGAGTTTCATCTTTATCATACTCTTCTCTAAGAAAAGACAAATACATCTTTGCACTATAAATATCGCCTAATAAAACATTGTTATAAGTCTGGTAATAAAGAGACTCAACTACACTTGACATTTATAAAATTCTTTCAAGCAATAAAGTCTCAGTTTCAACTTCAGTACTATCAACAAATCTCTGAGTTTTTTGGTCCCTGATTTTCACTTTCTTTGTTTTTAATTTTCCATTATTATCAGTTCTAGCTACTTGAATAGATAATCTTGTAAAATCATCTTTACAATCGACACTAAACTCAAGATTTTGCAAGTGTATTATTCTTTCGCCATCAATATGCACTATAGTTCCTGCAGTTGTGCCATCAGTCTCAATCTTAATCTTTTCGTATTTCATCCTTTTCCCTCCTTATGCAACTGAAAATTGATTAAAACTTATTTCTTGTTTTAATATTCATTTCTTTTTAAACATTTTTTGTTGAATCTCAATTAATTGTTCACCAATATAAATTCTATGTCTTCCTCTTGTACGTCCTGCAATAAAATAACCTTCTCTATCCCAAACTCTTAAAGTAGATCTACTAATACATAACAATTCTGCTGCTTCTTTCAGTCTATAAATCTTATCTTTTTGTATGTTACTCATGTTATTCCTTCTACAAAAAAAAAATAATAAAGTTAACAGTATAAATATAACAAAAAAGCTCAGAAAATCTGAGCTTTAAACACCGAAACAAGAAAAAAACCAGTTACACTGTAGTCATTTGTTTAGGCTTGAAATTTCTAATAACCTCTTCAACCTGTTCTTCAATTGAATTTACTTTAGTTTCTAATTCTCTCATAAATTGTTCCCAAACTTTTTCTTTGTATTTAGGGCTAAGTTGTCCATAAGGCACTTTCCCTCTACCTGTAACATCAGGAAAAGTTTTTTCCCGTATATATTTCATAAAAAGTTCATTTATCTCTCTTCTATGTTGTTTCAACCACTGTGGTGAAACAGAAGCATTCTTTTCAATAAAATCAAAAAATAAAATCTCATCTGCTTCTTTTAAAATAGCTTGTACTTTCATATTAATTCCTTTTTATGAATTACTATTACAGCTGATAACTATTTAAGAATAATTTGTAGATAAAAACAGTAGAAAGGCTTACAAATTGTTTTTTAGTCTCATTTATTTGTTTATTTTGAAGTCTTTTATATTAGATGTTATTATTTTGTTCTCACATTCTTTGCATATTGCAATTCCACAATATTCAGTTAAATACATATTATGCTGTTTACAAATTTGACACGTGTTAATAATTTTTTCATACTTAATAATTTCTTGCATTAAAGACTTAATATTTTTTAAATGCTCTTCCACTATATTTTTTGCTTTTAAAATCAACTCCTGTTTGAAAACTAAGTATGTATCATCATCTCCACTATACAAACTTTTTGCCACAATTTCCCAATTAACTAAATTAAATTTATCTTTAACTTTTTCACCTAGACGACGACCATTGAATTTAATTATTGTCTGCATAACTATTGGACTAGTATCAAGTTTGTCTGAATAAACTAAAGAAAATCCAAAATATTCTAATCCCTTTACATATTGTTCACTTTCTTTTAAAACAATATGTGTCTCTTCTTCGCAATTAAAAAAATCACAAATGATTTGCCGAAAATCGCTATACCAACACTTATTCAAGTTATACCAAAATTTACAAACGCTATTTTTCATACAATTACTACCCTCTATAGGGCAACTATCTGTATACGGAAAAAATAATTCATCTACATTTTTTTTACCATTATCCATTATTTGCTCTCTCGTTAAACTGTTTAAAATAAACTCTAAACCCGTAGCAACCCTAGCTGAAAGCGCTAAACGCGTACGCGTACTTAAGCGCGCTTGCGCCCTGCTGGTTGTCTATAATCTGCGATATTTCACTATCCCCTAACTATAACTCTCATACACTAATGCTTTCTTTCACCTCACGGTGTTTTATAACATCTCGTGCACAGTAGATAACAAAAAAAGTGCAAAAATATATATATTTTTTTTGAGACATTTTTTAATATGTTTCAAACCACGCACTCGCACAGGTACAACATTATGCAACAAACTCAAACCTATTAGAAAACAGTTAGGGACCTCAAGTCTAATTTATGATTAAGGTCCCTTATATTTCCTATGTTGTAACAATCTTTTTATGCTCTAGCTTGGCTCGTCTAATTCTTATGCTATGTTGAGTTTATTTCCATTCCAGCTCACATAAATATAAGAGTCACAAAATTTTTCATCTACAAAAGAAACTTTAAACATTCCCATGAGGCATTGTGCACCAAATGAAAATTGTACAAACTTTGTAGTAGCAATTTTAGGGAAATTTTTTATACCTTGTTCGTTTTGTAAAGTTTCAATATTTGTAGTCGATAAAAACATAATTTCTCTTGCTGCTTTTGTTAATTCTCGGTACGAGAAAGGTTTTGGCCAATTGTCAGGTGAAGCTTCAGTTTTGGGAGTACCTAAGGGAGGTGCCTCAACAGATTTATCTTCTCCTGAATCTGGCATTGAGACCATTTGTGGTTCAGTTTGTTCCGCCATTTTTCTTATAGCATCTTCAATTATTTTCTGCTCGTATTTCATCCAATATCTACTTTCTTCCAAGCATCTTGAATGTCTTTGATGTCGAAATAATATCATCTGCAACTTTTTCAATGTTAGACATAATTTGTCTTTCTTTTAAACTTTTAAAAACCTCTGAACTCAATTGTTTCAACCTTTGTATAGAATCATCTAATCTGTTTTCAGTATTCTTTTTTGAAAGAACTTTAACTAACTGAGAAAAAAGATCAACTGGATTCTCTTTATTGAAAGCATGTTTGTTCATACCAAGGTCAGTATTTTATTTGTTGGCTTAAATTTTGCTTCAGTCAGGAAATCTGTAAGACCAGTTTTATTTATTTCTTGGACTTTCGTAAATCTAGCTTTATTGTTTTCCATTATGAATGAAATAATCTTACAAACAGGTTTGCCATTACTTTCAATTTTCAAAAACTCTTTTTCATTTGACCATACAGTATCATTTTGAACTAGAGTTTTCATGTTGTCTTTCCTTCAATGTAATAAATTTATTTGAAATTTTCAAACCAATTTTATTTATTAATTTGCTAATATTTATATCTCTGTCAATAACTATATTTACAAATCTTAATGTGTCCTCTTCTTTTTTAAAAATAAGCGCATGGTAACTATCTCCAAGTTTTTCTACTTTTAATACATAATTAGCATCTTCCCAAATTTGATTATTTTCAAGCATGGTGTTTGCATGAACTTTCCGATTTTAACTACGTATGTAACAGAGTGTTTTTAAACTTCTTACTGCATTTGCATATCTTAGTGCAGGTATAGAACTGGTCTCTGATTCATTAAAATAACTGTCTTTCAAATTTTCTCTTTTTTGCGGATCTTCAAAAGAAAAAACGCATTTAGAACTCTCACGCTCAGTTTTTGAAATTTTACATCCCATACATTGCAAATAAGCTGCAAAATATAAATCACTTGTCTTTATCAAATTAACGTTCATTATGTCTCCTTAAATATTATTTAATCATTTTCAAAAGCATGATGCACGTTAAGACTACTTTTTCAAGAGCCTTAAAAACTTGAATAATAAAAACTATAGAAAAATAAAAGGAGAATTTATTTGAGGATAGCTAATTTCTAAACAAGAATTTCTTTAACCCATTGTTTTGCTACATTAGACCAAGAATACTTTTTTGCATTTTCTAAACTCTTTTTTGACCACTCTTCCCAAATCTTTTTATTTTTTAAAAGTTCTACACATTTTCTCAAAAATAAAACTCTATAATCTCTTGTGTATGATTCCCCTTTAAAACCTGAACCAATTAAAATACCAGAATTGCCTACTGTTGTACGCAAACCAGCATAATTTGAAGCAATAACAGGTATTCCTGCAGCTTGACATTCTATAGCTGTTATAGAAAATGATTCTTCAAAATCAGTGCAGTATGCCCACAAAGAACTCTTCAATTGTTCTTCTGCCAATTGTTTTTGCCCTACTCTTCCATGATAAAAAACACCTTCTTTGTCCATAGCCTTTTTAATAGCTTCAATTTTCTGTCTTTCTTGTGGTTTATAAACTGCAGATTTATCCCAATTTTCCATACCATAAAAAATATGCAGCTCAACTTCAGGAACATTTAACTTGATAAAGTCAAACAAATAAAGTAGAGTATTAAGGCCTCTATCTAAACTTGAACTCCAGATAAGTCTATACGGGTGTCTCTCCACTGTTTTTGCTTCATAACGCTTAAAATCTATTCCATTTGAAACTATAAATAATTTGTTTTTATCAATATTATGGTGTGCAGCAACAAAATCTTTATGCCATTCAGACAAAACACAAAATTTATCAACTTTTTCTTGATGGGGAATAGAATTTTGTTTAGACAACCAGATATCGTGAATCATAACTATCTTCTTACCTGCACGAATAGGCAAACGAAACGGATCTGTGGTTCTCGAGCACACAAAATAATCAAACCAATTATAATTAATATATTCAGGGAATTTTGTGAACGGGATATATCTAACTGATCCATCGCTTGTTTCAGATAGGCAATCATTAAAATTCAAAACTCTGTAACCAAGACTTGAAAATTCTTTAGCCATATAAACTTGCCAAGTTTCACTGCCCCCTACACCACCTTCATTGATGTTTTTATAATTCCATTTCTCATAACTTGGACCACTATATAAGACAATTGTTTTCTTGTTTAATTTTTCTATCAAATGCACTTGATTCATTTTATCTAATTCGTGATATGTATAGAAATTTTCTTTTTCTATAATTCTTCTACTTATTGCTCCATAATGAAAGACAAATGAATTATAGTTCTGAAATATTTTATAACCTGCTTTTCTTATACGGTTTGAGTAGTCCACATCCTCCCCACTATTTGAGAAACTTATTTCATCTAAAAGTCCAACTTTTTGAACTACTTCTTTGGGAATCAATGTGCAATAAAAAGCTATCCATTCTCTTTCAATAACTTCATTATATGGGCTCTTATATCTATGTATGTATTGAGGCTCTAAAAATCCTGGTTGATGTATACCTGGCTTTAACTCAACATCATTTATGATAATATTGTAATGGTGCAACCAAGAAAAATCACAATTACTAAGAGGTCCAACAGCACCTACATCCCCTTTGCAAGTCTCTAACATGTTTTCTAGCCAATTATTTGAAACAATAATGTCATCATTAAGCAAACAAACGAATCTTGAAGTTGAAACTTTAAGCCCTTCATTTATTGCTTGAGCAAAATTCATTTTGTTTTTTTTCAAATAAATGACATCTTTTTGTATTTTTAAATAATCATCAACTTGTTCATTTGTACCACTATTTATTACAATAATATTATAAAGACTTTTAGTGCAAGTCCTTATGCTTTCAATACATTGTTTAAGACAAATGAAATTATTATAAGTTGGAATAATAATATCAGTTCGGTC
>Ga0265297_10000834_pt1 | contig 83227 bp, 83 predicted proteins | sample Munlanlwell13791_FD_192502 | JGI IMG/M metagenome (GOLD analysis project Ga0265297, IMG submission 192502) | Leachate microbial communities from a municipal landfill in Southern Ontario, Canada - Leachate well 137-91 | ecosystem: Engineered > Solid waste > Landfill > Unclassified | place...
ACCATCTTCGGAAGAAGTTACCTTACCGGTAACCCTTGTCTGCGCGAATGCAACATTGCATATCAATGCCGCAAGCGCAATTAGGATCAATTTCTTCATAAATAGTTTTTTGTTAGATAAATAAGTAAATAGTCGTTTTTTGTTAGTTTTTAAAACGTATTTGACAAATTTATTAAATCTTTATTTTAAATACAACTGTTATACTAAAAAAAACAAAGACACTCTTAAAAAAAAGTGCCTTTGAAATATATTTAAACCTAAAATTAATACCTCAATTCATTTATGGCATTTAGGAACTAATATTCAGGATTTTGCAATATATCAATATTAAAATTTATTTCTTTTTATCCCTATCATAAGCCTTCATTTGCTTTTCAATCTTTTTTTTGTCCCTTTCTGCTTTTCTAATAGCACGCTTTTCTCTGCATGTAAGTTTTTTATTATGAATAACACTCTGTACAGTATTTTTTTCAACATCATCACCTTCCGGAGTTATTAAAATATTTTTGTGTGCCAAAGAATCTAATTGTGGACGTTTTTCATCAATAATATTAAGCTCTACATTATTTGCATCAGACTTAATAATAGTAGTATCAGCATCTTTATTTCGTGCCAAAGTGTCAATTGCATCTTTTATTAAAACAGAATCTTTTTTCTCTCTAATTCTTCCATACACCTCATTCATATAGCCTTCAAAATACGTATTTGTGATTGGGTAATTAGGTTTTTTTGTAGAACTAAATGCCTTTCTACATGATTGGTAGATACTTCTGGATGTTACACTATCCCTGTTTGCAGGCCTTTCCGAGCCCCTCCATTTAAACCCTTTCAATCTCTGCTTTTCCATATCAAGTTTAAAAACAGGGTATGCATCACTCTTTACTTCCTCCAAATAAATCATCTTTTCTGCTGTACCATCTTTTATGAAGGAAGTCAAAGTCTTTGCTTCCTTCATATTAACCGTAGTTATATTATTATCTTCCAACAAATAGAATATTGCATTTACACCACCTAAGGCATCATACCTGTAAAGTTGATTATCTCTGAAAAACCCAACCATCTCAGTACTTTTGATCTGATTGAAATGTTCCTCATCCTCTTTCGTCAAAATCATTGCATTATTAATAAGATTTCCTCTTGAGAGAGCACCATTTTGCATCAAAAGTTGCATAACATCGGATGAAAGTTGATTTTTAATATTATTCCACAAAACAGGTCTTTCGAAAAGTCTGGCTATTGAATCCAATTCGGTAAAAATCATAGAATCACAAATTGCCTGCAAATCAGAGCGGTATAATTTAACATTGTGATATGCCTGTATATATCTTATTTGTGTTGTATCAGGTAAATTTATAATTACTGAGTCTTTAATAAAAATTGTATCAACTAAAGTAGTATCAATTATAGATACTTTGGAAGAATCGGCATAAGCAACCGTAGTATCAACAGGCACTACAAAAATAGAATCAGACAACGAATTTACTGGTGAGGATTGTTTTCCTTGAGGGCCTTGTTTCCTCTGCATTGCTTGGTTATCACGAACCTGCTCTTCCTTTTTTTCATCCTCTCTTTTTCTTCTGCCTTCCTCAATAGCATCGAAAAGGGCATCCAATTTCCTTTTCTTAGCCTCAACTATTTCAGATGCAGGAATATCACACTTTCTTTTTGTGTAACAACTGAGTGTATCAGCGGAAACAAAAAGAGAATCCGGTTTATCATTCTCATTTTGGCCATAATATATTATTGAAGGGTTATCTGTAAGAGAAGCATAACTTGAATCCCTATCATATTCAGCTTTATCAGCAAAAAATATGACCTTGTGATTGGTATCTAGTATCTGAACATTTTTATATAGCTCAACCTTGCCAACAGGCCTATAATAGTAGACCTCATTTGCCCATATTTCATAATTCGGAGTATTAATGTAAACATTATTGGAATAATTGACAATATCCTGGGATCTGTCATACCAACCGGCATTTGCATACATAAAACCGTCATCGCGCCACATAAATGTTTTCTTTCCAAACCATGCTTTTTGAAGGTCAGTTATATATTTAAGTGTAGTCGTTTTAATAAAAATAGAATCAGTATACATATTGACATTTTCTTCAAAAATAAAAGTATTTATTTTTGAGTCATATGTACCACGTTCACTTTCAATCACATTTCCATCCTTGTCCTTCATTGACGCACCTGCCACAAAGGTAGCTACACTATCTTTTGTATTATAATCCAAAAATTTGGTTCTAAGGATATTTTGCTCTTTATCTATAAGTTCCACAATAGAGCCTCTGAATCGGGCAATATTCTGATTGATGAGATATATAAGTTTATCGCTTTTAATCATCGTACCTTCCTGAATAATTTTAACACTACCGAAAGCTTCGATGTACTCCATATTGACATTCCAATATGCACTATCACATATAAGGTATGTATCATTGTGGAGAAATTTAACGTCCCCGTTTACCTTTCTTACATTTGTTCCGTCAATTTCAACCTGTTGAACAGAATTTGCAGCTAAAAGACGCACTAAGCTATCTCTATCATTCCTTTTTTGAGCATTAAGGAACGGACAGCTTAGTAATATAAGTATAATATATAGTAATGCCTTCCTGAGAGTCATAAAAACTATTTAATCCACCCCTTCTTACTAAAGTTGCACCCTTGAAAAAGTGAATCTATAACAATATAAGTCGTTTTTTGTTTTTCTGCTATAAATTTATTAATTGCCTCCATTGCGTTACGATTATTTGCTTCATTAAGAAGAGTATTATAATCATCATTATAGTTGGCAACATGAGAAGGAATTATTTTATCTAACATGATGATCTTATATACAACATTCCCGTTTCTTCCTTCGTTATCGGTAGATTCAAAAGGATCAGAAATATCTCCTTCCTTCATATTCTTTAATACATTATAATCGGCAGGCTTAAGCTGATCCTTTTCAAAATACGACGAACCTGACATTTCTTCTGCAAGTAAACCACCATTTGTCCTTGATTTTACATCTTGTGAATAATATCTTGCCGCATTAAAGAAAGTAATGCTGTCTGATAATATTTTAGTTTTAATGCTATCCAATTTACTGAATGCTTTCATCTTATTTTCACTTGTATATTCAGGCTTGATTAAAATATGACGGGCATTGAACATATCACCGTCTCTGTCAATAAGCTGAATAATATGAAACCCATCAGGTGTCTCAATAATCTGAGAAACTTGCCCTATTTTCAAAGACATTGCAGCATCAGCAAAAGCAGGCCAGAAAATTGATTTTGAATACATACCCAATTCTCCACCTTTCATTGCACTACCTGGATCCTGTGAATACAAACGTGCTAATGTAGAGAATTTAGCACCACTAATAACTCTTTCTCTTATACTCAGCAATTTCTCTTTAACAGCCATTACCGCTTCATCTTTTGTTGGATACAATACTATTTGTTTAATTCTGTATTGTGTTGACACTATTGGTAAATCTTCTTCCTGTGAATCTTTGTAATACTTCTCAACATCAAAAGGAGTAAGGCTTGGTATCGATTTAGCAACGTTCTTCTGCATTTCCTGAGTGAGGGACTGTTCTTCCAGCAATTCTCTCCACTCTTGTTTCAGTTTATATATAGGTTTCTTGAAATACTCCTCAGTAGCCTTTTCTCCACCTAAAGAAGAATATACATTATCCATCCTGGTTGATAACTCTGCGTCAACATTAGCATTGTCAACTACAATAGAGTCCAATCTGGCCTGAGTGAGGAATAATTTTGAAATAAGCATATTTTCTAGTATTTCACACCTAACGTTTCTATCTGCCATCTTTCCCTGAGCGCCCATCATCTGTACTTCTGACTCAAGTTGTGAAAGCATTACCATATCATTACCAATAAGTGCAACCGTTTTGTCAATCAAACCGTTTTGATATTTTTGAGCATTTGCACATGTACAAAAAACAGATAGAATAACGGAAAGAGAGATAGTTATAATTGACCTAATCATTTTTTTTGAATATTTTTAATTTATTGTTATTTATAGCATCATTAAGCAAGTCTCGTTCCAATTGCAACAAAATGTCTTGTTTTCTTTTACTAATTATTGCATTTTTTATTCTTTCACGATTGTATTCATATGGTAAAATATCATGTGGGGCGATCTTATCCACTATGAATATCAGGTATTTATACCCATCAGATTCTCTTTCTAATGATGATTTATCAGAGAAATATTTTTCACAAGTTTCTACATCAATATCTATCTCTTTCGCTAAATCAATAATACTTACCCATTTTTTATTGAAGTCGATATATTTATCAGCAGAAGAATAACATAAATCTTCCATATCCTGAATATCTTCAATATTTGTAGTAGTATATACGGATTTAATCATCTCGTAATAAGGAGAAGTTGCATTTATTTTAATAACCCTTGCTTTTATTATGGAATTATCGGAAGAAAAATTTTTTAGGTGTTCTTCATAATATTTTTCACTCTCTTGAGTGGTAATTACAGTATCAAGCCTCTCCTCAACATACAATTTTTTATATCTGAATCCAAGTAATGTTTCCTTGAAGTCTTCTACCTCAGCCGTAACATCTTTCTCTCCTTTAGATAGATTCTCTTCAGCCTTCATAAGCAAAAGGTGTCCAAGTGCCCAGTTTTCTATATACTGATTTACCATACTTACACTATCTTCTGGAGATATATTAGGTGGCAACAATTTAGTCACCTCGTTTTCATATAATACATTATTTCCTACCTTGGCAATCTTTTTGTTGCTTGAAGAAAACTGAAAAAGGTTACAAGAACTGACAGTTAAAACAGCGATAAGGATTAATACTATTTTTTTCATTATCTGGAATAATTTGGCGATTCTCTGGTAATTGTAACATCATGTGGATGACTTTCAATCATTCCGGCAGGAGTTATCTTTACAAACTTAGCGTCATAAAGAGCTTCAAGATTTTTAGCCCCACAGTACCCCATTCCAGCTTTCAATCCTCCAATCAACTGATAAACTACTTCAGACAATATTCCTTTATAAGGAACTTGGGCAACAATACCTTCAGGAACAAGCTTTTTAATATCCTCTTCCATATCCTGAAAATATCTATCCTTTGATCCTACTTGCATTGCCTCCAAGGATCCCATACCCCTATAAGACTTATATTTTCTGCCATTAAGTATTATTGCTTCTCCCGGAGCCTCATCAACACCGGCAAAGAGGGAACCAGCCATTATTGTGCTTGCTCCTGCAGCTAGAGCTTTAACAATATCGCCTGAATACCGAATACCTCCATCAGCTATTATAGGAATGCCTGAACCTTCAAGAGCAACAGCAGCATTCATAACAGCAGTTAGTTGAGGAACACCAATACCTGCAATAATTCTGGTAGTGCAAATTGAACCTGATCCGATACCGACTTTAACTCCATCAACGCCACAATTTTTCAGAGCAATAGCACCTTCCCCAGTGGCTACATTTCCAGCAATTATTTGAATATGAGGAAATGCTTTACGGATTTTTTTAATTGTCTCAAGTACAAAGACAGAGTGACCGTGAGCTGTATCGAGCACAATAGCATCAGTGTCAACAGAAACAAGCTTTTCAACTTTTTCAATACTATTAGAGCTTATTCCAACAGCAGCAGCAGTCAACAACCGCCCCTTTCCATCTTTACTTGCTGTAGGATTATTTTTGATTTTTGTAATATCTTTATATGTAATCAGTCCGACAAGCTTCCCATTTTTATCTACAACAGGAAGTTTTTCTATTCTATGTTTACTTAAAACTTCTGTGGCTTGGGGTATATCCGTACTAACACCAACTGTTATCAAATTCTCGCTTGTCATAACCTTAGAAATTGGAACTTTCATATCCTCCTGAAAGCGCAAATCCCTGTTAGTTACAATTCCAATCAAGTGTCGTGACTCATCAATAACAGGTATTCCTCCTATTTTATTATCAGCCATTAATTTAAAAGCGTCACCCACACATGCATCATAATTTATAGTGATAGGGTCATAAATCATTCCGTTTTCAGCCCTCTTTACTTTACGCACTTGATCCATCTGCTGCTCTATAGTCATATTTTTATGTATAACGCCAATACCACCTTCTCTTGCTATTGCGATTGCCATTGTTGCTTCAGTAACGGTATCCATTGCAGCAGAGACAATTGGTATATGAATTGAAATATCTCTTGAGAATTTTGTTCTTACATCTACCTCCCTTGGAAGTACTTCGGAACGTGCAGGAATTAAAAGAACATCATCAAATGTCAATCCCTCCATTATGAGTTTATCAGATATTGATTTCATAACTCTTTATATTGTAAGCTACAAATATACTAAAAACTATCTTTTATATCAACTTGCCTTGCCAAGTATCTCTCTGTTCAAGCCTTTTTTCCAGCATCCTTAAAAGTTCCACATTTCGGATCAATCCCCATGGAGTGGAATTAACGAATCTTGGAGGAACTTCACCGGCAAAGCGTTCAATATATAAGTCAGGCCGAAGATGTTCTAGAAAATCTACAAAAAAATCTATATACTCATCAAGAAGAAATGTGCAAAATTCTTGTGGCCTTTCAAAAAAATCTTTTTCAATCCTTGTGCCTTTGATAATCTGTAATTGATGGAATTTTACGGAATCAATCCTAAGGCCATTGATTTTCTCAGCCATTAATATCATGTCATTACGGCTTTCACCTGGCAAGCCAAAAATAAAATGAGCACCTTGTGTAATACCTCTTTCTGCTGTTTTGTTTATAGTTTCAACTGCCTGTTCCCATGTATGTCCCCTATTTATTTTTTCTAAAGTCCGGTTATAGCATGACTCAATACCATACTCTACAATAACAATATGCTTACGGGAGAGTTCATAAAGATAATCCAGTTTTTCATCATCCACACAATCAGGTCGGGTACCTATCACAATTCCACAAACCATGGGATGGCTGAGTGCCTTTTGATACAACTCTTTTAGGACTTCAATCGAAGCATAAGTATTTGAATATGGTTGAAAATAAGCTAAAAACTGTGTGGTATTACGATACCTGTTCTTATGAAATTGTATACCTTCTTCAATCTGGAGCTCAATACTTTTGTCAGGAGTGCTATATGATGGATGGAAAGCCGCATTGTCACAGTATGTACACCCGCCATAAGATATTGTTCCATCTCTGTTCGGGCATGTAAACCCTGCATCTATTACTATTTTTTGCAGGCGATTTCCATACTTATTTTTAAAATATCCCACGTAAGAATTATATCGCTTTTCCATCTATCATTTTTTTCTTGTACAAAGATAATAATTTAAGTATTTTTGTTAATTGAACAAAAATTTAATTATAAAAACTATCTATAATGAAAAGAATATCAATCGCAATTATAATTGCCATTTTCTTTCTGACAGCATGTGGAGACAAGACATCAAAATTAAATGAAAAATTTGACTTATTGTCAAAAGAAGTCAAATCAGAATTTGCTCCTGACAGCAGAGTGAAGACCTTTGATCCCATCCTGGAAAAGGTGGGCAATACCATGGTCTTGAAAGGTTCAACAACAGAAATTCAAGCAAAAGAGACTTTAATAAAAAGAATGTCTGAGGAAAATATCTCTATCCTTGACAGTATGGTTATACTTCCTGATCCCCGACTGGGAGAAAAAACATATGGTATTACAAATCTTTCTGTTATAAACATCCGTATGAAACCAGGTTATGCTGAAGAATCAGGAACTCAGACACTTTTAGGTATGCCATTGCGTATTTTAGAAAATAAAGGAGGCTGGCTGCGCATTCAAACTCCGGAAGGATATCTTGCCTGGGTTACAGAAAAAAGCGTCGTTGCAGTGGATAAAAATGAATTTGAAAAATGGATTAAAAGCCCGAAATGGATTATCAACACTTACTATACTATTTTACGTTCAGAGCCAAAAGATAACTCAACTGTTGTATCAGATGGCGTATGGGGCGGTATAGTTGTAAAAGATGGCCAAAAAGGCAAATATTATAGAGTTATACTGCCTAATGGAAAAACAGCCTATTTACTTAAAGAACATGCTGAAGATTTTAATAAATGGATTGAATCACGTAATCCCAACCCTGAAAATATAATTTCCACTGCAAAAGGATTCTTAGGATTCCCTTATATGTGGGGTGGAACTTCAGTCAAAGGAATGGATTGTAGCGGCTTTACCAAAACAACGTTCTATCTTAACGGTATAATACTTGAAAGAGATGCATCACAACAAGCATATACAGGTGTAAACATTGACATAACAAATGGCCTCGACAACCTGATTCCCGGAGATCTGTTGTTCTTTGGACGTAAAGCCACCCTTGAAAAGAAAGAAAAAGTTTCACACGTTGCCATTTATCTTGGTAATGGTGAATTTATTCATTGTGCGACATACGTCCGCATAAATTCACTTCTTCCCAATGCCCCAAATTATTATGAAGGATCTACAAGACTCATAAGAGCACAAAGAATTTTAGGTAATCAGGATACCGGTAATGGTGTAGTTTCAATATCAAATCATCCTTGGTATTCAATAAAATAATAATTAAAACAATATATAGAAATGAGTAACAGAAGAACTTTTTTAAAAACTGCAGGGTTTATAACAGCCGCAGCTGCCCTTTGGAAGCCTTCAGATTTGTTTGCGCAATCATCAAAGCATACAAAAGCAGCAGGAAATAATAAATTGCAACTTGAATGGGAAAATTTCATGGGCAAAATGAAATATACTTTCAATATTTCAGGCTCATCAAGAACTGAAACGCCAATTGTCATAACTAAAATAACTTGGAACGGTTATTCGGGATATGGAGAAGCAGCAATGCCACCTTATTTGGGAGAAACACAAGCTTCTGTAAATGAATTTCTTAAAAAAGTAGTAACTAATGTATTGCCTAAATTCAACAATCCATTCCAAATTGAAGATATCATGTCTACAGTGGATAAGGTTTCTACCAATAATACTGCAGCAAAAGCTTCAGTGGATATTGCACTGCATGATTTGGCAGGTAATATTATGGGGCAACCCTGGTGGAAAATGTGGGGATTTAATCCTGATGTAGCTCCTTGCACATCATACACAATAGGATATGATGCAAGTGATGATATTGTAAATGAGAAAATAGTGGAGGCATCATGGGCAAAAGTACTTAAAGTAAAACTTGGAAAATCCGAAAAAGAGGACAAGAGAATGATAAACCTTATCAGAGCAAAAACTGATACCGTTATCTGCATTGATGCAAATCAGGGATGGAAAGATAAACACTATGCATTAGATATGATAACATGGCTTAATGAGCGAAATATCAATATGATTGAACAACCTATGCCTAAACTTCTTTTGGATGATGCAGCTTGGTTGACAGAAAGAAGTCCACTGCCAATAATTGCTGACGAGGCTTGCCAACGGCTTACTGATATACCAAAACTCAAGGGAGCATATCATGGAATCAATATTAAATTGATGAAATGTACTGGCATGCACGAAGCACGCGAAATGGTATCTCTTGCAAATGCCCTTAATATGAAATTAATGATAGGTTGTATGACTGAAACATCAGTAGCAATATCCGCAGCCGCTCAATTGTCACCAAAAGTTGAATGGGCAGATCTTGACGGTAATTATTTGCTTAGCAACGACTGCTTTAACGGAATGAAACTTGTAGATGGTAAAATAACATTAGAAGATAAACCAGGTTTAGGATTGACAAAGAAGCCAGGAATTATTGAACTATAACATTTTTCATTATCTTTGCGACGTTAAAAAACAAATTAACTATGAATTTAAGAATAATTAAAAAGGATATTGAGTTCCTTGTAAATGATTTTATTGATGACTGCATGATTTATATTGATTTTCATGATGGAAAGAATTCAGATAAAGTAATAGAACTGGTTGATGAAGCTATTGATATGGGCAATAATCTGTTTAATAGGGTAAATCACATAGATAAAAAAGAAATCAAAGAGCAAAAGAAAACAAAAGCTTATTATAAAGCCATAAGCAATGACCTTTTGTCAGGAATTGATGGACTTTGTGAAAAGCTCAGTGCTTTAACAAAATAGTTTTAAACGTAAAAAAATATTATTATGAAAAAGGTTTCAGCTTGGATAATCGTTTTGGCAGTTATAGTTCTCGCTGTTTTATGGGGAATAAGGACTTACAATAAAATGGTATCCGCAGAGGAAGAAATCAGTAAAGCATGGGGAAACGTAGAAAATGTTTATCAACGCCGTGCCGATCTTGTTCCGAATCTGGTATCTACCGTTAAGGGTGCTGCTGATTATGAAAAAAGTACATTGGAAGCAGTTATCAGTGCTCGCGCAGAAGCTACCTCAACAAAAATTGACCCTACAAATATTACTGAAGAAAATATGGCTACATTCCAAAAAGCTCAAAATAATTTGAGTTCAGCCCTAAACAAATTATTGGTTGTAGTTGAGCGCTATCCTGAATTAAAAGCTAATCAGAATTTTCTTGAACTTCAGGCACAATTAGAAGGAACAGAAAATAGGATTGCTGTTGAACGTAATAAATTCAACGAGTCTGTTAAACCTTTTAATGCTATGACCCGCAAATTTCCTGCAAATATAATTGCGAACATTGGTGGTTTTGAAAAGAAAGCATATTTTGAAGCTTCTGAAGGAAGTGAAACAGTACCAAAAGTTGAGTTAAATTTCTAAAAGATTTTAATATTACATAAAAAGGTCGTCAGAATTCTGACGACCTTTTTTTCAACTCAAAAATATAATTTATTCCTCTTTTTTATCTCTGTTTTCACGTGATTCCCTATTATCATGGAAATCTCTATTGTCACGATAAGAAGAACCATATCTACTACCTCCCCTATCTCCACCACGATCACCATCCCTTCTTGGACCTCTACGGTCTCCATTTCTGTCATTTCTATCTCCACTAGGACGAGGTCTTCTTTCCGGTTCAACATATCCAGCAGGTTTTTCAATCAATGCTTTGCGCGAAAGACGTAACTTACCGCTTTTAGCATCAACTTCCAGGAGTTTGACATCAACTTCATCTCCAACTTTCAATACATCTTCTACTCTGTCTGTTTTTTTCCAGTCAATCTCAGAAATATGCAAAAGACCTTCTTTACCCGGTAAAATTTGTACAAAAGCACCAAATTCAAGTATTGAAACAACCTTTCCATGATATATTTCACCCTCAACTGGTACTGTAGTTATACCTTTTATCCAAGCAAGAGCTGCATCCATACCATCTTTATTCTCTCCGAAAATATCGACAATACCGGTTTTATCAGCCTCAGTAATAGTTATTGTAGTACCGGTAGTCTTTTGAATTTCCTGAATAACTTTTCCGCCTGTTCCTATAACAGCACCAATAAATTCTCCTGGAATAACTATCTGAACTATACGCGGAACATTAGGTTTGAAATCTGCACGTGGTTCTGAAATAGTTTTCATCATTTCACCCATAATATGCAGACGTCCCAGACGAGCTTGTTCTAAAGCTTTTTGTAAAACGTCATAAGACAACCCGTCAACCTTAATATCCATTTGAGTTGCAGTAATTCCATCTTTTGTCCCTGTTACCTTGAAGTCCATATCACCCAAATGGTCTTCATCTCCAAGTATATCGGAAAGAATCGCATATTTGCCTGTTTTTGAATCTGATATAAGACCCATGGCAATTCCTGAAACAGGTTTTTTTATTTTTACTCCGGTATCCATCAATGCAAGACAACCTGCACAAACAGTAGCCATAGATGATGAGCCGTTTGATTCCAAAATATCTGAAACAACACGTACAGCATATGGATTATCTTCTCCAGTCGGAACAACAGGTTTAAGAGCACGTAAAGCAAGATTACCATGACCTACCTCTCTTCTGCTTGTACCACGTGATGCTTTTGCTTCACCAGTAGAAAATGGAGGGAAATTGTAATGAAGAACAAATTGTTCTGTCTTTTGATTCAATACATCATCCTTTTCCTTCATGTCCTGTTTTGTACCTAATGTTACAGTTGATAATGATTGCGTTTCACCACGAGTAAATATTGCTGAGCCATGAGCTCCTGGTAAATAATCAACCTCACACCATATAGGACGAATTTGTGTAGTACTTCTGCCATCCAACCGAATACCTTCATTTAAAATCATATTTCTCATAGCAAGTTTTTCCACTTCATGAAAATAACGGGTAACCATTATTTTTTTAAAGTCTCTTTCCTCTTCCGGAATTGTTTCGACAAACTCATTGCATATTGCCTCAAAAGCATCTGTTCTCTGATGTTTATCACTTCCAGCTTTTGCTACTGTATAGCATTTGTCATAACAATACTCTTTAACCGATGCACGCAAATCTTCATCGTTTGTTTCGTGGCAATATGTTCTCTTTACCTCTTTTCCAACCTCTTTTGTTAATTCATTCTGTACAAGGCAATGCTTTTTAATCTCTTCATGAGCAACTTTTATTGCTTCCAACATATCAGCCTCACTGACTTCATTCATTTCACCTTCAACCATCATGATGTTATCATAGGTTGCAGCGACCATAATATCTATATCAGCTTTTTCAAGAGCACTAAAAGTAGGATTAATACAGAATTGTCCATCAATCCGTGCAACACGTACTTCAGAAATAGGACCACCAAAAGGAATATCACTAACAGCCAAAGCAGCTGATGCAGCAAGCCCGGCAAGGGCATCAGGCATTTCTTCTTTATCGGCAGATATTAGATTTACAGTTACATAAACTTCAGCATGAAAATCTTCAGGAAATAAAGGACGAAGAGCCCTGTCAATCAAACGCGATACGAGTATTTCATAATCTGATGCACGTCCTTCTCTTTTCATAAAACCACCCGGGTAACGTCCCGCTGCGGCAAATTTTTCTTTATACTCAACTTGCAGTGGCATAAAATCCACATCTTCTTTTGCCTCTTTCGCACAAGTTACGGCAGCCAATAACATTGTTCTGCCCATTTTTACTACTACGGAACCGTCAGCTTGTTTTGCTAATTTTCCGGTTTCAATTTCGATTGTCCTTCCATCGGACAACTGAATGGTTTTATTTATTATATTCATACATTTTTTACAACCTGCCTCTCCCTATGAGAGCAATTAATACTATTCTTCCCTGCAAATGTTTGGCCGCAGGCTGTTATTATGAAACCAAACATTATAAAAAAGAGGCTTAACAGCCTCTTTTGTGTTTCCTATTATTTACGAAGGTTTAAAGCCTTCACAATTTCTCTGTATCGTTCAATTTCCGTAGCCTTCAAATAATCCAGAAGACGACGTCTTTTACCTACTAGCCCTATCAACGCTCTTTGTGTGTTGTAATCCTTCTTATTGATTTGAAGGTGCTTGGTTAGGTGAGCGATACGGTAGGAAAATAAAGCAACTTGACTCTCAGCAGAGCCGGTGTCATTATTAGACTTTCCGTATTGTCCGAAAATCTCTTGCTTTTTGTCTGCATTTAAATATTCTGACATATTGCAAAATTTAAATTAAAAAATAAAAACTCTTTAAGGGTACTTCCCTTATTGAGGGAAACAAAGGTAGACAATATTTTTTACTAAACAACAATTTGTATACATTTGTTTGTTTTTTAATAACTTGTATTTGTGGAAAAAATCATTGTTCATCCTGATCTGGGGAAAATTAAACTCCAAAAGAGAGTCGGTAACAAAAATATCCGAATATCCGTCCATCCCAGAAAAGGTGTATTGGTTACCCTTCCCTGGTATACCTCTTTCTCAAGAGCAATAAGATTTGCTGAAGAAAATTCATCATGGATAAAAGGAAGGATAGAATTTCATAAGACAACATATGACCATATAGAAATAGAAGCCATGAGAAAGGAAGCCAAGAAACTTCTTCCAGAAAAAGTCAAATTTTGGGCTGACAAATATGGTTTTCAGTATAATCGCATCGCAATAAAAAATAACATTTCAAATTGGGGGAGCTGCTCAATGAAGAATAACATAAATCTTAATCTTCAACTTCTTAGACTTCCTGAGGAATTGATCGACTTCGTAATTCTGCATGAACTATGTCATCTTAAACACAGGAACCACGGAAAAGAATTTCATGAAATGCTTAACAGTTTATGCAATGGAAGAGAGAAGGACCTTACAAAAAAACTTAAAGGATATAAATTACTTTAAATAAATAAGGTGCCCATTAGGACACCTTATTATATTTATTTTAAATAATTCAAAAACACAAATTACAAGTGAAATACACCTGCTGAATTTGGAAATAAATACCAATCTACATTGTTAGCCCCAAAAGATGTAGCCCAATTAGTAAAGTTTGGATAAGCATTTGTAATGGTAACAGACTCTTTCGGATAAGCAAAATCCCCACTAGGAATCATAATCCCCCAAACCATATTGTTTCCATCAATATACCCGTATGTTGATGATTGAACTTTACTTGAAGGCGCAAAACCACCAAGATGAACCTCTTTTCGATCTGTTCCGTCATTTACAAGATATATATAGAAATTAAGTTTATTTATATTCAATTTGCTTTTTGCAATAGGTGAAGAAAAAGTAACAGTATAAGTGTACGTAGAAGAAGTAGCACTTACAGCTCTAGAAGAAGTATTAACCAAAATATGACTTGTCTGCCCGAATGCATCAAAGTGAAAATCAGGGAACAAAGTTAGATTCTCCTTTGCTTGTCCCACTTCCCTGCTTCCCATTACCCCGGTTAAACCTGAAATAGATCCACTTGCCAATTCGTCAAATTGTAAACAAACTGTTGTTTTAATAGTACTTCCAGCTGCAATCGGCAAAATGTCAAATGAAAATTGAGTCACTTCATTTGATGAATTCTGTGTATAGTTAAAGCCACTTATTTGGAAAACTACATCATTCATATCATAATCACCATAATCCGGCCAACGATCTTCCATTGCAAAAGTATAAACACTATTATCGGCAACTTGTATCGGAAAATTAATATCATGAGGATCATCTCCTTCACCACCGTTTTCAGGAATAAGATCATTACAACCACATTCATCAACACCATACACTGGTTCATCAGATAAAGTCACACCTGACTGAATATTCTTGAGATAATTATCGCCTACAGTACCTTCAAATACTGCCTGAATATTTCCATTTAGTGACATTGCATTTCTCTCAGTAGGATTTGACACATTTTCTATTATAAGAAGTGGAATATCCGTACCATCCTGCACACCTGTAAATGTAGTATTTCTTGTAGTGTTAAAAGACACCTCAGTTGTAGGAAAAAGTTTCAAATCAACAACAGCAAACATTGAATTTCCCATCATAGTAACTTTTGCATCTGCTCCTGTGAATTTTTCACATCCGATAAGTGAGCCATCACCACAAGTGATAGTTCCTTGTTGAATCGTAATCTCTTGAGCTTTTATCTGACAATTATTTATCAAATTAATCCCACAATTATATGCATCCAGCTTAGTCACTTGAAAATAGTGATTATTCTCTACAGTACACTTTGTATTTGTTGTTATAAAAGTACCACCTACCATCAGAATATTATTATTTCTGAATAAACCATTATTTGTTGACATCCTAACATTTGTAGCTATATTTAAAGTACTATGATTAATAACTTTCGTATAGTTTGTTATATCCATTTCATTAATATTCATTGTGCCATTATTTATAACCATCGCATAGTTAGCCATAGACAATTTGCCACTCATGTCTACTATTCCGTCGTTGATAATCTTAGCTCCAGGATTTGCATCATTATACCCGCCACCAAGAGACAAATTAGTATTTATTGTAAGTTTACCTCCTTCATTAACAGCAACAAGTACTTTTACCTGAGATAATGAAGTGCCCGCTCTCTCTATTACTAACTCTCCACCTGAGAGTATTACAAACTTTGCGTTGCTGCTGCAATAAAAATCAGCAGTTGCATTTGTAAATACAACCTTACCTGAAATATAGAGAGAAAAACCCTGCCAACCGGTATTGATTTTATCAACAAGAGTAACTCCGGCAGGAACATAATAATTTGAAGCCATCAATGTTACCATACTAGTTGTACCAGCATCCAATGTAGTATAAGTGCTAGGCAACGGGTATGAACTTGCAGATTCCAGATAAGCATCAACAGTTTTTGAAGAAACAGGCTCATCCGATTTTGTTACAGATTGTGCAGCCGCAGAAGAAGATGATGATGTCCTGAAATCACATATAAAAGACGATCCCTGCTCAATGTTGACCACCTTTACGCTTTTTCTCTGTAATGGATCTGTCTGACGAACATAGATTTTTGTAATAGTTTGAGCTATTGTCATTTCTGAATTAAATGGGGATGAACCTTTGGTAACACCGGCATTCAAAACATTAGCCATTGGATTGGTGAAAGGATTAGCATCCAACAATTCAACATAATAATTATATTCAGAGTTATATTTGTCATCAATATATATGGACATATTCAACGTCTTGACAGTTGAATAGTCAAAACTCCCATCAGGAATAGTGTTATCAATCACTACTTCAACTGGGGGATCAACGATGTTTACGCACCCAGACATAAACAACATCATTGTCACTAAAAGACTAAATGATACTTTCTTAATCATATTAATTACTTTTTTTTGTCCCTTTTTCGGGGGGGCAAAGATAATTATTTTCAGCAAATATACAACTAATTTTTATTAAAATATACTTATTTGGTTTTTATTATTACATTTGCGCCCGAAAAATCGGGATGTAGCGCAGTTGGCTAGCGCACTACGTTCGGGACGTAGGGGTCGGGCGTTCGAGTCGCCTCATCCCGACCAATAAGCCAAAAAAATAGAGTTCAAAAAATAACTCTATTTTTTATTTACGTACGTTTCAGCCTATAACAGAAAAATTATTTTTTATCTCTATCTTTTTTATCTAGAGCTTTTTTTATTACTTCAATAAGATATAAATTATGAGCTTTTGTTTCAATATCAGTAGCAGGGGAAGCTTTTAAACGTTGCTGCAAATTTATAAGTTGATAATATTCCATTGAAACAATATCAGTATTATCTTTTGCCTCTTTGTCACCCCTCATTACAGTATTTTCACCCAAATATAATTCACAGAGAGCATTTGTATAGCTCTTTTGAAGTATCCTCTTGTAAGGATGCGCCTCTTTACCACTTGATAAATTATTCCATATGCTTTCGTTCATGTCTTTATAAAAATCAACCATTGAATAAGCATTTTTACCATTCAAAGCCTCATCCCCATATAAGTTTATCATTGTTCTCTTGCTCAATAAGTTTCCGAATAATGCTTTATAAGTGCCTTCAAGTACATATTCTGGCTTTGAGACAATCTTATTCATTACATCATCCGGAACCAACCATACTTGAGTTTTAAATATATTTTTCTTTAAAAAATTCATAGCCTCAATCTGACGACTCTTTTCCACATATTTATAAACTGGCCCCTCCATTTCAACTGTCTTAGGTGTATCATAAGCGCCACCAATCCACTTTGCAACATGTCCCATATAACGACGGTATTGGGATACCAACTCTCCGTGAAGCGTCTTAAGATTTTCATATCCCTTATCAGGTTCGCTCGTCCATTCAATAAGGTTTTTCATAATAAATTTCAAATTTTTTATTCCAAGTTCACAAGTCTTCATCTGGTTTTCTCCAAGATCTTCAGACTGATACCTTGGATCATTGCGACTAGACTCTGTTCCAAAGAAATATCGTGGATCTTTCGTCTTTTCAATTATCCACTTATTAATCATAGGAAGTTCTGCAACGGGATCTTCTATATCAAGAAATCTTCTGTATCCCCACTCAATTGCCCAATAGTCATAATGACCAAGACGCGGAAATAACAATTCCCGAGGAATACTATCTCCCGGTTGAGCCACAAAGTTAAATCTCGAATAATCCATAATTGAAGTCGTATGCCCATTTTCTTTAAGAAACTCAGGATCTCGTAATTGTTCAACCGTATACAAAGCTGTTCCTGCAAAATTATGACGAAGTCCCAATGTATGACCAACCTCATGAGAAGAGACAAATCTTATCAATTGTCCCATCAATTCTTCACTAAATACCATATTGCGGGCCTCTTCATCTACAGGAGAACATTGAATAAAATACCAATTTCGCAGCAGTGACATAACATTGTGATACCAATTCACATGACTCTCAATTATCTCACCTGAACGAGGGTCATGTACGTGAGGACCACTTGCGTTAGGTATGTCTGAAGGCTTGTAAACAATAGCCGAATGCCTTGCATCATCCAAAGACCAGGTAGAATCTTCCTCTGCTGTTGGAGCTTCAATAGCATAAATAGCATTTTTAAAACCTGCTTTTTCGAAGAGTGGCTGCCAGTCATTTACACCTTGAATAAGATATGGAACCCATTGTTTTGGGGTTGTTGGATCAATGTAGAAAACAATCGGTTTTGCCGGTTCCACCAACTCACCTCTTTTATATTTCTCAACATCTTCAGGTTTAGGTTCAAGCCGCCAACGGGTAATCATTTTAACATTTTTTACTCCTTGAGGATTTAAATCAAAATCCACATAATTAGAAGTAAAATATCCAACTCTTTCATCATAATATCTTGGAGTCATCGGCACATCAGGTAAGCGAACAAATGAACAATTGATTTCATATGTTGCATTACCAAGTCCCTCCTGTCTTGCATATGTTTTTACAACCTTTACCTCAGTATTGATTGGAAATGTTTTTATATCTGATACGTAAGATTTGTCCTTTTCCTGTGCAGCAAGTTTAAATGATGCTTTATCTCTTTTTGAAAAGAAAAGTTGGTCCGAATCCCCCATAAAAAAGTCCGTTACATCAATAATAGAAACATCCTTCTCTTTATTCCACGCTTTTATATCAAATGAGCCTAAAATAGCATTTAAATTTGAATTAAGAACATTTTGGTACATCGGCTTATTTTCATCTAAAGAGCGTTCTCTCATAGAAACTTCACGTAAAAATATTTTATTATTAGGCCCTTTCTCAAATCTGAATAGCCCTTCATTAATATCGTCTCCTGCATATCCGCTAAAATTACCTCTAATCCCGGCCGCAGCTTTTGATACCCTTGATACCATTAAAATATCTTTTCCCAAAAGAGAATCTGGAATAGCAATAAAAAATTTATCATCCTGTTTATAAACTGTTGTCATACCTTTAACAACCTTTGCGTCCTTCTTAATGAATTTATCAATCAGCATCGGCTCTTTTTTTCCATTCTTTTTATCCAACGAGTCTTTTGAAGGAACAGTTTGTTCCATTTTAGATGCATCTCTTCTCTTTTTGCCGCGTTGAGCATTTATATCAGAAGGAGAAAAAAGCATTGCGCCCACAAGAAAAATCAGTAATAATCTTTTCATAATTGATTATATTTTTTTTATTAGTATTTGCAAATGTAGAAAAAACATAGAGTATAACTTGACATTTTTTATCTTTGTTGCCAATAGAATATCTAAATTATATTATAATGAAACGCACATTACTTTTTTTATCTGTTCTTTTTATTTTTGTCTCATGCCAGTGTGGTGATGTTATTAATAATCTGAAAACAGAGTATATGACCAACCCATTGGGTATCGATACCGAAAATCCACGCTTTTCGTGGCAAATGTCATCTGACAAATATGATATGGAACAATCTGGATATAGAATTGTCGTATCATCAAGCAAAAATAATTTGAGCAAAGGAGATTATCTCTACGATTCAGGACATATCGCCAGTGACAAATCTGTAGGTATATCATGCGGTTTGAAATCACTGAAGCCTTCAACCAGATACTGGTGGAAAGTATATGCCTGGGATAAAAATGGTAATTTAATAAAAAGTAAAGAAGACGCATGGTTTGAAACAGGTCTTATGAATAGCGGGTGGAGAGAAGCAAAATGGATAGGATCAGATAAATCTCATTTGTCAAAATATCGCTCACATTACACTTTTGATTTTGATATTAATGTTAAAACCGCAAAAAAAGAAAATGATGGAATAGCAGAGTTCATCTGGGGAGTTCAGGATGAAAATAATTATTCTATTTTCTCGGCTGATTTTTCAAATAACAACCCCATAATTTCTTTTTCTTCAGTAACTGATGGCAAAAAGAAGAATTTTGAAATGAAAAAAATTTGGCAATTAGATCCTAATCAGGATAAACACCACATCAGGCTTATTATCAAGACCTCTCAATATGCACTAGATTATATTGTTACTGTTGAAATTGACAATAAAGCAATATCTCCTTCAACATTTAAAATTTCACCATACGAAAAAGGGGAGCTAAAATATCTGTGCCGTCTATGGAGTATCGGATACACAGGAAATGCAATTTCAGGAATTAAAATCAGTGACAATAATTGGGGCTCAGAACTTTTCAATACAGAAAAAGATATATGTGAATGGACCTCAATGAATAAATACTTTGTAACATCCCCTGCCGATTACCATTCAGCACCTATGCTACGCAAAAATATAGTAATAACAAAACCTATAGAAAAAGCCAGGATATACTCTACTGCCAGAGGCATTTACATATTGAATATAAACGGAGAAAAAGTAGGGGAAGACTACTATAATCCAGGGTGGACAGACTATCGCTATCGCATAATGTATAACACTTATGATGTGACTAAAATGCTTAAAAAGGGAAATAACTCATTAGGAGCAATTCTTGGAAGCGGGTGGTGGTGTAATTTCAGTGGGTTTTTGACCGAATGGCAAGATCAATACGGAACAAGCACTTCACTTTTATGTTGTTTGGTTGTTGACTATAAAGATGGGACTCAGGAGACTATTGTTAGTGATGATAGTTGGCGTTGTTTTAACAACGGACCAATAATTGAAGACGGCCTTCTAAATGGAGTTGATTATGATGCCAGAATGGAAATTAATGGATGGGATAAGCCAGGATTTAATGATGAAGGGTGGACACCCGTCAAAGTTTACCCAGGAACAGATGCAAAAATTGAGGCCTACGTAGGTTCTCCTGTCAGAAAGATAATGACCCTTACGGCAAAAAGCGTTAGCGAGCCTGCCTCGCATGTTTATGTATATGATATGGGGCAAAATATGGTGGGAATCCCTAGCATACGGATTATTGGTAAAGAGGGGCAAAAAGTCACTTTTAATTTTGGAGAAATGATATATCCGGAAACCATTCCTACTGACCCTGTAAAACCATACACTGTCGAAATGTATCAACAGAAAAAGGGTTTCGCTTATACAGAAAATTATAGAAGTGCATTATCTACTGATAGATATATTTGCAAGGGGGATAAAAATGGTGAAATATTTGAGCCAGAACTGACATCTCATGGTTTTAGATATATTGAAATTCATGGTCTAGAAAAACCTCTTCCGTTAGAAAATGTAAAAGGAATAGTTCTTGAATCAATTGGTGAACAAAAAAGCCACTTCAATACATCAAATAATAATATCAATAGGCTTTTTAAAAATATAATTTGGGGAGAAATGGGTAATTTTCTTTCAATCCCAACTGACTGTCCTCAAAGAGATGAAAGAATGGGATGGATGGGTGATGCTCAAATTTTTGCACGTACCGCAACCTATAATATGAATGTGGATCAATTCTATACTCGATGGATGAGGACAATCCGTGACAACCAAAGCGAAGATGGTAATTATACTAACTACACACCCGTAGTAGGAATTCCTCCAACTGGAGGAATTCATGGCGGAGGTGCAATGGGATGGTGCGATGCAGGAGTTATTGTTCCATGGCAAGTATATTTACAATATTCCGACTTAAGAATTCTTGAAGAACATTATGAATCTATGGTTCATTTTATGGATTATCTTGAAAAACGTGCAGTAAACAGTATTCAACCCCAAGGAGGATTCGGAGATTGGCTTGCATTAGATGGGACCCCCACCCTCCTTACTAATACGGCTTATTCAGCATATGACGCACAAATCATGACCCGTATTGCCAAAATACTTGGCAAAGAAGAAGACGCTGAAAGATTTGAAAAAATGTACAACGGTATTAAAGAAACATTTAATAAAGTTTTTGTTGATGAAAATGGATATACATTCTGTCCTAAAGCAGAGAAATTTTTCAAAAATGTTGTTCCTGAAATATTTCCTACAGGAGCTGGATTAAGCAAAAATGGTGCAATTGTAAATACTCAGACATCATATGTGGTTCCGATGCAATTTGGTTTATTTAACGATAAGAACAAACCGTTAGCCATTAAACACCTGAAAGAATCTATTAATAAAATGGACACCTGCCTTACTACCGGTTTTATTGGTACTCCGTATTTGAATTTGGTTCTTTCTGCTTCAGAAAATGATCAACTTGCATATGCATTGTTTGAACAGACATCGTATCCTTCATGGTTATACCCAGTATTACAAGGGGCTACTACTATATGGGAACGCTGGAATTCATACACTTTTGTAAACGGATTTGGTCCTGTTGACATGAACTCATTCAACCATTACTCATACGGAGCTATTCAAGAATGGATGTTCTCATATATGCTAGGGATAGAACAGGATATGGAGAACCCAGGATATAAACATTTTTATCTGCAACCTCGCGTTGGAGGTAGCTTTAAATTTGCAGAAGGGGGTTTTGAATCACAATATGGAAAAATTGAGAGCAAATGGGAAATTTGTAATGAAGGGGTCAGATATTTTTATACCATTCCGGCAAATACATCCGCAACACTTTTGTTAAAAGGAAAACCTGTTTTTGAAAAAGGGGCCGATTACGTAAAAAAAATTGAAGAATCTACCTATCTACTCCCTGCGGGAGAATATGTCGTACTGCTTCCCAAACAGTAATACCAATTGAAACAGAAACATTTAGAGAATGTTTCGTACCATATTGAGGAATTTCAACACAGAGGTCACTTTCATCAACGACCTCTTGTTGTACTCCTTTAACTTCATTACCAAATATCAAAGCGTATTTTTTATCAGGATCAATAACAAAATTGCTCAGCATAGTAGAGTTTTCAGCCTGTTCTATACTTACTATAGTATACCCCTCTGCTTTTAATTTTTTTATAACAGTAATTGTCTCTTTTGAATATTCCCAATTCATACTGAACTCGGCACCCAAAGCTGATTTATGAATTTCAGGAGTTGGAGGAGTTGCACATATACCACACAAGTATATTTTTTCTAGGCAAAAAGAATCAGAAGTTCTAAAAGCTGACCCTATATTATGTTGGCTCCTTATGTTATCAAGTATAATAACAATCGGCACTTTCTTAACTGTTTTAAACATATCGACGCTTAATCGTTTTAGTTCGTTGTTAAAAAGTTTTCTGAACATTTTTGTCTAAATTATGGATTTAGGTATATCTTTACAATCTTGTTACAAACATAAACAATTACTCTAAAAAGAACTAAATTTGTTTTTTTAAGAGCCTATTATATTTTTATAAACATTTTATATATGAAACAGGACGTACAAATTTCTGAATTAATCAGGAAAGAAGAGGAACGCCAGCTAAACGGGATAGAACTCATTGCTTCAGAGAACTTTGTTAGTAATCAAGTATTAAGTGCATTAGGATCAGTCCTTACAAATAAATATGCTGAAGGATATCCAAATGCAAGATATTATGGTGGTTGTGAAGTTATTGACCAAGTAGAGCAGTTAGCTATAGATAGATTATGCCAATTATTTGATGCTGAATATGCAAATGTACAACCTCACTCAGGTGCTCAAGCAAATATGGCCGTGCTCATGGCTTGTTTGAAACCTGGAGATAAATTAATGGGATTGGATTTGGCACATGGTGGTCATCTCACACATGGTTCACCGGTTAATATGTCAGGGATTCTTTATGAAGCCATAAGCTATCAGCTTAATCCAGAGACAGGTATGGTGGATTATGATGAAATGGAGCGTAAAGCATTGGAGTATAAGCCTAAGTTGATTATTGGTGGAGCTTCCGCTTATTCAAGAGAATGGGACTGGGAAAGAATGCGTACAATTGCTGATAAAATTGGAGCTATCTTAATGGTAGATATGGCACATCCAGCCGGCCTTATTGCTGCCGGCCTTCTTAAAAACCCTGTAAAATATGCACATATCGTTACTTCTACTACACATAAGACACTAAGAGGTCCGCGTGGAGGGGTTATTCTTATAGGAAAAGATTTTGATAACCCATGGGGAATTAAGACTCCAAAGGGAGATATAAAGAAAATGTCTGCAGTAATAAACTCAAGTGTTTTTCCGGGAACACAAGGAGGGCCTCTTGAACATTGCATTGCAGCAAAAGCTGTTTCTTTTTATGAAGCACTACAACCTGCATTCAAGACTTATCAGGAACAAGTTCATAAAAATGCACGTGCAATGGCAGAATCCTTTATATCTAAAGGGTACAATATAGTCTCTGGTGGCACTGACAATCACCTTATGCTTATTGACCTTCGTTCAAAATTCCCAGAATTGACAGGTAAAATAGCAGAGAAATCTCTTGTAAAAGCTGATATTACAGTTAATAAAAATATGGTTCCGTTTGATACTCGCTCTCCCTTCCAGACTTCTGGTATCAGAGTTGGTACTCCTGCCATTACATCACGGGGATTAGTTGAGAAGGACATGCCTTTCATTGTGGATCTTATTGATAAAGTATTATCTGATCCTGAAAATGAAAAAGTGATATCTCAAGTCAAAGAGCAATCCCGTATGAAAATGGGAGGTCTGCCTTTGAACATTTGGTAAAATAATTACCATATATAAATAATCTAAAAAAGCCACCTTAAAATAATTTTAAGGTGGCTTTTTTATACTATATAAAGATAAAATACTATGGATTCATAAGATCCTTATTTACAAATCTAAGAATATCATAAATCGACTCAATTGAAGCAGCAGCAGGACCATCAGGCTCAATCATTTTGGCTTTATTATAAGCATTAATTGCTTCACCCCACAATTGCTGCCTGCGATAAATACCTCCCAGCATATACCAAGCCTGTGCATTCTCCGGTTCCAATTCAATCAAATCGTATAAAGCCTGATATGCTTCATCTAAACCACCATCCTTTCGGAGAATCTCTTCTATATCTTTTAATGTCTTCATTATACCAATCCAGCAAATCCCATGAATGCCAACGCCAGTATTCCTGCAGAAACAAGTGCGATAGGAACACCTTTAAAAGATTTCGGGACACTATTTATTGCCAATTGTTCCCTTATACCAGCAAATAATATCATTGCAATGGCATAACCTATGCAACTTGCAACAGCATAAACCACAGCTTGTCCCAAATTTAACATATGGGATGTATCACCAAAATTAAATTCATTATTCGCTACAAGAAGAGCAATACCCAAAACAGCACAGTTTGTTGATATTAAAGGAAGAAATATACCAAGAGCCTGATATAGAGAAGGGCTGATTTTCTTGATTATTATTTCAACCATTTGTACCAAAGCCGCAATGACCAATATAAAACTTACTGTCTGCATAAAACCTATTCCAAGTGGAACAAGCACATATATTTGCAGTAAATATGTTATTATCGTAGATAACGTAATAACAAACGTAACTGCACCTGACATGCCTAAAGCAGTGGAAACTTTATTGGAAACTCCTAAAAACGGACATATTCCTAAAAATTGCGCTAGAATTATATTATTTACAAATACCGCAGAAATAATTATTATAACATATTCCATAATTAAGCTTTTTTAGCAGTTAATTTTTTAAATATTACTATTAAATATCCTAAAGCAATGAAAGCCCCAGGAGCAAGTACAAAAGCGAGCATTCCATCACCTTCAATGAGTTTTATTCCAAAAAATGATCCACTACCAAGCAATTCCCGGACACAACCAAGAATTGTCAATGCAATTGTAAAGCCTAAACCTATGCCAATCCCGTCAAGAGCAGAATCTATTACCGAATTCTTACTTGCAAATGCCTCTGCACGACCCAAAACAATACAGTTTACAACAATCAGAGGTATGAACAAACCAAGCGTTTTATACAAAGAAGGGACATAAGCTTGCATTACTAACTGAACAACCGTCACAAAAGTAGCAATTATCACAATATATGAAGGTATCCTTACTTTATCAGGAATAATTTTGGATACAGCTGAAATAAAAACATTTGATAAGATTAAAACACACATTGTAGCCAATCCCATAGCCATACCGTTTACAGCAGAAGTAGTAGTGGCAAGTGTAGGGCACATACCCAAAAGAAGAACAAAAGTTGGATTATCCTTTACAATACCTCTTGTTATTAATTTTAATTTTTCCATAACTTTTTACTCTTGCGATTGTTCTTGAATCTTAACAAATATCTTACAGGCATTATCAACACCTTTTGTATAAGCTCTGGAGCTGATAGTTGAAGCTGTTATAGCATCAATGTCACCACCATCCTTTTTAACACTCATTTTTGTTATTTTAGGATCCATTCCCTTGAACTGAGCACTAAAAGGACTCTTTTTTGTCTCTACTTTATTGCCCAGACCGGGGGTTTCAGAATGTGATATGACAGATGTGTTATAAATTGTACCATCAGAAGTAAATCCTACCATAATTTGCATTGGTCCGCCAAATCCGGATACTGTAGTTTTAATTGCATATCCAACAATTTTTTCTCCCATTTTAGCAGGGTAAACTTCACTGATTCTTCCCTCATTTTCAATACTTGTTACTTCCGAAGAAGGTGCATTATCAAACTCAGGAACAACAGCAGATATAGCATTATCTATTTCTGCCACTTCAGCCAATCTTATTGGCTCGGCAGTTACAGAGTATACAAAACCCATAATTGCAGAACAAATAAGACATATTGATGTAAGTACCAACACCATGTTGGTAAAAGATGATTTTCTAGCCATTATTCACCTCCTTTGCAAATCTATCCGGTTTGCAATATTTATTTAATAAAGGAACTGTAGAATTCATTATCAATATAGCAAAAGAAATACCCTCGGGAAACGCTCCAAAGAAACGGATAAGAACTGTAATAATACCTATACCTATTCCATATATTATCATGCCCTTTGTATTCATAGGAGATGTAACATAATCCGTGGCCATAAAAATAGAACCTAACAGAACACCCCCTGTCAAAATATTAAATATTGGATCTGTATATTGTGTGGGGTCAACTAACCAGAATATTCCTGTAAGCACAAAAACTGTTCCTATAATAGCAAATGGAATATGAGGCTTAATAACTCTTCTCATCAAAAGATAAATAAGCCCTAATATCAAAGCAAAAGCAGAAACTTCTCCTACTGATCCCCCCATCTTAACAAACAGCATCTCTTTTGTGGAAAAACTATTTGCCGCAAAAATATCAACCATATTTTGTCCGTTGGATAATCCTTCCTTGACAATGGCAAGAGGAGTAGGACCTGAAATAGCATCTATCCCCTCTCTGAACCAACTTTGAGGAATAGTCCAATCAGTCATAATTGCAGGAAAAGAAATTAAAAGAAAAACACGTCCAACAAGTGCAGGATTGAATATATTCTGACCTAATCCCCCAAATGTCATCTTTGCTATGCCAATTGCAACAATGGATCCAATAAGTATTATCCACCATGGTGAATTCGGTGGAAGATTAAGAGCAAGTAGAACACCGGTAAGTGCTGCAGAATAATCATTAACGGTAACTTTTGTTTTCAGAAGGTATTTTTGTATTACATACTCAACAACTACACAAGTTATAGCCCCAATAAGAACAAGTTTTATTGCCGAAAATCCAAAAAAGTAAATAGAAACCAACAAAGTTGGAGTGAGAGCAATCATAACATCTCTCATCAATGATTTTGTGTTTCCTGTACTATGGATATGTGGAGCAGGAGAAACTATAAATTTTTTCATAATGTTATTTCTTAGAACGGTTACGCATTATCTTTATTACTTCTGCTTTATTTATACGAATTATATCAAGTAATGGAATTTGTGCAGGGCAGGAATATAGACAACATCCACATTCTATACAATCATATATTTTTTCATTTTCTAACTTATCATAATTACCTCCCTGACGAGCAAGCTTATTCAACAGATAAGGTTCCAAACCCATTGGACAAACATCAATACATTTTCCACATCTTATACAATTTCCTTCCTCAGCGCGCTTTGTCTCTTCTTCAGTCAAAAGTAAAAATGCCGATGTTCCTTTTAAAGTAGAAGCATCAATATTTGATACAGCCTTACCCATCATAGGTCCTCCACTTATGAACTTGGCAACATCCTTAGGTAAACCACCTATTGCATCGATAATTCTTGAAAAAGGTGTACCTACTCTTAGAAGAAAATTTCTTTGTTGAGAAAAACAATGGCCCGTAACGGTTACAACGCTGTCTATCAGTGGCTTATTCTTCTGAACTGCTTCATAAACAGCAAGTGAAGTTCCTACATTTTGAACAACAACACCAACATCAATCGGAAGGCCTAAAGATGGTACTTTCCGGCCGGTGATGGCATCAATGAGCTGTTTTTCACCCCCTTGAGGGTATTTTTTCTTTAAAATTACAACATTTATCTGAGGATACGCCTCCCCAACCTTTTCCATTATAGCAATTGATTGAGGCTTATTCTCTTCAATTCCTATAAAAGCCTTTGTGACATTAAGTGCCTTCATCATTATGACTGCTCCGATGAAAATCTGTTCAGGTTGCTCCCTCATTATACGATCATCAGCAGTAACATAAGGTTCACACTCTGATCCGTTAAGAATCAAGTATTCGGCTTTTTTGTCCTTAGGAGGATTAAGTTTCACATGCGTCGGAAAAGCAGCACCACCAAGTCCCACAATTCCTGCATTTTTTATCTTTTCAATTATCTCTTCAGAAGTATAATTAATTTCTCTTTTAACATCAGGAGTACGATCTATCTCTTCCTCCCATTCATCACCTTCTACAGCAATAACCACATGCATAACCATAATACCGGCCAAGTCGGGCATAGGCTCAACAGCTGTTACTGTTCCAGAAACTGATGAATGAACAAAACCGGAAATAAAACCTACAGGCTTTCCTATTACTTGTCCTACCTTGACTTTATCTCCTTTTTGAACCAAAGGTTCGGCTGGAGCGCCAAGATGTTGTGCCATAGAGACATATGCAGTATCCAAAATTGGAAAAACTTCAATCTCAGCATCAGCAGTAATTTTATTATCTTTCGGGTGTACACCCCCGATATTGAATGTCTTTTTCATTTCTGATTTCCTCCATTTTCTGTTGTATGTTCAACAGAAGCAGTTTTGGGAACTTTAATAGGAAAATTAACTGCCTGAATAGCCTTTGTAGGGCATTCATCAACGCATTTATGGCAAAGTTTACATAGGTTAAAGTCTATATAAGCTAAGTTATTTTCAACTTTAATTGCACCAAAAGCACAAACTTTTTCACACTTTCCACAACCAATACATCCTACTTTGCATGCCTTTCTAGTAATTGCGCCTTTATCTTTACTTGAGCATGAAACATAGACCCTGCGATTCTTAGGTCCTTTAAGCCTCAACTCAATAATATTCTTTGGACAAGCTATTACACATGCGCCACAGGCGGTACATTTGTTTTCATCTATCTCAGGTATACCAACCTTTGAATCAATCTTTATTGCATCAAACTTACAAACATCAACACAGTCCCCATGACTAAGACACCCATATTTACATCCCGTATCGCCACCATATAATGTAGCCATAACTTTACATGACGAATATCCGTCATAGTGACTAGTCTTTTCTCTATTATCACATGTACCTGAACACTTAACAACAGCAAGCATCGGAGCTTTTTCAATAGCTTCCTGGCCGAGAGCTGATGCAACTTTTTTCATAGTTTCGTTTCCTCCGACAGGGCAGAAAAGAGAACCTAAATTTGGAGCTTTTACAGCAGCTTCGGCAAAAGCACGGCAACCGGCTTGACCACATCCACCGCAATTAGCACCAGGCAGAAGAGATTCTATAATATCAATCTTTGGATCTTCTTCCACTTTAAATTTTTGTGCTACTAAATAAAGAACAATTGCCAAAATGAGACCCAGAATACTCAAACAAGCAATTGTTATAATAATAGTTGTACTCATTAAACTTTTTTTTCTATAGAAAATGTAAAAATTCTAGATAATTTATTTCTAAACAAATAGACTATAAAATAATAAATTGCGACCCCGAAAATTGATACCAAGCCGACATATAACTCCGATAATCCAAAAGTCGACAAAGATAATAATAAAATTAATAGAACGACAACAGGAATTATATAAGAAATCCAAACCGCTTTTAGCCCCATAGATGACTTAAGAAGGACATTTACGGTCTCTCCAACCTCATATTCCTCAACTAAAGTGCTGATAGTATAAGGAACGTCAATAATTTTAACTGACTCATCGGAAGCCGCACACATTGATTTTGCATGACAACTGGCACAGGCAGATTTATTAATTATCTCGACGCTGATATAATCAGCTGCAATCTCGACAATTCTACCTTCATGTGATATATCATTATTTTTACTCATTATTTTAACTGAATTAAACTAGTTAAGGGGTATTTAACTCCTTTATATTTAGATATTCTACCATTTACCGAACCAATTGAAACAGGAGACATAAAATATAATGGTAATCTGTTTTGATCATCAGACATCCACACAAAAATCTTCTCTTCACCATCAAACAATTCATCATTTGAATTTGTTCCAATGCCAAAACGGGAATCATCTTCTTTTGTATTTGAATCAATCTTTCTAGGCTTAACCTTAATAGCAAGCTTAATAGTCTTAAAAGTACCAAGTCCCTCAATTTTTTTATTCTCCTTCTTCTCCATTCTTACAGATATATCAATAAGGTTCCTGTCAATAGCCACAGTAAATGGAAAAGATTTTCCAGCCTCAAGCTCTTTATAATCCAAAGTTCTTATCTTATAAAAAAAAGTGACAATATCGTATATTTGGTGACCAATATTATAAATTGTATCTATCCTTACCTTCCCCTTCTTATCGACAATTGCCCGCATATCATCAGAAGATGTACCCCACGTATACCAATTTTTTGCAGTATATCCTCCCTCGTTTATATCTCTATGAAAATAAAGAGGTTTTATTCCCTTAACAGTAAATTTTGACTCATACACATCTCTGACTTTAAAAAAAGAGTCCCAAAATTTAAATGTTGAGCCATATGCTTTAAGATGATAATATGGAGCTTGATTAGCCTCTTTCACTTCATTAAATGTAAAAGAAATAAGCGCAATATCAGAACTAACCCCCCATTTATAATGAACAGTAAGTTCCATATTCTCTCCACTTTGAAATGGGTATTTATTGTGATCTTGAGAATAAGAAAGCGTAGGAAATATTAAGATAACTATAAACGCAACAAAAAATAACAATCTATAATTTTTCATTTCAATAAACTTTTAAAAAGCTCCATCCTCGAAGCCAGGATCAGGTTGAATACCTTCTCTGTTCATTTTTGATGGATAAGTACGAACACTTTCCACCATGCTTTTACTGATGAACGGAGAACCTTCAGCATCAATAAATTTAACTTCAGATGCGATAAATCGCATCTTAACATCCTTTACCTCTCCATTACGATGCTTTGCAATAATAATATCAGTTTCTCCCGGATAAGAACTATCTTCTTCTACTCCAACAAATTCTGGTCTGTGAATAAACATTACAATATCTGCATCTTGTTCAATTGCCCCTGATTCGCGAAGATCACTTAGCTGAGGTCTCTTTTTTCCACCACGCGTTTCTACCGCTCTACTTAATTGAGAAAGAGCAATAATAGGCACATTTAGCTCCTTAGCAATAGCTTTTAATGAACGTGAAATAGCCGATACCTCTTGTTCTCTCATCCCCCTCAATTCTGTGGGTCCTGTCATAAGCTGAAGGTAGTCAATAATTATCATTTTTACTTTTGAATTAAGTACCAGCCTTCTCGCTTTAGAACGAAATTCAAATATTGAAAGAGCAGGAGAATCATCTATCCATAACGGAGATGACGACAAATCCTTTAAACCATCATTAAGCTGTTGCCATTCGTGTGGTTTTAATTTTCTTGCTCCTCTAATCTGATCTGTACTCAAACCTGTTTCGCTTACCATTATTCTCTTCACCAATTGAATACTTGACATTTCCAAAGAGAAAAAAGCAATAGGTATTTTATGGTTAACGGCCATATTTCTTGCCATGGTGAGAACAAATGCTGTTTTACCAACTGAAGGACGAGCAGCCAATATTATAAGATCGGATTTTTGCCAACCATATGTAACTTTATCTATTCCTGTATACCCGGAAGGCAGGCCACTTAATCCATCTTCTATCTCCTGACTTGCCTGAATATCATCAATAGCCTCATTGATGGCATCTCTTATCGGAGATATTTCACGTTTCATGTTCTTTTCTGAAAGCGTGAAAATTTTCTGTTGTGCTGAATCCAATAAATCATCGACCGCCATTGAGTCCTCAAAAGAGCTTTTCTGCACTTCATAAGAAATGGATATCAATTCTCTCTGAATATATTTTTGAAGTAGAATTTTTGTATGATAGTCAATATGCGCCGCTGCACCTATTTTTAAACTTAACTGACTTAAATACAATGGGCCTCCAGCCTCTTCCAGCTCATCTTTCTTTGATAACTCATCTGCGACTGTAAAAATATCTACAGGATTATTTCTTTTTGCAAGAGAAGAAATGGCATTAAAAATCTTTTTATGACCATCTTTATAAAAACAGTCTTCATTAAGTTGATCAAGGACATCCGGAATAACATTCGGTTCAAGTAATAATGCACCAAGCACCGCTTCCTCTATATCAATAGCCTGAGGCGGTTTTCGCCCCATATCCACCCCAATCAGGTCGATATTGACATTCTTCCCTTTTTCAACTTTTTTTGCCATTGAGGACTATGACTCTTCAAACTCTGAATTCACTAAAATACGTCCACAGTATTCGCAAACGATGATTTTTTTACTTAAGGCTATATCCAATTGCCTTTGAGGTGGAATTTTATTAAAGCATCCACCGCAAGCATCTCTCTTAACTGTTACGACCGCCAATTTATTTTTAGCATTTGAACGAACCTTATTGTATGCTGCAATCATTCTTTCATCAATTTTAGAAGACAGGTCTTCTTTATGTTTCAACAGAATTTCTTCTTCCCTAGATGTCTCTTCAATTATGGACTCCAATTCTTTTTTCTTATTGACCAAATCTGTTTCTCTGCCTTCAAGTAGTCCTTTTGCCTCTTCGAGAAGACTTTTTTTCTCACCAATGTCAATTGTACTCTCTCTTATCTTCTTTTCAGTAGCTTCTTGTTCTAAAGATTGGTATTCTATCTCTTTTGAAAGAGAGTCGTATTCTCTGTTGTTTTTTACATTATTACGCTGCTCTTCATATTTAACACCTGATTTTTTACACTCTTCAATCTTAAGTTTATAATCCCCAAGATTTTTTTCAATATCTTTAATCTCCAGTTGAAGATTTGATACTCTTGTTTTCAAACCTGCTATATCATCTTCAAGATCTTGTACTTCCAAAGGAAGTTCTCCTCTGAGTAAGTGTATTTTATCAATCTTAGTGTCAGTTAATTGAATCTGATAAAGAGTACGGAGTTTCAGCTCCATTGTAGCTCCGTCGGAATCACTTATGTTCTTCGATAGAGATACAAAAGTTTCCCTCTCGTCAATAGGGGGAACTATTACATTGTTTGCCTTTTTTGTCGCCATAATTTACTTAATAGTAATATATTGGATTGTTATTATCTTTTGTGATATGAATTGCGAAGGTAGGAATTTTTTTTAGAAGAATTGACAATAAGGTTTGCACTATATCTATCTCGCTCTCATAATGTCCTATATCAATTACCATAAAACCTTTTTCACAATAAAAATTATGATATGATATGTCTCCGGTAATGTATGCCTGCGCACCGGAATCAATAGCCTTTCCAATCAAAGACTTCCCACTTCCACCACATAAAGCCACCTTACTTATCTCTTTTGAAATTGGCTCTGAACACCTGACTATTTTCAAAGAGAATTGTCTTTTTATATAATCAATAAATTCTCCGGTCGCCATTTTACAAGGAAGATTACCAACGACACCCATTCCTGATTCATCCAAAAATTCAACATCTAAAAGAGACAACTTGCCTGCCATAAGTCCACTTACACCATTTATTACTTTATCAGCATTAGTATGAGCGGAATATACAACTATATCATTTTTTAGTGCAAGATATATCGACTCTCCCATTCTGTTGTTAGGAGAAATTTTTTTTATTCCTCCGAAAAGCAAAGGGTGATGAGTAATTATCATATTTGCACCCAGCAAGATGGCCTCATTTATAAGAGAAGGTGTACAATCAAAGCCTAACAATATGCCTTTAATCTCTTGTTCCGGGCTTCCAATACAAAAACCTGAATTGTCCCAACTCTCTTGAATTTCAAGTGGTGCAAACTCTTCAATAATTGCCGCAATTTCAGATGCCTTCATCTTTATAATTTTTTTTGTATCTCAACCAGACACTCCTTTATTCCCTTTAACCTATCAACAACCTCAACGGTGTTATCTACCCCTTTCTTGTTATCCTTCATCATTTTTTCAGCACCATCAAGAGTCATTCCACGCTCTCTGACAAGATAATATATAACTTTAAAATTAGCCATATCATCCGGGGAAAAAAGTCTGTTGCCTTTCTTGTTCCTTGCCGGGTTAATATATCTTGGAAAACGCTCAGCCCAAAAACGCACTAAGGAAGTACTTTCTCCTAAAATTTCTGCAACCTCACCTACCGAATAATAAGTCTTTGCAAATTTTGTATCTTCAGTAGCCATAATTATAATATTAATCCAGGGATTGCCCCGTATTAAGAGCTATAACCATCATCTCTTGATAAGTTAAAGGTAAAAGCTCCGCAAAAAAATAATTAATAGGATCCATTGGTATATTGTCTTTCAAAACTTCGTAATGCAAGTGTGGTGCAAATGTTGTCCCTGTTATTCCTACCCTGCCAATTATTGTCCCTTGTTTTATTTTTTGACCCTTTCTTACTAAAATATCGCTCAAATGAGAATATGAAGTACATACTCCATTTTCATGCTGAATAACAATCTTATTTCCTTCACCTTTTACTGAACGGCTGGCAACAATAACCTCACCTACTGCAGTACTTCTCACTTCAGTTCCAATAGGAGCCAACAAGTCTATACCGGTATGCATCCTGATAGTCTTATAAAACGGATTTATTTTATTACCTACAGAAGCTCCAGTCTGAGCAATTGAAAACTCTTTAATCGGTATTATTGAAGGGATTGTAGTCGGACCAAAATTTTCTTCAGTAATTTTATTTGTAATATTATTTATCCAATTATTCGTTCTATTAACTTCCTGACTTAATTGAATTCCTTTCACATAAGACTCCCAAATGATATCTACCTCTTCATCATTATTCATTTTTTCAATATCAAGAGATAAAGTATCTCCAAAATACGATGAAAAAAAATCAGGGGGTTCAGCATTGAAAATATCTTCATATATTTTGTTATCCCTGAGCTGCAAATTTTTTATAACATTATCGAGGAGATCCACTCTATTGGTCATCTTATTATATTCTCCTGCAATATATTTATTTTCGGTAGAAAGTTTTTTTTCTTGATCAGTATTAAAAACAAGAGCGAAAAAAACGTAATAAATGAGTGATAAAAACACACTAAGTAATAAATACTTGAAACAAACCCATAATACTCTCCAAAACGAAAACTTGCGCGCATCAAATTTGAGCTCGTTTTTATTATAAACAAATTTGTCCATTATTAAACCTTATCTCTCCCGGAGGAGTGAATCATCGCTTGATATTCTACAGGGTCGAGGTCATTTGTGAAATAATTTACAGGATTAATTGGTTTCCCCTTAAAAATCACCTCGTAATGGAGATGCGGCCCTTTTGAACGTCCGGAATTACCCATTTTTCCAATATTATCCCCACGTTTGACAACTTGGCCTTCTACAACTAAAGGCTCTTTCAGGTGAGCATACCTGGTCTTATATCCAAAGCCATGATCGACAATGACACAATTACCATAACCAAAGAAGTTATAACTCACCTCAGAAACCACACCATCTCCGGTAGAATAAACAGGTTCACCAATTGATCCAGAAATATCTATTCCGTTATGCATGCGGTGTGTTTTGTTAAATGGATCTATTCTATATCCGAATGAACTGGAAAATCTATTACGTAAAGCAGTGGATACAGGATAAATAGTGGGAATACATGATGCCATTTCACCCGCCCTTTTGGAAAGAAGTGCAACCTCATCAAAGGAACGTGACTGAACATATGCTTTCTTTGTAAGAATATCCATTTTCATGGCAACAGAAGTCAGGATTTCCCCATTTATAAAATTATCAAATTCATAATATCTCTTTACCCCTCCAAACCCGGCATTTCTGACTTCATCAGGAATCTCGTCCATACCGAAAATTGGACGATATACCACATTGTCCCTCATTTGAATTTTAGACAATATCTTACTTTCCTCATCCATCTTTTGATTGATAATTTCAAGTTTTGATAGCAGTTCCTGATTCTTTTTTTCTAATAGTACCGTTTTTGGAGTATCAAGATTTAAGACCTTTGTATAGATACAATAATATCCCCCAAAAAGCAGCAATCCACCTAAGAGTACAATAAAAACTCTTGTCACTTTAGTCTTCAAGGTAGTAATAGCCACCTCATATGACAACGTTTCCTTGTTAAATATGTATTGTTTTTTTTTGGACATAGAACAATAACCCAATTTTATATCCTTGCAAACATACAAATTTTAGATAAAAAAAACTAATTTTGTACCCTAATTATATAATGAAATATTATGACCTCTAAAGAAATTAGACAAACATTCCTAGACTTTTTTAAATCAAAAGGACATACGATTATTCCATCATCATCAATGGTTGTAAAAAATGACCCGACTCTCATGTTTACGAATGCCGGTATGAATCAATTTAAAGATTGGTTTCTCGGCAATACTCCTATCGAACATACTAGGGTGGCTGACTCTCAAAAATGTTTAAGAGTCAGTGGTAAACACAATGATCTGGAAGAGGTTGGACATGATACATATCACCATACCATGTTTGAAATGCTTGGGAATTGGAGTTTTGGCAATTATTTTAAAAAAGAAGCTATTGAATGGGCTTGGGAGCTTTTAACAGAAGTATACAAACTTGATAAGGAAAGATTATATGCCACTGTATTTGAAGGTTATGCTGAAGATGGCCTGGAAATGGATTCAGAGGCAAAACAATTATGGTTAAGATTCCTGCCTGAAGATCATATCATACTGGGAAATAAAAAAGATAATTTCTGGGAAATGGGAGATACCGGTCCGTGTGGCCCATGCAGTGAAATACATATCGATATCCGGCCCGATTCCGAAAGGGAAAAAGTGTCAGGAGCAGAAATGGTAAATAAAGGACACCATCTGGTAATTGAAATATGGAATCTGGTTTTTATACAATATAATCGGAAAGCCAACGGGCATCTTGAGCCGTTACCCGCAAAACATGTTGATACAGGGATGGGATTTGAGCGTCTTTGCATGGCATTACAAGGAAAAGAAAGCAATTATGATACTGATGTTTTTACAGGTATGATTCATGCTATTTCTTTATTGAGCAATATTCCATATAAAGCTGATACTGATATAGGCATTGCAATGAGAGTAATAGCCGACCATATACGTGCCATAAGTTTCTCGATTGCAGACGGGCAATTACCTTCAAATGTAAAGGCGGGTTATGTAATACGCCGTATTTTACGCCGCGCTGTTCGTTATGGATATACATTTCTAAATATGCGGGAACCGTTTATGTGTAAACTAGTACCTCAAATTGTCAACGATATGGGAGAGGCTTTCCCTGAACTTAAATCGCAACAAACACTTATTGAAAGAGTTATAAAAGAAGAAGAAGAAGCATTTCTTCGTACCCTTGATAAAGGTATACGTCTTATGGATACCCTTATGGAAAAGTCAGGATCAACAAAAATGATTAAAGGAGAAGACGCGTTTACTCTGTATGACACTTTCGGTTTTCCAATAGATTTGAGTGAATTGATTGCAAAGGAAAATGGTTATACTATAGACCTCAAAGGATTTGAGGTTGAACTTGGAAAACAAAAAGAGCGTGCGCGAAATGCCACATCAATGGAAGAGGGAGACTGGATTGAAATTAAGCCTTTCAAATCTTCAATATTTGTAGGTTATGACACTACTGAAGATGATATTAATATAATAAAATATCGTACTGTCAAAACTAAGAACAAAGAGTTGTTCCAACTTGTTTTTGACAGAACTCCTTTTTATGCAGAGAGTGGCGGACAAGTAGGAGACAGCGGATATATAATGGAAACAACCGGGGAAAAAATTACAATAATCAACACAATAAAAGAAAATAATCTTATCATTCATATTGCTGATAGAATCCCTTTAAATATCAAAGAAAAATTTCATGCAGTCGTTGATTTTCAAAGACGTACTGAAATAACAAATAATCACTCTGCAACTCATTTGCTGCACTATGCTTTAAGACAAATATTAGGAACACATGTAGAGCAAAAAGGTTCCTATGTAAATTCATCGTCTTTCAGATTTGATTTTTCCCATTATGAAAAGATCGGACATGAAGATATAGTTCAAGTTGAAAAGCTTGTAAATAAGATGATTCGCCAGAATACGGTAAAGCAAGAATTCAGAGACGTTCCCATTGAGCAGGCAAAAAAAATGGGAGCTATGGCATTATTTGGAGAAAAATACGGAAACAGCGTCAGAGTAATAAGATTTGGAGATTCAACTGAACTTTGTGGTGGAACACACGCATCTTCTACAGGTAATATAGGATATTTTAGAATAATTTCAGAATCAGCAATTGCTGCAGGTGTACGAAGAATAGAGGCAACTACAGGAGTTAACGCTGAAGCAATGGTATATTGTACAGAAGACTTATTGTCTTCTATAAAAGAAAAGTTCAACAACGCCCCTAATCTGTTGAACAGTATTAAAAATCTCGTAGAGGAAAATGAATCTTTCAAAAAGACGATTGAAGATGTAACCAAAGAGAAGAGTATTATTCTTAAAAATAAAATCATTGAAGAGAGTAAACTACTTAATGGCATAAGGGTTTTATCAATCAAGGAGGGAACTTTTAATTCGGATATGATAAAAAATATAGCATTCATGCTACATAAAGAACTTCAGAACTCAGCATTTATAGCTGCTTTTGAATCTCCGGACAGTAAGGCCTCTCTTGTATTAATGTATACTGACGATTTAGTATCAAAAGGAGCAAATGCTTCAAAGGATATTCGTGAGGCAGCCAAATTAATTCAAGGTGGTGGCGGTGGCCAAAATTTCCTTGCAACTGCCGGTGGCAAGAATATTGATGGACTATCTGAAGCTGTAAGTAAATTAATTGAACTTGCAACCAAATAATAGATGAAAAAACTTGATCGTTATTTGATCTTTTCTTTCTTCGGGCCATTTATTTTGACCTTCATCATCGTAATTTTTATCTTGGTGATGCAATTTCTTTGGCTTTATATTGATGAACTGGTAGGAAAAGGATTGGATATCTTTGTCATACTTGAATTTATGGGATGGGCTTCCATTACTCTGATTCCTATGGCTCTTCCATTAGCCACGTTGCTCGCATCAATAATGACACTGGGAGGACTTGGAGAAAACAACGAATTACTTGCCATGAAATCGGCCGGAATATCTCTTCAGCGTATTCTTGTACCATTAATTGGTATCTCTGCTGTTATTTGCATAGGAGCATTTTATATATCCAATGACCTTATTCCCATTGCATACAATAAAATTTATACGCTTAAAGACGACATAGGAAAAACAAAAGAGGAAATAAAAATACCTGAAGGCATATTTTACGATGGAATAGATGGCTATATTCTAAGAGTGGGAAAAAGTAACGAGAATACTGGAATGATGTATGACATGATGGTATATGACCACACTTCAAATATGGGAAATACAAATATAACATTGGCGGATTCAGGGTACATTCAACATACTCCCGATAAAAACCATCTTATATTCAAATTATATAACGGTTGTTCATATAATGAGACAAATAAAATTTCATATAGGGATACATCCCTTAAAATGCAAAAAATAAAATTCAACGAACAGGAATTAATATTATCACTAAAAAACTATGCCTTTTCAAGATCTGATGATGGAAGGTTCGGAGATGAAGTTATGTCTAAAAACCTTAAAGCACTCCGAAAAGACAAGGATTCCTTATTTATTCAATATAAATCTCAATATGAGATACAATGCAACAGAATGGTGTATGGAGTCGGACTTGACTACTTATACCAACTCGATACAGTAAAAAATAAAAAAGTAAAGGGATCTTTTAATCTTGATTCATTGTATGCAAACAAAAGCAAAGAAAATGAATTGGAAAATGCAAGAGAAGCATTAAACAAGATACAGGTTCCAATAACAATGCTGGAAAGCTTTGAGAGAGAGAGCTTTAAATACGTAGATCTCCTACGTAAAATAGATATTGAAAGTAACAGAAAATTCACTTTGTCCCTTGCCTGCCTGATTTTTTTCTTTATTGGTGCACCACTTGGAGCCATAATCAGGAAAGGAGGTCTGGGAACCCCTGTTATAATATCAATATTTTTCTTTGTCATATATTGGGTAGTGGACATTAGCGGAAAAAAACTCGCAAGAGACGGTTCTTTGTCTCCTTTTATCGGAACATTTATTTCTACTGTGGTTTTGATTCCGATAGGGGCATTTTTAACATGGAAATCAACAAAAGACTCATCCTTATTCAGTGTTGAATCTTATACTCTTTTCTTTAAGGGTCAATGGAAAAAAGTAAAAAAGTTAATTAGAAAATTTAGAAAATTTTTTAGAAAAGAAAAAGGAAATATTCGCATAGTATATATGGGAACCCCTGAATTTGCAGTAGCACCTCTTGACCTTCTTATTAAAAACAAATATGAAATAGCTGCCATTGTTACCATACCCGACAAGCAAAGTGGAAGGGGACTTAATATGAAGGAAAGTTATGTAAAAAAATATGCAGTTGAGAACAAAATCCCTATACTTCAACCCGAACGTCTGAAAGATCCTGATTTTATTAAAAATTTGAATGCATTGAATGCCGACCTGTTTATTGTTGTAGCATTTAGAATGCTTCCGAAAGAAGTTTGGTCTATACCACGTTTAGGAACTTTCAATCTTCATGCTTCTCTACTTCCTCAATACAGAGGTGCAGCACCTATAAATTGGGCGATAATTAACGGAGAAAAAAAGACTGGTGTCACAACTTTCATGATTGACGAACAAATTGACACCGGAAGAATATTATTCCAGCAAGAATGCTTAATTGAACAATTCGACGATGCAGGCACATTACATAATAAACTACAGGAAATAGGATCAGAACTTGTCATGAAAACAGTTGAAACAATTTCCATGGGAAAGATAAAATCATTTCCACAACAAACTTATTATACTCTCAAATCGGCGCCAAAAATAACAAAAGATATTTGCAAAATTGATTGGGGGAAAAGTGCAACAGAGATTAATCTTCTTATTCGTGGGCTAAGTCCATATCCAACAGCTTCTTCTACTATGATATCAGAAAAAGGTGAAATCAATGTAAAGATTTTTGAAGCATACGTTACCGATGACCTAACTGATAATCTTCCTATAGGAACAATAATATCCGACGGCAAATCATACATGTCAATAGTATGTGGAAATCAGTCACTTCGAATCACAAATATACAAGTTGCAGGTAAAAAGCGTCTCAACATAAAAGATTTTCTTGCCGGCTTCAGGAATATTGAAAGCTATAATTTTATCTATAAATGAAAAAAATTGTAATACTTGCAAACGGTAATTTTCCAAACTCAAAAACAGCATTAGCAGTACTGAAAGAGAGTGACATTATAATATGTTGTGACGGATCAGCCGATAAACTTTTAAAATTCGGAATGAACCCTGATTTTATCGCTGGAGATATGGATTCAATCTCTTTAAGTACAAAAAATCGTTTTGAGAGCGTCACATATCATTCAGACTGCCAGGAAACAAATGACCTCACAAAAGCATTCAGATTGGCAAAAACCCTTTGCCCATCAGAAATTCATATTTTGGGTGCTACAGGAGCCAGAGAAGATCATACTCTTGGAAATATATCCCTATTGCTCAACTATGCAAAAGAGTCAATAGTTCCTATTGATATGATTACCGATCATGGTAAATTCATTGCAATTTATGATTCGACTACTATCTCATGTAAAAAAGGGATGATTATTTCTATTTTTTCATTTGATAATACACTAAAAATAAAATCGGCAGGGCTTCTCTACCCTACCGACAATGTAATATTTGATACTCTATGGAAAGCCACTTTGAATGAAGCTACTGATGATACTGCATTCTCACTGGAATTATCACACCCCAGCGGTGTTTTGCTGTTTCTTTCTAACAGCAGATAACATATCGTCTATCATTTCATTCATTCCCCATTTCGGATTCCAGCCCCACTCAGAACGGGCACAGGAATCATCCATCATATTAGGCCATGAAGCTGAGATTGCTGCTTTCACTGGATCTATATTATAATCAAACGTAGCTTGTGGAACCTTCTTTTTAATTTCTGTGAACAATTCACGCGGATTGAAACTCATTGAAGTAATATTGAAGCTGTTCCTGTGAATAAGTTTTGAAGGATCAGCTTCCATAAGTTGAGTAACAGCATCCAAGGCATCGGGCATATAAAGCATATCCATATATGTCTCTTGAGGAACTTCACAGGTATAATGTCCTTTTCTTAATATTTCATAAAAAACTTCGACTGCATAATCTGTTGTGCCACCACCAGGCATTGCTCCATTTGAAATAATCCCAGGGAAACGAACACTGCGGGTATCTACACCAAATCTTGAAAAATAATAATCACTTAACAATTCTCCAGATACTTTACAAACACCATATATAGTATTTGGCCTCATAACCGTATCTTGAGGAGTCTTGTCATGAGGTGTGTTTTCTCCGAATGCACCTATAGAACTTGGTGTAAAAAGAGCGCAATTATATTCTTTAGCAATATTTAAAGAGTTAAGAAGTGCTCCCATATTTATATCCCAGGCCACTTGAGGATTCTTTTCTCCTGTTGCACTAAGCAAAGCAACCAAATTGAATATTGCATCCACTTTATATTTTTTAACTAAGCAAGAAAAAGAATTAATATCCAGAGCATCTAATTTTTCAGCCATAGCATTAACACTCAACTTCTTAACCATATCTTCTTTCAAATCAGCAGCTATAACGTTCTCTGAACCATAATTCTTTTGTAAATGAGGAATAAGTTCTGTTCCGATCTGTCCACAAGCTCCTACCACCAATATTCTTTTCATATAAACAATTTATAATAAATTTTGCTGCAAAAGTAATAATTTAATAGAGAAAGTATCATTTCAATTACTATTTTTGTGTGTTATGTCAAATTATATCAAAATATTATCCGATCTCAGTAATTATCTGGGATTTATTGATTTCGGGATTGCCAAGATTGAAAAAATAGACTGTGAATACAGTCATTTTGAAGAGTATTTGCAAAAAGGATATCATGCAGGGATGGAATATATGGGGAAAAATCTTGAAAAAAGGTATAATCCCGCCCTTCTAGTTGATGAGGCAAAGTCCGTCATTTGTTTTTTGGCTCCTTATGGAGCAAAAGGTAATAAAATAGCATCATTTGCCCTTGGAATGGATTATCATAAAGTAATTAAAAAAAAATTGAATATTATTCTTGATAAACTAAATGAAATATCAAATGATTCGGAAATAAAAAATTTTAATGGAAGAGTATTTGTTGACAGTGCTCCGGTTATGGAACGAACTTGGGCCGTACGTGCCGGATTAGGATTTATCGGGAAAAATAATTTTCTTATAAGTCCACAATATGGGCTACGTACATTTATTGGAGAGATTATTTGCAATATTCCTTACGATCTTTTTGAAAGTAAAAGATCCTCTATTATTACTGATTGTGGAGGTTGCAATAAATGCATTGAATCTTGCCCCAGTGGAGCTCTTTGTGCTCCATACACATTAAATGCTAAAAAATGCATTTCATACCATACAATTGAATCAAAGGAATTATATAATATTCACCCGGTCAATTATAATGAACAGATATTCGGATGTGAAAAATGTCTTGAAGCATGCCCATGGAATAAGAAAACCCCCAGTTGGCCTGAATTTGAAACAAATGCCGGCTATTTGTTATCTTTGACTCCGGAGAGTTGGATGAAAATGGATGAATCTGATTTCAAAACCAGGCTAAATGATTCTCCACTAAAACGTGCTGGTTTAAAAAAAATAAAGAACAATTTATAATGAAACTCCAAACACCGGTTGAGTTATTATCTCTAAAGGAAACAATTACATATAAAGACAAAGTGCTTTTTATGGGATCGTGTTTTGCCACTGAAGTTGGAAATATAATGAAAAATCTCCAATTCGATGTTATGCTAAATCCCTTCGGAGTCTTGTATAATCCGGCATCGATTTGCTCATCGTTAAAAAGACTTACCAATTGTGAACCATTTAAAGGTTCAGATATAATATGTTCTCAGGGACTTTATACATCTTTTTTTCATCACAGTACTTTTTCAAAAGGATACCCCACCGACTTTCTTGAAAATGCTAATGAAGCATTATCTATAGATGCAAAAAATTATGCAAAATCGCAATGGTCTATCATCACTTTAGGGACAGCATGGGTATTTAGACATATTGAAAAGGATATTATTGTTTCAAATTGCCATAAAATAGAGGAAAAAGAGTTTAAAAGAGAATTTTTAGAGGCAGAAGAAATCGTTGAGATGTTTAGTGAGATTATTACGTCTCAAAAAGATAAAAAATGGATATTCACTGTTAGTCCTATACGACACCTGAAAGATGGTGCACATGGAAACCAACTCAGTAAAGCAACTTTGCTTCTGGCTATAGACAAACTTCAAAAAAAGAATGACAACGTATATTATTTCCCGGCATACGAAATAATGATGGATGAACTTCGTGACTACCGATTCTACACAGAAGGAATGACACATCCAACACCACAGGCAGTAAAATACATTTTTGAGAGGTTTATGGATTTTGCGATAAATAAGTCTGAGTATCCGCAAATGAAATTGGCTGAAAAACAATTCAAATCAGAATCACATATCGTACGCTGAAATCTACATATCGAATCCAATCATCCAATCATATAAAAATGTTTTATTGTCATGCAGTATTTAAAAAAAATGAGCATTTAAATATTACATATTAATTAAATACACCCGGCTATGAAAAAAATTTTTATAAAACTTTCCCTGATAATTCCATGTTTATTTTTCATATTTCCTTCTTGTGATAAACTTAATCTGGAAAAAGAGAGAGAGGATATACTTTTGACAAAAGGAGAACAAGAGATAACAACCAATATAAATAAATTCGCTTTTGATTTCTTCCGTAATATTTCCATTAATGCAAATAAACCTAACATCTTTATCTCGCCATTGAGTGCATCATTAGCTCTTTCAATGACAGCAATTGGGGCTGAAGGAGAAACAGGATCACAAATGAAGGCTTTGTTGGGCTTTGAAAATTGTACCACTACTGAAATGAATTCCTACTACAAAAAAATATCAGAGGAACTATTGAATCTTGATCCAAAAAACACAATCGCAATGGCAAATTCCATTTGGATTGCAAACGGATTTAACATTAAAATAAATTTTACTTCAAATGCACTGACCTATTATAACGCATCTGTCGCAAATGTTGATTTTAATAATCAAAATACACTAAACAGAATTAATGATTGGTGTTCAGATAACACTAATAATAAAATTAAAAAGATTTTTGATGAGCTTAATCCTAATTTAAAACTTCTATTGATAAATGCTCTTTATTTTAAAGGAACATGGACACAACAATTTGATAAAAAGAATACTTATGAAACCACTTTCCATACTCTTTCTGGAGATTCTGAAAATGTGGATATGATGTATATTGAAAGTAATTTTAAGTATACATCAAATGATTTTTTTCAGATAGCCGAATTGCCATATGGAAATGAAGCTTTCAGTATGGTGGTGCTTTTACCAAAAGAAAATATTTTATTTGAAGATGCCGTAAATCAATTTACATATAACAACTGGAATATGTGGATGTCCTCAATGGATTATACTGAAATTTCAGTTCATCTTCCCAAATTTAAATTGGAATACGATATTAAACTGAATAATGTTCTTTGTTCAATGGGAATGATAGACGCTTTCAACCCAATGTCAGCAAACTTCTCAGGCATATCGGATAGCAACTTGTACATTGATTTAGTAAAACAGAACACATATATCAACGTTAATGAAGAGGGTACTGAAGCCGCCGCAGTTACTTCCACCGGTATGTTTGTAACCTCAATGCCTGAATCCAAAATATTCAAAGCTGACAGACCGTTCATATATCTTATAAAAGAGAAAAGTACAGGAATAATTCTATTCATTGGGCAAAAGGGATAATGTATTTTTGGTTATCTTTGTAAGCCAAAAATATAAAGATGACATTTAAAATAACTGCAAAAGATAATGACTCGGTTGCGCGATGTGGTATAATTCAAACTGATCACGGGGCAATCGAGACACCTATTTTTATGCCTGTAGGTACTGTCGGATCTGTAAAAGGGATATACCATAAAGACCTCAAAGATGATATTAAAGCTCCGATAATTCTCGGAAACACCTACCATCTATACCTACGCCCTGGTCTGGAAATATTAAAACAAGCAGGTGGGTTACATAAATTCTCATCATGGGATAAACCAATTTTAACTGACAGTGGAGGATATCAAGTTTTTTCACTTGCAGAAAATAGAAAACTATCCACAGAAGGATGTACTTTCCGCTCACATATTGATGGTTCAAAACACACCTTCACACCAGAAAACAATATAGATACCCAACGTATTATCGGCGCAGATATTATTATGGCACTCGACGAATGCTGTCCTGGTGATGCTGATAGAAAGTATGCCGAAAAATCCTTAAAACTCACACAATCATGGCTGGAAAGATGTGTGAAACAATTTGACCATACAGAACCACTATATGGGTACAATCAGTCATTTTTTCCTATCGTACAAGGTTGTATTTACCCTGATTTAAGACGCGAAGCTGCAGAACAAGCCGCCTCTTTAAATAGAGATGGATATGCAATCGGAGGACTTTCTGTAGGGGAATCAACTGAAATGATGTATGAAATGATTGAAGTTGTACACCCTATTCTCCCTATTGATAAACCAAGATATCTTATGGGTGTAGGTACTCCTGCAAACATATTGGAAGGAATTGCCAGAGGGATTGATATGTTTGACTGTGTCATGCCGACAAGAAACGGAAGAAACGGAATGATTTTTACATGGGAGGGTATGATAAATATCCGAAATAAAAAATGGGCTGATGATTTTTCTCTTATTGATAAAAATGGAACATCTTTTGTTGATAAACAATACACTAAAGCATATTTAAGACATTTATTTATCGCCGGAGAAATGCTTGCAGCTCAAATTGCAAGTGAACATAATCTTGCTTTCTATCTTGAAGTAATTAGAACCGCCAGAGAGCATATTATTATGGGTGATTTTGTTAAATGGAAGAATAACGTGGTAAAAAACCTTGAGACAAAAATTTAGATGAAGAAGCCTGAAATAAAAATATTGGACAAATACATAATCAAGAAGTTTATTGGAACTTACTTTTTTGCCTTAATAATTATTATCGGTATTGTCATAATATTCGACATCAGCGAAAAAATTGATGATTTTGTTCTAAAGGAAGCTCCTTTGAATGAAATTATATTCAAATACTATTTCAACTTTATTCCATTCATATTAAATACGTTCAGTCCTCTTTTCGTTTTTATTACTGTAATTTTTTTCACTTCAAAACTTGCTTCAAATAGCGAGATTATAGCCATGCTTTCAGGTGGTGTAAGTTTTAAGCGGCTTATGCTCCCATATATGATATCTGCAACACTTATTGCAATATTATCAATGGTTTTAGGCTTATATATAATTCCTCCTGCAAACAAGCAACGGCTTGATTTCGAGCAGCAATATATTAAGTCAACAAAGTATTATAATGCCAACAGAAATATACATTACCAACTTGCTAAGAATGAATTCGTATATCTTGAATCATTCAGTTCATGGAACAATACTGCATATCGTTTTACTCTTGAAACTATTAAAGATAATCAGATTGTATCCAAATTAACTGCTGAAACCGCAGCATGGGACACAACTTTCAATGGATGGAAATTAAAAAATTACTTTATAAGGGATTACCATGGGGCATCTGAACAAATCAAAACCGGCAAAGAGATTGATACTGTCCTTAATTTGACTCTTGAAGATTTTTATCGAAGAAAAAATGTGGTTGAATCTCTTTCATACAAAGATCTTAACAAACTGATCAATATGCAAAAATTGCGAGGAGATAAAATGGTCAAATATGCCCAAATTGAGAAAAACTCCCGACTTGCCATGCCTTTTTCAGCTTTCATCCTTACCCTTATGGGGGTTGCACTCTCATCAAAAAAAAGGCGTGGAGGAATAGGACTTAATCTTGGAATCGGAATTGCATTAAGTTTCTCATACATTTTATTTATGAGATTCAGTCAGATGTTTGTGCACACAGGTACTTTACCTCCGGAAATAGCTCTCTGGCTTCCAAATTATTTGTATGCATTAATTGCCATTATCCTGTATAGGGCAGCACCAAAATAGATTTAAAAAATAATACTATGAGCGCAAAACTTAAACTAATTGTTATGAATTTTCTCCAGTTTGCAATCTGGGGAGCTTATCTTACATCACAGGGACGTTATTTAGGTAACATAGGACTGGGAGAAAAAATCGGAATTTTTTATGCAATGCAAGGTATCGTCTCTATTTTTATGCCTGCCATCATAGGTATTATTGCAGACAAATGGATTCCCGCACAAAAAATGTTAGGTTTATGTCATATCATTGCTGCATGTACGATGATTGGGGCTGGTTATTATGGGTATATTGCAGGTTCTGATGCCCAGTTTTCCACTTTATTTACATTATATACCATAAGCGTAGCCTTCTTTATGCCTACAATTGCCCTATCATATTCAGTAGCATATACTGTTTTGGGAAAAGCAGGATTGGATGAAATAAAGGCATTCCCTCCTATTCGTATCTGGGGAACAATTGGGTTTATATGTTCAATGTGGTTTGTTGACTTGATGGGATTCCAAACAAACTCTTTTCAATACATAACATCCGGTATAATAGGACTGATTCTTGCCGCTTACGCATTTACTCTCCCAAATTGTGACATAAAAAAATCCGATAAGAAACAGACCCTGGTCGAAGCTATGGGTCTTAGTGCATTTAAACTGTTTAAGCAAAAGAAAATGGCAGTATTTTTTATATTTTCAATGTTGCTTGGTGTTGCACTTCAGATTACAAACGGATTTGCAAATCCATTTTTAGGTGATTTTGGCAATCTTCCAGAATATGCTAATACTTTCGGTGTAAAGCACTCAAATATGCTTATTTCACTATCACAGATATCAGAAACATTCTGTATTCTTTTAATTCCTTTTTGCTTACACAAATTCGGAATAAAAAAGGTCATGCTTCTGGCTATGATTGCATGGATACTGCGTTTCGGTCTATTTGGGTTAGGAAATCCAGGCAATGGAGTTTGGATGTTCATCTTATCTATGATAGTTTACGGTATAGCATTTGATTTCTTCAATATTTCCGGCTCCTTATTCGTTAACCAGAATACAGACAGTTCCATACGTTCAAGTGCACAAGGCCTGTTTATGTTGATGACAAACGGCATAGGTGCTGCACTGGGGACAATGACTGCACAGTTAGTGGTTAATCACTTCGTTAACTCACAAACAAATATTTCAAACAGAATGTTAGGATGGAGCAACGCTTGGTATGTTTTTGCACTATATGCTCTTGTTGTTACAATAATGTTTGCAATATTATTCAAATACAAGCACATACCAGAAAAAACAAAATAACACATTTCTTTAGAAAAAAATAAACGCTTCGGTAATATCCGAAGCGTTTATTTTTGATTATAATTACCTACTATAAAAAGCTGCTTACTTAGCGTCTTTTTTAGGGACCGATTTTTTTACGGGTGCTTTCTTAGCAGGGGCTGCTTTTTTATCTGCTGTAGCTTTCTTTGCAACGGGTGCCTTCTCAACAACTTCTTTCTTTGCAACAGGTACCTTCTCAACAGCATCAGATTTTTTTGCAGTGGCTGATTTCTTTACAGATTCTTTTTTTGCAGCCTTAGGTTCTTCAACTGAAGAATCAGCAACTTTTTTAACACCACCACGACGTGTTGAAGGTTTTTTAACAGCCTCTTTTGCTGTTGTACCTGATGCCAAAGCAGTTTCATTAAAATCTACCAATTCCATAATTGCCATATCTGCGGCATCACCCAAACGGAAACCGTTTTTGATAATACGGGTATATCCACCCGGACGATCAGCGATTTTCGGAGCAATAACGCGAAATAATTCAGTAACAGCTTCTTTTTGTTTAAGATAACTGAATACCATCCGGCGTGAATGAGTTGTATCTTCTTTAGACTTTGTTATTAGCGGTTCAACATACATCCTCAAAGCTTTAGCTTTTGCAAGAGTTGTTTCAATTCTCTTATTAAGGATTAGTGATGATGCCATATTTGCCAACATCGCTTTTCGGTGTCCGCTTTTACGTCCTAAATGATTAAATGACTTATTATGCCTCATGATCTATTGTTCTTTTTTTTCAATATTATACTTAGTAATATCCATGCCGAAGTTTAATTTCAATCTATCGACAAGCATATCTATTTCATTCAATGATTTTTTACCAAAGTTTCTGAACTTCATAAGTTCTGCTCTCTGATGACAAACCAAATCAGCAAATGTTTCAATATTAGCAGCTTTCAAGCAGTTAAGTGCTCTTACAGAAAGTTCCATATCGGACAATTTTGTTAGAAGTAGATGACGCATGCGCAATGATTCTTCATCAAGCTCTTTGCTTTCAACCTCTATTGGTGTTTCAAGGGAAATCTTTTCATCAGAAAACAACATAAAATGATGAATCAATATCTTCGCTGCCTCTTTCAAAGCATCTTTAGGATGAATAGAACCATCAGTTAAAATCTCCATATTGAGCTTTTCATAGTCGGTCTTTTGCTCTACACGCCAGTTCTCAACTGAATATTGCACATTCTTTATAGGAGTAAAAATTGAGTCAATAGCTATCGTTCCAATTGTGGCCGAATCTATTTTATTCTCTTCAGCAGGAACATATCCTCTACCTTTTCCTATCCTCATCTCAATACTAAGCTTCACAGAAGGTTCCATTGAACAGATATGAAGTTCAGGGTTCAAAACTTTAAATGAAGATAAGCTCTTAGATATATCCTCAGCAGTAAATTCTTGCTTACCACTAACAGTTACGGTTACCACTTCACTCTCTTCTTCCTCAATCATTCTTTTGAAGCGAACTTGTTTCAAGTTAAGAACGATATCGACAACACTCTCAATTACGCCGGGTATGGTACCAAATTCATGGGAAACTCCGTCTATCTTAATTGAAGTGATGGCAAATCCTTCTAACGAGGACAATAAAATACGACGTAACGCGTTACCTACGGTAATACCGTATCCGGGTTCCAAAGGGCGGAACTCAAAACGACCAAAGGTTTCGGTTGCGTCGAGCATTATTACCTTATCTGGTTTCTGAAATGCTAAAATTGCCATTTTATATATTTTTATTAGTGTTATGCTAAAAGCAAATTGTTACTTAGAATACAATTCAACAATGAGTTGTTCATTAATAGTTTCAGGTATTTCAGTTCTCTCAGGAAGATTCATGAATTTACCTGCACATTTAGCGTTATCCCATTCAAGCCAAGAGTATTTGTTTGTTGAACGAGAAAGACAATCTTGAACAACCTCTAAACTCTTTGAACGTTCTCTAACTCCAATTATTGCTCCAGTTTTAACTATTGTTGAAGGAATATTACAAACATCACCATTAAGTGTAATGTGGCAATGTGTAACTAATTGTCTTGCAGCAGCTCTAGTAGGAGCAATCCCCATACGGTAAACGAGGTTGTCAAGACGTGATTCAAGAAGTAAAAGCAAATTTTCACCTGTACGACCTTTCATCTTATGAGCTTTACCATATAGATTGCGGAATTGTTTTTCCAATACGCCGTAAGTATATTTTACTTTTTGTTTTTCAGACAACTGAGTTCCATACTCAGATGTTTTTTTACGTTTTCTAGCCAAACCATGTTGTCCCGGGGGATAATTCTTTTTTTCAAAATACTTATCGGGGCCAAATATTGGCTCTCCAAATTTGCGGGCTATTCTAGTTTTTGGCCCAGTATATCTTGCCATATTAAATAATACTTTTTAATTACTAATTAAGGTTATACTCTACGGCGCCCTTTAGGACGGCAACCATTGTGAGGTAACGGAGTAACGTCGATAATCTCAGTAACTTCAATACCGGCTCCATTAATAGTACGAATTGCAGATTCACGACCTGCACCAGGTCCTTTTACATAAGCCTTAATTTTACGTAGCCCTAAATCATATGCTACTTTTGCACAATCTGCTGCGGCTACCTGAGCTGCATATGGAGTATTCTTTTTAGAACCTCTAAAACCCATTTTACCTGCAGAAGACCAACTTATAACCTGTCCTGTGCTATTTGTCAATGTTACGATGACATTGTTGAAAGTTGACGAAATATGGGCTTGACCATAAGCCTCAACCTTAACAACTCTTTTTTTATTTGTTGTAGTTTTCTTTGCCATAATCTAGTCCTATTTAGTTGCTTTTTTCTTATTTGCTACAGTCTTCTTTCTACCCTTACGAGTACGTGCATTGTTCTTGGTACTTTGACCACGAACAGGAAGACCGATACGATGGCGAATACCTCTATAGCATCCGATATCCATCAAACGTTTAATATTTAGTTGAATGGTTGAACGAAGTTCACCTTCAATTTTGTAATCCTCAGCAATTTTAGTACGAATTGCTGATACTTGGTCGTCATTCCAATCTTTGACCTTTGTGTCAAGATCAATATTTAAATCAGTAAGGATTTTTTTAGCAGAACTGCGACCAAGCCCGAAGATACTGGTCAAACCAATCTCTCCGCGTTTGTTCTTTGGTAAATCAACTCCGGCTATACGTGCCATAATTTATTTTTTACTTTATTGTTTACAAATTAAAAAATTATCCCTGGCGCATTTTGAATTTTGGATTCTTTTTGCAAATAACATATAAACGACCTTTGCGTTTAACTATTTTACAATCCTCACTACGCTTTTTTATGGATGCTTTTACTTTCATTTGTGTAAGTTTTTATTTATATCTGAAAGAAATTCTTCCTTTCGTTAAATCATACGGTGACATTTCAACTCTTACCTTATCACCAGGCAATATTCTGATATAATGCATACGCATTTTACCTGATATGTGAGCAATAATTATGTGACCATTGTCCAACTCAACTCTAAACATTGCATTGGATAAGGCCTCTATAATTGTTCCTTCTTTTTCTATAGCTGATTGTTTTGGCATATTAAAATCCGTATTTTTTTAACTTTTATTTATTATTCTCGATAAATTCAAATGTAGATAAAATTTCTGGTGTTCCGTGCTTAACTGCAACCATCAATTCAAAATGAGCTGATTTTTTGTGGTCTTGTGTAAGGACTTCCCATCCATTATCATTTAGGTAGACATCTCTCGTTCCTGCATTAATCATCGGTTCAATACAAATTACCATACCCTCTTGAAGCTTAACGCCTCTACCCTGTCTACCATAATTAGGAACTTCTGGACTTTCGTGGAGTTTTCTCCCAATTCCGTGTCCTACCATTTCCCTGACAACAGTATATCCAAGGTTTTCAACATATGATTGTATTGCAAATCCTATATCACCAATTCTTCCACCGGAAACGGCTTTCTCTATCCCTTTATACAAAGAAGTTTTTGTTGCATCTAAAAGAGCTTTATCTTCTTTGCTTACTTCTCCTACTGGAAATGTATAGGCAGAGTCACCATTATATCCTTTATAAACTGTTCCGCAATCCACAGAAACTATATCACCTTCTTTTAATTTATAATCAGAAGGGAATCCGTGAACCACTACCTCATTCACAGAGATACACAGTGTATAAGGAAATCCACCGTAACCTAAAAAGCCCGGCTCGGCACCACAGTCGCGAATATACTTCTCGGCAATTTTATCTAGCTCTTTGGTTGTAATACCGGGAGCTATGTGCCTTCCGACTTCAGCCAGTGTTTTAGAGACCAATATTGCATTCTCTCTAATTCTAACCAGATCTTCTTCAGTTTTAATCTTTATCATGTTAAAGAACTTATCTAAAAATTACATACCCGAACGGCCCTTGAGACGTCCTGTCTTCATCAAACCGTCGTAGTGTCGCATAAGCAAGTGACTTTCAATGTGTTGAAGAGTATCCAATACAACACCAACTAGGATAAGTAACGAAGTACCACCATAGAAACGTGCGAATTGATTATTAACTCCAAGCATCATTGCAAATACAGGTAAAATTGCTACCAAAGCCAAAAAAATTGAACCTGGTAGTGTAATACGTGACATAACAGCGTCCAGATAATCGGCAGTTTTCTTTCCCGGTTTATAGCCAGGAATAAATCCACCGTTTTTCTTCATTTCTTCTGCCATATTGGTTGGGTTTACAGTTATAGCAGTGTAGAAATATGTAAACACAATTACCATCAGCGCAAAAACGAAATTATACCAAAACCCTGTTGTATTGCTCATAACAGCTGCTAAACCTTTAGTAGCATTAAAATTAGAAAATATGAGAGGAAACAACATCAATGCCTGAGCGAAGATAATCGGCATTACGCCGGCCGCGTTTATCTTCAACGGAATATATTGACGAACTCCACCATATTGTTTGTTACCTACTATGCGTTTAGCATATTGTACAGGAACTTTGCGAACCGCCTGAACCAAAGCAATTGTAGCTATAAACACAAAGAACAAAATAATCAGCTCAATGATAAACATAAGGACACCACCGGTAGTTTGATTAAATTTTTCCATTGCTTCAAGATGCAATGCCATCGGAAGACGTGCAACAATTCCGACCATAATGATTAATGAAATACCATTACCCAAGCCGCGATCGGTAATGCGTTCACCTAACCACATAACAAACATGGTACCTCCAATTAGTATCAATGTTGCAAAAGCTCCATACCATGCGCTATTCATTGTTGTCACAAATGCTTCGGCAGGTAATTGAGTTCTAAGGTTCGCCATATAGGCAGGACCTTGTATTGCAAGAATTACTATTGTAAGATAACGTGTATACTGATTCATTTTTCTACGTCCGCTCTCACCTTCACGTTGTAAACGTTGAAATAAAGGAAACATTACACCCAAAAGTTGGATGACAATTGACGCAGAAATATAAGGCATAACGCCTAAAGCAAAGATTGAAGCATTACCGAAGGCACCACCTGAGAACATATCCATAAGGCCTACAAGACCTTCAGATGATTGCTTCTGTAAATTCGCCAATTGAGATGCATCAATACCCGGGATAACTATAAAACTACCCAAGCGGTAGATCAATATAAGCGCCAGGGTATAAAAAATCCTTTTGCGAAGTTCTTCAATCTTGAAAATATTTATTAATGTTTGAATAAATCTTTTCATAAGGGTTAGATTTTTGTAGCCTTACCTTCCAAAGCTTCAATTTTTTTAATTGCAGATTCAGAAAAAGCGTGAGCTGTTATATCCAATTTAGTTGTTAATTGGCCGTTAGCCAAAATTTTAACCAAATCATTTTTAGAAACAAAACCTGCTTCTCTCAAAAATTCAATATCAATAACATTAACATTAAACTTTTCGCTAAGAGCTTGCAGAGATGAAAGGTTAATGGCCTTGTATTCAACCCTGTTAGGATTTTTAAAACCAAATTTTGGAAGACGTCTTTGAATAGGCATCTGACCACCTTCAAATCCTTTTTTATGAGAATAACCCGCACGAGCCTGAGCTCCTTTTTGACCACGTGTAGCTGTGCCACCATGACCGGAACCCTGTCCACGTCCTATACGTTTTACTCTTCCTTTAGAACCCTCTGTGGGTTTTAGATTATGTAGTTTCATCATTTTTTCTCCTTAAATTAAATTTCTTCAACTTTAACAAGGTGCAGAACTTTTTTAATCATACCGTTAGTAATAGGGGTCAACTCTACTTCTACAGTCTGATGCATTCTATGAATTCCCAAAGAAATCAAGTTTGCGGCCTGTCTTTCAGTTGCACTGTTCTTACTTCTAATTTGAGTAACTTTTACTTTTGCCATAGTCTTACCTCCTTATCCTTTAAATACTCTATCCATTGGAATTCCACGAAGACCTGCTACAGTATACGCATCGCGCATTTCTGTAAGAGCAGCAACAGTAGCCTTTACCAAGTTGTGAGGATTTGATGAACCTTTAGATTTTGCAAGTACATCCTGAATGCCTACCGATTCAAATACGGCACGCATAGCACCTCCTGCCTTAACACCGGTACCTGGAGCAGCTGGTTTCATGAATACTCTTGCACCACCAAACTTAGCCTCTTGTTCATGAGGAATAGTTCTTTTATTCAAAGGAATCTTTACCAGATTCTTCTTTGCATCTTCAATACCTTTTGATATTGCAGTAGTTACTTCGTTTGCTTTTCCAAGACCATAACCTACAACACCATTTTCGTCTCCAACAACGACAATCGCTGCAAAACTAAAGTGACGGCCACCTTTGGTTACTTTTGTCACCCTTTGAACAGCTACCAATCTATCTTTTAGTTCAAGATCAGTTGTCTTTACTTTCTTTACATTACTATTTGCCATATGTTATTAGAATTTAAGACCACCCTCACGAGCGGCTTCAGCCAAACTTTTAACTCTTCCATGATATAAATATCCTCCACGGTCAAAAGAGACAGTAGAAATACCTTTTTCAATAGCACGCTCTGCAGCTGCCTTACCAACGATCTTTGCAGCCTCAACGCCAGCTTTACCCTTACATTGCTCGATCAAATCTTTTTCGATTGATGAAGCAGATATTAAAGTAAGACCTTTAGTATCGTCAATAACTTGCACATAGATCTGTTTATTGCTTCTAAACACCACCATTCTTGGCCTTTCTGCAGTACCATTTACAACTTTACGTATGCGGTAGTGAATTCTTTTTCTTCTTTCTGTTCTAGTCAATGCCATAACTTTATCTCCTATTATTTAGCGCTGGCCGACTTACCGGCTTTACGACGAAGTTGTTCACCAACAAACTTAATACCTTTACCTTTATAAGGTTCAGGTTTACGTAATGAGCGAATCTTAGCAGCCACCATTCCAAGTAGTTGTTTGTCGTAGCTTTTCATTATTAATACGGGGTTGGCTCCTTTCTTGAAAGGCTCTGTTTCAGCCTTGATTTCATTAGGAAGCAAGAAACTAATATCGTGAGAATATCCCAGACTAAACACTAACATTTGTCCACTTACTTCAACACGATAACCGACACCCACAAATTCTTGTTTTACAGTGAACCCCTGAGAAACACCAACAACCATGTTATTTATCAATGCACGGTAAAGACCGTGAAGAGAACGATGGCGAGGTTGGTCCGTAGGACGTGTTACTGTAAGAACTCCCTCATCAATGGAAACTTTGATGTCTGGATCAATCTTCTGAGACATCTCTCCAAGTGGGCCTTTAACCTTTACCACATTTCCGGAATCAATTGTAGCGGTAACTCCGGCGGGCAGGTGTACAGGTAATTTTCCAATTCTTGACATTATTTATTTTTTTAAATTATTAACTAGTATACGTAGCAAATTATTTCTCCACCAACATTTAAAGCTTTCGCTTCTTTATCTGTAATTATACCTTTTGATGTCGATAAAATTGCAACACCCAATCCGTTTAATACTCTTGGCATTTTTTCAACGCCCGAATATCTCCTCAAACCGGGTGAACTAATACGAATAAGTTTTTTAATAGCAGCCTTCTTTGTATCAGGATGATACTTAAGTGCCAATTTAATAGTGTTGTAAGGAACTCCTTCAATCACCTTATAGGCAAGAATATACCCTTTTTCGTGAAGAACACGGGTCATTTCCACCTTCATCTTTGATGCGGGAATCTCAACGGTCTTATGGCCGGCAAGGTACGCATTACGAATCCTTGTTAGGAAATCTGAAATTGGATCAGTCATTTTTTAATTGTTTTGATAGATTCGACACCTTTAGGGCGCCCGATATCCAATGTTAATAAATATGTAATTATATCTTTACCAACTTGCTTTCTTCACTCCCGGGATAAGGCCTTTACTTGCCATCTCACGGAATTGAATACGGCTGATGCCGAAAGTACGCATATACCCTTTTGGACGACCCGTTATAGAGCATCTGTTGTGAAGCCTACATGGACTTGAATTCTTTGGAAGCTTATCCAAAGCAGCCCAGTCACCAGCTTCCTTAAGGGTTTTACGCTTTTCTGCATATTTGGCACATAGTTTTGCGCGTTTAACTTCGCGTGCCTTCATCGATTCTTTTGCCATACCTGATTATTTCTTAATATTCTTAAAAGGTAATCCAAATTCACGAAGTAAAGCATAAGCTTCTTCGTCTTTATCAGCTGAAGTAACAAATGTGATTTCCATTCCCATAACTTTTGTTATCTTATCGATATCTATTTCAGGGAAAATAATTTGTTCTTTTATTCCAAGTGTATAATTACCTCTACTATCAAAATTCTCAGAAATACCTTTAAAGTCTCTGATACGAGGGATAGAAATAGATATCAGTCTTTCCAAAAATTCATACATTTTAGTAGACCTCAATGTAACTTTAGCTCCAATTGGCATTCCACGACGAAGTTTGAAGTTGGAAATATCCTTCTTAGAAGTTGTTAGAACCGCTTTTTGACCAGTAATGGTCGTAATTTCCTGCTGAGCAATTTCCACAAGTTTTTTGTCTTGAGTAGCCTGACCAACACCTTGATTAATAGTTATTTTTTGCAACTTAGGAACTTGCATAACTGATTTATAAGAAAATTCTTTCATCAGTTTTCCAACTATTTCCTCTTTATATTTCTTCTGCAATGCAGGAGTATAATTCACCTGTGCCATATTAGGAGCAGAAGCTTCTGTTGTTTTCTTTTCCTTTGCCATTATTTAATCTCCTCTCCTGATTTTTTAGCGAAACGAACAATTTTACCTTTATTGTCAATACGACGGCCAACCTTTGTAGCTCCACCTTTAACAGGATCAACTATTTGTAGATTAGAAATATGTACGCCTGCTTCTTGTTTTATAATACCACCCTGTGGAAATTTAGAATTTGGCTTGGTATGTTTGCTTACCATGTTGACTCCCTCAACAATAGCACGATTTTTCTCTGTAAAAACTTCGAGAACCTTACCGGTTTTACCCTTATCGTTCCCAGTATTTACAAATACGACATCGCCTTTTTTTATGTGTAATTTTTTCATAATCTTTCTCCTTACAATACCTCAGGGGCTAATGAGACGATTTTCATATAATTTTCGCGCAATTCCCTTGCAACCGGACCAAAAATACGAGTTCCGACTACTTCTCCCTGTTTATTCAACAACACACATGCATTGTCATCAAAACGAATGTATGAACCATCAGCACGACGAACCTCTTTTTTTGTACGAACTACTACTGCATTTGAGACCGAACCTTTCTTGGTATTTCCTCCAGGAATAGCACTTTTAACGGCAACAACGATCTTGTCACCGACTCCGGCATAGTGACGGCGTGTACCGCCCAAAACACGAATACAAAGAACTTCCTTTGCACCGCTATTATCTGCCACCAATAGACGTGATTCTTGTTGTATCATGGTTATTTAACTTTTTCTACGATTTCTACTAATCTCCAACATTTTGTCTTACTCAAAGGACGAGTTTCCATAATGAGTACGGTATCACCCTCACTGCATTCGTTCTTATCGTCTTGAGCAACATACTTTGTGGTTTTATTTACGAATTTACCGTAAATAGGATGTTTTTCTTTTCTTCTTACAGCAACTACAATAGACTTATCCATTTTGTTGCTTACCACTATCCCTATTCTTTCTTTACGAAGATTTCTTTCCATAGGACAACTATTTTAGTTCTGTTTTTCCTTTTGAGCCAATATTGTCATCATTCTGGCAATATCTGTCTTAGCTTTCTTAATCTTAGAAGTATCTTCCAACGGAGAGATCACATGATTGATTCTCATGTGTTCCAAGTTCTGTTTCTCAACATCAATATGTTCGCGTAAATCATTTACGGACATTTCACGTATTTCTTGTGTCTTCATTTTCCTTCCATTAATTAAGATTCTACATAATCCCTTCTTACCACAAATTTAGTGGAAATAGGTAGTTTTTGTGCTCCCAAACGAAGAGCTTCTTTAGCAACTTCCATTGGAACACCTTCTGCTTCAATTATCATGCGACCAGGGGTGATTGGGCAAACGAATCCCTCAGGAGCTCCTTTACCTTTACCCATACGTACTTCAGCCGGTTTTTTAGTGAACGGTTTGTCCGGAAAAACGCGTATCCAAATCTTCCCTTCACGTTTCATGTAACGAACTACAGCTTGACGGGCAGCCTCAATTTGTTGACCTGTTAGCCAACAGCTCTCCATGGTTTTAATACCAAAAGATCCAAAAGCCAATTGGTTTCCCCTTTGGGCAACCCCTTTCATACGGCCTTTTTGCTGCCTTCTAAATTTGGTTTTTTTCGGTTGTAACATTGTTTTTTTTATAGTTTAAATATTTCTAAACTCTTTATTATCAAGTTTTTGCCTCTTTATGGGGCATAAAACTAGGGTTGCAAAGATAGTCAAAAAATTTAAATACCAAACTTTTTTTAATTATTTTTTGCAATATTTTCTACCAAAAAAATAGCAGTTAACACCGCCATTTTCAATTCATTACAAAATTGAATCATTTTATACAAATTGCATTTTCTACAAATTATAAATGCACTCTTTTTGTTTTTATCAGTCCCAATAGAAGACTTAGCAGCCATGCAAGCAAAAAATAAATTATTGCAACAACTATCAGCGGGAAAAATGCATCAAAGGTTCTACTGCGGATAATATCGCTTGCTTTAGTCAAATCCTGTACAGCAATATATCCAACTATTGAGGTCATTTTAACTAATGAAATAAATTCACCTCTATAAACAGGTAACACACGGTCAATTGCTTGCGGAAGAACCACATATCTAAATGTCTTAACTTTACCAAATCCCATTGCAAGTCCGGCTTCCGTCTGCCCATAACTTATGCTGCTAATTGATGTTCTAAACATCTCAGATACGTACGCAGCAAAATTCATAGCAAAAGTAATCGCGGCCACAATGATTCCGCTTACATCAAGCGAGGCGAAAACAACATAGAACATTATCATAAGTAAAACAACCTGTGGGATTCCTCTTAAAAGGTCAATATATACCTTCGCTATTCCACGCAGTACCATATTTTTACTCATTCTCATAAAACAGATAAGTGCTCCCAGTAAAGTACCTATCAGTGCAGCTAATATTGAAATTATGAAGGTAACTTTCAGGCCATTCAATATCAAAAGGTAACGTTTTTCAAGAATAAGATTGTTATAAAAACTGTTGGAGATTTTTTTATACCATGGCTTTTCACTTACTCCCACACTACCTTGTATTTCATTTTGTAAACACATCAATATCTGAGGATTGACAAAATATGAATCCGAAAAGTCAACCATTTTCCCTCTCTCTTTTGTAGCAGTGAGATTAGAAATGATTGCATCAATCTTGCCAGAAGCTAGAGATGTAATCAAAGCTGAAAATTTCATATCCATGTATTCAACCTTAAAACCCAATTCAAACGCGATACGTTCAATTAACTCACAATCAAGTCCAACGATTTTACCATCTTTAATGAAGCACATCGGTTCTCTATTGGCTGCTATCCCAACAATCAATTTCTTTCCACTTTCTAGAACAGGAATATCAACTTCTTTATATTCTGAGGAATTTAAATTCACCCACCTATTGACAATATCGGACAAAGTACCATCATTCCGATATTTTTCAAGGATTGAATTAATATGTTTCTGAAGTTCAGTAGCTTTACCTTTGGGAAGTGCTATTACAGCACCAGCATCCGTATATTCTTTCGGAAGAATAAAAAGATCTTTGTTATATTTTGCCGCATTGACAGCCGTAGTATAGGCAGTCATAACATATTTTACCTTATTTGATTGAAGTGCTGCTATTGCATCCATAATATCATCATAGCACTGAACTTGAGCCTGAGGATAATTAGTACGGATATACATTTCCCCAGTCGTTCCTGTCATTACACCTACGGATGAAGTTGAAACATCACTTCCGTCAGCAACAGAGATTACATTTTGCTTATTACTATTACAAGAGACAATCCCTAACAGAAATAAAACTAAAAAGGATAGCCTACTGACAAATCTCATATTAATAATTATTTACAAGAACCACATTCATTATCTGAGGACAACTCTCTGGAAATTTTTTCAACTTCCTTCATCATCCTTATTACATTCTCTCCCCAAAACAGCTTCAGTTCATCATCAGACCAACCCCTCCTCATTAATTCTATGGTAATATTTTTCATTTTAGACACATCTTCCAATCCTACCACACCACCACCACCATCAAAGTCTGTTCCTATACCTACATGTTCCACACCTACAAGATTCTTTACATATTCAATATGATCACACAAATGAGATATGTTTACTTCACTTTTAGGAAGGAATGATAAAAAAAATCTTCCTGTCGCAACCTGTATCAGTCCTCCTTTCTTTGCTATAGCTTTCATCTCTCTATCAGTAAGATTTCGTGGATGATTTTTGATGTTCCATACTCCGGAGTGTGTCGCCATGATTGGCGCCTTGCTTGCCTCAATACAGTCAAAAAGTGTTTCTGATGAAGTATGGGATATATCTACAATGATACCCAATCTATTCATCTCTTTTACAACCTCATACCCAAAAGGAGAAAGGCCATTCCACTCAACAACACTATCTCGTGAAGAGTCACATATATCATTATTGTAATTGTGAGAAAGAGTAATTGCTCTCACCCCCATATCATAAAACATTTCAACATTCTTTATATCGGTACCTAATGCATATCCATTTTCAATTGTGAACATTACAATAGATTTTCCCTCTTTTTTGAGTTTCCAAAAATCATCGTCACACCATGCTATTCCAGCCTCACCACTATTTTTGGCAATATGTTCTTTAAATAATCTTATTTCATCTATTGCATATTGAGTTGCTTTCTTTAAAGACTCCGGATCACGTGGCCCCTGCTCAAGATATATTGCAAAAAACGCAGCATCAAGCCCTCCCTTCTTCATTAAAGGAAAAGTAACCTGCCCCTTTTGTACTCCATAATCTTTATTAGGGTGATTTGTACAGATGGCCGTATCATTGTGGGTATCTATACTAAAAATTTTCTTATGCAGAGAATCAGCTCTGGCAGCCAAACTACCATCACTTTGAGCAGAAAGCGATATAACAGATAATAGAATAGTAACGATACTAAGTGATTTGATCCTTTTCATATTTAAGATTTCTTTAATTCTTTTCTGGAAATCCACCAGCCAAGCTTATGAGCCAACAATAAAACAAACAGAGACAAAGCCAAACACGCAAGCATCAGCCACAATCCGTTTCCGTTTGTAAAAAAAACCGGTACAAATGTTATTAATAATATTTCGACAGGTGCACAAGGCAAATATGCAAGTGCATAATCATCCATTATTTTACTTTCCATTTTAGGATCCACAATCCTTAATAAAGCCATTCCCATTGCCATTGTTCCTGACCACCAACCCCATGCAAAGATTGATTTTTCAAACCATGCCTTCCTGTGTAAATGATGACCAAAATAAAAAGCAGTGAAACTCACTGAAATCACACCAAATACCAAAAGGATTATTAAAGGAACAGCATATTTGACAACCACGCTCAATTTTATAGAAGCAACTCCAAATGCCACTAACAAATCCGTACTACTGCTGCTGATATTTGAAATAGACTTAGGGTCTATGTAATCTGATACTTTTGTTTTGTCAAATATTTTTTTCAAAATCAATCCTACAATAAAAGCACAACTAAACACAGGGAGCTCAAGACCAGGAGCCCACACTTTTACTCCTTTGTTTATCAAATATCCGCCAAAAGCAACTAAGACTATTAAAGCAAAATGAAAAGTAAGTGAATCTATTGAAATCGGAGATGTAGTTACTTCACCTGAAGACTCTCTTTTGTTTTTAGGAATCAGCCCGCTACGAAGTTCATCAGGAAGATCCTTAAAATCCGATATATAAGCTGTTTCTTTATTTTTTGCCGCCAACTTAATAAAGAAAAGACCACCTACTATGGCAAGAATCACACCTATAGTTGCAGTTGTCATCCCCAGGCTAGTTGCATCTTCCCAGCCCAAGCCGGAAAAAGCAGAGCCAATAGCCGCAGCAGTTCCATGTCCTCCATAAAAACCGGTAGAAAGCATGATACCAAAAGCATCATTGAGTTCGGGCCATATTAATTTAAGAACGAAAAAACCGAACAAGCCTGCAAGTGCCCATTGGAACAACATACCAAATTGAGAATATGCCCACATTGGACCTACTCTGCCGGCAACTTTTTTAATATTGAATTTGGGAGAAGAGAGAGGAAGTGCTCCAAAAACCATAGCAATTAAAATTGCAGGATAAATCCCAACATTTGAAGAGAGTGGAATCCAATTAAATCCATTAGGGCCAAAGATCAAACCCAAAACACCTGCGATTAGACTTGGTGGAATAAATAATTTTTGAATGATTTTTACCTTTACGCGTAAAAATTTTCCTATTAACAATAAACCAAAAATAATTCCTAAATCCGTGAAAAGAACCCAAGGAGAGAAAATAGCAGCATCAAACATAATAAATTTAGAGTTTATTTATCAAAGGTAGTATATTTGCTTCGAAATGAAAAAAGAAAAAACCATATTATTAACGATACTTTTTATTCTAGCATCAATAGTACCCTCTTTTGGACAAAATCCACCCAAGGGATATATAATGAATTATATAATAGAAGGAAAGGACACAATATATATTGACGAAATACCACCCGCAAAAATTCACCCTCGACAGACGATGAACAAAAGAGACTGGGTTAAATATTATAAAAGAGTATATAATTTCAGTAAAGCATACCCTTATGCCCTTTTTATTAGTGAAACAATAAACAATACTGAGAAACTTTTTGTTACAAAAAATTACACAAAAAGGCAAAAGGAGAAATATTTAAAAAACTTAAAAAAAGACCTTTTAGATAATTTTGACCCTATATTTAGAAACATATCTCTAAAACAAGGGCTGATGATAATCCGCTTGGTAGACAGAGAAGTTGGGAAAACGCCTTATTATATTATAAAAGATTACCTGGGAGGAACAAATGCAAGCTTCTGGCAAGGAGTGGCAAAACTTTTCAAAGGAGATCTTAAACGGCCTTATGACCGACTGAGAGAAGATAAGGATTTGGAAGAATTGGTTGCATATTGGAAAGACGGTGAATTTAGAGATTTGTATTACTCCATTTTCTTTAAAGAACCGCCAGAAATTGTTCTTCCAGAAAAATTCAAGTAATCACGATCCTTCATCCAGTCCCCCAAAACATACATGGTTCCACCACTTGGAATATCTATTTTTGCAGGTGAATGTATATGCCCGAATATATAATAATCGATTTTCTTATCTTTACCGAACTCATTTGCAAATTTATACAATGGTTCTTCTTCTCCCCTAAAATTATATGAGGAGCCATATTTCAATCTTCTTTTTCTTGACCAACCTGAACCAAACATAAAAGCTATTCTTGAGTGAAGAAGGCTAAAAAGAAAAATACATATTCTACTTCTAAAAATACTTCTCATAATCTTATACACCTTATCCTCCCCCCACAACCCATCACCATGTCCTAGACAGAATATTTTTCCATCAATCTCAGTAATATAAGGTTGATCTAGCACTTTTACTCCCAACTCTTCTTCAAGATATCCAAACGTCCAGCAATCATGGTTACCTTTAAAAAAATAAACTTCAACTCCCTCGTCACATAATCGGGCCAATTCCCCCAAAGTACGTACATACCCTTTAGGAACAACATCTCTGTATTCAAACCAGAAATCAAAAATATCTCCTAACAGATAAAGTGCTTTTGTTTCCTTTGGCAAAGATTTTAAAAATGAAACAAAAGCTAACTCCCGTTCACGTGAATCTCCAACCTTCAATCCTAAATGAACATCGGAAACAAAATAATAAGATGCACTCATATTAGCATATTGAAGTAATTATAGAAATAAGCCCAACTACGGCACAATATATTGCAAACCAGAATAATTTAGTCTTTTTAACAAGTGCTATCATAAATTTGCATGCAAACAAACCTGAAGCAAAAGCAGATATAAATCCTAAAATCAAAGGGATAGATCTAACACTAGATGAAGATACGGAAAATTCTCCTCCCATCAACGCTAAAAATACCTCTCCCAATATAGGAATAAGTACCATCAAAAAAGAGAACTGTGCCACTTCACTTTTTTTTACGCCACAAATCAGACCAGTGGAAATAGTTGCTCCAGAACGTGACAAACCAGGTATAACAGCTATTGCCTGAGCTATTCCTATAATAATAGCAGATTTATAGCCTATGGGTTTTCCCTTTACTTTAATTTTTTCACTAACAAAAAGAAGTATTGCAGTAAACACAAGAGCAATTCCCACAATCAAAAGTCCAGAACCAAAAATATTTTCAACCTCATCCTTAAAAAACATCCCGACAATAAATACAGGTAGCATCGAAACTAATAACATACAAACATATTTTGTTTGTTCATTATATTTAAATTTTAACACTCCTTGTAATAAAGACCATATTTCCTTTCTAAAAACAATAATAGTACTCAATACGGTAGCAGCATGGACAACTATTTCAAAACTCAAATTTTCTGTTTCGATGCCAAATAAACTTTTTGCTATTATTAAATGTCCACTGCTACTAACGGGCAAGAACTCAGTCAAGCCCTGTATCAGCCCCATGATAATTGCCTCTAATTCACTCATTATTTTTCTTCATTATTTTTAGGTTTGTGCATAATAGCACTAATAATTATGATAATACCTAAAATCACTAAAACAGGAGAAATAACCAAGCGCCTAAAATCAAACATGTCATAATTAAATACAACTGGATCAGTTGTTCCACCACCAATCATTAGTATATAACCGGCAACCATAACCATCAAACCTATTATAATAAATTTGACGTTTTTAGAAGAAAGTGAAAAATTACTCATTACTTATAATTTTTAATAATATAAATCATCTTTAGATAGATAAACCAGTTTGTTAACCACAAAAAACGCTGATAAAATACAAATAATCATTCCCAGTATCACCACACCAACTAATACTGCCCCAATTAAACCAACGTCAAAGATAACGAAAAGCTGCTCAAACTCTCTTTTTACAAAAAATAAACCTACCGAAAGAACAATACATGCCAATACTCCAGAAATAAGTCCCTGGAATAATGCTTGAACTATAATCGGACGACGGATAAAACCTCGCGTGGCTCCCACCAATCTCATTGTATGAATAGTAAATCTTTTTGAATAAACATTTAATCTTACAGTATTATTTATTAACACAAACGATATAAACATCAAAAGAATAATAACTATAGTTAAAACAATCCCTATCTTTTTTAGATTGGCATTTAGCATTTCAACTAAAGACTCCTGATAAACAACCTCCTCCACCAATTTTTCTTTCATAAGCTTATTTTCAATAACAGAAAGAGAATCTTTGAAAAGATAATCTCCCTCTAATTGCAAATCAATTGATATTGGTATTGGATTGCTCTCAAACACTTTTAAAAAATCTTCACCAAGTAATGCCTCCATTTCTTTTGCCCCTCGTTCTTTTGAAATATACTCTGCTGACTTAACAAAAACATTCTTATCTATTTTATTTAATAGCTTCAATGCATTCTCTTCTGTAACATTTTGCTTTAAAATAACAGAAACTATCATATTTTCCTTAAAGTAGTTAGAAACCTGTTTCGCATTTACCGCAAAAAAGCCAACAATACCAACCAGCATTAAAACAAGGCTAATACTTATTATAGAAGATAGATATGAGTGTATCAACCTTCTATTGATTATATTTTTTTCTTTCTTAGACATATCCTTAAATATACGGCATCAAAGATAATTAAAAAAAATTATTACCTTTGTGATGAATTTGCCCTAATAATTGATATTTTAAATGGAAGAACCTAAAAGAGTACTTTTTGTTAATTCAGAAATATTTCCATATTTGCCTGAATCTGATATTTCTATCGTAGGAAGATTTCTTCCTCAGGGCATTCTGGAAAGTGGTAAAGAGATTCGCTCTTTTATGCCACGCTACGGAAACATAAATGAGAGGAGAAATCAACTTCATGAAGTCATCCGCCTTTCAGGGATGAATATAGTTATTAATAACATTGACAGGCCTCTGGTTATCAAGGTATCTTCAATTTCATCTGCCAGGATGCAAGTATACTTTATTGACAATGAAGATTATTTTCACAGAAAATTCGTTTATAAAGATGCTGAAGAAAAATTTTTTAAAGATAATGATGAAAGAGCTATTTTCTTTGCAAGAGGAGTCCTTGAAACAGTAAAAAAACTTCGATGGAAACCGGATATTATCCATTGTCAGGGTTGGATATCACATTTGGTTCCAATTTATCTTAAACAGGCATATCATGATGACCCTATTTTTACTGACAGTAAAATAATCCTTTCACTCTATAATGAGTATTTGGATGAAACATTTGCTGCTAACATGAAGGACAAATTACTTATGGGAAACATTAAAGCCAAAGACGTAGAAATATTATTTAATCCTAATGGCACAAATCTTGCTAAACTAGCAATAAAGTATGCAGATGGAATAATTTTGGGAACTGATACCATAAGCCCCGATTTAACTGCCGACATAAAAGAGTTAAATCTACCTGTATTGCCACATATTAATATCAGCACAGACGACACCAGCTACATACAAGAGTACAATAAATTTTACGACCAAATTTTAAAAACTAATGCCACTAACGAATAAAGTTCGAACAATTGTTCTATCATCGTTCATTTCGATTATTTCCCTTACCTCTTGTATAACAACAGACAACACCCTAGGTTCGGTATATATACCTTCTGATCAGGATATTACTATTAAAACCGTTGATTTTAATCTTCCGGTTACTTTAAAAATGGCTGATAGCCTTCAATCGTCAATTTCCTCATCCATTATGGTAGGAGCTATTTCTACACAAAAATTTGGAACCACATTGATTGGCACGGCAGTATCTTTTACCCCAGCTACGGATTCTATTGTTTGGGGAACCAATCCGGTTTTCAAAGAAATGTATATGGAAGTTGCCGTTTCATCTAAGACCACATTGTCTACCGATCAGGGAAATATTCCACAAAACATATATGCTTATCAGCTAAATTTCGAACTTGATTCAACATATGTATATAATAATTCCATAACCTCTTCAGATTATTATCCCACTCCTATAAGTGTGGGGAACACAACATATCTGGGAGGAGATTCACTTAAAATGTACTTTACAAAAGAATTTACTGAAAAATTCTTTTCTGCAACAAGAGAAGAATTAGATAGTGCAGCCTTATTCATGAAAAGATTCTATGGATTATACCTTACTACTGATCCTCCAATTGAGGGAACTATAGGTGGAAGAATAAATAATCTTGATCTTGAAACAGCTTATACTGTTCTTTCATTTACATCAACAAATGACCTGGGAGTGAGAAGAGACACATCAGTATCTTTTATGCTTGGAGACTATTATATTACAAACACCTTTAAAAACAGCTCACAGAACCTGATAAATGATAATCCTCAAGATAACCTTTATGTTGAGGGATTGTCAGGTATAAAACCACACATAAGCGCAAAAGAATTAAAGAAATTAATTAAAGATTGGGCAACACAAAACAATATTGATATATCTAAACTTCTTATAGCAAGAGCTTCTTTAGAATTTCCTTATGATTACCCATCCGATTATACAGAGTTGAACACATACCCTTCTATGTTGTTTCCATGTCAGAGACTAACCGGTGATATTTATACTATGTATTCACCAATCGCCGAGATATATGACAGCAATTTTAATAACGGATCCATCAATAGGTCCTTATCATATTATAAACCTGATGTAAGTTTGTTTCTGCAAGATTTATTGAAGAAAGATGATTCAGAAATTACCGAAAAGGATGATTTATGGATGATGGCTACTTTAACTGTTACTAATAGCTCTTCCGGGACAACATACTATTATGCGGATTACAGCACATATTTTACAGCTACACTTAATGGATTAGGATCAACCCGTCCACCAAAGCTCAGATTGACATATACTATTCTTAAATAGTATATATTATTCTTTTGAAACTTTTCTGAAAATCAAACAAGAATTATGACCTCCGAAACCGAAATTATTGCTCATTGCAATATTTACTTCGCGTTTTTGTGAATGATTTAAAGTTAGATTAAGTTTATAATCAATATTCTCATCCTCTACTTTGAAATTAATTGTAGGAGGAATGATTCCGGATTGCATAGCATGTATGCAGGCAAGTGCCTCAACAGCTCCAGCAGCACCAAGCAAATGTCCAGTCATTGATTTAGTTGAACTAATATTTAATTTATAGGCATAATCCCCAAATACATTTTGTACTGCTTTTAACTCTATATCATCACCTAAAGAGGTAGAAGTACCATGAACATTAATATAATCAACATCTTTAGGTAAAATATTTGCATCTTCTAAAGTCAACTGCATAGCTTCAATAGCACCAATACCATCAGGATGAGGTGCGGTAAAATGATATGCATCTGCACTCATACCTGCTCCTATTATTTCCGCATAAATATCAGCACCTCTTTGTTTTGCATGTTCATATTCTTCGAGAATAAGAATTCCCGCTCCTTCTCCCATCACGAATCCATCTCTTGTTTTATCAAATGGCCTTGAGGCAGTCCTATATTCTTCATTATTTGTCGACATTGCATGAGAAGAATTAAATCCTCCAATTGAAGGAACTGCTATAGGTGCTTCTGATCCACCGGTAACCATAACATCAGCCTTTCCAAGCTGAATAAGATGATATGCATTACATATAGCATGACCTGAAGTGGCACATGCGGAAGTAATAGCATAATTCGGTCCTCTAAATCCATATTTGATAGATATAAGACCGGATGCTATATTTATTATTATTTTTGGAATTAAAAATGGGCCAAAACGAGGAGTATTTCCTTCATTATAGCCCATTATTTCTTCATTAAGTGTTTCTATTCCGCCTATACCCGAACCCACAATAACTCCGACTCTACGTAAGTCTGTATTCTCAACATCGAGTTTGCTGTCTTTTATTGCCTGATCGGTCGCAATAAGCGCAAACTGAGAGTATTTATCAATTTTCCTCTCTTCTTTTTTATCAAAGCCAAAATCAGCAGCAGAATAATTTTGAATTTCACACGCAAATTTCGTTTTAAATAGAGAGGTATCAAACCTGTCAATTAATACTGCACCACTTATTCCTTTATCAAGATTCGAGAAATATTCCCCGCTATTTTTGCCTAAAGGATTTATGGTTCCAATTCCAGTTATGACGACTCTTTTTAAAAACATGGTTTGGTTTTAGTAGCTATATTTATGCTACTTAGTATTCTCTTCGATATAAGCAATAGCATCCCCGACAGTGGAGATCTTTTCTGCTACTTCATCAGGAATAGTGATACCAAATGCCTTTTCAAATTCCATTATTAGTTCAACTGTATCCAAAGAATCTGCACCCAAATCATTTGTGAAACTTGCTGCAGGCTGTACTTCGTTTTCATCTACTCCAAGTTTGTCAACTATAATGGCTTTTACTTTTGAAGCAATATCTTCCATGATTAAAATTAATTAGTTAATAAATTTTGTTCAATTCCCCGTTTATACAAGGAATTGCAAAGTAAGTAATTTTTTTTGACTGAAACAAATTTTGTACCTTTGACATTATTATCATCCCACTATGAAAAAAATTGCCGTTTTCGCCTCAGGATCAGGCACTAACGCTGAAAATCTTATAAATCATTTTAACAAAACGTTAGACTATAAAGTATGTATTGTGTTGTCTAACAACAAAGAAGCCTTTGTTCTAAAAAGAAGTGAAAGATTAGGTATTCCATTTATCATTTTCAACAAAGAACAATTATCTGAAACACCTGGATTCCAGGGGGAAAGCGTACAATCCATTCTTGATTACAATAATATTGACGTCATCATCCTTGCGGGATTCTTATTAATGATCCCCCAAAAAATGATTTTAAGATACCCTGGACGAATAATAAATATTCACCCCGCACTACTCCCTAAATATGGGGGAAAAGGAATGCATGGCATGAATGTACATATAAAAATTATTGAAGAAGGGGAAAAGCAATCAGGTATTACCATTCATTTGGTAGATGAACTATACGACCATGGGACTATCCTTTTTCAATCAACCTGCGATATTATACCAGAAGACACTCCGGAGGATCTGGCAGCTAAAATACACACTCTAGAACAAAAATACTTTCCAATTGAGGTTGAAAAATATCTTAATACCGTATATAAATAATTTCTACAGTTTTCATTCATCTACTTCGAAATCCTCTTTTCCTACACCACATAAAGGACATACCCAATTTGCAGGAAGTTTTTCAAAAGAAGTTCCGGGAGCTATCCCGCTATCTGGATCTCCTTCAGCAGGATCATAGACATAACCACATACTGTACAGCGATACTTTTTCATAATAGTATATTTAGTGTAACATTACTTATAAAAATTAATATTACAAATATACAAAAATATAATACAACAGATAAGCAAAAAATAAGAATACCCCAGCACATATATCCTGCACATTTCAGAAACAATAAAGCCTCTTAAGCAAATGCATAAGAGGCTTTATATGTGCTCGGGACGGGAATCGAACCCGTACGGACATTACTGCCCACAGGATTTTAAGTCCTGCGTGTCTACCTATTCCACCACCTGAGCATGATAGGACTGCAAAGGTAAAAAAATATTGTTTTTACACAAAAAAAGAGTGTCCAAATTTTTAGACACTCTTTTAAAAATATCAATTAAACTATTTTTTAAAGTATTTGTTATTTAGAATAACCTTCTCAACTTCTTTTGCATTCTGAGCAGCAGCATTAAGATCTTTTGCTCTATTAAAACAAGCTTGTGCCTTTTCAGCTTCACCCTTCAATAACCAGCAACAACCCTGATTGTTGATAGCTTCTACAGAATTCAGCTTTTGATAATATAATAACGCTTTATCAATATTACCTTCCTTTCTTGCTTTTTCAGCTAAGATTGTGCTAATGCGTGTATCGTTTGGATAGTATTTAAGTGCTTTCGCAAGAACAGCTTCATTTACTTCAGAAGTTAGGATCATTACATATTCATCTGCAGTAAGTTGTGAAGGATCATTTTTAAAAATAACCATTGCATCCTCTCTTGTGAATGCTTTTACCTTATAGTTTACTTCACAATCAGTAAAACGGGATTTAGGGTATACATCCTTTAAAATGACCTTGTACGGCTTTCCGTTATCAATCTTCTTCAACAGTTGTTCCTTCTTATCAATATTTGCAATACCTTCTGTTTCTTCAACAAATTTTACTAGTTTAGCTTTTGAAGTCAAAATAACAGGATCTTCTGAGTTATTGATAAAATCAATTGTAGCATCCCAATACTCCCCTTTGCCATTCACTGAATAAACACTTTCTGGAAAATGATATTTATCGGCAATAATCTTTTTCATTGTCTTAGCTCGGTTGTTTGACAAATTCTGGTTGTATGCTACAGTTGATTCAGGTGAAGCCCAACCTTCAATCAAAATCCTTGTTACATCAAAATTAGCACTATTTAAAGTTTTCAATAGATCCAAAGCATCCTGGTTATCAAAATAATTTTCCACTGAAGTAGTAACATTCACTGGAAAATATAATCTCGTCTTAATTACTCTTACTGCCTCATTTTCTACAGGAAGATACGAAACAGAAATAGGAGTCCAAACAGGATTTATAACATAAGGTTCTGATAAGAACGGAACATCACATACTTTCTCAGATCCACACATTTTCTCAATACATTTAGGATATACTACTCTTTGTGTGGTAATCATAAATTCAGTACCTTCCATCCAATGTTCATATTTTATCTTAAGATTAGTAGAAATAAACAAATTAGCATCAGCGATTAAATCGAATACTCTGACATTTTTGGGAGTACAAACTTCATTGCATGTCTTGCCTAGCCATTTGTCAAGGCCTTTTTTACCTACCCCATTTACTACAACAACTTCAATAACTACCTTTTGACCTGTTTTAGGATTGGTAATCGTCGGAGTTATTATTATAGAGGAGCAATCATCAATTGCACCTGAAAATAAAATAAGGTCATAATTGATATTTAGCATGTCCCCTGCAACGGTTGGCATCATATCATTTACAACCACTTCCATTTTATCTCCACAAACCTTTATCCGTTTCTCTTGAGCATTTCCTGGAAATGCAACAAAAAAAACTAATGAGATCATAGTCAATAACTTGACTATCATTTTTGTTTTTGTTTTCATGTTAATTAATTTATCTGTTTTTTAAACTTATTTTAAATATACGCAAATTTGGCTATGCCAAAGTTATAAAAAAATTAGATATCTTTTAATAACGTTTGAATGGAAAAAAATGAAAGTGATAAAGTATTTGACTTATACTTAAAATAATAGTAAATATTTGCATATTGATTTATGATTATACAAATATGGAGTTAAAATTAAAAAGAGTGGATTTATCAATATCATAATCAACAAAAAAAGAACATCTATATTTCATAGCTTAATTTTATATTTAAAGTAATTCCAATTCACAAAACATTTTTTGGTAAAATTCCGCCTTTTTATCTATTGCCATAGGATATGCACGAGATGAAGATGGCATACGATATAAAATCATCGGACGATTATTGTATATAAAATTGATTTTCTCGCCAACCTTTGGTCCGACACACTTCATAACTCCGGCAATAATATCGGTTGCTTTCTGTCCAGTTGTAACAATAGCCTTACAATAAAGTATTTCAGATAGTAACATTTGAATATCAGTCACTGAACATACCTCAAGAAACTTATCTGAAGCATTATCATTTAATCTACGAACAGCATATGCCGCATCAAAAAGTGCAATACCTTTTTTTGTACAAAAATCCACTATTTTTTCTCGGCAGAAACTTTGAGCATCTTCATTAACAAAAAAATATTTATCCCCATAAAAAAGATATCCCATTATACGCCACATGTCATTCTGAAAATTAGGATAATAAAACTCCATTGACCATCTGTTCCGTTTAGGTGGAAAACTGCCCAACATCAAAACTTTAGCTTCATTGGGCAAAAAAGGTTTTAATGGATGATATTCTATCAACATATTTTGTGTGAAAATAGCAAAAGTTTGGTAATATTTGGATAGTAACCATCTGGTACTGTTCCAACAAAAAAACCATCTATCACTAGACGGTCTTTTGAGCGGAAAACGAGACTCGAACTCGCGACCCCGACCTTGGCAAGGTCGTGCTCTACCAACTGAGCTATTTCCGCAATATGTCAATTTTAATCCCAATTCAAAACCAGCCACAGATATTCTCTTTATTGGGATTGCAAAGGTAAAAAGATTTTTTTCCCTTGCAAAAAAAAATACCTGTATCTATAATTTCTAAGTGGCCTTTACTATCTATTAACCTTTAAATACATCTTTATTTACAACAGTACTTAATTTTATGTCTCTTAATCAAATAACAGTCTCAAATTCTTTTAAAAACCTTACATCATTTTCAAAATAGTGTCTCAAATCTTTTACCTGCCATTTCAGCATTGCAATCCTTTCTATCCCCATGCCAAAAGCGAATCCGCTATATACCTTACTATCAATACCTGATGCTTCAAGAACATTAGGATCAACCATACCACATCCCATAATCTCCAACCAACCTGTTCCTTTACATATGTTGCATCCTTTTCCCTTGCAAATATTGCAACTTACATCCACCTCTGCACTTGGCTCAGTGAATGGAAAATATGAAGGCCTCATTCGAATTTGAGTCTGCTCTCCAAACATCTCTTTTGCAAATAATAAAATAGCTTGTTTAAGGTCAGCAAATGATACATTTTTATCTACATACAACCCTTCAACCTGATGAAAAATACAATGGGCACGTGCCGAAATAGCTTCATTTCTAAAAACTCTGCCTGGGCAAAGAACCCTTATTGGAAGTTCCATTTTCTCCATTGCCCTGACCTGAACAGAAGAAGTATGCGTACGAAGCAATATGGGATTATCCCCAGTAGAAATAAAAAAAGTATCTTGCATATCACGTGCAGGATGTTCTGGAGGAAAATTCAAGGCTCCGAAAACATGCCAGTCATCTTCAATCTCCGGGCCCTCAGCAACCGTATATCCGAATTTTTTGAATATCGAGATAATTTCTTCCCTTGTGATTGAAATAGGATGCCTCGCACCAAGTTCAATTTTATCTCCTGGTTTAGTCAAATCAAAAGTAGAGGTCGATAATTCATCATTTTCTTCCAATGAAGTACGTAAAGAATCAATTTTAGCCTGTGCTGCATTCTTTAAGTTATTCAACTTCTGTCCAAATTCTTTTTTTTGTTCGGGGACAATATCCCTAAATTCTTCAAAAAGTTTTGTAACTTCTCCTTTCTTGCCTAAAAATTTTATTCTTATCTCTTCAATTTCTTGCTCCTTTTGTGCTTTTAATTGATCAATAGCGGCCAAAAGTTCCTCAATTCTATCGTTCATTTTTTATAATTATCAATATTTCAGGATGCAAATTTAATAATAATCCTTACCATTCTACAGCCTTCCTGCTTAAAGGCATGGTCATACATCTAGCTCCTCCACCTCCGCGAGGAAGCTCAGATCCCTGAATAGTAATGCAACACCTCTTATAATCATCAATATTTTTTTCTCCATTAATCACATCCCATGCAGAAATTATCTCAAATCCATTTTTATTTATCTCATTGAGAGTTGCCTCATTTCTTGCATAACAAATCACTTTTCCCGGAGCAAAAGCAAAAAAGTTTGCTCCACTATGCCATTGTTCCCTCTCTTGATCCCACTCATCTTCTGCCCCACCACAAATAATAGAATCCATATCAAGGCCTAATCTCTTTAAAACTGACGGAATGTTCAAAACCGATTTAATTTTTGAAACTCTCCCATTTTCTATTGTAATATGAACAGTCTGATAATGATGGTCTCCTAAAATCAATGGATTAAAAACCATACATTTATCCTTGTCAAGCATGGTAAAAACCATATCAAGATGAATAAAAGATTCCGGAGAATCGGGAAGCTGCTGTACAATAATATGTTTTTTGCCTTCTGAATTGGCTTTACATAAACGTGAAATCAGAAGATCAATACCTTGAGAACTGCTTCTTAATCCATTACCCAGCAAAATAATATCTTCTCTTAATATCAAGACATCACCACCTTCAATAAAAACATCATTATTCGTAGGCTGAAAATCATGTGCGTTTATTATATCACAAGAGAAAGCGCCACTTCCCTTATAAATTGCCTCCATAATCAGGGATTCTCTCATTCTCACTCTATTTGCCATCCTGCATATAAGAGCATTATTTCCTATTGTAACAGAAGAATCTCTGGTAAAATAAAAATTATAGAGCGGAAAAAGAGCATAATACTCATCTTTAAGAAAAGAAGTAAGAGTATTGATTTTTGCTGGAAGCCCTTCTATTAGTACTTTTGCCAAATTCTGAGAACTCATTTCCATCAATTGTTCAAAATAATCAGTTGCCTGTTCTGCAACACATATTTTCCCAATCAAAGATTCCCTCTGCTCTTTATTATCTAGGACCTTTACAAGAAGATCTTTTACATAATATACTTTTGAGACCTTTGAAAGCACTTTATCAAGTTGTTCATATTCTTTTTGAGCAATAGATAAATTAAGAATGTCACTATAAAGTGCACGCTGGGCCATTTTAGGCGTCATGTTTTCCACTTCAGCACCAGGGGTATGAAGTAACACGGCATTTAAATCACCTATTTCGGATTGAATATCAATCTTTAAAACCCTATCTGCCATATATTAAAGGTATTTCGATTTTTCTTTAACAGTAAGATCTACAAGAATTTCTTTCATTACTGAATCTTCACGTGGACAAATTAACAGCACATCCTCAGTATCTACAATTATGAAATTATCCAAATTTCTTGCAACTACCAACTTATCTTTATTTTCCTCATGAATAGTCGTTTTTGTAACCTTCTCAACTAATACATTTGAAGTTTTAATAATATTGCCATAAACGTCTTTACTTGATGATTGATTATATAAAGAACCCCAAGTGCCAATATCAGACCATCCGAAATTAGATAAAAATACAACAGCTTTATTAGTCTTCTCCATTATTCCATAATCAATTGAAATTGCCGGGCACTCTTCATACACCCTCCGGATGAATTCTTCTTCTTTTAAAGTATAATAATATTTTTCTCCTCCATTAAACAGAGTGGTCACTTCAGGGAGAAACTTCTCCATTTCACTTTTAATTGTTCTAAGATTCCATATGAACATTCCTGAATTCCAAAAAAATTCTCCTGTTTCAAGAAATACCTTCGCGAGTTCCTCATTTGGCTTTTCCGTGAAGGTTTTGACAGCATATATTGAGTGTTCATTCATTATTCTTGATTCACTCTTATTGGCTTGTATATACCCATAATTTGTATCGGGACGAGTAGGTTTTATTCCTATAGTCAAAAGTTCATTATTCCTGGAAGCATAATTAAGAGCACTCAAAATAGTGTCTAAAAAGTTATTTTCTCCAACAATAAGATGATCAGACGGAGAAACAATAACTGTTGCATCGGGGTTTTTAGAATAAAGTTTATATGTAGCATATGCAATACATGGTGCAGTATTCCTTTTATACGGTTCTAAGAGAATATTTTCCTCTTTCATTTGAGGCAATTGCTCTTTAACAATATCTAAATATTGAGTAGTGGTAACCACAAGAATATTCTCTTCTGGAACAATATTGGCAAACCTATCGTAGGTTAATTGAATAAAAGATTTTCCCAGTCCCAAAATATCAAGAAATTGTTTTGGATAAGCATTTCTGCTAACAGGCCAAAAACGACTTCCAACGCCACCAGCCATAATAATACAATAGTTATTTTTATCCATAATATTTAATTAAAATCAATAAATAGGAAAGAAAGCATTTTCTATGTAGTCAAGTTCAACTCTACTTCTATAGAATAAAACAGAAACAATATCAAATTGCAACTCTTTTGTTACTCTTTGTTGGAAAATATATTTACGCGCTGCGCCAACAATATTATTCTGTTTTTTTTTATCCACATGCTCAAAAGGAGAGAGTTGTGCGGGAGCTTTTAATGACTTTACTTCAATTACATGTATATAATTTTCACTTTCCATTATCAAATCAATTTCTTTATGTTCCACCCTCCAATTTCTCTCTTTGAGTACAAATCCACGATTCAATAAGTATACCAGAGCCATATCTTCAGCCATCCTACCTTGTTCCATCTCTCTGCTCATAATCCCCCCTATTTTCTACAAATATACAAAATTTTCAAAACGATATAAAAAAAGAGGCCACCAAAAAGGTAGCCTCTAAATATTTTTTTGTTATTATCTAATTAGTTGAATATATATCGTAAACTAATTTGCATTGAATAAGTAGAACCTGTTCCTATACTCTTTCTCCAAGTTTCGGTCAATTTTTCAGTTCCGTTAACCATATATTGATATACAGGAGTTTCATTGTTCTTAAATGCACTTGTATTTGTAAGTTTCAAAATACTTGACTTGTTGTAAGAATATACATTACCCCACTCCGAATTAAGTAAATTACCTACATTTAAGATATCCAATCCAAGTTGAAGTGTATGTCTCTTACCTTTAACATTCATAAAGAAATCCTGAGTAAGTTTAATGTCAAATGAATTTGTCCAAGGATAAACAACACCGTTCATTTCAGCATACTGACCTTTACGTGTCTTTAAATAATCATCTTGTTTAATATATGACCAGAAATCATTAGCTTGTTCTTTAGCTGTATAAAGGACTGAAGCACCATTTACATTCTTATATGTGTAATCTTTGAAAGTAAGTTCACGTCTACTTCTAGGTACATAAATAAGGTTATATCCACCACCATCACCTACGATGTTAGAAGTATAAGTATATGAGAATCTACCTTGAGGTCCACCATTATAGAACATTGAGATAGCGGATGCAAAGTGCTTACCGTATTCTTTACGATAACTAACTGAAGCAATAAGTCTGTGAGGCATCACATAACTTGCATAACTCAAATCAAGAGCATTATTACCGTTTACTGTAGCAGGAATATTCCATGCAGAGTACATTTGATCCCCAACACCGTCACCCAATACCTTAGAGGCACTATGTGAATATGCAACCATAGCAGTAAAACCGTTTTGGAATGCTTTTTCTAATTTAGCAGTGATTGAATAATAGTAACCCGATTTATCTGCATTTGTCAATAAATAAGCATTTTTAAGTTTGCTGTCATAGTAACTGCCATAATACATACGGTTGTCTTTTGAACCTTCAATATTTGAAAGAACACCTGATTTAACACCAACATTAACAACTTGTGTAGGATTTATATCATTATTGTAAACTCCTTCTAATGTACCTGTCATACCCCAAGGCAACTTAACATCTAAAGCCAATGAAGTCTTCCATGTTTGAGGCATTCTTAAACCAGGATCTACAAGGGAGCAACTTGAAATAGACGGAGTAGTACCAGGAGTAAAACTTCCACCATAAATCTGGCTCAGCATCTCCATTCTGTCGCTAGTGAAAGTAGGAACAGTTCCTTTACCTTTAACACCAGTATATGTTGTTTGAAGGACACCTGAATCACCTGCCTGAGCAACAGCCCAAACGAAAGGAATACGTCCTGTAAACAAACCTGTACCACCACGAAGAACAACTTTACGGTTGCCTATCAAATCCCAGTTGAATCCTAGTCTTGGAGAAAACATTATTTTAGTTGTAGGGAAATTGGTTGTATTATAGTATCCGTTATTGTTTGCTCTTACAGCTAATTGAGTAGTAGCCACCTGTTCGTTGTAAGTAGTCAGAGCCGGGAACATAGGAAGTTCAAAACGAATACCTGCAGTTACTTTAAATCTATTGCTTATTGCAAGTTCGTCTTGTAGATAAAAAGAAAGTTGGTTATAGTCAAAAGAAGGAAATGCTTGTGAAAAATCTTCATTGTTTGAGTGAGTGATTGCAAATTGTTGTGGATCATTAAATACAGTTCCGTTAGCAATTGCAGTAGCCAAATCCTCTTCACTGTCAAATGCAAATTGATAATAACCTGCACCAAATCTTTGGAAACCATTCTTTGTATTGTTATGTTCGTATTGTAAACCTGCCATGAAGTTATTTATTCCAAGGCTATATGATACTTCATCTGTAACATTAATGGTTTGAACATCTCTTAAGTTACCATAAGAGAATAATTCGGTACCGAATGAAGTGTATACATTCCCTGCAACAGCAATATCAACAAACGGGAATTCAGCGCCGTCTACCGTACGAGGTTCATATTGGTGAGAATATGAAGCACGTAGAGTATTATTCAAACGACCGTCAAAAAAACGTGAATTCAACTCGGCAGCTAATGAAGAAAAGTTCTGTTCCTGATAATATCTTGCGTTTTGAAAATAAAGAGCTGTCATAGCTGTACGGTTATTTGATGTAAAGTTTCTGTTTCCCAAACCTGAAGTTGAAGTAGAAGGAGCAGTAGGATTCTTCGCTTGTGTATTACTGTAACGGATATTGAATTTATGATTTTTGGAAATGTTCCAGTCAATACGACCTAAGAATTTAAACCCTGGACTTTTTGAAGAATAACCTTGATATTCACCTGTTTCATAGTTATATGTTTTCAACAGATAACCACGCAAGGCATCCATAACGGTAGCAGATGGACGAGCAACATTATTCGAACCATCAGTATATTGATTTGAAGAAGTTGAAGCAATGCGCGAAGGACCTGGTTCAACTGAGTCATCAAACTCAACATTTAAGAAGAAAAATAATTTGTCTTTAATAATAGGACCCCCTACACGTGCTCCATAAGTTAATCTTTGAGAATTACTTACTTCAAATTCAACATCACCAACCTTAGTCCCAACGAAATTTTGATTACTGAAGTATGTGTACGCTGAAGCAGAGAATTCGTTAGAACCGGAACGAGTAACTGCATTAATTGATCCACCTGTAAAACCACTTTGACGAACATCATAAGGAGTAATAGAGATAGATACTTGTTCAAGTGCATCCAAAGAAATAGGAGAGCCGTTTGCCGGAAGGTTTGTTCCAATACCGAAAGCGTTATTGAAAGCAGCACCATCAACAGTTACAAAGGATTGACGGTAATTACCACCACCAACATAAGCGTAGCTTCCTGATACATATGCCTGAGGAGTCATTTTTAAAAGATCATTTACACTACGGCTTACAGTAGGTACGTTTTGAATTGCACGAGCATCGACAGATGTCATAGCACCAGAACGGTCAGATTTCATATTTGAATTGACTGCTTCTGCTGTAATGATCAACTCCTCCAATCCAATAGTTTCTTCCTGCAATTCCTGATTGATAACAAAGTTATCAGCAAGAGCCACATAGATACCGGTAGTTTCAACTGTACGATAACCCATAAGC
>Ga0265297_10000835_pt1 | contig 83192 bp, 93 predicted proteins | sample Munlanlwell13791_FD_192502 | JGI IMG/M metagenome (GOLD analysis project Ga0265297, IMG submission 192502) | Leachate microbial communities from a municipal landfill in Southern Ontario, Canada - Leachate well 137-91 | ecosystem: Engineered > Solid waste > Landfill > Unclassified | place...
CATGGGATACTTTCCTTTTCTTAAAAAACCGTTGTCAGGAATGTTTATTATATCCACATTCTGCCACCTTGTACAGAAGAAATATTTTGCGCAACGCTATCTTTTTACCCCGGAGCTGGCCTCAAGCCGCTTTACTTTCTCAAAATCCAAACTCGCCTGCTCAAGATTATCCATATTTAGATAGGCAACCGCCCTGCCGTAATATCCCTCGATAAAATTAGGGTCAATTTGTACGGCCTTAGAAAAATCAGAGATTGCTTCCGGGTATTTGTGCCTTTCCATATATAGCGCTGCCCGGTTGGAATATGCCAGAATAAAACCGGGGTCGCTTTTTATCGCCTGGCTGAAATCAAGGACAGCCAAATCGTATTCATTTTTCATCGCCTGAATAATCCCCCGGTTATTGTATGAACCGGGGTTGAGGCTGTTTATTTCAATAGAACGGTTATAATCGGATACAGCCTGCTCAAGATTCCCCATCTTTTGATATGTATTTGCGCGGTTATAATAAATCCTGGCGCTGATAGGATATGAATGCAGGGGGTTCTTAATGCTAAAAGGCGTCTTTGCATCAATTTCAATAGCCTGATTAAAATCCGCGATAGCCTGGATATAATTACCCTTAGCGGCATAGGCATTGCCGCGCTCATTATACGGCCGCGCCTTACCGGGAGATTTAGCTATTGTATCGCTCCATAAAGAGATTTCATCCCGCCAGACGATATTTCTCTTAAATGTTAAAGCGGAAAAGAGGAGTACAACAACGCTCAGCAAGGCCATAAGCAGCCTCCTGTTTTTCGCGGCAAGCATATAATACATGACACAAACGGAAAAAACACAAAAACCGACCAAGGGCAGATAAAGCCTGTGTTCGGATATCACATCAGGCTGGGGGATAAAACTCGACTCCGGCAATAATGCCAGAAAAAACCAAAATACGGCAAAAGACAACAGCTTGTACCTGCGGAACATTTTCACTGCGGCAACCAAAAGCAGGATCAGGATAAGCAGGCTGGCTAAAACCGGTAATTCAAAAAGGCCCCTCGATACCGGATAATCATAATCAAAATTTTGCTTTAAAGGGAAAAAGAACAACCTTAAGTAGGTAATCTTTACATTCAGCTGTGTCAAGAAATAATACCAGCCTTTTATGGGGGCTTCGGCCAATTTCTCAATATGCAATAAAGTGATGGGCTTTGACAAAAACATGGTAACCGGAATAACCGGCAGGGTTATTAAAAAAGGCGCAAGCGCAAGCCATTTTATTTGTTTGTCTGTCCTAAGAAAATAAAACTCAAAAAAAAGTATGGCTAAAGGCAGGGTAATCGTATTCTCCCGGGTGAACATAGCTGCCAGGGTAAGTATATAGGCTAGAATGTATAAAATGCGCCTTTGCCTGCGCGGCCTGCCTTCTATACCCTGTAATCTGGCGGTTATATATAAACAAAGGGAAGATAAATAAAACAACCCGCCAAGGCAGGTTGATCGTTGATGTATATATGTTACTGATTCTGTCTGGATGGGATGGACTAAAAATAAGAGGCTGACAAATAAGGCGATCCCTTCTTTATGCCGGGCGAGCCTTTCCTCCTTCATCATGGGGGTAGAAAAAATAAGCCGCACAAACCAAAACACCAGCATTGATACCATCAGGTGCAGAAATAGATTAAACAGGTGGTAGCTAAAAACATCCAGCTTGGAAAAATGGTAATTTAAGGCTAAGGATAAAAAGTCTATAAAACGGGTGGGCAGGAATTGCCATATTAAAAGCGGGTTGAAAATGTCCCTTATGCTGCGATTCTCAACGATAAACTTAATATCATCATACTGAAAAGGGCTTTTCAGTATATTGGGATAAATGGCTATCCCCAGAAAAAACAAAAGTAATGCTGAAAATGGTATAAAAAAATGTGCGCGGTCTTCTAAGTTTTTCATCTTAATTTATCCGCCTCAATTATATCATAAATAAACAGTTGTAAGAATAAATCTAAGGCTAAAATGCTTTGCATACGCTATTTATTTATAATATAATAAAAACAAATCCTTAATCCGCGTCCCGAAAGGGAGAAATTCAGGCTACGGAGTATAAATCAATTGCCCTTTTTAGGGTAAGGTTTCCGCGAAGCATAAACACGCTGAATATAATAATGGTAAAGAAAATTCTGATCACCGGCGGAGCCGGCTTCCTGGGTTATCATATCACCAAAGAGCTCCTTAAAAATAATGTTGAAGTTATCCTTTACGACGCCTTCTTAAATTACATCCCTCCCCTGGAAAGTTCATACGCGACATACCTGAAATACCGGTTAAATGATTTAAAGAACAAGACCTGCCTGATCCGGGGCGATATACGCAACAGGGGTTGCCTGGCTAAGGCCCTCAAAGAAACCACGCCTGAGCTGGTCATACATCTGGCCGCTATCCCCATTCATAAAGCCTCAAACCAGTTTTCTGAAGAAGCTATCCAGATAAACCTCAACGGCACAGTGACTATTCTTGAATGCTTACGGCAGGCGCCTTCAGTCAAAAGGTTTATTTTCACCTCCTCCAGTTTTATTTACGGTGATTTTGATTATGAGCCGGCGGATGAAAACCACCCCAGCCGCCCTATAGATATTTACGGAGGGACAAAACTTTCGGGAGAAATCCTGACTACTGCTTTTGGCAAAAAGTTCGGCATGGAATACACTATTATCAGGCCTTCGGCGGTATATGGCCCCACTGATGCCAACCGCAGGGTAACCCAGATCCTTATCGATGCCGCCCTTTCCGGAAAACCGCTTACCTTGCACGATGGCGGACAGGAAAGAATTGATTTCACCTATGTCAAAGACACCGCGCATGGATTTGTCTTAGCTGCCCTTTCCGATAAAGCCAATAATGAAACATTTAATATAACCAGAGGAGAAGGTAAAAGCGTCAAAGAATTCGCGGAGGTCATTAGAAAAAGAATTCCCGGGCTGAGCATGCAAATTAAGCCTTCGGATGAACGCAGGCCGAAAAGAGGCGCCCTGGATAACACAAAGGCGAAGAAAATCCTGGGATATGAACCGGTTTATGATATTGAAAAAGGGGTTAACGAGTATATTGATTTTATCCTGGAAAACGGTTTTAATAAGGATGGGCTTAACGCGGAATGAAAATCCAGCTTAGTAAAGTTAATTTTGATATAAAAGAATCACGGGCAATCGAAAAGGTGTTAAAATCAGGATGGCTTACTGACGGCCCGGTGAACGCAAGGTTTGAAGAGGAGTTTGCAAAATATATCGGAGTAAAAAGGGCCCTGACTTTAAATTCCTGCACCGCGGCACTGCAGCTGGCAATAGAGGCTTCGCAAATCACGGGTGAAGTCATTCTGCCCAGCTTTACTTTTGTCGCCTCCGCAAACGCGATAGTAAGAGCCGGGGCAACACCGGTGTTTGCGGATATAGAATACGGCACCTGCAATATCGACCCGGTTGATATCGCGCGCAGGATTAGCCCCCGCACCCAGGCAATCATGGTTGTGCATTACGCAGGACAGGCCTGCCCTATGGATAAGATTATTAAACTTGCCGCTCAACATAATCTAAAAATCATTGAAGATTCCGCAGAGACTATCGGCGGCACTTATAGGAAACAGAAAACCGGCAGTTTTTCTATCGGGTGTTTTTCATTTTTCCCCACGAAAAACATCACTACCGGAGAAGGCGGGATGCTTACCACCAATAGCGATGCATTCGCGGATAAAGTAAAGGCGCTTGCCGGCCACGGCATTACAAAAAGTACGTATGAGCGCCAGCTTGTTCAAGACCCCTGGCACAGAGAAGCAAATTACGCAGGATACAATTTCAGGATGAGCAGTATTCTGGCGGCCATTGGTGTTGAGCAGCTGAAAAAACTTGATGCCATGAATGCGCGGCGGCGGGAACACGCCGCTTACTTGAATAAGAAATTGTCATTTGATGAGCTTGACCTTCCTGTAGAGTTAAAAGAGTGCCGGCATGTCTACCAGATGTACACCATTAAGGTTAAAAAAGTCGCAAGGAGGGATTTTGTCCTGGGCCTAAGGAAAAAAGGAATCATGGCCTCCGTGCATTTTACTCCCCCTGTGCATCTACAGCAATATTACGCCAGAGAATACAAACACTTAATCCGTAATTTACCGGTGACTGAACGGGTGGCTAATTCCATTGTAACCTTGCCTATGTATCCGGCGTTGACAAAAAAAGAGTTAGATTATATGGCCAATTCGCTGGGCAAGGTATTACTCAGGTTAAAGGGGAGGATAATATGACATTAGAAAGATATCCTTATGTGATTGTGATGATACCCGCGCATAATGAAGAGGACTCTATAGCAGGCGTGATCAAGAAAATACAGGAGAATTATATTGCCCAAAATAAAAACTATTGGGTTGAGATTATCGTAGTGGATGACGGCTCCTCCGACAACACCGCAAAAGTTGCTAAAGATGCCGGAGTAAACAGGATAATCTCGCATATTAAAAACCGGGGTTTAGGCGCCGCTACGCGCATCGGCCTGCAAAGGGCTTATGAAATGGGAGCTGATGTTACGGTTAAAATCGACGCTGATTTCCAGCATGACCCTGATGATATTGACAAACTCGTACAACCCATACTTGAAGATAAGGCAGATTGCGTCTTCGGCAGCCGCTTCAGCGGAGGGTTAAAATATACCATGCCCTTTTACCGCTCGATAGGCAATCGATTCTTCAGTTACCTGGTGAGCAAGCTTACCGGCCTTAAAGTTACCGATGCCCAGACAGGGCTTATGGCATTCAGCAGGCGCTATCTTAAGGATTTTGAGATGATCTCAGATTATAATGAAACACAACAGCTGATTATGGACGCAAACAGCAAACACATGCGTATTATTGAAACTCCCGTCCTATTTTATAAACGGGAGGCGGGAAGATCATTTATCTCCTGGCGTTACCCCATCAAGGTAGTGCCGACCATAATCCGCTTCTTTTTCTACGCCAACCCGCTAAAGGTATTCCTTCCCCTGGGAATTTTTTTAATCGCAGCAGGATGCGCGCTGGGAATTAAAATTATGCTGGCCGGTGAGGGTTTCTTCGGCGATGCCACTATTTCAATCCTGGTTATCGGCGGCATTCAAATCATATTATTCGGGATGCTCGCTGATATGATGGGGACAAAACACTAAATAATAATCTTTATATGAACATCCTGCTGATCAACCCAAGCCTCAGCCGAGAACAGGTTGGGCATTATAACGCTAAAATTGAGAAAACCCGGGGGATATATCCTTCATTAGGACTGCTCTATATCGGGGCGGTATTAGAACAAGAAGGCCACTATCTCGAAGTAATCGATTTTGATATTGAATCTGCTCCTCAAGAAAAAATCAGGCATTCCCTTTTGTGCCTTAAGCCGGAGATCCTGTGCATCCACGTAATGACTTGGACATTTCATCAGGCTAATGAAATCGCCAAGCGCGCAAAAGAAATCTTGCCTTCTATATGCGTAGTTGCGGGCGGAGCAGCAATCACTACAGCAGCCGAACCCGCGATGGAATACAGCGTTTTTGATTACGGGGTGATTGGCGAAGGTGAAAAAACAATTGTTGAGCTTGTAGGCGCGCTTGGCTTAAAAGGCGATACAAGCCAGATACCGGGCATTATTTACCGGAAAAAACAGCAGTTATTTCTGAACAGACAAAGGCCTTTGATTGAAACTCTGGATTCTCTCCCGAATCCTGCCAGGCATCTGGTAAAGCTTAATCGTTATTATGACGCCCTGTCGAGAAAACACATAAGCGCAACTATGATCACCAGCCGGGGCTGCCCTTACAGCTGCATTTATTGCGACAGGCCTAACCGCATGGGGAATAAATGGCGCTCTTTCTCGAATCGCAGAATCGTAGGCGAAATGCAGGAATTAAAATACCGCTACGGCATAAAAGAGATCATCTTCTTCGATGATGAATTTATCACCGACCGCTTGCGCACCATTGAATTGTGTAATTTAATCCTTGAGAAAAAAATCAGGATTATATGGGAGTGCCGCAGCCGGGTTGATATGGTTGACCGGGGACTGCTCAAGATAATGAAAAAAGCGGGCTGTTACCGCATCCGTTTTGGGTTTGAATCTGGAGACGACACGATATTAAAAACTTTAAAAAAAGGAATTAGCGTAAGCCAGTCCCTGGAATGCAGCCGCGCAGTCAAAGAATCAGGGATTGAAATCTGCGGTTATTTTATGTTCGGCTGCCCCGGAGAAACCGAAAAAACTATTAAAAAAACCATTGAGCTGATCTTTGCCATAGAACCGGATTTCGCGGTGCTCAGCAAAACAATACTTATACCCGGAAGCGAGCTTTTTGATTGGGCAGCCTCAGAAAAACTTATTCCGGCAGATTACTGGGAGAGCTTCCTCGCAGGGCGGATCACTGATACCGCGCCCTGCCTGTCTTCAAAAGAGCTCCCCGCTCAAAGGGTAGATCAAGTTATCGAAGAAACAAATAGAAGATTCTACCTGCGGCCAAAATTCATGATGCGTAAACTAAGTAAAATTAGAAGCCTGCCTCAATTGATCAAGCAAATGCATATGGCAGGGGCCTTTTTGAACCATTAGTAAACTATGAAAATATTATTTATTCATCCGCCGTCAAACGTTAATCTTAAGATCCAGAAAGGATTAAAATACCCTCCCCTGGGAATAGCGTTTGTCGCAGCAATCAGCCTGGAGCAAGGGCATAATGTGCGGATATTTGATGCTAATGTTGAAAAAAATCCTTTTCAATCATTACGCGTATTAATCCGGGAATTCCAGCCGGAGGTAGCAGGAATAAGCTTCACCAGCTTATTATCAGACAGCGCGCACTACACTGCCGCATTCGTGAAAACAATCTCTCCTGGTGTTGCTGTTGTCGCAGGAGGATACCATCCTACCGCTCAACCGCTTGATGTGATAAAAGACAATAATTTTGACGCGGTAGTAGCGGGAGAAGGAGAAATTACTTTTATTGAATGGCTTAGGGCATACGCATCAAAAGATAAAGACTACAGTTTAATCAATGGGCTGTGTTTTAGGAAAAACGGCCGGATAATGGTTAATCCGGCAAGAGAATTAATGCCAAATCTCGATACGCTACCATCGCCCGCCTACGGTTTACTTCCTATTACGCGTTATAGCAGTATGGTCTCAACGCGTGCGCCTTATGTTACTTTTATCCGCAGCCGGGGGTGCCCTTTTAACTGCATTTTCTGCGGCGTGCAGAAAATGTTTGGAAAAGCTTACCGGGTGCAATCTCCGCAAAAAACCATCTCTGAAATCGAAAAACTGATCAAAGAATTCAAGGTCAAAGAGATTCTTTTTAAAGATAGCGACTTCTTGATTGATAGGAAAAACGTGGCTGAGTTATGCGGGCTTCTGATAGAGAAGAAATTTAACCTTATCTGGTCATGTAACAGCCGGGTAGATATGATTAACGAAGAAACCGCCTTATTAATGAAGCGGGCGGGCTGCAAAATGATTACCTATGGGTTAGAATCAGGCAGCCAGGAGATTTTAAACAATCTAAAAAAAGATTTTACATTAGAGCAGGCAGCCAGGGCTGTCCAGGTAACGAAAAAGGCGGGAATTCAGGTAACTTTGAATATTGTTTTTGGCTCACCCGAAGAAACTAAAGAAACCATCCGGCAGACTCTGGCGTTTGTAAAAAGGCTAGACCCGGATTACCTCAATTGCGCATACCTTACCGCGTTTCCCGGCTCCCGGCTATATGATGATGCCCTGAATAACGGCTGGTTCATTGACGGCAAGCCTGATTCATTCGCATACGAACAACTCCGGCTCAACGCCACAAAAATGTCAGTTAAGGAATTATCGGCCTCAGTAAAGAATGCCACCCGGTCATTTTATCTAAGGCCCTCTTATATCATAAAAAGGTTACGCCGCTTAAATTATGCTGAGCTTAAGAACGATTTCAAGGGGCTATGGGCAATCATAAGAAATTATTGAATCCCTTCACCCGGCTTACCAGGGAGATAAGGACGCGCAAGGTCCTGCCTTATATTCCCCGCGCAGAAATCCATATCGATATCGGATGCGGAGCCGAAAAATACTTATTAAAAAAATCCCCCTGCCGGGTGCGCATAGGATTTGACCGGCAAACCGGTCAGGAGCTGGTTGATAAAATCCCCACGCAAGACAATAGCGTTGATTGCCTAACCATGCTGGCCTTCATAGAGCATTTAGGCTGTCCGGAAAAGATTATCAAAGAATGCCACCGCATAATCAAAGATGACGGCAGATTAATCATCACTACCCCTAAATCTGCGGCTAAATGGCTGATAAAAATATATGACCCCAATTATGAAATAAGGGAAGGAGCGCATCAAAGATATTACAATCTCAATTCTATGCAGAGCTTGTTAAAAGGCTTTTTCGAGATTAGAATCTATAAAACCTTCATCTTTGGGTTTAACCAGCTATTTGTCTGTACAAAAACTAAGGATTAACGCAGATGGATCTCTATAGAATTCAACCTTTTGTCTGATAAGCCGGAAATTACTTCGCGGGTAATGATTAAATAGCGGGATTTATCAACAGGCAGATTCTCTGAATTAAGTAAAACCTTGGCGATATTATATCTGCCATAAGCAAGTTTACCGGGGTTTAAAAAGCTTATTCTTATCTTTTTTCCGGCGAACATGCGTTCTATACATATAGTATTGCTCTTGCGGAAATGTTCCGCGCTTAATTTTGGCTCAATCACTAAATCCCCATCCTGGCCCCTGACTCCAAAAACCTGGGTTAGCATAGTTAATATAAACCAGCTGGCTGAACCGGTCAGATAAGCATACATCCCCCTGCCTTCCAGGTTAAAGTATTCCGGCAGGCAAGGATAAATCTTGCTTTTAGCGGTATCCACTGCCATTTTATAAAGTGAGTCTAAAGTTTTCCATGCATCCTGAACATAGCCTTGCTTATATAAGGCGTAACTAAACATCACAGCCATGTGGCTGAAAATTGCCCCGTTCTCCTTATCCCCGTAAGAAAAAGAAAAAGCCCTGCCCAGATCAAACTGCCCTTGCTTAAAATCAGTATTAAGATGTATACTGCCGTTTTGTTTATCAAGTAAATATTTATTTACGCTGCGCAGGATTTCACGCACCTGCCAGCTCCGGGGAATACCGGCCATAATGGTAAAGGCCTGGGCAGTCAGGGTCATTTGCATGTGATTGCCTTTTTTCCCTTCCAGGCGTTTCTTACGGTTATCATAATAACCGTTGAAAAACCCTTCCTTAAGCCACTCTGTAGAACGTATATGTTGCTTCATCCAGGCAGACTTGGCCCTGAGATCCATAGCTAACCGCGCGGCATCCAGGCAAATCTTTCTCCCGGAGACGGCAAGGGAAACTTTAGAGAAATACCGGTCTAAAATCTTTCGCTTGGAAGAAATACTTTTATAATTAATTTTCGCAAATAAAATCGCGACCTCTTCAGCCACCTCTATCTTGTTATTTTCCCCGGCCTTAGCTAAAAGCCCGGCAAGGGTTTCTAAGTTTTGCGCATACATGGCGCTAAAGGCCACGCTTTCGCCGTTTTCTTTTGCCATATCCAGGCCGTCATTCCAATCAGCGCCTTCAAGCCGGATATGGTTGTGGCTGCCGACATTAAAAAATTGCACCAGATTCTGCACTATAAGGTGCTCCAGGATCGATCCTGAATAAACCTTTCCTTGTTTGGTTTTCAGTTTATTGCCGTAAGCGGCATCCCAGTTATAATCAATACCCCTGCTACGTTTTATTTCATGATTGTAAAAATAGGTTGAACGCTCAAACAAGATATCCAGGTCGCCGGTTTCATTAATATATAAATCCAGGGTTAAAAGCGGCCAGATACCGTGATCCATCCATACCCGGCTGATATTATTGCGGTCGGCAATAAATTCCCCCGAGGCCTTACCGATAATAGTGGCGTTGGAACCGTCAATCTTTACCCCGCAGAAATTATTGACCAGAAAGCGCCTGACTTTTTGAGGGTCATTAAGGATCAACCCTAAGCAATCCTGCCACAGGTCGCGCCATCCGCGGCCGCCTTTTCCGTAATCAAAATCCGGCAGGAATGAACAACCGAACATCCTTCTTAATGCCGGCTGGATATTTACCCAACGCAGCCAGTTATCAAAATTCCCGTCCTGCGTTGTAATATTTATCCCTTGGCTCAAACCTTCCCAGAATATCCTGGTTTTTTGCAAAGACTGAGAAATTTTATCCGCATGGTTAAATTTATAAATTAAATTCGCGGCTTCTGACGGGCTTTTGGTTATCCCCATAATCACCGTATATACCCTTGACTCTCCAGGCTTAAGGGAAACCCGTTTAAAACTCAATCCCCCCATAACCTCCTTGCCCTGGATATTATTCAACCGCGCAGGGGTGTTTTTAAATACCGCCTCGGGTTCTTCTAGGTCGCCTGAGTCCCCGCAAAAAACCTCCTGCGTCGGATAAATCCTCTCCGCAGGAGAAAACTTCTCATCCCAGCTAAAAACAAAATAACAATCTTTATTCCTCCGGTGGCCGGATTCATCAAAGGATAATGTCGGTTTAGAGATTACCCCGAATTTATGCAAGATAACACGCTGCAGTAAGCTGGTTACATGGCGATGGTCGCGTATATTATTAGCGCCACGGCAATATAAGGGAATGGCGGCTGTAGGAATAAAGCTTATTGGTTTACGGGAAATATTGGTAAGCCTGACCTGCATTATTTCAACCGGTTCCCCAGTAGCCGGCACAAAGGAAAGAATCTCCGCATTAATGCCTATCGATCTATTCTGACGGGTTATCTTATGCCAAAGCAGTCCAGCCTCTAATCTGAATTTATCCCGGCTTATCTGTTTGTAATCTTTGGAAACTCCGGTAGCTGACCAGATTTTTTGCGGATTAATATAAATCCAGAAATTACGCGAAGAACGCAGATTGGTTAAGTCAATGCGCGAAACCGGAGCCAAAAGAAAAGAGTTTTGCCCGCTTTTAATATCTCCGTGCAAATCAGGAGTAATAGAGGACATGATATAATCATTTCCTAAGGGCAAATACAGGCTCTTAATTTTATCCGCGTATCCGGAATAAAAACTGCCTGAATTATCTGTAAAGTTATACAAAGTTTTATCCATAATTAGTTAAATTAACATAAGCATAAGGTATATTCAAGCAAAACTCTGCAAATTAGGGGACGTTTCTATTTTTCCTGATTTATCTAAGAAAAATAGAAACGTCCCCTAATTTTTTACCGAAGATAAAAAGCGGCACATCTTTATGCAAGATATAATTAAAATACGATCTGCTCCCTTCATACAAGAGACGAAATGATTGTTTAGAGAAAAAATCCGCACCAGCCTGGGAAAGCGTTGCCAAATGCACCCCGGTGACCATTTCTTTTTTAAGGTAATTCAAATAAACATTTACCAAATCCGTTCCGATGTTTTTACCGCGGAATTCTTTTTTTATATTAATATGGAAAGTAGCCGGGTATTCTTTTGTAAAATCAGGCGTTACCAGGCCATCCTTAATAAGGGCCTTTAAAAAGTTGAAAATAAAAACAATATTCTTTTTTTTAAGAAAAACTCCGCTTCTTAGCGCCTTCCAGAACAAAGGAAGTATTATCTTATCATTAAAAACTTTTTCCTGGTGATTTTACTTTTTGCGCCAATCAGATAACCTATGACTACGGAGTCAACTTCCGCGACAAAACAAGACTCCGGTTCATAATCAGTAAAATACAGGTTCAGGGCATCGCAAAATACCTCCCTGCCTTCAAAGAATACAGAAGCCGGCTGGCCCATAAAAGCCGTGTCATGGCTGATTGACCTAAGCTGGCCTCTATCCTTGCTCTCAAACTTTCTAATATTTACGCTAAATTCTCCGGGCACGTTTTTTCCTAAGGCTGAGCCTCTTGATTATCAGATAAACAAGGAGATAAAAGACTACCGCGCAGATAATCCCCAGGATTACGCTGCCTAAAAAAAGCGGCTGATAATAATAACATATCTTCTGGAATGTTATGTTTTTAAACACTGACCAGCTTAAAGGCTCAAATCTTCCATTTAAAATACGCCTGCCAATTTCATAACCTGCCCAGGTTATAGGAGGAATTGTCGGAGGTAAAGAAATGCTGGTTCCCAAGAAAATCGCGATCTTATTTGCCGGGCGGACCAGTATAGCGGCAACTATTACCAAGACGGTATGCAATCCATAAACCGGCAAGATACCGATAAAAACCCCTATGGCCACCCCCAGGGCGATCTCCCGCGGCGAATTATTCAGCTTAAACAAATGGACAGCGATCCTTTTAAATTTCCACTTCAACGCGCCCTATCCTCCTTTTTAATCTTCGGGTTATAATCATACCGCCTGTGCCACCGGTGATACGGCAAGAAAAAATGAGCCTTATCAAGGGTTAACGTAAAATTAGAGTATAAGCTATTGCCAGGGAGGTTGCCAGGACCAGAAACAAGCCCATTAACTTGGTATTGCGTATTTCTTTGGGCATTGAGATTGGCTCTATGCGCCAGTTGATCTTTTCGTAGAATTTTCTTTGCAGCTCAATCGCCGCGGCAGGATTAAAAAACATGGCTAAACCCACTGCCGTGCCTGATAAATAAATCAATGTTGAAACCGGGCAGTATAATATCTTAACCATGCAAATAATTGATTTTAAGTTTCAGGTAGTTCTTTCTTGATATTTAAAGAGGATTTTATGTAGCTTATGAGATACTCCATTATTTCTGGCGGCAAATCTATAAACTCTACGCCAACCTCAAAATCGCCGCTATAAGACATTTCCCTGACCCACATGCATTTAACCAGCGCCTCAAAACTGAATAATGTCATAGGGAAGGTAATGCGGATCCTTAAACGGCTGCCCTTAGGAATAAATTCATGGGTTAAAAACCTTATCCCTCCTTGGCTGATGTCCTTTGTGAGATACTCCTTGATTGTCTCCGCGGGTACTAATTCATATGCTATCTGGAGGCTTTCAGGAACCCTTGTATACCTTCTTCTCTCTTCCATTACAGCTTGTTTTCCTTTTATTTGTTATATGAACCTAAAATTACCTCCCTGCATCATAAGAATAATCTTCCCTTACATCTCCATTGGAATTGCAACGTTTATACCAGGTGACGCTGGCGCCGTCACTACGCAGATAACTCTTTACCCGCTCCGCATAACACAAAGAAAAGTTAACCAGCAGGATTAAAGATAAAAATAACAATATTCTTTTCACTAAAAACTTCCTTATGAATTTCGCGGGGGATGGCCCGGCAAAACCAAGCTCATCATGGTTTTCTGTTTGCTGTTTTAAGCAAATTGGCTGTTAATCTCCGCGGCCTTAAAAACCTCCCATACTGAATTCCTGTTGACGATGGTAGATTGATGATACGCTATAATATTCAAAATATTAAGCGTATCAATCTTATCCAGAGAATACGTACAGATGGTCTTCATCTTGAGTTGCTCAATATTTTTGTCGACTTCCTTCTCGTATAAATTCATTTTAAAGGCGTGGGCGTTGAATAAATCGGTCCCGTCTCCTGCAACGCGGATCCCGGAAAACCCCTGGGCCAACACCTCCCTTTCCCTTTTAAGCCACCAATCAATCAAGGCAAAGGCGCTGAATACTCCTTCTTTAAGATAATAGTCCTGATAATTCCTGATTTCAATTTGCCCTTTATCAAGGTAGTAACCGAAATTCCCCAACTCTTCGCTCAAGGCTGATTTAGCTGTATCGGCTTCAATTGAATCAGGCAGGGCCCATATGCAAAACTCGTTATTCTCTAAACCTGTCTTAAAATACGGGACCAGGCCGCTAATCAGCTCGTTTTTGGCTTTATAAAACATGCACATATGGCTGCCCCAGGGTACGTCATGTATAAGATTAATCTCCACCCTGATATTCTCCTGTTTTATAACACCCGCCAAAAACGCTATAATAAAATATATTATCTAACTTTTCAAATTGAAGTCAACCTTTTTATCAACAAATTCAACCATACCCATATTTTCCTGTGTGATGCTAAACGCTAAACGGGCCAGCGGAATACCGCTGACCCGTTTTAACATTCAATTGCGGGGATGCGATTTGAACGCATGACCTCAAGGTTATGAGCCTTGCGAGCTACCAGGCTGCTCCACCCCGCGAATTTGAGCACCATAAATCTTTTATCTAGCGAAATCCTTGATTGAACGATAGTGAAATCAAAGATTGGCAAGTGCGCGCTTGCTGCGCGAAATCAAGCACCTCATAGCTTTTATCGAGCGCAGTCCTTGCGCTTTACGCAAGGACCTTTATCTTTTCTTATCCGAAAAAATCTTAATGGGGATCTCCCCTTTCCTTACCACCCCCATCTTATCCCGGGCCATTTTTTCCTGATAAACCGGGTCATTCTCGAGCCGCTTAAGCTCTTCCTGCAGAAGATAATTTTCAACCGCCATCTTACGGAATTGGTCTTCCAGCTGGCGGTTCTTGGCTCTTAACCCCTGCAATTTTATATAACCCGGCAGAAATAAAACTAAAAGCAGGACCGTAAAACCAAAAAGCCAAAAGGCCTTTCTTAACGTAGAGATCATCTACTTCTTCCGGCTTTGGCTACCGGAAGCCAAACCACCGCTTCCCAGCTTGCAGGATGTCCCCGCATAAACCGCCTTTTTGCCTAACTCCTCTTCAATCCTCAAGAGTTCGTTATATTTACAGATCCTGTCGGTGCGGGATAAAGAACCGGTTTTAATCTGGCCTACACCGCTTGCCACCGCCAGGTGCGCGATAGTAGTGTCTTCTGTTTCCCCGGAGCGGTGTGAAATTACGGCGTTATATTTATTCTTTTTAGCAATAGCAATCGCCTCAAGGGTCTCAGAGAGTGAGCCGATTTGATTTACCTTTATCAGTATAGCATTGGCAATCTTTTCTGCAATCCCTTTTTTGAATATCTTCGGGTTGGTAACAAAAATATCATCTCCTACGAGCTGCACTTTATCCCCTAACTTTCGGGTCATCTGCGCCCAGCCGCTCCAGTCATGCTCAGAAAGGCCGTCCTCAATAGAGAGAATAGGATAACGGGAGAGCCATCCTTCATATATAGCTATTAGATCCGTTGAGCTCTTCTCTGAACCCTCAAAGGTATACTTGCCGTCTTTGCAGAAAGAACTGGCAGCGCAATCCAAGGCCAGGGAAATATCTTTTCCCGGAACATAGCCTGCCTTTTCAATCGCCTGGATAATCAGGCTTATGGCCTCTTCGTTAGAGTTAAGGCTTGGGGCAAAGCCGCCTTCGTCTCCGACGGAAGTGGAAAGCTTCTTAGATTTCAAAATAGATTTTAAATTATGGAACACCTCGGTTGCCGCGCGCAGGGCTTGCGAAAAAGTGGACAGGCCTTGCGGCATAATCATAAACTCCTGAATATCCAGGTTATTGTCGGCATGCATACCGCCGTTTAAGATATTCATCAAAGGGATAGGCAGAATTCTTGCTTTGGGCCCGCCTAAGAATTGATAAAGCGGCTCACCTTTGGAAAGCGCGGCGGCCTTAGCCACTGCCATAGAAACCCCCAGAATAGCATTTGCCCCAAGGTTAGACTTAAATTCTGTCCCGTCCAGCTTAATTAAGAGTTTATCGGTTTTGGCAAAATCCGCGGTTTGGCCGCTAAGTGCGGAATTGATTACAGTATTAACATTGCTGACTGCCTTTAATACCCCTTTACCTAAAAATCTGGACTTGTCTCCATCTCTTAATTCCAAAGCCTCATTATCGCCGGTAGAAGCACCTGAAGGAACCGCAGCGCGGCCTAATATTCCATTTGTTAAAACACAATCCACTTCAACTGTGGGATTACCGCGGGAATCCAGGATCTCACGGGCTAAAACCTTCTTGATTTTTGCCATTTAATTCTCCTTGCCCAGAAGGGCACACCCGCGCAATTCCTTATAAGCGCGGGGTGCCAAGTTAAGAATTTTAAATAACTTCATAATTATACACGCAAAAATAATCAAGTCAAGGAAGAAAAGGTTTGACTTAAGATATCAGATATGTTATTTTCTATATACTTATACTTTTAGATACCTGCTTGGCGGCAGATAGGGAGAAACTATGAACTGGAAGAAAATCAGGTTCTACGCGAAGCTGCACTGGTTAAAAGCCCTGCTTTTTATTTTCTTGACTGCCCTGGCCGTATCCCTGGTTTTCCTTGTTACTATCGGCCTGCGCGCCTGGAATGAATCCGAATCTTACCTAAGACAATCACAGTTAGCCATGATCCCCCTGCAGTTATACCTGCAGATTATTATGGCCCTTATCTTTGGTTTTGTTTACACGTATCTAATGTATTGGCTCTATTTTAAACGCGGGGCCTCTTCATTTTCACAAACCAGCAAGAAATCCATTGCCGGAGGGGATGTCGGCGTTACCTGGGACGATGTCATCGGAATGGACGAGGCAAAAGAAGAAGCCCTGGAAGTAGTTAAATTAATCACCGACCGCGTAAGCCTGCAGCGTATTGGCGGGAAAATCTTAAAAGGCATCCTTATGCTCGGTCCTCCGGGCTGCGGCAAAACTTACCTGGCTAAAGCTATCGCTACAGAAACTAAACTCCCCTTCATCTCCATGTCCGGTTCGGAATTCGTAGAGATGTTCGTTGGCGTAGGGGCAGGGAGAGTGCGTTCTTTATTCAAAAGGGCGCAGCAACTGTCAGAGCTGGAAGGCGGCTGCATCATTTTTATTGATGAGATTGATGCCATAGGCGCGCAGCGTTCCATGGACCGCGGTTTCGGCGGAACTACCGAACACAATACCACCCTAAATCAATTGTTAGTTGAACTGGATGGCCTGAAAGATAAAGATTATAATATTATCCTGATCGGCGCCACTAATGCCCCTGAAACCTATCTTGACCCGGCGCTGCTCAGGCCGGGTAGATTCGACCGCAAGATCATCGTGGACAAACCCAACCTGGAGGACCGCGGCAAACTCTTTGCCTATTACCTGAAGAGTGTAAAATATGATACGCAGGATGTAAAGATTGACCGGCTGGCACGTATTACCGTAGGACAAAGCCCGGCAGACATCGCTAATATAGTACGCGAGGCGGCTTTGATTACTGTACGCAATCATAATTTATCAATCTCCATGAAGGAGATTGACGAAGCGCGGGAAAGAATCGCCCTGGGCATAAAACGCCGGATTAAATTAAGCGAAAAAGAAAAATGGCAAACCGCCTATCATGAGAGCGGACATGCCATCACTACCTACCTGCTTGCCCCTTCTAAAGATGTCTTTAAAATAACTATTACCCCGCGGGGCCCAACCGGCGGAGCAACCTGGATTCCGGAAAGAGAAGATACATTTATTGAGGATTCCAATGATATACTAAGTAAAATAAAAATCAGCCTGGGTTCATACGCTGCCGAGAAAATCAAATATAACGCGACAACCTCCGGAGTATACGGAGACTTTTCCAGCGCTATGCATCATGCCCACAATATGGTCTGGGTCTGCGGTATGGGTAAAAGCGGGCTTATAGGCAACTGGGAAATTGTTGATAAGATCTCCCAGGATACCAAGGCCAGGCTTGATGCCGATGTCCAGGATATATTAAATACCTGCCTTAACGAAGTAACCGCCCTGCTTAAAAAAGAAGAGCCCCTCATGGACCGGCTGGCCAAAGAGCTGGTAGCTAAGGGTGAGCTTAATTATGATGAAATCGAAGCCATCTTCAAAGAGTTTGGTAAGAGCCGGCCTTAAACTGATCCCCCTAATTTTATTTTTATCCGCCTGCACCTCCTCTACCGCTCCGTCTTTCTTAAAAGAAGATATCTCTAAAGCAGTAAAAGATATATGCAAAAAAGAATACCAGCTTGATATTGTAACTAACCTTACAGGCCGCACCTTTTGGGTTTACATGCCGCTTGAGAACATAGTCACCAAATCGGCCAAACCGGAAAAATACATCGAAAGGTTCCTGGTTGAAAGCAAGGAAAACACAATGGATGAAAGGGTATTGAGGATTAACTATCTCATTAAGCCTGTACCGGAAACAGAAAAACAGCAGGATATGCAATTGGATAAATCCGTAAACACAAAGATCTTCAACGTCTTACAGGTTATCCGCAGAGTGCTCTTTAGCATGGATAACAGAGAGTCAAAAAACAATCCTCTCTTCTTCTGCATTGTTACCGCGGATATCGCAAACGGCCTTGAATTAAAACAAACCTTCCATTGCCTGGACTTAAAGAAAATATCTTATGGATTTATCTCCCAGACTGAATTCCAGCACCGTATCATTCAGGATACGGGAATTTCTGCGCAGATTATCGGAGATAAAGAAGGTAAACACTTAACCTATCAGGATATAACCCTGGAGGAGTTTCTGGCTGATCAGATTAAAGGCCGCATAAGAATGAAGTTTCAGAAACCAGAGGTGGAAAAAGGCGTGGATATCGACAGGGAAATCCTGAAAATAGTGTCCCTTACCTTGAATACTTATGGGTTTAAAGATTTTGCTATAGTAGAGATGACCAACCTGCTCAACGGAAAGAAAACCATCCTTAACCAAACAGCTATCTTGGCCGGGGATAAAGAGTAAGCATTTCCGCCTTCCGGCCGCTTAATTTTATCTTACCGCTATAAAAAAGTTTGATTGCCTGAGGATAGAGCCTGTGCTCTAAACGATGCACCCTCTTTTCAAGCGAGGCCAGGGTATCATTACTCCTGATACTTATCTGCTCCTGCAAAATAACCGGCCCATGGTCCATTTTCTCATCGACAAAATGCACTGTTACTCCGGTAAAAGATACCTTATGCTCAAAGGCATCTTTTATGGCGCAGGCACCCTTAAAAGCGGGAAGCAATGACGGATGAATATTCAAAATGCGGTTACGGTATTTCTTAACAAAAGCCGGGCTGAGCATGCGCATAAATCCGGCTAAAGCGATTAAATCTATTTTGTAATATTTTAGCCTCTGGATTATTGCCGCCTCAAAATCTCTGCGGCTTGAGAAATCTCTACGGCTGGCTAAAATGATCTTTACTCCCGCCTTTTGCGCGCGCTTGAGTACGAAAGCCCCTGGATTATCAGACACCAGGATCACGGATTTAACTTGAATCTCCCTAAGCTTTACCGCTTTAACAATCGCCGAGAAATTACTTCCGTTGCCTGAGGCAAATACTGCTAAATTCATTCTCTTATCCTTATAGTTTTGGCAGGGCAAACCTTAACGCACTCTTTACAAGAGGTGCATTTATGATAATCAATTACCGCCAGATTATCTATTACATGGATTGCGTCAAACTTACATGCCTTCTCGCATAATCTACAGGCAATACAGCCTACAGGACAAACGGCCTTGACATCCCTGCCTGAATCATGCGAGCTGCATGCAACATATACGCTGTTAGATACAGATATAAGCGAGAATAATTTCTTGGGGCAGGCCAATACACATTTATTACAGGAGCGGCATTTAATTTTATCCACTACCGGTAAGCCTTCGGCAGACATACGGATCGCGCCAAACGGACATGCCTTTTGACAGGTAGCAAAACCGAGGCAGGCAAAAACACAGGCCTTCTGTCCGCCTAAAACCAAATTTGCCGCGACACAATCGTTAACACCGTTATATAGATATTTATCTTTTACTTTCAGCCCGCCGTTACAATGCAAAGTAGCAGTTTTTTTGGCCTGTTTCTCAAGCGCAAGCCCCATAACGCGGGCGATCTTTTCCTTAACCTCATCGCTACAGACCCTGCAGCCACCTACGGCGCTCTTACCGCTAAGCAGGCTTTCGGCAAAACCAAAACATCCGGGATTTCCGCATGCCCCGCAGTTTGACCCGGGAAGAAGATGCTGCACTTCTTCTAACTTTGGGTTAACCTGAACAGCTAATCTTTTTGAGGCAATAGCTAAACCCACCCCAAAAATTAAACCCAAGAAACCCAAGACTAATATAGCGATTAATATTTCCATTTAGAATTTAAACCCGCTAAAACCCATAAAACTTAAACTTAAGACCGCAGCAATAATAAACGCCAAAGGAAAATCTTTCAATGCCTTAGGAATATTACAAAGCTCAAGCCTTTCCCTTATCCCAGACATTAAAAGCATGGCTAAGGTATATCCTAAGCCTACGCAAACCCCTTGAAAAACAGAATAGTAAAAACTTCCGGCAACCTGCTTGCCGTTTAGAAAAAACATATCTATATTTAATACCGCCACCCCCAATACCGCGCAGTTTACGGTAATTAAGGGCAGATATATCCCAAACGCCCTATACAGTTGCGGGCTCGCTTTCCTTATAACCATCTCAACAAGCTGTACAGAAGTAGCGATAACCAGGATAAAAGAAATCGTACGCAAATAAGTGAGATTAAACGGTAAAAGCAGGAAGCGGTAAACAAGCCAGGTAATCGCGGAAGACATCACAATAACAAACATAACCGCTCCGCTCATCGCCAAAGCCGGCTTTGTTTCCTTAGAGATGGCGATAAAAGAACAAAGCCCTAAAAAGCGCGAAAGGATTACATTATAAATAAATACCGAGGAGATAAATATTGTCAGCAATTCTTGCAGGCTCATGTCTTTTTATCCTTTAACAAGTTAAAAAAGCCCAATAATAACCCAATTACCAATAAGGCTCCCGAAGGCATGCCAAAAACAAAAACCGGATGGAACCCCTGAAATAAGGTATGCCCTAAAATCTGGCCTGAACCTAAAAACTCCCTTATGGCCGAGATAAGAATAAGCGCCAGGGTAAAACCTATGCCCATGCCTAAACCATCAAAGAATGAACGGCTTAAGTTATTCTTGCAGGCAAACGCCTCTGCGCGGCCCAAAACCATACAGTTAACAACAATTAAAGGCACATAAATACCTAAAGCACGATCCAATGCCGGGCTGTAAGCCTTCATGCATAGTTCAGCGATAGTAACAAATGTAGCAATAATTACGATATAACAAGGAATACGAATTTTACCCGGAATAAAATCCCGGATCAATGAAACGATAATACTTGAACCCAGGAGCACAAAAGTGGCAGCAATTCCCATGCCAATGCCATTAGCTACCGATACGGAAACTGCCAGTGTAGGGCACAAACCCAGGATGAGAACAAAAGTGGGGTTTTCTTTAATTATGCCCTTAGTGAATTCTTTAATTAAATTTCTCACTCTTCGCCTCGCTTCGCTCGCTCAGGATTACCTCGAATGTAATATCGAGAGGTCATCTTGAGCCGTAAATCCTATTTTTAGTATAACGGTCAATAAAAGGGGTTGCCGCGTTCATCATTAATATGGCATATGATGCCCCTTCCGGGTATCCGCCCCAAAGCCGGATAACTGCCGTAAGCAGGCCGCAACCTGTGCCAAAGATAATTTGTCCCTTGGCAGTTAAGGGAGTAGCCACATAATCAGTAGCCATAAAAAATGCGCCCAGGATCAGGCCGCCGCTTAATATATGGAACAACCAGTCTCCATGGAATAACTGCCTGGCTCCAAATATATAGGTAAATATAGCTGTGGTAAAAATATAAGTTGCCGGGATATGCCAGGAAATATAGCCTTTGTACAACAAAATCGCAGCGCCTATTAATAACGCTAAAATACAAACTTCGCCGATACAACCGCCGCGCTTCCCCAGGAATAAATCCAGATAAGAAATATGCTCCAGTATTTTTCCTTCTTTAAGCGCAGCCAGGGGGGTTGCGGAGGTTATTGCGTCATAACTAAACGGCTTAATAAATGTAGTCATGTATTTCGGCCAAGAGGCCATAAGGAATACCCTACCTACGAGCGCAGGGTTAAAAATATTCTGCCCCAGGCCGCCAAAAACCTGTTTACCTATGGCAATAGAAAATACCGCGCCAACTATGGGCAGCCATAAAGGCACGTTAGATGGAAGGTTATACGCCAGCAATATTCCGGTAATTACCGCTGAGCCATCCATAACCGTAATCTTCTTTTTACTCAATATCTCAAATACCGCCTCGGTTAACACCGCGGCAATAACCGCAACCAGAGTAACCCAAAGCGCATCTAAGCCGAATATAATTACTCCGGCAATACCAGCCGGTATAGTGCTGAGCACTACCGTCCACATAATCCGGCAAACCGATTCCTGCTTATGGATATGCGGAGAACCGGAAACTATAAGATTATTTCTCATGCTTCGGTTCTCCTTCGGTTAGCTCAGCATGACCCTGAGCAGAGGCGAATGGGCCATTTTTTATTAACTCCTGTAACTCTTGCGCCTTTTTAATTACTGAATCAATTACTGCGCGGCTTGAGATTGTTGCCCCGGTAATTGCCTGCACTCCCGATAAACCCAACGCATCCTGATTATTAAACTGGCTGGTAAAACTACTTTCTATAACACGCATGCCTAAACCCGGCGTCTCATTTAGAGATACTACCTTTATCGCACTAATCTTTCCATCAGGAAACATGCCAACTAAAGTTTCAATTACACTGGAATAACCTTTGCCGCTGGCCTTAAAAACAAAACCCATCAGTTTATCCCGACTGTCAATCGCCTTGTAATATAATATTTCCTGACCCGGCTTTACTTCAACAAACTTCATGGCTTGGGGCATAATTTCTTTAAGCGCGGACTGCTCCTCCGCTATGGCTTGGGCTATAATCTTAGGGCGGGTAAGCATATTGACTCCGGATAGCAGCCCCGCGGCAATTACACAAATCAACGCCAAGATAAAACCATAACGCGCCATTTCTTTCATCTTATTTTACCCCCTCAAGCTTTGCCCTTTTAATCGTCTGCAACAACCTGCGATTTGCCGGACAGACATAGTTACATATGCCGCATTCAATACAATCACCTGCTCCATACTCTTTAGTTAGCGGCCAAAGCGACCTTTCCGAAGCTAAATTAATCTGGCAAGGCATAAGCCCCACAGGACAGCCGCGCACGCAGGCTGCGCAACGTATACAAGGCCCCTCTTCTATGGTTTCCGCCTCTTTCTTATTCATAAGCAAGAGGCCGCCGCTTGATTTTATTATAGGGACTTCGTCTGTATACTGGGCAATGCCCATCATCGGGCCTCCGATAATAATCTTTGCCGGCTCTTCTTTAAGCGGGCCGCAAAACTCAATCAAGTTCTTTATCGGGGTGCCTAAACGCACTAACAGGTTCCTGGGATTTCCGACACAGCTCCCTGTAACCGTAACCAGCCTTTCAATTAAAGGCTTGCCTTTAAACACTGCCTCATAAACCGCATAAACAGTAGCCACATTCTGTACCAGCACACCAATATCAAAAGGCAGTTTGCCGCGAGGAATCTGTTTACCTAAAATATTCTGGATTAATTGTTTTTCTCCGCCTTGTGGATAATCTGACTTTAGGATTTTAACCTTAATTTGGGTGAATTTAGAGAATGCCTTTATCGCCTCGGGCTTATTGTCTTCTATCCCGATATAAATGTTTTTTATCCCTAAGCAAGCGGAAATTAATCTAACCCCATCGACAATTTCGGCTGTTTTCTCAACCATCAGGCGGCTATCGGCGGTCAAATACGGCTCGCATTCCGCGCCGTTAATAATCAAGATGTCCAGCGGCTTAGGCGGATTAAGTTTTATATGCGTAGGAAAACTTGCTCCGCCCATGCCCACAATACCGGCATCTAAAACAATCTTTCTGATATCCGCAGGACTAAGCCTATCTATCTCCTGGCGGCTTTTTAGACTAAAAGCTGCACCTTCATCCTGGCCGTTACCTTCTAAAACAATGGCCTTGGCCCTGCCCAAAACAGGATGCGGCCAATCCTGTATTGCCAGGACCTGGCCGGATATCGAGGCATGAATAGGCGCGTAGAGATTGGCCTGTATAGTAGCAATCCTCTGGCCAAGCTTGACCGTATCGCCAACTTTTACCTCCGGGTTACAAATCTTACCCAGGTGCTGAATTAAAGGCAGATAAACCTTGGAAGGAACCGGCAATTTCTCAATCGCCTTATTCTCTGAATAATGTTTATTTTCCGCTAGTTTAACCATGCTGTCTTTCGGTTAAAGAATAAATTTACTAAGCCTAACAGGCTCAATAATCCGCCTACGATGACCAGGATCAATAAATGAGGAAATCTTTCCGCTAGCATACTGCTGATAAACATGAACGCGAGGAAACCCAGGTGCATGACTATCTCAAATGAGCTAAAAATCTTACCCAGCATATCATTATCACTAACATTATGAATAATAGTATTGGAGGCAATCATAATAGGAGCAATAGTTAGGCCCAAACACAAAGAAAGCAATGCGGCCATGGCAAAATTGGGATAATTATATATACCCAAGGCAAAAATATCCAGCATTATCCCGCTTAAAACCAACGAAGCAAAAATTACTTTATAGTGCGCGATACGCTGGCCGAACCTGCCGTAGACCAGGGACCCCAGAAACAAACCAATACCCAAAAACATCACTAAAAGACCAAGGTCTTTAGTTGTCGAGCGCAGGGTATTTTGCACAAAGACAATGATTACCACATAGACCGCGCCTAAGGCCGACCAAAGCGCAAAGATAATCCCGGCAGTAAAGCGGATATCCTTTTTACGGATAAAATAAAACACCCCATCCTTAATCTCCTGAAATACCGATTTTCTGATTACCTCCATAATCTCCTGGCCTATTTTTTTGAAATCCATCGCTACTACAAACTTCTTGGAGATCAAAAAGATAAAGGTTCCTGAGATTAAAAAGGTCAGGGAATTGAGATAAAAACCGCTTTTAGCGCCCAACCACTCTACAAGCACCCCGCTTATTCCAAACCCCAGGGTTGCCGCGATCATTCCGGTTGTATTAACCAGGGAATTAGCGATAAGCAGGTCTTTTTTATCCACCAAATCCGGTATTATGGAGAGTTTAGCCGGGACAAAAAACCTGCCGATAGAAAAAGCGATGAAAATAATCAAATAAACCGGGGCTAAACTCTTTGTGTAGAATAAAAACAAGGGGATGGCCAGTACTAATAAACTGCGCAGGAAATCGCAGGCAAACATTGTCCTGCGCCTGTCCCAACGGTCCACGTAAACCCCGGCCAGGGGGCCGATAATAAATACCGGGATTATGGTAAAAGAAAGGATCTTGGCAATTTGCAAGGTAGAACCCGGAGCGCGCAGATAGACAAAGGCGATCAAGGCCATCTGGCCCAGCCTATCCCCCAGTTGTGAGATAATCTGCCCCATCCATAACAGGAAAAAATTACGGTTTCTTAGAACTTCACGGAATCTGGCCATGAGTTACCTAAAATTAAGCCGATGAGTGGAATCGAACCACCGACCTTGACTTTACGAAAGTCCTGCTCTACCAACTGAGCTACATCGGCAATTTGTCCAACATTATACCAATTCCTGGATAATAGTCAATTACCTGCTTAGGCTTTACAAAAAAGGTTGACAAACGGCTAATTCATGGTATATTTAAAGCGTAAATTCAGTTTAGAGGAGAAGTAAAGAAATTGTTTAGTTTCAAGTACAAACCGCAAAGCAGCAACAAATAACAAACCATGCTTTGCGGATTTTTTTTATCCCTCTGGCTTTAAAATCCAGAGGATTTCACCTAACAAATATTAAAGTTAGGGCAGCATGAGCGGAGGAGGTGAGAATTAGAAAATGGCAAAAGGTAAAGTAAAATGGTTCAGCAACCAAAAAGGTTACGGCTTTGTTACTTCCGAAGATGGCAAAGATGTGTTTGTGCATTTCAGCGCTATCACCGGAGAAGGCTATAAATCTTTAGCGGAAGGCGATGAAGTTGAATTTGAGGTTACGCAAGGCCCCAAAGGCGACCAGGCAACTAACGTAAAAAAGATATAAGTTTACGTATAGAAGAAAAAGAGTCCGGATCTATTAGATCCGGACTCTTTTTTTATTCAAATGCCGAGAGAGGGAATCGGACCCCCCACGCCGGCCTTTTCAGGGCCGCGCTCTACCACTGAGCTATCTCGGCTAAAAGTTAACTATTTTTATATATTGTACACAAATTTCTCAAAAAGAAAAGAAGAAAGTTGAGCACCTTATAGCTTTTATATAGCGAAATACTTACGAGCGCAGCGAGTAAGTATGAGCACCTTAAGTTTTGGTCTAGCGCACCTTGCCAAATATGATTGGCAAGTGCGCACCTGCTGTGCGAAATCAAGCACCTTATAGCTTTTATCGAGCGCAGTCCTTGCGTAAAGCGCAAGGGCCTTGATCGAACGATAGTGAGAGCAAGGATAAGAGCACCTTAAGTTTTGGTCTAGCGCACCTTGCCAAATATGATTGGCAAGTGCGCACCTGCTGTGCGAAATCCTTGTTACCCCAGGTAACAAGGAGCTAAAATTTGGTTTTAGAAAGCAGGATATTACCCCTACTTTACCCCTGTGATAATCTTAACGAAAAGATCCTGGGCCAGTTCCATGTTAGGAAAATGAAATTTCCGTGCGGATATTCTAACCCGTGTAGTAGCGCGGGTTAAACGGACAAGCCGTATCCAAACCTTGCTTGAATCAACGGTTAGCTCAATATAACCCGTGGAGATATTCTCCTGCTGGATTATTCCATATTGCCTGGAAACATTTATTGCCGACTCCCAAAGTAAATCAAAATCTTTATCACTATCCCCCTGCACCGTATCTTTACTTATGGCATAAGCCCCTAAGCCTCCGGCGGCTGCGCCGATAATTAAGGGCGCGCAACCACAAAGGGCCGGCAGGATAAATAAAACAAGCGCGGGAAAGAAAGTTTTCCTCATTTTGCCTCCTTCTTCGAAAAAACCTTAATAAAACAAAACGTAAGCATACCGATAATTAGGCCCCAGGAGAAAATTATAAATATCCAACCGGTTAGTTTCATACTCGCCTGCCTCCGTGCAGCTTTTTCCTCCGCCAGGCAATCTTTACCAATATTGCCAAGATTATAAGCACAAATAATAAACCTAAACGCGTCCCCAAAACAAATGGTTTATCCGCGCCAGGGATATTTTTCATCATAATTATAGGAAGCCACTCCTGGATAAACCACATCCCCAGGATAATAAATAAAAATACAGGTGTAATATGTTTAATAATAAACTTATAAGCCCTGGGCACAGCCATATCCGCCCCTTTATGTATCTCATCCCAGGCCTTATCCATGCCAAAGACCCAGATAAAAAGCACCGTCTCGATTGTAGCAAAAACTACCAGGAAAAATGTGCCCCCCCAGAAATCCAGCTCATTCACTACGCCGCGGCCAAGGAAGAATATCCCCGGCTGGCATAATATAAAAGAAACTATACCGAATATAGAAGCTGCACGTTTACGGCTGATGTTAAATTCATCCTCCAGGAATGCCACTGCCGGCTGCGCCAAAGAAACCGAAGAGGTTATCCCGGCCAAAAATAACAAGAAAAACCAGAAAAATCCAAAAAGCGCCGGTAATGGGAGCTTATTTAAAACTAACGGCATGGTTACAAAACCTAAATTAAATACCCCTGATTGGGCGATAGATTTGATATCTACCGACCCAAAAAATACAAATGCCGCCGGAATAATTATGCTTGCCCCGAATATAACTTCGGCAACCTCATTGGTAGCCGCCGCAGTAAGACCTGAAAGCACAACATCATCGGCTTTTTTCAAATAACTGGCATAGGTAAGAATTACCCCTATGCCAACGCTTAAGGTAAAAAATATCTGGCCTGCTGCCTCAAGCCAGACCTTGGCGGATTTAAGCGCGGAGAAATCCGGATTCCATAAGAAACCAAAGCCCGCCAAGATATTCCAATCAGGCTTGCTTAAATCCGGGCTACCTAGGGTCATAACTCTTATCATAAGCACTAATCCAAAAATAAATAAAAGCGGCAGCGCCCATTTGCAAAGTTTTTCTATTCCGCCTTTTATCCCGTAATAAATTACCCAGATATTCAGCAAAAAAGTGGCCAAAAAGAATGCGTACGCTATTCCTATCCCGCTAAAATACTGGTTTTTCTCCAGCCCCTGGAAACCGGCCAGGAAACTACGCAGGGAATTCTGGTCCATTAGAGCGGTATATTTTCCGGTTAAGGCAAAAAAACTATAAGCCAGCGTCCAGGACTCAATAAATAAGTAATAAATAAAGATTACCAGTGGTCCGAATATCCCGATTACGCCGAAATATTTGATAAAACGGTTCTTCTGCCAAAGGCTGTGGAATATCCCGGGAGCGGTTCCATGCCCAAAACCTCCGCCATAACGGCCAAGGGTCCACTCAATCCACATAAGAGGAATCCCTAAAAGAAACAGGGAAATAAAATAAGGAATCATAAAGGCGCCCCCGCCGTTTGCGGCTGCCTTGGCCGGAAAACGCAGGAAATTGCCCAAACCAATGGCAGAACCTGCCACAGCCATAATAATTCCCAGGCGCGACCCCCAATTATCCCTTTTCTTTACCTCTGACATAACTTAAATAATTTATTACATATTCTTCGCGGCTTCTTGAATTAACGGCAAAACACCCTCCGCCTCTTCTTTAGTCAACCTGCCTAATTTGGCAAAGGCGTATTCGCCGTTTCTGTCTTTTACCTCCCTGACAATCTGGATTTTACGCGGCCCATTGTTATATGAATAAACACTAACCACAATCTTACCGGAATCATTTTCCCAAAAACGGGTGAATATCTGCGCGTCTAAACTGCTGTCGTATGGCATTGCCCCCTCCTGTTTATATTAAAATTTCTTTCCGTGCCGGTATGGCCGGGTCTTATTGTAGGCTATCTTTTTTAATAACGCTTTTTCCAGGTCTATTTTTCGCGAACCGCAATAATCAAATATACGGATACAGCAATCCGCCAGCTCCTCGGCCAGCTCCTCTTTTTTGCCGTGATTACGCATTGCCTCTAATGCCTCAGATAGTTCGGAATGCATAAGCGCAATCAGCTCTCCGTCATTACGGCGATCCAGCCACCAACCCTTGGTTTTAGCAACCCGGTGGCATTCTTTAATCAAATCCTTAATTGCTAATTTATTTTTTAACATTCGCTTTTTTATCCTCCCCTGGTCTAAGTGAAGCCTTGATGCCGGTAAAAATCCTGTTGGCTATATACTCCTTGGCGTAAATACTGGGGCTGGATACCTCAACCATAGTGCTGCCTTCTCCCTCAGGGGTAAAGAATATCCCCACCGGAGTAGTGTCTGTTTCCGATAAATAGATAGCGAGCATTTTCTTTGCAGTATCATCGGCATATATATAAGCACTGCCCCCGTCACTGCTCTCTTCTTCAATCTTCTTTATTGCCACTTTTTCTTTTAGAATATCCTTAACCTTAACATAGCAGCTGTCATAATCTAAGGCAAAAGATTCCCTTATAGCATCCTTGCGTTTTTCTTCCAGGACGCGGGTGGAGATTCCGGCAAACCCCTTAGCCGCTTCCTTAACTGTAGCGCAGCCGGATAAAACAACGGAAAACAAACAGCAGACAGTGATCAGGGCAAAATATATGCCTCTATTCATCATTCTTCCCTCCATAAACGTATAGTTATTTATTCATTAACCAGCTGCCAAATTTTATCCAGGTTTTTTCTCGCCTCAATCTCTCCGCGCCTGGCGAATTCATCAGCCCTATGCAACTCCAGCCAAAATAAACCGGTGGTATCCGGATGCAAAACTATATCAGCTAATTCACCTTCGCGCTTGGCTACCTCTGACTGCAGTACCTCAACGCTGCTAAAAATAATATCTACAATGTTAAACTTAAAAATATTCTTTACCCGCCCCAGCCAGCCAAACGGCTTGCTTTTCTGGGCAGATACCGTATGCTCAGGAAGAACATCTTCTTTAAGTTTCACCAACTGCCTCAGAATATCCTCCCGCGAGGGAGTAACGTTTACGGCGATAATCTTCTTTACCCCTATCTGCATTAAAGACTCCGTAGGCAAAGGATTAGTCACCCCCCCGTCGAAAAGTACCTCCTCCTTGAACTTAAAAGGAGCAAAAACCCCCGGCATGGAACAGCTGGCCATTATGGCATCCACCAATAGCCCCTTATCCAGGATCCTCGGCTCCTTCCTGCGCACATCGCTAGCAATTATCTTTAAGGGAAGTTTGACATCATAAAAGGTCTTATCCCCTAAATGTTTCTTTAAGAAACGGCGCAGCTTATTGCCCTTAATAAAACCAAGGCGCGGGAAGGTTATATCAATTAAGCCCCAAATATGCTTCGGCTCCCTGAATTCCCGGGTGACCTCCAGGATCTCCTGGCTGCTCTTGCCAATAGCCCAAAGGCTGGCGATAAGCGAACCGATACTGGAGCCGGCAATGATATCAATTGGAATTTTCTCCTCTTCAATAACCCTTAATACCCCTATATGGCAAAACCCGTATCCTACACCCACCCCTAAAACTAAGCCTACCAGGCAATCGCCAAGCTGCCGGGCAATCCTCCTGACCGCTTTAGAATATTCGCAATCCGGGTCCTCGATAATCAGACGATCTCCTGCGTCAAACTTAATCTTGGGTATAGTCGCGAAAATCTCCTGGCCCAGGATATCAAGTTGGTCGCCATAATCAATCTTGGCTAATTTATATTCATTAATAATAGTCTTGATTTTCTGGGGGTCAAAATTGAAATCCGTTTTTAGCCGATTGATGAGATTATTGGTACGTTTTAAATCCACCGGATCCGGACTGCTTAATATATGGATAAGGTCTGACTGATTGAGCATGCTAATGATTGAACGATCCATGGCAGCGGGAAGGTCTAAGAGGATATAGTGATAATCATTAACCAGCAAGCTTAATATCTCAATCAGCCTTTTAAGGCAGGCGTCATTATTTTCCTGATAATAGAAGCAGCATAAGTCTATGCCAAATTTACTCTGCGCAATATAGTCTTTTGGCAAAATATATACGTCGGAAGATGTGGAGAGGTCAAATATGCGCGGCGAGCCTAATTCTAACTTTTGAGGCAAGGTATGGGTCTTATCCTGGAGCAGGATATCCAGGATAATTACTGATTTGTGTGTTTCACGGCCGAGGCTAAGCGCCAGGTTTAAGGCATAAACTGTCTTTCCTGCCTGCGAATAAGAACTAAAGATAGAAACAACCGTACTTTCAAATATTCTTTTTTGATGGATATCCTTGCGCTTAAGCCTGCGGCTCAATGTACGGCTCAAGTCAATAGCCAGTTGAGGGATATTTTTAAGCACAAAATCAAAATCGTCCTTCTTAATTACCAAAATCACGCAGTCATTTATCGCAAGGCTGGTTACCGAATGCGGCTCACTGGTAAGTAGGGATATAATACCGAAATATTTACCGCGATGCAGATATTCCAGGATTAAACGCTCACCCGTTTTATCATTAGTATAGATCTGCACCCTGCCGGAGATAATACAATAAAAAGCGCTGGGGCTTGATTTTTCTTCATAGATAAGCTGCCCCTTACGGTATTCAACAACCTGGGCCCTGGCCTTAATAATCGCCAGCTCTTCTTTACTCAGCCCGGCAAAAAACGGCAGCTCTTTGATTATGAACTCTTTATCTTTGGAATTCATGCTAAATTAAACCAGTTTTAGAGACTTGCATAAGCTTCTTTGCGCTTATCCTGATTGTGCGCTTTTGATTCTGATAATCCACGTGCACCAACCCAAAACGCGGCCCGAACCCCTCGGCCCATTCAAAATTATCAATCAACGACCAATAGATATACCCTAAAACATTAACCCCCTCTTTCATGGATTTAAGCAGTTGCTCCAGATGTTCACGGATATAATCCCACTTTAGTTCATCATCCTCGGTGCATATCCCGTTTTCAGTAATTAAAATGGGCAGGTTATATTTCTTAAGAGAAACAAGTATCTTATACAGGCCCTGCGGATAGATATCCCAACCTAAAGAATTTTTTCGTAAAGGATAATGGTTATGCTTACAGGTATCCAGTAATAAGTGCCCTATTCCCCAACTCTCCACATCCGCCAGGTTCCTGCCGTAATAATTTATCCCGATATAATCCAGGGCTTTCTTGCGCAGGAGCGTCTCGATAAAATAAAGGTTATATAGTTTATGCCGGAGATACACAGCCAGTTTATTTCTTAATGTTGGCCGGCAGAATTCAAAAGCCTGCAGGTTAGCCGCAATACTCACCATCGGCCTCTCTAATCCCTTATCCCGATAAACTTTATGTATGATCCGATAGGCCTTAATATGCGCCTGCGCCATATTCAAAGTAACTTTGGCGGTTTTAAATAAGGAATGCTCCTTTGGAGGCCAGACACCTAAAAGATACGAATGTGAAGAGTAGACCAGCGGCTCATTGATCGTAACCCAGAATTTTACCTCTCCGGAAAATTCAGCTACTATCTTCTCTACAAAACGCAAAAAATATCTTTGCAGTTTGAGTTTGGTCCAGCCGCCTCTTTGGCTAAACCATACAGGATTAGTAAAATGGTGCAGGGTAACTACCGGCTCAATTCCCAGGTTTCTAAGTTCAGTAATAACCTTACGGTAATGTTCAATCTCGGAATCCTGGAATACCCCTTCTTGCGGCTCAATGCGGCTCCATTCAATTGAAAAGCGGTGGCAATTATGGTTCAATTCTTTGGCTATAGCAAAATCTTCCCGATAAAGTTCGTAATGCCGGCAGGCCTGGTTTGAGGCTTCTTTTAAAGCGCCGCCTTGTTCAGCAAGCCACCAATCATTGTGTATATTGCCACCCTCAACCTGATGTGCTGAAGTCGAAGCGCCCCAAAGAAAATTGAGCGGGAATTTATCCATATTGGCTTATATTATAGCACTGTAAAAAAAGAATCCCAACAATTTCTGCTGGGATTCTTTTTACACAATATAGCGATTTCTTAGTTATCTCTTATCCGAACTTAACGCGGCATTCAAATACCTGCCTAATGCTTCCCATGTCTTGGCGCCGACTTTTCCATCAACCTTCAGGCCGTTTGCGCTCTGGAAATCCTCAATTGCCTTCTTGCTCTTTGGTCCAATCTTGCCGTCAATACTACCGGAGTAAAAACCCGCGTTTTTTAAAGCGGTCTGAATCTCAATATCCGTCGGCTTATAAGGGCCCTGCGGCGGTAAAGGCATTAAATCTTTGGCGGGAGCAGCTGCCGGGGTTACAACAGCCGGCAGATTAACATCCTGCGTGGCAACCTGAACCGGGCTGCTGGTTGCACCTAAAGACTCCAGGGTAATCTGTTGTAAATCTTCCGCTTCCTGTTTCTTGGTACATCCGTTTAATGCCGTAAACATAAGTACTACTAACACAAAAACAAAAAACCTCTTCATTTCCCTCTCCTCTCTATATTATCTATTAAATTTAATATTATGACGTTTTCTGAGCTTAAGATAGCTGGGTTATCTTCACCTCCTTGCCAATTCTAATTTTAGCAAAATATATAAATAAAGCAAGCTCCTTATAGTTTTTATCCAGCGCAGTCCTTGTTCGAACGATAGTGAGAACAAGGGCAAAAGCACCTTATAGTTTTTATACAGCGCAGTCCTTGTTCGAACAATAGTGAGAACAAGGGCAAAAGCACCTTATAGTTTTATTGCTACAACTTCTTTAATTCGGGAAACAATAAATTGATCAGGGTAAACAATATAAGGCATGTTAAACCGCAGAGAAATAAGGCAACTGAAACTCCCAGGGTTTGCGCCAGGCTCCCTGAAATCAAGCTCCCAAACGGTACGATTCCCGCAAAGGTAGTCATAAAAAGGCTCATTACCCTACCACGGAATTCATCCGGAACTTTAATCTGAAGCAAGGTATTGATTACGGCAGTCGCGGGTACGCTTATACCCCCTAAAAATATCAACGAAACAATAGACCAGATATAATTATTAGATAATGAGAAATTGATCAGTAAAAGGGAAAATAAGAATAACGACCAGACTAAAAGCCTGCCTTTATATTTAAAATCTCCCAGCCGGGCCAAAATTAAAGACCCGGTTAATGCCCCCAAACCGATACTTGACATTAGTATTCCCAGGGCCTTTACCCCCGTATGGAGCACATTACTCACAAAAACCGGTATAAGTATAATGTAAGAAATGCCGAAAAGGCTCATTACCGCCACCATACTTACCAAACCCAGGATAGAACGATGACGGCTCACAAAAAATAAACCTTCCTTAAGGTCTATAATAGCGGAATTATTATTTTGTACTATACCTCTGCCCGGTTTAATCCAAAAGAGCGCGGCAATAACCGCCAAAAAACTTACTCCATTCAGGTAGAAACAACCACTCATCCCAATTACTGATATAAGCATCCCTGCGATTGCCGGGCCGATAATGCGCGAGGAATTAAAAGCTACTGAATTCAAGGTAATCGCGTTAAAAAGATGCTCCTTACCCACTAACTCCACTATTATTGACTGCCTGGCTGGGGCATCAAACGCCATAATGATCCCGTTGAGCAAGGCAATAAACATGATCTGCTGCGGGTTGATAAGCTTAAATTGAGTTAAGGTTGCCAGTAAAAAAGCCAGAAACATAAAAACTATTTGAGTAAAAATAAGGATATTCCTTTTATTTACCCTATCGGCCAAAACTCCTCCGAATAAAGAAAGCAAAAATATGGGTATCGCGCCTAAAAAACCAACCACCCCTAAAAGGAACGCAGAGTTGGTAAGCTGGAACACCAGCCAACTCTGAGCCACAAATTGCACGCTGGTACCAATCAAAGACACGAACATACCCAGCCAATAAATACGGAAGTGTTCTACTTTTAGCGAAGAAAACATATGTGGACCCTGCTTTTAGGAAGGAGTGCTTAACCTCTGCCTTACCAGGTCGCTGACTAATTTACCGTCTGCGGCCCCGGAGATCTTTACAGTCAGTTCTTTCATTAACCGGCCCATATCTTTTATGCCGCTGGCGCCTGTTGCGGCAACCACCTCCTCAATTAAAACCTTAATCTGCTCAACCGATAGCTCCGGAGGCAAATAAGCCTTAAGTATCTCTGATTCTTTTTTCTCTTTTTCCGCCATCTCAAGGCGGTTACCCTTAGTAAATTGCTCGATAGAATCCTGCCGCTGTTTAATCTGTTTCTTGATTACAACAACGATTTCGGCGTCATCAAGCTTGTCTTTTTTCTTCGCAGTTGCCTGATTCAGCATATCCGCGCGCAAGAAACTTAAGACTGAGCTCTTTAAAGAGTCCCTGGATTTCATTGCCGCTTTATAATCACCGAGAATCTGTTCTTCTAACATGAATAAACCTCCTTAGAATAAAAAACAATCTTTAAATTTAATCAAACGTTTTCCTAAATCCTGCTGCTTAATCCTGCTGGTCCTGTTTAATCCAAAATCCTCAATATTAAATGACGCGGCCACCGTCCCATAGGCCAGGGCCTTCTTTAAGGTTGAAGGATTGATCTTCCCGCTCTTGGATAGATACCCCATAAAACCTCCGGCAAAGGTATCCCCTGCGCCGGTAGGGTCAACTACTTTTTCAACCGGGTAGGCGGGAAGGGAAAAAATAAATTTATCGCTATAAAACAATACCCCATGCTCGCCTTTCTTAATCAACACCATCTTCGCCCCATAACCTTTAAGCGCCTTGGCCGCCTTAATTATATTATTTTCTCCGCTTAAGGCGCGCGCCTCCTGATCATTAGCCACATAAATATCTATATGCTTAAGCAACCGGATTAACTCTTTGCGTTTATTGTTAATCCAATAGTTCATGCTATCCAAACCGACTAACTCGGGGTTGTGCATCTTGCGCAAAAGATGCTCCTGGATCTCCGGATCTACATTGGCCAGGAATATATTCTTTATTCTACTCTGCCCTTCGGAGATACGCGGCTTGAATACTGAGAGTACCCCTAATTCGGTATTCAAAGTAAGCGCGGTATTTAAATCACCCTGGTATTCCCCTTCCCAGCGGAAGGTCTTTCCTTTATCTATAATAAGAGAGCTAATATCCAGGCCTTTGCGCCTTAAGAAGAAAATGTGCTCCCGCGGAAAATCTCTTCCCACTATTGCTACCAGATTTACTTTCGTAAAAAGACGGGCAGCCATGGAAAAATGCGCGGCTGAACCTCCTAAAAGCTCCTTACGCCTGCCAAAAGGAGTCTTTACGCTATCTAACGCTACTGTGCCTAATACGATAATACTCATACCCTTCCTCCCTCTATCTCACAACGAACCAAAACACCAAAGCGATAATTACACGGTATACCCCGAAAGAAATAAAATTGTGGCGCTTGATAAAAGTAAGCAAGAATTTGATCGCGATAACCGCCACCAGGAATGAAACAACAAAGCCCGTGCCAAGAAAAACAAGCTGTTCCGGCTTAAATACCTGCGCGCTCTTTAAAAGATCTAAAGCTGCCGCGGCAAGCATGGTGGGAACCGCCAAAAGAAACGAAAACTCCACGATATTCTTTCTTTTTAGCCCTACAACCAAACCTCCGATAATCGTAGCCGCAGCCCGGGAAACACCCGGAATCATCGCCAGCGATTGGAATAAACCAATAACCAATGCCTGGGAATAAGAAATGCTGCATAATTCCTCAACCGCATCTTTTTTCTCTCTATGGAACAACTCAAATATAATCAAAAATATCCCGCCGATAAATAATGACCAGAGCACTACCTCATTATTGCCCAAAAGATATTTCTTAACCGTTTTATACAACAAGGCCCCGACGAGAGCGGTGGGCATAAAAGCGGCCAATAACCGTTTCCATGTTTCCCAGCTCTTCATAAACCTGCCCCAGTACAAAACAACCACTGCAAGTATCGCTCCCAGCTGAATAACGATTTCAAAACTTTTGATAAATTCTGATTGGCTGATCTGGAGTAGTTTTGCGGTTAGGATCAAGTGCCCGGTCGAAGAAACAGGCAGGAACTCTGTAATTCCCTCAACAATGCCAAATATTAAGGCCTGCCACAACTGCATCTTTTTCTCCTAAGCTGAATGATCTTGTAAGAATTTTTGCATATCTTCGGGCAAAGACGCCTCAACCGCCACGATCTTACCGGTCTGAGGATGTTTAAACTCTAAATATTCCGCGTGCAGGCAAACGCGTTTAAAACGTAAGGCAAAATCCTTGCGGAAAATAAACTTATCCTCTCCCACCAATGGATGCTGGATGCTTTTAAAATGAATGCGGATCTGATTTGTCCTGCCGGTAACCGGATAAACCTCCACTACGCTATAATTACTTTTTTCCTTAACCACCTTATATTTGGTAAGCGCATCCCTGCCTTCAATCGCAAGATTGATCTTTCCTTCCGCCTGCGCCAATTTACCATGCACAAAAGCAACATACTTCTTTGCTACCCGCCTGTTACGAAAGGCATCCGTCATTTTACTCTCGATGCCCCTAGCCTTGGCGTAAATTACCAGCCCGCTTGTTTCCCGGTCCAGGCGATGACAGGGATACAGGCTGTATTTTAACCCTCTTTCTGTTGCGTCCTGGTTTAAAATGCTCGTCAGGGTACGCGATTCTTTCTTAGGGGTCGGAACGCTCAATAACCCGGCGGGCTTATTAACCACTAATAACCAATCATCTTCATAGACGATCGGGATATTCATCTAAACAATAGCCAGCATGCGTTCTATAGCCAGGCGCGCCTTTTTTCTGATCTCATCGGAAACCCTGACTTCATCCCTAAGCTCCTCTAAAGCCCAGAGGACTTTTTCCTGCGTGGTGCGCTTCATGTTCGGGCATACCGCGCGTTCGCTGGCTGGATAAAACTCTTTATCCGGATTATCCTGCTTTAACCGGTAAACCAGTCCGGCCTCCGTGCCTACAATAAACTCTTTGGCCGGATTCTCCTTGGCGAATTTAGCCATCTGGCTGGTAGAAAGCACAACATCCGCCAAGGCGACTACGCTGGATAAGCACTCCGGATGGACCATAACCTTTGCCTTGGGATGGAATTTCTTCTCTCTTTTTAAATCCTCCGGCAATATTTTCACATGCGTGGGGCAAAACCCATGCCAGGTGATAAGCTTCCTTCCTGTTCTCCTGGACACATAATCAGCCAGGTATTTATCCGGAATAAAAATGATCTCCTTTTTATCTTTAAGCGCGTTAACTACTGCTATGGCATTGGTTGATGTACAACAATAATCTAATTCTGCCTTAACTTCGGCTGAAGTATTCACATAGCCCACGGCTGCTGCCTGAGGGTGTTTTTGCTTAAGTTTTCTTAAGTCATCGGCATTCATCATATTAGCCATGGGGCAGCCAGCAGATGTATCCGGCATGATTACTTTCTTGTCGGGAGAAAGGATGGATGCGGTTTCAGCCATAAAATACACCCCGCAAAACACAATTACCTCGGCATCGGTTTTAGCGGCAATACGCGAAAGCTCCAAGGAGTCTCCGCGGAAATCCGCGATATCCTGCACTTCAGGAAGCTGGTAGTTATGCGCCAGGATTATGGCATTGCGCTTCTTTTTTAACTCCTTGATTTTCCTAACCAATTCTTTATCTTCTTTAATCATTTTAATCCAGCACTTTCTCGATTATCCCGCCGCCTAAAACAGTATCCTTTTGATAAAAGACCGCGGATTGACCTGGGGTTATGGCGAACTGTGGTTGTTTAAAACAAATCTTCAACCTGCCCCTAAGCGGATGAACTGAGGCAAGCGATTCTTTATGATTATAGCGTATCTTTACATTTATCTCAACCTTCTTTTTAAAGGGGCTGCCTAAAAGATGCACATCTTTGACCAAGAACTCACTTTTACACGCATCATCGCGGCTGCCCACAATAATTTGATTATTTCTCGTTTTAATCTGCGTTACATATACAGGATAGCCTTTGGCAATACCCAGCCCCTGACGCTGGCCTATGGTATAAAACGGGATACCTTTATGCCTGCCAAGGATAACACCATGCTTGTCAACCAGGTATCCCGGCTTAAGGCGGCTGGATCCCTTGGCCTTGATCAAATCCCCATATTCTCCATTAGGCAGAAAACAAATCTCCTGGCTATCCTGCTTTTCTGCCACATTAAGCTTAAAATCACAAGCCAGGCTCCTCACCTGGGGCTTGGTATAATTACCTAGAGGTAAAATTATTTGCTTAAGCTGAGCTTGGTTTAAACGATACAAGAAATAGGATTGATCTTTTTTAAGGTCCCTGGCTTTCTTAAGCAAATACCCTTGCCTTGATTTTACAATCCTGGCGTAATGGCCGGTAGCTAAAAACTGCGCGCCGAGGTTAACTGCCTTCTTAAATAAAATGCCGAATTTTATGAACTGGTTGCACCTTACACAGGGATTAGGGGTCCTGCCTGAAAGGTATTCCTGGCAAAAATCATGGATTACCTTGCGGGAAAATTCTTTATCTAAATTTATAAGATAATGCCGGATTCCTAATTTTTGGGCGACCCTGCGGGCATCTTCAATCCCGGTTAATCCGCAACAACTGGGCTTATTGCCATTGCTTTCTGCCAGGTTAAAACACATGGTCAGGCCAATCACCTCATAACCCTGCTTTTTAAGCAAGGCCGCGGCTACCGAAGAATCCACCCCTCCGCTCATTGCCACAAATACCCGTTTATTCATATAGCTTGCCTGGCTTCATTTTATACCACTATGGCTTTAAATTCTAACAAAAAAGGCCCAGCATTTTGTGCCGGGCCTTTTCTTTATTCCTGACAGGTTATAACTTCACTACTTTAGTAGCTTGTTCACCTTTAGGACCTTTTTCGATATCAAATTCAACCTCCTGGCCCTCCTCTAAAGTCTTATAGCCATCACCCTGAATCGCGGTATGATGCACAAAAACATCAACACCATTCTCAGGAGTAATAAACCCATAGCCTTTTTGATTGGAAAACCACTTTACTTTTCCTTTTGCCATTTTCTCTGCTTCCTCCTTTCCACAAAATTATAGCAATTTTAGGGGCATAAATAAAAAACCGTAAGGCGTGTTATTCTTCTCCTTACGGCTAAAGATTCCTACCCCTCATCTGCTACAAAAAAGATTATACATGAAACCTCCGCCTTGTCAATAGGCAATTTATTTTAAACTATCTATGCCCTTAAGGTTATAGTAACCTAAGACCTTGACTTTGGCTTCAGATTTAGCTACCAGCCAATCATGGTATTTATTCATAAAACGGTCATGATTAGACTTTTTTAACCACTGGTATACCGAGGCATATTGATTTCTAAAACCATAGCGTTTCATAGTCTGATACCCCAGAAAACCCCCGGCTTTCTTGGTATGAGCTGCCCACATCAGGCTATCTTTACGGTATTTAGTTACCTCTTCCGGTTTTATTTCAAACAAAACAACATGAATAAACATAAGCGGCCTTTTTTATTTGGAAATTTAAATTATTATACACTATTGTATATTAAAAGCAAAATAATTATCACCATTGAAACCTTAAGCCTGCCTCAATATACCTGCCAGGCTGGGGAATACCCGCAATATCCTGATACTCTATATTCAGGATATTCTCTACGCGCAGGAAGACCTTTGCATTACTGTTTAAATTATAGTTAAATCCGGAATTCATCAATAACCATCCCCTGCGCCCAGGCCTCTTTTTATAAGTAAAACCGATCCCCTGCTGGCCGCAAGGAAGATCCAGGTTAAATACCGTATTAATTAAATGCCGGGCGTAGTTCGGGCCATACTTATACAGATACCCCTGATTATCTATGCTCTTTTCTGTATAAGTATAGCTGGCATCCAGGCTGGATAACCTGTTAAGTTTCTTGTGCAAAACATATTCAATCCCGAAAACATTATCCCGGGTAAAGTTCCTGGCCTGCCATTTTTGGGCTGGATCAGACCTCACCCAGTCAATCATCTCCTCCTCCTGCCGGTAAAAGAAGGATAGGCTGTTAAAGAATCCTTCCTGCTTATATTCAAAACCCGCTTCATAACTCCACGCTTTCTCGGCAGCTAAATTATCATTGCCTATCGTAGTGGAATCGCTGTAATAAAGCTCGGTGAAAGACGGCACGCGCATACCCCTTGAGATACCAAGATTCAAGGCTGACTCAGGAGTAAGTTTAAACTTGGCGCTTAAAGAACCGGTGTAAACTTTGCCAAAATCAGAAAAATCATCCCAGCGTAAAGAAGAGCCTATTTCCCATTTCTCGCCAAGGCCAACGCTATTATCCAAAAATATACTTTTGTGGTCGCGAAGGTGCCTGCCAAGGTTTGTAGATGTGATCCTCTCTTGAGACCACTCCGCTCCCAAACCAAGCTTACCCAATAAACCTATCTCCTTTTGCAGATAAATACTCGGGGTAAGCATATCCGTACGATGCTGATTAACGGAGTTAGAGCGCAATTGCGTTCTATCCAAAGTGAATTTGTCATAATGCCTGCGCCAGAGAAAATTCGGCTTAATCAATAAGCCATCACGGCTTAAACTAAGGCCGCTGTTTAACAGGTAGGTTTTGGTCTCTTCCCTGGAAGGATACCCCAGGCCCGGGGTATAAAAATCATAGGCGCCATAATTTTTCTCCTGATAACCAAAGTTATTTTCCCATGCCCCTTGCGCAAGTTCGTAATTAGTACTTAATGAGGCGGTAAATTTATTATAATCCGTGTCCTCCCGGAAACCCTTTGATTGTGCATCTTCAACAGAAACCCTGAAACCTAAATCTCTAAACCTGTCGCTCAAACTGAATAGACCATAGCCGTTACGATTGTTACCTGCAGCAAACTCCCAAACGGTCTTTTTTTCTTTAGGCGCGCTGAGCGCAAAATTTATTGCCCCGCCGATGGCATCCGGACCAAACAGGGAAGAACTGGCCCCGGGAATCAGCTCAATTTTGCCGACATCCTCCTTAGTAAAGGGGATATCCGAGTTATAATGGCCGGTCTGCGGGTCATTAATCCGCTGGCCGTTAAGTAAAATTAATACCTGTTGGAAAGTTGAACCGCGCAAAGAAAAATCCGCCTGTATACCGCCTTCTAAAGCACGGCTCTGCAAATCTACCGGTAGATTACTTAGATTCTCCAGGCTGGACTGATAATTAAAGACCTGGTCCTTATCGGGTTCGGTAGAATAGATATTTAAAAGAAACTGTTTTTGCTTGCTGATGACTAGGGGGTCTAAATCGAGTGATTTTTCTTCGGAGGAAAAGGATGGTTTCGTAAGGATAAGAAAGGTAATAATGAAAACACCGCACAATCTTATTTTTAACATGAAACTATTATAAGATGCGCGGGTTAATTGTCAACCAATAATATATTTATGGTTTACATTTAGCGGCAGTGCATAACATCGCCGGAGAAAACCTTCTGCGTGAGCCCGGAGTCCTTACGGATAAGCAAGGCGCCGTCCTGATCAATATCTACGGCTTGTCCTTCAATGTGCTTATCCTGGCAATATACTTTGACGCGCCTGCCCAGGGTAAGGCTAAAACTTCGCCATTTATCAATTATACCTTGCCCCCCCCTGTCCTCCAGGAGGAAATAATTGTTTTCTATCCTGCGTAAAAGTTCCTGTAACAGAAGAATGCGGCTTATGGACTGGCCTGCCTGCTCTTTCAAAGAAGTAGCCTGGGCAACTAAAGATTTTTTATCATTGTTGACGTTTAAACCAATACCAATAACCACAAAATTAACCTTATCCACCTCGGCGTTCATTTCAGTCAGGATTCCGGAAATTTTCTTATTGCCGCAAAACACGTCATTCGGCCACTTGATTTGCGCATCAAGGCCTGCAACTTTTTTTATTGCTTCACAAATACTCACCGCAGCCAAAAGCGTCAACATAGGAGAAGCGGATGGCGATATTTTCGGCCTTAATATCAAAGAAAAATAAATGCCTTTGTATTTGGGGGAGAACCAGCTTCTGCCCAATCTTCCGCGGCCCCTGGTCTGCGATTCAGCCAGGACAAGGGTCCCGTGGGGCGCTGTCTGTATCCCCAGCTGCATCGCCAGATCCATGGTTGAGGAGAGATAATCAAAATAATGTATTTTTCTGCCGATGTATTTCGTATTAAGCCCATGGGCTATTTCTAAAGCAAAGAGCCGGTCAGGGCTTGACTCAAGCCGGTAACCTAAATGCGGCACCGCTACAATATCATAACCTAAATCCTTTAAATCCTGGATATGCTTCCACAGCCCCTGCCGGCTAATTCCCAGGCGGCCGGCTATTTCATCGCCAGAGAAGTATTCGTGCTCCTTTTTAAGATAATCAAGTATTTTTTCTTTCACCCCGCACCTTCTCTCTATCTATCCATTCGAACCGCGCACCTTTTTATAAATTAAAGGAGGCGCGGGATTTTACTTCTTTTTTTAAGATACTCCTCAAATCTTCCCCAAAACGGGTCAACCCTGGGATGCTTAAGCTCCCGGTTTTTATTACCGCTAAAAACACGCATACCTTGATTCTTTTCGGTTACCTCGCCAACAATACTGGCGGGGATCCCGGCTCTTTCCAAGGCAGACACAATAAACCCGGCCTTTTTCTTGTTTGCTGTAGCCAGTAAAGTACCCTCACTTATAGACTTGTAGGGATCAATCTCAAATAATGCACAAACCAGGCGCACCTCTTCTTGCAGAATTATCTTATCTAAATCAATACACATACCTACCTGGCTATGCTGGGCAATCTCAAAAAGGCCGCCCCATACCCCGCACTCCGTAGCGTCATGCATAGCTGTTAATCCACCGATAGAGGCGGCAATAGAAGCGTCTTTTACCGTCGACATCTGATAGAAGATTTTCTGCGCGCGCTTCAGGAAAGAAGCGCCATATTCAGCCCGGATAAACTCCGGGAAGTAAGCGGAGAATAAACCCGTAGTTTCAATGGCCGGACCCTTGGAGACGATAATCACATCCCCCGGATGAGCATGCGGATTAATCAACTCTTTCTTGCTGCCTAACCCAAACATAGTTGCTCCGCCTACCATAGGATAGTTACAGCCGGCATAACGTCCGGTATGCCCGGTGACCACGCTAATGCCTAATTTTTTACATTCCTTATGCACGGCACCCCACAACCTGATCAACTCATCTTCGCTAATCTCCGGAGGAAGATTAAGGTCAACCGCCAGGTACTTAGGCAAAATACCGCTAACGGCAACATCGCTGGCAAGAATATGTACGGCAAACCAGGCAGCCTTTTCCATACCCAATTCTTTAGCGATATAAAAGGGGTCTGTGGACAAAACCATCACCTGGCCAGAAAGCTCGACTACACCAAAATCCACGCCGTTTTGCGGCTTGATCAAGACGGATGCGTCAGGTGCGCCTAATTTACGATATATATGCCGGTTAAAGAAATCGGGATGGATTTTCCCAAGTTCAGGAAGGTTATTTTTTTTCATAAAGCGGGCTCATCGCGCGCAACTTTTGCACAATCGGAGGTAATTTTTCCAGAAGATACTCTATGTCGCTTTCCTTAGTCCAACGCCCAAGAGTGATCCTAAGCGATCCGTGGGCAGTCTCATGGTCTAAACCGATAGCCAGCAAAACATGCGAAGGCTCTAAAGAGCTTGAGGTGCAGGCTGACCCTGTAGAACAGGCAATGCCAAACAGGTCCAGGTTCAGAAGCATGGATTCCCCTTCAATATATTTGATAGAGAAATTAACATTATTCGGCAGCCGCTTTACAGGGTGGCCATTAAGCCTTACCTCCGGGATGCGGGCGGGAATCTCCTTGATTAGTTTATCCCGTAAGGCGGTCTGAAATTTAATTTCATTCTTCATGTTTTTCCGGCAAAGCTCGATTGCCTTGCCCAATCCGACTATGCCGGTAGTATTATAAGTAGAGCCGCGCCTGCCCCTTTCCTGATCCCCCCCGCGCATAAACGTTTCCAGGCGGCTGCCTTTCCGGATATATAAAGCACCCACCCCTTTTGGCCCATAAAACTTATGCCCGGAGAGCGACAAAATATCCACATTAAGTTCATCCACATTTACCGGTATATGCCCTATAGTTTGCACTGCGTCGGTATGAAAATAAATCCCCTTTTCTTTAACCATCTTGCCGAGTTCGGCGATAGGCTCAAGCGTGCCAATCTCATTATTAGCCTGCATTATGCTAACCAGAATAGTCTTATCGGTAATTGCCTCTCTTAGCTCTTGAGGGGAAACTAACCCATCCTTATCCACCTTAAGATAGGTGACTTTAAAACCTTTCTTTTCTAAGAATTTTGCCGGCTCGCTAATAGCGTGATGCTCAATAGCAGAAGTAATAATATGGTTGCCTTTCTTCTCCAGGGCATAAGCAGAGCCTAAAAGCGCGAAATTATCCGACTCCGTGCCTCCGGAAGTAAAAACAATCTCTTCAGGCGCGGCGCCGATAAACTCGGCGAGCATCTCACGGGCGTCCTCAACCGCCTTCTTAGCCTCCTGGCCATAAGCATGCAGACTTGAGGCATTGCCGAATCTCTCAAAGAAATACGGCTCCATTGCGGCCAAGACCTCCGGGTCGGTAGGCGTAGTTGCGGCATAATCAAAATACACTTTTTTCATTCTTTAATTACCTCATTTAAGCTTCCTGTCCGATACCCCTCTAAATCTAACGTAATATAATTATAACCTAAATCTTTAAGTTTCTCAACTATTGCCTGGCGATGACGCAGGAGGCGGCTAAGATATTTTTTCTCCACCTCTATCCGGCAAAGCCCGTTATAGTGGCGCAGCCTGACCTGCCTGAACCCCAAGCTGATTAAATATGCCTCTGCCCGGTCAATCTTCCTGAGTAGGCCGGCAGTAATCTCGGTGCCATAAGGTATGCGCGAAGCAAGGCAGGCTAAAGACGGCTTATCCCAGCTAGATAAACCCATTAACTTACTCAATTTACGGATATCTTTTTTACTAAAGCCTGCCTCAAGCAAAGGAGATTGTACCTTAAACTCTTTTTTAGCGATATTGCCCGGACGGTAATCTGATTTATCCGAGGCGTTGCTGGCATCCAAAATGAAATTAAGCTTATTCTCCCTGGCTATAGCGGTTAGTTTCGCGAATAATTCTTTTTTACAAAAATAACAACGTTGGACAGAGTTAGCAATAAAATTTTTGTTGCCTAATTCCGCGGTTTTAATTACCCGAAGCCTTACGCCTATATCTTTAGCCAGTATTTTGGCCTTGCGCAGCTCATTCTTGGGATAGGTGGCAGAAACCGCGGTCACTGCCAGTATATTTGTTTTTGGCAAAACAAGCGAACAGGCCTTAAGTAAAAACGCGCTATCCTGGCCTCCGGAAAAGGCAACCACACATGACTTATACCCGCTTATTTTACGTTTCAGACAAGCGAGCTTACGCTCAAGGGTCATTATCGGTTTTTACAGGGCAACGACTTCTTTTATTTCCGGCACTTCCTGCTTCAGGATTCTTTCAATCCCCATCTTCAAGGTCATCGAGCTCATCGGGCAGCAACCGCAGCTACCTTTTAGCTTGAGCTTTACTACTCCGTCGCTGGTGACATCAACCAGTTCAACATTCCCACCGTCTGCCGCAAGCATTGGCCTGACTTTATCCAGGGCCTTTTCAATTCTTTCTCTCATTTCTATTCTCCTTTAAATGAGCACTTGACTTACGAATACGTCAGTATGAGTAAGTCAATGTGCGAATTTATCCCGCCGAATATACCAAAATTATTGTAGATAATTTTGGCATAGATTCTGAGGCGGGACTTAACTATCAATTGTACCACTACAAACAATAGCTACAACTCATTTATACCTTAGCCGGAAGCTAAGGTGCTTTTCTCTTTTTCCTTGATCTTATTCCAGTTGGCAATAATCTGGCGCGTAGAGCTGACTTTGATCTTACCGAAAACATGCGGGTGCCTGCGCCTCAGCTTATTAATTAAACCCGCGATTACTTCCTCAATATCAAATTTTTTCTGCTTCTGGGCAATCTGGGCATTAAACATTACATGCAGAAGGATGTCCCCCAATTCTTCCTGCATCTGCCGGTAATTATTCTTTCTTACCGCGGTAATAAATTCATCCACCTCTTCCCTTAAATCTTTAACCAGGCTCCTATGCGTTTGCCGTTTATCCCACATGCAGCCGCGCCTGCTATGTAAAATAGTAAAAATATTCTTTAGTTCCACAAATTTGGTATTTTTCCCCATTTTTTCCTAGAACTTGTTTATCGCAAGATACCTGGAAGCGCTTAAGGCGGCCTTTGAACCTTCTCCGGCGGCAATAATGATCTGCTTTTCCGGAACATCCGTAACATCCCCTGCGGCAAAGACACCGGGGATATTGGTTTCATTGCGTAAATTTATTTTTATTTCGTTTTTACTGTTTTTTCCCACATCCCCGGCAAACTCAGAGTTAGGGACAAGCCCAATCTCCACAAATACGCCCTGCAAGGATAAATCCCTGGTCCCGGAATTATCTTTAATTTTGATACCGCTAACAAACTTATCACCTGTTACGGATATAACCTGAGCTCCATTAAAAACGGTAACATTTGCGGCCTCCTGGAGCTTCTGGCGCATAATCGCGTCCCCGCCTAAAGCTGAAGTGTTATTTATAATATATACCTGCTTTGCAATTTTAACCAACTGCAAAGCCGCATCCAACGCGGAGTTGCCGCCGCCAATAACCGCTACATTTTTAGCGCTAAATAATGGGCCATCACAGGTAGCGCAATAAGTCAAACCGCGATTCTTAAACTCCACCTCTCCGGGGACACCTAACTCCCTTGATTTCTTACCAGAAGCAATAATTACGCTCCGGGAATAATACTCTGCTTTATTGGTTTTAATTGAGAACAGATCCCCGTTTTTTTTAAGCTCCCGCACCTCTTCTTTTTCTTTAAGCACGGTATTATACTTAAGCATGTGCTCCTGGAATTTCTGCGCCAGCTCCGGCCCGGTAATAAATTGATACCCGGTATAGTTTTCAATATCCCCGCTCCAGGCGGCCTGTCCGCCGATATCCAGGCTGATTACCAGGAAATTTATTTTTTTTCTGGCCGCATATACGCTGGCGGTTATTCCCGCGGGGCCGGCGCCAATAATAATCAAATCATAAATCTGCATATTTACAAACCCAGCGCGATCTTTATTCTTTCCCGGTCAAAACCTACGATAATTTCGCCTTCGATATCCAGGACCGGAACACCCATCTGGCCGGACTTTTGCATCAATTCATCTATTGCCTGCTGATCTCCGGAAACATCGATATTCTGGAATTCCACATTATTCTCTTTTAGAAATTGCTTGGCCCGGATACACCATGGACAGGTTGGAGTGCTGTATATTTTTACACTCTTAGCCATAATATCACTCCTTTCTTAAATATTGGGGGGTGAGATTAACGATCTCCTCCACCGCAATAACAATAAGATGCCTGGGGGCAGGCAGGATGGCTTCAGGATGATGCGCTAAAGATTTGTCCCGGGACACATTATATAGCAGCCTTTTAGCCAAACGCGTTGTAATATTCTTTTCCCAGGATTTGATAAACTCCTGGCTGATTTGCCCGTCTGGCATAACCCTGGCTTTCCCCTTAAGGCAATAACCCATAAATTTATGCTCATCAACAGCGCTGATATTTATCCGGGGGTTGCGCTTTATATTATCGGCGGTTTCTCCATGATAAGCGTCAATCAAATAAATCTTTCCGCCGGGCTCAATCTTAACTATATCCTTACAGGAGCTATGGGGAAACCCGTGCTTGTCTATAGAGGAGACTGTTACGAAACCCTGGATGCGCAAGAATTCAGTGACTGATAGAGGGATCTGTTTCATTTTACTTTAAGAGTTTAGCAAATTGATTGCCGAATTCAAAACAAGCCTTTAGTTCTTCTTTATCCGGGACATATTTAATAGATACGCCGGCAGCGCTGATTTCTGCTCCGCTGTCTTTGAGCGCCTCCTGCATCTCTTTAACCGCTCCTCCGGCCCAGCCATAAGAACCAAAAAACCCGACCTGCCTGCCTTTAGGTTTTAGCCCTTTGACTATCTCCAGGAACGCGGCAATATTAGGCAACATGTCATTATCATGAGTGGATGAACCGAATAAAAAACCCTTGGCAGTAAGCATGCGCGTGATTATTTCAGTACGGTCACTCTCAGCGACATTATAAAGTTTAACCGGAATGCCCGCGGCGATTATGCCTTCTGCGATCTTAGCGGCAATCATTGCGGTTGCGCCCCACATGGTCTCATAGGCAATTACGACTTTTTTATCTGTTTGGCCGCTTGCCCAGGAGATATAAGAGCTTATAATCTTTTCCGGTTCCTTGCGCCAGATAACTCCGTGGCTGGGCGCGATCATTTTAATGGGGATATTTAATTTTTGCACCTCTTCAATCTTTTTCAGAATCACCGGGCCAAGGGGCCAAAGAATATTAGCGTAGTATTTTTCCGCCTCATCCATCAGGCTGCATTGATCTACCTGATCGTCAAAGCGCTCAGATGTAGCATAATGCTGGCCAAAGGCGTCATTAGGCATAAGCAGGGAGTCTTGCCGGCAATATGTAAACATGCTATCCGGCCAATGGATCATAGGAGCCTCGAGAAAGGTAAGCGTGCGTTTGCCTAGTTTTAGTTGATCGCCGGTCTTAACCACATGAAAATCCCAATTTCCGTAATAATGTTTATAGAGCCCTTCTTTGCACTTGGCAGTACCTAAAACTTTAGCCTTAGGGCAAAGCTGCATAAGCATAGGCAGCGCTCCGGAGTGGTCAGTTTCAACATGGTTGGCGATAATGTAGTCTATCTTTTCGGGAGGAACAACCTCCCTGATATTCTCAATCAACTCCTGGCTGAATGGCCCGTAAACAGTATCCACGAGCGCTATCTTTTCATCTACGATAAGATAAGAATTATAGCTCGAACCTCTTTGCGTGGTATATGTATGCCCATGGAAGTTACGCACATTCCAATCCAGAACCCCCACCGAATATATGCCCGGTAAAATTTCTACAGCAGCCACTACTTCCTCCTTACCCAGAAAGGGTACACGACGCAGAAGCGTCGCACTTGTTCCTCAAATAAAACAATGTGCCGGCCATTTCCTTTCGGGCCGGGTGTTAACTCACAAGAGTACACCGGCCACATCCTTTCGGGCCGGGTGTTAATAACCTTGAAAATTCTCCGCAACTATTTTCTCGGCGCTTAATCCTAATCCATCGTTCAATATCTTACGCATTGCCTCAACCATCTGCGGAGGGCCGCAGAGATAAAACTTCCTCTCCGCATAATCCGGAATCTCATTTCTTATCACAGTTGCGTCAATCTGCCCTACCGTGCATTTAAATCCCTTCTCAGCCTCGCACAACACATGCGCTACCCTTAAATGCGGGTAACCTCCGGACATGGCTGAAAAGTCATCCTTAAAGACAATATCCCGTATAGAGCGGTTGGAATAAATCAATACAATATCTGTATTTATATTTTTATCAACCGCGTATTTACAGATGCTCCTTATGGGAGTTATGCCTATGCCGCCGGATAAAAAAGCAATCTTAGGGACAGATTCATCCAGGATAAATTTACCAAAAGGGTATTGGATATCTACCCTGTCTCCGGCTTTCAATTTTTCCAGGGCTTTAGAAAAATCGCTCTGGGTTAACTTCTTAGTAAACTCTAAATAACATTTCTCAGTGGGTGAACTGGAGATAGAAAGATATCTTTTTAACTTGGGATCGCCCTGAAGCCTAACCTGAAGGAATTGTCCGGCTTTGAAATCCACCCAATCGGTAATCTCCAGGCGGAAACTCTTAACATTATAATTACGCTGGATGATTTCTTTTATCCGAACATTAATTTCTACAGGCATTTTCTTAATTAAGATCAAATTGATTTTCCAGGGGCTTCTGGATACCCCTTAACTACTTCCTGAAGCTTATTAAAAACCTGATCGAAATCTACCGAATGGGTTATTTCATCAACCATTTGTATATACCTGATCCTTCGATTTTTATCGATAATGAGCGTACCGCGGGCAAGAAGATTGAGCTCTTTAATCAGGCATCCGTAATTTAAACCAAAGGAGGAAAACCTGTAATCAGAAAGCACTATCTCGTTCTTTATTTCATTTAGCGAACAAAACCTGGCCTGGGCAAAAGGAAGGTCCTTGCTGACCCCGATTACCACGACATCAGGGCTAAGGCCGGCAGCTTTCTTATTGAACTCTTTGACCTGCAAATCACAAACCGGCGTATCCAGGGAGGGGAAAAAGTTGATTATCTTTATCTTGCCGTCAAAATCCGATAGATTTACTTCTTTTAAATCCTGAGAAGTCAACTTAAAATCAGGGGCGCGCCTGCCTTCTTTAACCTGCTTGCCGACTAAAGCCAAACGGGCCCCCTTAAAAGTAACGCTCCTGGACATAGCGTATCCCCTTTAAACTATTTTCTCAAACTGATCCTTGCCTACCCCGCATTCAGGGCAGACCCAGGTATCCGGAAGCGCCTCAAAACTCGTTCCGGGAGCAATACCATTAGCCGGATCTCCCGCCTGAGGATCATAGACATAACCGCAGACTAAACATTTGTATTTATTCATTGATGCGGACTCCCTTTTCCGGCATAGCCATCTCCGGCATTTTATTTTGCCGCATCATCTGCATCATACCGCATTCCTTCATTTTCAACGGCATCGGGCATTTCATTTCGCCAAATCCTTGAGCCAGATTAGAGACTGCGCCAGAAAAAACAACCAGGGAGGCCAGTAAAAGAAGGGTAACTGCTGAATAACCAAGAACCTTAAGCCACTTATCCGCTACTTTACGCAAGGCAAAAAGAACAAAAAAACTCGCGGTCAAAAAAAGCGAAATCGGCACAATGGCCATTAGAGGACAACATTTTGACATATACATACCTACCTCCTTTTGTTAAGCCCAACTATCCACTTTTTACCGGTACCCTCTCCGGCATAATCCGTTAACCTACGCTCACTTCCTTTTCACTCTTCCAGATACCATGAATATTACAATAAGCAGTCGCCATAATCAATCCGCTTTTCTCGGTTTTAAAAAAAGTAGTTATTCTGGGCTCGGAGAATACGGTACTGGTATTCGGCCCCTGAACGGATTCCCCATGCGTATTAAATTCAAAACGCGCCACTTGATAGGGAAATTTCTCCCCGGCTGGCAGAAAATACAGCTCAATCGACCTGATATGGTGTTCCGTAGTATTAGGATGAGGTATTTGTTTGCCTACACTTATATCCAGCCTTAAAACTTCACCCTTATTTATTCTGTCCGGGCCTTCAATAACCGGAACATGTTTTTCGGTTTTCCAGTCTGCACTTTGCAGTAAATCCTTCAAATCAGCCATAGTGCTCCTCCTGTTATTTATTTAATATCTTTTTCAAATCTTCTTCAGGGGTGCTAATCAGCCGTAGGTCAAATTTTTCCTGCAGGATGCCAAAAACATTCTTACTCACAAAGGCGGGCGGAGTCGGCCCGATATAAATACCCTTGATATTAAGATACAATAAAGTAAGCAAAATGGCAACTGCTTTTTGCTCAAACCAGGACAAAACCAGGCTCAGAGGAAGCTGGTTCAGTGTGCAATTAAACACCTTTGATAAAGCTGCGGCTACCTGGATCGCAGAATAAGCATTATTGCACTGGCCAAGGTCAATTAATCGGGGGATCCCGTCGATTTGGCCAAAATCCAGCTTATTAAAACGGTACTTGCCGCAGGCAAGCGTAAGGATTACGCAGTCTTTAGGCACCCGCTCAGCAAACTCTGTATAATAGTTACGCCCCGGTTTTGCCCCATCGCAGCCTCCAATTAAGAAGAAATGCCTGATCTTGCCGGATTTAACCAAATTTACAATCTTATCCGCTAATCCTAAAATCGCTGTATGGTGAAAACCGGTGGTAATATTCTTGCCGGGGGCCTCAGGCAGGGCCGCTAATGATTTCGCCTTTTCAATCAAGGCTTTAAAATCCCGGTTTTTTAGGTGCGTTGCCCCGGCTACACCAGTGATGCCTACGGTAAACAATCTGTCCAAATAGGTATTTTCCGGCGGGATTAATACACAATTAGTAGTTGCTAATATTGCGCCGCTAAAAGCGTTGAATTCTTTTTTCTGCTCCTGCCAGGCGCCGCCAAAATTGCCTACTAAATGTTTAAATTTCTTCAACTCCGGGTATGCGTGCGCAGGCAGCATTTCACTGTGGGTATAGATATTTACCCCGCTGCCATCAGTTTGTTTGAGCAGCTCATAAAGATCAAGCAGGTCATGGCCGGTAACTAAAATACCCGGGCCGGCTTTAGTTCCAGTTTCAACCGCAGTAGGCACAGGATTGCCAAACCTCTGCGTATGCGCTTTATCCAGCATCTCCATGGTTTTTAAATTAATCGCCCCGCATTTTAATACCAATTCCAGGTATTGATTTAGATCAAAGCTGACATTGGTTACAGTCTTAAAAAGGGCTTCGTGCATAAAAGCATCTACTTCTTCATCATGAGCCCCAAGCTCGCGGGCATGATACGCATAAGCGGCAATACCTTTTAAACCATACAAGAGTGTATCCTGCAGGCTCTGGATATCTTCATTCTTTCCGCAAACCCCAAGCTTTGTGCAACCCGTACCACCTACTGTTTGTTCGCATTGATAACAAAACATTATGCAGCCCTCCTTTTAAGTTTATTCCACCTTTCCTCTCCCAGGCAATCTTTCGCTGCCTGGCACCAATCCACGCAGGAAGGCAGCCTTTCCTTGCAAATTAAATTCTTGCACTTCGGGCACTTAACTTTAACCTCGTCAGAGAAAATCTCCGCCAGATAACCACAATTAAGGCAAGTTATGTTTTCTGCCTGCGCCTTACGAGAATCCTGCCCCGGGCATTTATTCATTTGATCTTTTCCCCTTTAATACTGATGGTAACATCTTTAAAAGGAATGCCTTTTCCCGAGGCAGTAATTGCCTCTTCAATTACCGGTAATAACCCAAAACAGCAGGGCACCTCCATGTGCGCGTAAGTAACGCTTTTAATATCATTGCCGGTAAAAATCTGTTTTAATTTATCCTTATACAACGCGGTATCATCTAATTTGGGGCAACCTACTAAAAGCATTTTGCCTTTTAAGAGATCCTGGTGAAAATCAGCATAGGCAAAAGGTACGCAATCGGCGGCAATCAAAAGGTGAGCGCCTTGAAAATAAGGCGCATGTGCCGGCACAAGCCGCAACTGCACCGGCCACTGCGAAAGTTCTGAATCAAAATGCGCGCTTCTCTGCGTGGCTCTATCTGCCTGCTGTTTCCTGAGATCCACTGGCCTTGAGCCTGGGCAGTTTCCCGCTGCGTGACTTCCAGGCGGACAAGCTCCATCTAAGAGGATATTGATATTCTTTTCTTTAAGAAAATCCACCGCTTGTTTTAAATAAACCGATTCGCCATGCTGTTTAAGATGATTTAAATGCGCCTTAATCACATTGGGCCCCTGTTTAATAATATTGGCCATGACTTTTTTCTCGTCATATCCTTGAGCTTGCCTCTCTTCAACAGTAATCGCTCCTTGCGGGCAGTACCCGATGCAGGCCCCCAGGCCGTCACAAAATAAATCACTGATTAAGCGCGCCTTATGATCAATAATCTGGATTGCCCCCTCGGGACAATTGGGTATACATAAAGCGCAGCCATTACATTTCTTTTCATCAATAGTAATAATCTTCCGCTTGATCATGCATCTTCCTCTATAGTAAAGAAGCTATGGTTATCTCCTCAAGCTGCTTAAAAACATTCTCCTCAATAAAACGTAATTTCTTCCTTAAAACGCACTTGCCTTTATTTGGACAAACATCTTTTTTCAAGAAACAGCCGTTTAAAGCCACCTGCCCCTGGAAAATACGCATTATTTCAATAATATGGATTCTCCCAGAGGAAAGCTTTAATTTAAAACCGCCCCCCTGGCCCCTAAAGGACTCCAGTATTCTTTTTTTATTCAACTGCTGCAGAATCTTGCGCATGAAAGAACGCGGTACGCCCAGTTTTTTTACCAGCTCATCTACCGTTACGACATTTTTATGTTTTGAAATATAACACAGCGCACGTATTGCATAGTCCGTATTTCTTGTTATGAGTTTCATGTAATCTCCGGAGTTATTTAAATGTAAGCGGGTAGTTTAACGTCATACCCAGGACAATCTACTGCAGCCCTCTTTACAGTGAGCCACCGGACGAAGCATATATCTAATCGTTACCCCCATTCTAAATCACCTCCTTACCCACAAAGGGTACACCGGCCACTTCCTTTCGGGCCGGGTGTTAATAATGATTAATGATACCATATTAGTATCATTTGTCAAGTAAAATTTATTCGGGCATAACTTATGGAGGCATAAGCCGACATAAGTTACCTGCCCGAATTAACCCCGCGATTTTTGCGGGGAATCTAAATTTAAGGGGATTTTAAGAAACAGGCTGCGATAAATTTACTTTACCGTTATCTCCTTTTCCAGCTTGCCGCTAATGCTGCAATAACCTTCCACGGAAAGCCTGTCTCCGGATTTTGCCTCGGCAATAAAACAACTTACCTTCTGGGAATTAAGGCTATCCTGTTTTGAAAACGTCAGTTCAATTATTTCCTGTCCGTTTAGGCCAATATCAACCTTCTTGATAAAATGGCCGAGCGAGTTACTCGTATTATGCATGATAACCGCACTTAACATTTTCGTGGCTGGGTCATATGAAATCTCAATACCTTGCGGAGGATGAGCATAGGCAATACTAATGGCAAGCAGGCAAAAAAACAACAGTATAAATGGAATCTTCTTTTTCATGCCTTTCTCCTTTCCGGGATCTTATTTAGCAATGGTACAAAAAAATTTAAGATTAAAAGCGCGGCTAATTCAGAATCAAAACTAACCTGCGCCTGGATAAAAATAAAAATCAAGCCTGCCGCACCAATTCCAAAAGTTAGTTTAGCTAAAGGTTTTATGGGAGTTGTCTTTGGCTCAATCAACATTACAAAGATATAAAAATAACTAAGATAACCAAAGATATTTATTAATGGTACCTTGTTTAATACAGCCTGGATGCCAAATAAACCCAGGGCAGTTATCAAATATCCCGTAATCAACTCCAGCTTACGGATCTTATAACTAAAATACAGGCCTGCAGGTAAAAGGATATGCCAAAGAAAGGTCCCCTTCCATTGAGTATTCGCCCCAAATAGGAGGATACTCAAGAATATCCCGAATGCCGCGGGATTAAAAACATGCCGCTTGTTAAAACGTATCAGGTATTTCGAAGAGACAGCGAATAAAGAAGCCAAACTGGTAATCCACCAGGGATTATCGCTGGCGAGAACAAATCCTATAATCAAGGCCGATATAGCTGAGCTCTCAGGTATAGAAAGTTTCTTATCTTTAAGGTAAGAAAGGGTTAAATCCGCGGCAATCGCACTAATAAGCGCAACTACCATAATAAGCAAAAATGCGGCATCCCTGTCTTTTACTGATAGGAATACCGCAAACCCTGCTAAGAATAGAATCAGCTTTGTTTTAATTGAAAAGGATTTCATGCTTGGGAAGTTTTTTATTTAAAAAAGGTATTGGCAATATAACCTACCGCTATCACCTGAGGAACAGCTACCAGCGGCATCCATAAAGCCACGCGCCTGCCCACATTACTCCAAAGCAGGCCAATCTCCGTATAATCCGTAACTACGCCGGACATTAAGAATACAAAGCTGTTGCCTAAAGCCCCGCTCTGGCGGTAGATCTCAAATGCCAGGGGGCTTGAACCTTCAGAGCAAACCTCGATAACCGTTGCCAAAATCAGGGTCACGATTAACCCCAGCAAGGTTGGTCCCATGAATTTATGGAAGAAATGCACGGGGATATAGGCACCGGCAAGGCTGGCAATAAGCACTCCCAGGATAATCCACCAAAGCACCATTTCTGAAAGCTCAAACGCGCCTTTTGTTACCCCTTTAAAATCTGCGGCGATTGAATCTTTATTGAATTTATAGTTAGCTAAACGCATGCGAACGTCATGTATAATTGAATAATCTTTAGATACCTGCACAATATTTTTATTCTTCTCAATCAGCCCCTTCTTTTCCAAGAACATGAATATAAAACCGGTATTTACGGCGATTATGATGGCAGCAATAATTATAAATAAACCTTTTAAGCCGAATAAGCTCAATAACATCATAGTAATAGCAAAATTTGCCCAGGGGCTGGCAAGAAGAAAGCTTATCACTGCCGGGTTTGACGCCCCCTTTTTGTGTAACTGGATAGATAAGGCCAATATTCCATGGCTGCAGGCACTCATTAAGAACCCTAAACATACGGCGTTAAGGATAGTAAGCGGAGATTTTCTGGATAGAATCTTAGAGATATACTCCCGGGGCACATAATGTTCGATAAGGCCTCCCAGGAATAAACCCAGGGCCACTGCCCACCAGATGGATTTAAGATATTGAAGCAGGACATTACGGAAAGCAACAAAGACGGGAAAAACATATGAGAGCAAAGCTAACCCAAGCGTAAAAACAAAAACTAAGAATAGCTTGTTTTTGAATAACCCTTTGTTAGCCTGATGGCAGCAAGCATGTTCATTGGACATATCTCTAACTCCAGATAAACCAAACAAACAAATACGCGGCAGTTACCGCAGCAAGCGTAAAAGGAATACCGATTTTCATGAAATCAGTAAATTTAACCGGATAACCTTCTTTTTTAAGCAGGCCGCAGGCGACAATATTAGCGGATGCTCCGATAGGAGTGATATTACCGCCCAGGCTGGCGCCGATAAGCAGGCCAAAAAGAAATAACGCAGGGCTAACCTGCAGTTTGTCAGACATAATCATGGCAACGGGCAGCATGGCAGCTAAGAAAGGAACATTATCAATAAACGCGGAAAAGACAACTGAAAGGAATACTATTGCGGTATAACCCAGGAATATATTCCCGCCGACAAGGCCGGCCAGATAATTAGCCAGTGTCTCAATCCAACCGGTAGCGGAAAGCGCCCCTACAATAATAAAGATACCCATAAGAAAAAAGGTGGTGTCCCAATCAAGCCCTTTCATCCCGGAAACTATTGAGCGCCTATTTACAAACCTTTCCCAAAGCATGGCAGTAACACCAAAGATCATACAAATTTTACCCGCCATAGAGCTAAAACCTGTATCAAAGAATGAGGATAAGGCCAATAAAATGATCAGGCTGACCAGTAATATTGTAGGCACCCATGACCTTACCTTTTCAACCGAGACAAGTTGTGCCTTTTCTTTATGCTTATTGAATATGAAATAAAGCACGATAAACGAAACCAGGGCCCCTAATTCCACGGCAAAGAATATGCCCGGCTTACCCTTATAAAAAAAGAAGTCTCCAAAATTCATTTTGGCAAAACCGCCCAAAAGCATGCTTGGCGGATCACCGATTAAGGTTGCCGCGCCCTGCAAATTGCTGGAAACAGCGATAGCGATCATCATGTTAGTAGGGTTGATTTTAAGCTTTTTAGCCAAGGCAAGGGCAATGGGAGCGACAATTAATACCGTAGCCACGTTCTCTACAAACGCGGAGATAAAACCGGTAAGGATGCAGATAAATAAAATTGCCCAGGTAGTGCTCCTGGCCTTATCAACAATCAATTCAGCAATATAGGCAGGAACCCGGCTTTGCATAAATACATCGGCGATAATTAAGGTACCCACGAATATCCCCATGACATTCCAGTTAACCGCCAGAAACGCATCTTTAAATGAAATAGCCTGGGTTAAAACAAGCAAAAGGCTTGCTGCCAAAGCAACTATTGTGCGCCTTTGCGGCAAGATCACAAATAGCGCGTAGGAAATAATAAAAACTAATAGTGATATAATTTTGGGTTCCATATTTAATTGCTTAAATTATGCTGATTCTAACTTAAGCTCACAAAAACTATTCCCGTAACGATTAATCCGGTGCCTATCCAGCGCAAACAGCTGAATTTCTCTTTTAAGATAAAACGGGATGCCAGGGCAATAAAGATATAATGCATGCTATCGGCGGAAAAAGCAAAGTTGAGATCCGCCCTGGAAAGTACGAGCAGCCAGATACATAAGGATATCACGCTAAACACGAAACTCAACCAAACCCGGGGCTTAATCAGTAATTGAAAGATAAATTTAAATATCCTGATAAAATTGAATTTTCCCCCAAAATTCAAAGAGTCTATCGCAGATTTCAAAAACAGCTGGTTTACCGTATCACACAGGCTGGTCAAGGATATCATAAAAAGCGTAATCAGCAACCCTTCTCTCATTTACCCTGTTCAGTCCTTTCTTTACTGCTCAAAGAAACAAGTATAACCCCGATAAGAATAAGCAATATCCCGGTCCATCTTAAAGCGGAGATCTGCTCATGCAGTAAAATAACCGAGACTACCGGCACAAGGATATAGCTGAAACTGGCGATAGGCACGGCTACGCTTAGGTCTATCCTGGAAAGGATTGTAGACCAGATAATGAATACCGCAACTACCGTTAACAGGGCCGCCCATAAAAATGGCGAAGAGAAAACCGCCTGAAGAAAAACAAAAGCACTGGGCAAATCAAACACTGAAAACTCAGCCCGGGTTAAAGCGCCCTTCTTAAAAAAGAAATGTATTGCCGTTTCCAGCACATCACTGGCAAGAAGCAACAATAATATTTTTAGGGTAACCTTCTTTTTAAACATAGCTCCTACTTCCTGATATCCTCATCAAAATTATCAGGCTTTAACCATAGCGCCAATAACTTCAGCAACATGTTGAAGAGGATATTTTCATGTTTTAAATAAGCGTAAAGCGGGACAATCTTTCCTCCCAGCCTGATCTTCGGTTGATAATCTGTTTGACCGGGATGGTAATAGCGCAAAGAGTTATCTATACACCACTTGATATTATAAGCCCAGCTGACAAAATACAGATTATAGCGATTTGATATATCATAATTGAAACCGATGAATTTATCAATGAGTAAATCCTTGTAAACAAAACAAAGGTTAAATGCGGCTAAAGAACCGTCCACATAATAAAGAAAGAAACGCGTCTCCTCCCGCAGATCAGTTGAAACTTGCAGAAAAAACTTCTTAGTCAGACGTTCGAATTTAGTTGAACCGCTGTGGTAGGTACTTTCATAGAGTTTAATTATCTGATCAATTTGCCCGGATACATCCTGGGCTAACCTTACCTCGATATTGCCCCGGGAATAAGCCTGCCTTAACTTCTTGTTTAAACTTTTACGGGTTGAGCTGCCTAAGCTTTTAAGGTACTCCTCAAAAGAAGAAAAATTAAGATCGAGAAGTACGCTGGGAAAACTTTCTACTTTGGTAAATCCCCTGCCCTCCAAAACATCCAATAATAATGCGCCTTCTTGCGGAAAATCCTTAAAAATAGTCAAAGGAGCGCCAATCTTAGACGCTAAATCTTTTATCCCCGCTAAAAGCCGCGGGATAAGTTCAGCATCGCTCCGGAAATCACCCTTGATGCCGATAACGCCATATTCGCCAAAAGTAGACCCGCAAAATAATGTCTTGATGACTAAAAAACGCGCAAACACCTTGCGTATTAACTTAATAACCTTTGATAATGAGCCCTCAACAGCGATATCTAAGTTGAAATCCGCGCTGAACAAAGGGGCGATAAGCACAATTTCATCATCGCGATAAATAACCAGATAATAAAAAACAAATTCAACAAGCTCAGAATTACCCAGGGCCCTATAAAACGGATGGCTTTCGGGGATATCTCCGAAAACGGCATTCCAATCGGCTTTATCAATCTTATCAATATTGTCGTATATCTTATAAGTAATCTTGGGCATAGGTTTAATTTAAAATTCCAGAGAGTTATCTTGAATTTCTGCCTATTTTAGCATAGAATAGGCAAGTGTGTGAGAAAAAAGGGAATTAAATTTGAGCCTAATCAGAGAAATTCCGCCAACCGCAGGCTGGCCGATTGAAACTAAAAACTTAATCCCTCCTCTTTTCAGGAGGCTGCCTAAAGGGCTATTGGAAGAGGAGTTTAAAAAATATTTAAACGCCCCCTCTGCCGTACTGACCTACTCCGGAACCGCTGCGTTTTACCTGATCCTGGAGAGCCTAAAAGGGCTTTCCGCGAAAAAAACAGTAGTTATCCCTGCTTTTGCCTGTCCGCTTATCCCGCTGGCCATAAAAAAATCCGGTTTAAAAATAATACCCTGCGACTTAAACCAGGATAATTTTGATTTTGATATCAATAAATTACGCCAGATCTGCGCTAAAGATAAAGACATCCTGGCGATACTGGCCGTGCACCTGGCGGGGATTCCATTGGAGCTGGAAACCATCGGTAAAATAGCCAAAGAAAACGGAATTTTTATTATTGAAGACTGCGCGCAAAGCCTGGGGGCTGAATACAGGGGCAGGAAAACAGGCTCAATCGGCGAGTTCTCTTTTTTCAGCCTATGCAGAGGAAAGGGCCTGACTACCTATGAAGGCGGCTTAGCGATTACCAACCAAAGAGAATACGCGCAGTTATTAGAAAATACTGCGAAGAAAATCCTTCATCCGGATATTCTCTCCGAATGCTTAAAAATAGCTGAGTTGTTTGCTTACAGTATTTTTTACCGGCCGGCCTTATTCTGGTTTGCCTTCAGATTGCCGCAGATATTCTGGCGGATACGTAATAATCCCGTAAAAGCGATGGGGGAATATTTTGAATCGGATTTCCCGGTACATAAAGTTTCTACCTTCCGGGAATACATAGGCTATCTTCACTTCCCTCGCTTAAGCAAAGAAATAGCTGGACAAAGAGAAAAAACGGATTATTATTTAAAGGCGCTCGAGAATCTTTCCGGAATCAAGCCTATTACGGAACTATCGCAAACAAAAGCAAGCTACCCTTACCTTACCCTTGTTTTTGATAAACCAGAAAAAAGGGACTCTGCGCTGGATATTTTCAAGAATTCCGGCCTGGGGATATCCCAGGTGTATTTGCATGCGATTACGGATTACGATTATTTAAAGGGTATAATCCCCGGGATAGCCTGCGAACAGGCCAGGGGCCTGGCGCAAAGAACCATTACCTTGACCACAAGCAGTTTTTTAAAGAAAGCTGATTTAGAAAAGATAGTCGAAAAACTTAAAGCAGTCACGCGCGCGAGATAGCCCCTCTTTCTCCTGCCGGAAAAAATGCAAAGGATAATATGATAATTTTCTCAACCAAAGAAGATAAACGTTTAATCAGCGATATCCCCAACAGCAGCTTTTTCCTGCCCGGAGACAAGAACCTGTGCTTCCTGATACATGGACTAACCGGCACGCCCAAAGAGATGGGCTCTATTGCCCAGCGCTTGCATAAACAGGGATTTTCCGTAGCCAGCCCCTTAATGCTTAACCATGACAAATCCATCTCCTGCCTTAAAAGGACTACGTGGCTTGAGCTTTATAATTCCGTACGTAATGAATTTATTAGATACGCCAATGATTACGAGAATATCTTTGTGGCAGGGTTATCTTTCGGCGCTTTAATCGGAATATTGCTGGCGCAGGAATTTCCTGATAAGGTAAAGGCATTGAACTGTTTCTCCCCCACCTTATTCTATGATGGCTGGAGTAATCCTAAATCCAGGGTTTTTCTGCCTTTGGTTTACAAGACTCCATTTAAATACTGGCTGTACTTTAAAGAAGAATACCCCTACGGCCTCAAAAACGAGCGCCTGCGCTCTAAGGTTGAAAGTTTCTATAAAGACGCCAAGCTCTTCGATTACAGCAAGGTGCATCTTTATGGCTATCCGGTAATCCCGGTATCCTGTATGTATCAAAATTCACTTTTGGCAAAAAAGGTAATCTCCGTGCTGAAAGATATATACACGCCTATACAATTGCTGCAGGCAAGAGATGACGATGTAACCAGCCCCAAAAACTCTTACTACGTTTACAACCATATCAGCTCCCGGGAAAAAGAAATAATCTTTTTAGAGGACTCTTACCATATTATCACTGCGGATCAGGAAAGGGACAAGGTCGCAGAAAAGACCGTTGCCTTTTTTGAAAAACACAAGGCTTAGGAAAACATTTCCTGGAGGATTCTCAAATTAGTGCGTTGATTCACTCCGAGGATTAAGTCAGCGGTGAAATTGTTTACGGCGAGCTCTTTGGGATGATCCAGCCTGGAAAATAAAGCCTTTAGCCTGTTTGAAAGCACAGGAGGCGAATAATCCCCCACTACATCTAAGCCAATTATATCCAAATACTGCCGCATGACTTTAAGCATAATTAAAAGCTGCTCCAGGCGCAAATACCCCTCCTCCCAATTGGTAAGCGCAAAATCACTTTTAAGGCAATCTTTATCTACTGAGATATAAACCTTTTGTGTAGGCAGCCGTTTAATAACCCTCAAGGTAAATTCGGCTAAATCTTCTTTTTCCAGTTCTTGCCAGATAATTTTATTGGATAAGATGCCTTTTTCAATGCTAATCGAATGGTTTTCCGGGACACGCTTAAAATAAACCCGGCTGGGTTCATGTCTGTAAGGATAAATCTCAAGCCGGTTGCCGGTTAAAGCGCCCAGGTTGCCGGTTTGCAATGGGCCCGCGGATAAATCATGTGAGCCCGCGGCTAAAAGTACAACCTTTAAAATGTTTTTATTCTTTAAGGCCTGGCTTACCCATGAACCGCAGCCAAAACGCGGAGGCAGGCTGTCCCAGTCCGGATGAAAATCAAACACAATTAAGCTTACGGGTTGATCAATCTGGCTGGTCAATATCTCGCTGATATGGTGGAAATCCCCTGAACCCAGGAAGGTAGGGTAATTTTTATCCCGGGGGCTTAGGCAATCCGCTATTTTTTGACGTGTTGCCCCGGACATAAAAAGCCTGGCAGAACTTGCCAGGCCGGTAAAATCAAGCACCTTTGCCGGATACCGGCAAAGTAGTTCAGATTGCTGGATAATACTGTTATCAAAATTTAGAATACGGGTAGCTTTATTCAGCATGCAGGAAATTTAGCTCCCGCTTTTTTACAAGAAGCTAAAAATTAAGATTTATTCAACGCCTTATTTAACGCCTCTTCAAAAAGTTCTATGCCCAGATCAATCTCTTTCTCGGTGATATAAAATGACGGGGCGATGGTAAAGACATTTTTATAATAGCCTCCGACATCGAGGATCAGGCCGCGCTGCTTTCCATCCACATTTAAAGACCCGCTTAATCCTAAGTTCACGATTTTATCGGTCAACTCTTTATTTGGAGTATAGCCGTCTTTCTCGCATATCTCTATCCTTAAAGCCAGGCCAACCCCGTCCACATCGCCTATCTGCGGGTATTTTTTCTGCAGTTTTTTAAGCCGCGAGACAAAATACTGCCCTTTCTTGGGCACAGATGTGGAAAAATCAGATTCTTCGATTAATTTCATTACCTCAAGCCCTACCGCTGTTCCCAGGGGGTTACTTGAGAATGTCGCATGGGTTGAGCCCGGGGGGAAAACATCCGGGGAAATAAGCTTCTCCTTCGCCCAAACCCCTGAAATGGGATTTAATCCGTTAGTTAAGGCCTTGCCAAAAACAATAATATCAGGAGTAATATTGAAATGCTCAATCGCCCAGAATTTACCTGTACGGAAAAAACCCATTTGTATTTCATCATCAATAAAAAGAATGCCATAACGGTCCAATATCTCTTTTAACCCTGAGAAATATTCCTGAGGAGGAACAATGTAACCGCCGGTGCCCTGGATAGCCTCCGCGTAAAAAGCAACGAATTCGCTCTTATTGTTCTTTTTGTTCACTACCGCATGATACTCGGTTTCAAAAAGTTTCTCAAACTGCTTCAGACAATATAAATCGCAAAAATCCCTTTTTTTGTCATATGGGCATCTGAAACAATAGGGATAAGGCACAAACATCGCCCTGTCCCCAAAGTGGCCAAATCTTTCCCTGTATCTAAAACTTGAAGTTATTGCTGATGCGGCTAAGGTCCTGCCATGATAACCGCCCATAAAAGCAAACACCAGGCTTCTGCCGGAATAATTGCGCACTAATTTTAGCGAATCCTCTAAAGCACTGGAACCCCCGACATTGAAATGGATTCTGCCTTTTTCCTCAAAGGTGCGTTCGTTTTTTTGCGCTAATTTTGCGGCAAGCTGGATCTTTTCCTCATGCAGATACTGACAGGCAAGCTGCGGCAGGGTATCAATCTGCTTCTTCAAGGCGGCATTCAGCCGCTTATTCCTATAGCCAAAATTAGCCGCCGAATACCACATCTGCCAATCCAGAAACTGCACGCCTTCCCGGTCATAAAGATAGCTGCCCTCGGAGCTCTTGAATACATTCAGCTTCTCGGCATAATGCACCGTATCACCCCACGAGCAGTATTTTGCCTCTAGGTCCAGCAGCTGATCATGGGTAAATGTTTTTTCATTCTTAATTGTCCTGGCCAATTGTTTTGGGCTCATGCTAATTTCCTTTTTAGATGGTTAAATACCTCTTTTAAGTTATGAAAAACTGTGCAATCCAGTTTATTGCCTTTAAAATATTTTAGCAAATTGTCCTTTGCAAAGACCAGCTGGGCGCATTTAGCCGGGCAAATATCTGAAGTACCATCACCGACATAAATGATTATAGAGCCTTTTGGCGAATTTTCCAGAAGGTTTTTCGTTTTACAATGCGCGCAGATTTGGCAATCTTTGTTCTTAAAAGGATAGTCCGTCTTAACTTGATCCCGGGGAAAACTTAATTTATTAGCCAGGACCTTAAGTTTCTTTACCCCGTTTATCTTTAAGATCCGGTTAAGTATATAGTCAAAGTTGTCGCTTAAAACTACGGTTTTTACTTTCCTGGATTGAAGGAATTTATAGAGCGTCTTAAAATAAGGGTCAAGTTTTATCTTAGGAAGATAGGCGTCGAGGGATTTTTTATTCAGATCCATGCCCCTAAGCTGGCCTTCCATACAGGTCTTTGAGCCGATCCTGCCGCTTTTCCACCTTTTTTCTAATTCTACCCAACGGTCGTCCCGCGAAAAAAGCAAGAGCATATTATCAAAAACATCGCAGGTTGCGATAGTATTATCAAAATCAAAGAATACAATGCACTTTTTCGGATTAAATTGGTTGTTTTTATCCAGCATATAATTAGGTAAAATATTACCCCTATTGCCTTATAGGGGTAATATTGTTAAGGTGAGCCAAATTTATGATATTATTCTACCGCTAAGCCTAAAAACTGTCAATACTCATTTTAAGGCTTAAAAAACGCTGCTCCCTGGTTTTAGGCCGGGTTAAAAACCCCGGCTAAATCCGCCTGGCAAAAAATACACCTGTTTTTTGCTATGTGTATTTTACTTACCCTGAAACCCTCCCTCTTAATAAGCACCTTCTTACATGCCGGACAAAGGGTATCCTGCCCCCAAAAGCTGACATTACCGGCATAGATATAGCGCAACCCTGCGGCATTGCCTAAATCGCAGGCCAATTTAAGGGTATGCTCCGGGGTATCCTGATATGCATCAAATTTATAATCCGCATGGAACCGGCTGACATGCCATGGGATATCTTTGTTTACCCCGGAGATAAAACCGGCAATGCCAGAAAGCTCTTCCGGAGAGTCATTTTCCCCCGGGATCACCAAGGTAGTAATCTCTACCCAGATTCCGGCATCATTTAGCCGTGAGATTGAATCAAGCACAGGCCTAAGACGGGCAGAGCAAATTCTTTGATAAGAGCTGTCCTTAAAGAATTTTAAATCAATGTTAGCTGCATCCAGATAAGGTTTAAGCAGGCTAATAGCCTCACCGGACATATAACCGTTGCTTACAAATACATTATATAAACCCGCTTCTTTGGCAAGCCTGGCTGTTTCTAAAGCAAACTCAAAATAAATCGTGGGTTCAGTATAAGTGTAAGCTATGCCCTTGCAGTTATTCTCTTTGGCTAAACGGATAACCTTCTTTGCGCTAAAATCCTCTCCCATTGCCGGAGCTATCAGTGCGGCCGTAAGTGAGCGGGGGTTAAACTGGGATATCTCCCAATTCTGGCAAAAGCCGCAGCGAAAATTACATCCCGCGCTGGCAATAGAAAAGGCAAGGGAACCGGGGAAAAAATGATACAGGGGTTTCTTCTCAACCGGGTCTACGTTTGCGGCAACTAACTTGCCATAGTTATGGGCATATAAAACCCCCTTGATATTCTGCCTTACTCCGCAAAAACCGAATTTACCTTCTTTGATTATGCAGCCGTGGCTGCAAAGCTGGCAATGCACTTTTGCGGATTCTAAATGGGTATAAAGTAAGGCTTCTTTCATATTAACAAATGCGCGAACCTGCTTTTTGGCAAACAGGCGATCTTATGCGCCTTATCTCCAGCCTCAGGGACACGCCGGTAAGAGACCTCTATATTTTCTAAACCAATAGTATCAGAATATGCACAGGTTATTTGAGAAGATAAATAAATCAGCTCCTCGGTGATCAAGCCTCTTGCCAACGAGGTAGGGCCGGCCAGATCTTTCTGCGGAAAGAACAAATAGTCTCCTGGCATAGCCAACTGCATAAGCAGCCTGTTCTCCCCTTCATCCCTACCCACAACCAGCCTGGATTTTTTCTCTATGCGTAAATGCCTGCCTACTTTTAAAAGCGCCAGGTTCTCCAGGGTCAGCTCTTCATGCCGAAGCAGCTCCTTTAATCTTTTAGAAAAACAGGGGTCGGTCAACAAACACCCGCCTGCAGGAGTAGCATACCTGTTAATGCCTAATTTCTCCGCCAGTTGCATTTGCGGAGTACGTATGCGGCCGTTAAAATTAAGCAGTTTGTCCCGCTTTACCCAACCCTCCCTTTCCGCAAGGCTGGGGGGAAAAAACTGCGCTGACAAAGGACGCAATAATAGATCATCAAGCCCGCTTCTTTTCTTAATCAGCCCTAAGGCCTGTTTATTTTGAGACATCGGCCGCTGGCCTAATACCTCTCCGCTAACAATAAAATCCGCCCCTAATTCCGGCAGCAATTCTCCGGCCTTAGAAAACATGAGTATCTTACAGTCGATACACGGATTCATATTAGAGCCAAAACCATAATGCGGATCCTTCATAAGAGACAAAAACTCAAGGCCCAAATCAAACTCAAGTAATTTTATCCCTATATCAGGAAGGCTCTTTTTTATATCAAGCTTACAGAAGGGGATCTTAAAGTGCACACCGATAACCTCAATACCCTGGTCCTTAATCAGTTTAGCCGCTAGTAAGCTATCCAGGCCTCCGGAAACTAATGCCAACGCTTTAATTTTCATGCTGAAGTATTAAACGGTTTGGTTACTCAGGTAAGAAACTCTTGACTAATGCCATAAATATTATTCCCAGCAAAAAGGAAAAGAATGATGCGGTTGAACGTTTAAGGTCATTTTCTTTATGCAGTTCCGGGATAAGATCGCTGGTGGCGATATAGACAAAACCTCCGGCGGTAAACGGCAGTATAAAGTTCGAGAAGCCTTTCACCAGGTCAGTAATGAAGTACCCGATCAGCGCGCCGAAAACCGCCATAAGCGCCGAAGCAAAATTAAACAAAAGGGCCTTTTTCTTGGAAAATCCCCCGTATACCAAAACAGCGAAATCACCCAGCTCCTGGGGAATTTCATGCAAAACAATTGCCAGGGTAGTAACCAAGCCGAGTTTCAAGGAAACGATAAAACTTGCGGCAATAACCATGCCGTCAATAAAATTATGGAACCCATCCCCCACCAGATTGAGATAGGTAAAGGCGTGGATCTTGCAGCCGCCTTCCTCATGGCAATGCCGCCAGTGCAGATATCTTTCCATTAAGAAAAAGATTATGATGCCCAAGATAAGGTATGAGAATACTGTATTACTGCTATTATTTTCCAGAGATTCCGGAAGGATATGCAGGAACGCGCCGCCAATGAGCGCTCCGGCGGAGAAACCAATCAAGCAGAAAAGAACCTTATGCAGAAGATTCCCTTTGATGGCGAGGGTAAGAATACCCACCAAGGATATAAGGCTGACTAAGGTTGTGCTGGCCAGGATCCAAAATAAAACCATATATAGGGAATTAACCTAAACAGGGTTTTCTGCCTTTATTGGCCTTCTTCGAACGCCAGTTAAGTTTTCCTCTACGTTTTCTTTTTCCCATATCTAATCCTTGTAATAAGTTGCAGGTACATTTAAGGCGATGTAGCGCGCTGCTTCAAGCAGGCATTCATAAATAACCTTACCCATGGGTGTTTCGGCATACTCGCTCAACCCTGACTTAAAAAACTTATCATGAGGGGTATTTATTTTATTCCCGGGGTTTTCCACTGCCTGGCTTTGAATATCCCGGCTGCTTATTACATTTGAAGTGGCGCGGTCTACAATGCGCAAGCTCAACTGCATAGTTGCCTTGTTTAAGGGGGTTCCTAATAAACCGCCCATAAAGCCGCCCGCGGCGCTTCCTCCGCCCCCGACCCCGGATTTACCGCCTGAATTTTCCGGGACAAATTCTATAATCCCTACGCTGATAATTAAATCCGTATCCAGCGGAGAGACCGTTAAAAAACGTTTTGTATTGTTTAGCATACTGGCAAAATATTCCTTTAATGCCTGGCCAAGCTCCGTATTAAGTCCGGAGGTTTTTAATTCAAAATCGCTGATTGCTATTTTAGCCTTAGGGCCGGAGTATCCATTTAAAGGGTCATCTGCCGGATGGTTACTGCCCGCAGGAGACTTTCTTGCCGAAAAGCACCCCGCGATAAATAATGATAAAATCAGACAACTAAATAACTTAAAGCTTTTTTTCATGCCTCTTTTTAATATATTACCGATTGGCCTGGCTGTCAAGGGAAACCTAATTATCCCTTATCTAAGCATTCTCGCAAGCTGGTTCAGCCCGGAGATAATCCTGAATGGATGCTCTTTTTTAATTTCAGTTATACCGCTTGAGCCTCCGCTTACGATTATTGTCTTGACCTTCGCGCGCCTTCCGGCTTGCGCGTCAATAACCATATCCCCTACATATAATACCTGTGATTTCTTCAGCGCGAACTTTTTGATTATCTTATTTAATATCTCGGGATTGGGTTTGCCGCGTTTTAATTTATCGGCGCAAAGCACATAATCAAAGAAGTTAATGATGCGCAGGTGTTTTAATAAAATAAGCGAAAACCTGTTTGGCCGGTTGCTGGCTACCGCTAACTTACAGCCCCGGGATTTAAGCTCACGCAAAAGTATCCTGGCATACGGATAAAGACGCGACTGCCTAAGCAGGCTAAGCTTGTGGTGGTTGCGGTATAGGCGTAAAGAACGTTCTAAATCATCCTCAGGAACATACGGCTTAAGTAAATTCGCGTCTCCCCAGCCTACCATGCGGCGGATAAGCCCTGAGCTTTGAGCTCTTAACCCAAGCTTACGCATTACGTAATTAAAACTGCTGCATATGGCCGCGTAGGCGTCTATTAAGGTGCCATCCAGATCAAAAATAATCAATTTAATATTCTGCATAATGAAAAGATAGGCAGGGCTTACAATGCCCTGCCTAGAAAAGATTACGTTTAAAAACAGCCGCTCGCTGCCGGCTATTTCTGGGTAACCGGCTCCGCTGTTTCAGCTGCCGGAAGAACCTGCTCAACAACTACATCTGACTTAGCTGCCGGCTGTTCCGAAGCAGCCTGCGCATCAACCTGATTAGTATCTTCAACCGTTTGCGCAGGAGCCGCGGCAGATGAATCCGGGCTCTCCAGGCCGATATTCTTGGCGATATTCTTGCCGTCTGGAGCAACCGTATAATCTATGCTCAGGGTATCCTTAACCTTTATTTCATCAAAGCTTTTAATATTCTCAAAAGTGGTCTTCTCATCAACGGATAAGACGATATCCTTTTCCTGGTCTGTCTCATAATCAAGGTATTTTAAGGTAATTGTTTTACCTGCAGCGTCTAAATTAACCACCTCTCCCCAGATCCACTGTGTATCATTTTCACTCTCTAGCTGAGCCTGCGGAATAGAAGCAGAGGCTGTGGCATCTGCAGGACTAACAACAGGATTTTCCGCGGCAGCCGTAACCTCATCAGCGGCAAAGCCAATATGCGTATTTACCGTAACTAAGGCAACAAATGCAAAAACAGCTGTAATTTTATTTAAATTCATCTTACCCCTCCTTCTATTGGGGATTAAAATAACATAGATTCTTTAATTTGTCAAGTTATCTATAAATGGGCAGGAAAATCAGCGCGATCATTACAATAATTGTAGTAATCAAACCCACGCTTAACCCCACCCAAAACCAGTCCAGGAAGGTTATCTTAATGCGCTTCTCCTTCTCAAGAATACCTATGGCTACAATATTAGCTGTAGAGCCGATAAGGGTAATATTGCCTCCCAGGCAGCCGCCAAAAAGCAGGGCCCACCATAAGGGCTGCAGGTTTATATTTAAACTCTGGAATCCCTGAACCACGGGGATAAATGCCGCCACCAAGACTACATTGTCTAAAATACTTGAACCTATTGCGCTTATCCAAAGCATAGTAGAGATCAATAAATTCAGGCTATTACCGCATGCCGCCAGCATATGCTTGGCGATAAACTCAGTGGCTCCGGTGTATTTTAATGTCCCTGCCTGGACGAATAAAAGCAAAAAGAAAAGCAGCGTCCACCATTCCACGTCATTTTCTATATACTTCCTGGCCTTAGTATGCTTCCAGATCATTACCAGGCCGCTGGCCACAAGCGGCACAACCAGCAAGATGGTATTCGCAGCCAGGCCCCAGGCGATTTCCATGCGGCGGTGCAGGGATATAAAAATTAGCATCGTTATAAATATCCCCAAATTCACCTTCAGGCTTTTTTCCGGAGGAACAGAGATTAACCTGACCAATATTTCATTAGCCCCCAGCCTCTGCATTTGTTCATCAAGAAATTTAATCGGCTTCCTATACCAGAAGAGGAGAATCAGAATAGTAACCAGTAAACATAATGCCGCAAGAGGAAAGGCCTTAACAATAAAATCTTCAAAGCTCAAACCGGATTTCGAGGCAATGAGTATACCGATAGGATTGCCCAATACTGTCGCCGAAGACCCTATATTTGTAGCCAAGACTGAGATTATGACAAAAGGTATGGGGTTAACTTCGAAATAATCACAAATCTCTAAAACCGCCACAACCATAAAGATAATCGAGGTTACCTCATCAATAGTGCAGGCAAGCAAAGCGGATAAAAGGCCGACAATAAGCACAAACTTCTTGCCGTTTAACTTGGGGATACGCAAAATAAGGCTGACAATCCAGGCAAAAACCCCGGAATCCTTAAGCAGGCCGATAATTACCATCATCCCTACCAGAAACAGGATTACCTCGAGCGAAGAAAATTCAAGCACATGCTCGAGGTCAACGGTTTTAGTCATCAATAATACGGAGGTACCGATAAAAGCGAAACTAAGGCGAAAATCCCAAAAGAAAAGCGTCCCGAGGATTGATGCGGAGAATATGCTTATGGAGAGGGCCTGATGCGCGCTCATCCCGGAAACCCTGGAGTAAAACCCAAGGCACAGGGCAAGAGAAAACAAAGAGCACAGCTTAAGAATCAAGCTTTTCATTGATTAAAAATGGATTTCTTACAACCTGGCGGTTAATAAAGAGATGCTCTTATGCGTGAATGTATTCTATTAAAAACAGCTGTTGCAAATACGATCTTTAACAGGTTACCCGGAACAAAAGGCAAGAAACCAAGCAAGAATGCCTGGCTGAATGTACAGGATAGGGCGGCTTTTAGCCAAAGCATCCCGCTAAAGAGAATTATAAAATCCGCGCATAAAAATCTTAAAAAAGTATTCCGCCAGTTATGCCTTTCTCTTGAGAATAAACCTCCGGTAACAAAAGAGGCTAAAACAAAACCCACGATATAACCTCCGGTAGGGCCTAAAAGGTAAAGAGACCCGCTGCCAAAACCAGTAAACACCTGGAAACCAGTCAACCCCAAAAGCAGGTATCCGGTTTGAGTAAATACCCCTAAACCCCTGCCCAATAATGCGCCCGAGAGTAAAACGAATAGTGTCTGCAGCGTAAGCGGCACAGGGGTCAAAGGTAAAGGAATACGCACAAAGGCGGATAAGGTAGTTAAGGTTATAAAAACAGTTACGGCTAAAAACCGGCAAATTCTTTTATTGGTAATAATTTCCCTGTTTACAATTGACTCCATATATTCTCCTATTAGGATAATGGGGCCACACTACTTCTTTAGGAAAAAATAGTCTGACCCCATTGTCTATTTATTCTTTCGCTATAGCTAAAGTAATTACGCCAGCCAAAATCAAAAACAGGCCAATACAACCTTTGACGATTAAAAGAAGCGCCTTCCACCATTTTAATATTGCCAGGCCCCCTAAGACTAAAAACGCAAGGCCCAAAACAACCTTAAAAAGTGTAGACAGAGTCTTTTTCGCATCGCAGCACTTTTTCTCTTCTCCTGCCATTTGCACACCTCCTTTAACTAGGTTTACTTTTCCATCTGCGGTGAATCCAACCCCACTCCGCAGGATATTTACGTATATATGCTTCAATAATATCCGTAAGCCTTTGAATATTAATCAATACCGTATCCCGGGGGTCCTTACCCTCCTTTAATTCTAACTCAGGCTCAAAGATTATCTTATGCCTGTCTTCAGGCTGCCGCAGGATAAAACAAGGAATGAGCGCTGCCTTGGTGCGTTGAGCCAAAACTACCGGCCCAGTTGCAGTTGCCGCCTGCCGGCCGAAGAAATTTACAAATACCCCTCCGGTACCGAAATTCTGATCAATAGGAATAAAAATTAATTCATTGTTGCGCAAGGCAGCAATGGTATTATTCACGCATTCATTACGCGGCTGGCTGTAAATAGTCCTTACACCGTATTTCTCTCTTTTTTTAAAGAAAATTCTTTCCACCCTTGCGTCATGCATTGGCCGCATGATCCCGCATGTTTTATACCCCTCTACTGCAAGGCGGCCTAAAAGAAGGGGGAAATTTCCAAAATGCGCGCTGACTAAAATCACGCCCCGGCCCCTGGCTAATGCCGCATCCAGATTATTCCGTCCTTCGATAGCTACTTTTCCTTTTAGTATATGCGGCTTATCAAAAAAGAACATCAACTCAACCGCGCCTTTGGCCATAAATATAAAGCAGTCTTTAGCTATCCTTTCAATTTCCTGGCGGGATTTCTCCCGGCCAAAGGCAATATTCAGGCTCTCCAGGGCAATCTTTTTTTGTTTTGTCGCAAATACATAAGCTACAGAGGCAATATCCCTGGCAAAACCATAAAGATAGCCTGTAGGAATAATCCTGACTATCAAAGAGCATATATTCAAACCGAGCCAGGCCAGAAAACGGCTTAAGCCCTTGCGTATTTTTTTAGAATCCATCTTGATTTTGAGTTAAGTAATTATAACAAACTGCCCCTAAATTGCAAATAAAAAGATTAAAGCTTGTATCCGATCTTACGCAATAAATCCTTGCGCCAGGCGATATCCTCAGGCGTTTCTATGCCCTTAGGGCTTAAGCCATCGATTACCCCTAATATACCCCTGCCGGACTGGCTTTGAGCGATTATTACCTCCGTGGAGTTAGCCGTAGCGCAATATATATTGCAGACCTCTGGAATATTTTTTATAGCGTTCAATACGCTGACAGGATATGCCTCCTTAAGAAAGATAATAAAACTATGCCCGCAGGCAAGTTCAAGCGCATTCTTACAGGCCAGCTCTTTAAGCATTATATCATTGCCCTCGCAGCGGACCTTACAGGCGCCGCTTGCCTCGCTAAAAGCCAGGCCGAATTTTGCCCCCGGAATATTGATCAAGGATTCATAGAGATCCTCCGCTGTTTTAATAAAATGAGCCTGGCCTAAAATAAAATTTAAATCATCGGGTTTATCTATTTTTACTATCTTTAACTCTAACATATACCCCCCTACTTAACCTTAATCTTGCGAAAACCTGTAGCGTCAATAGGCAGATTGCCATGGAAAGCCTTGAGCGCCGTCAAGAGATAATCCGGATCCCCCAAAAGCTTAAGTGGAACCTTTAAAACTAAATGATACTTGCCGAATTCAAGTAAAACCCCGGAATCAATTACTCTTTTTTTGCCGTTAAACACCCGGGTTTTCTTTCCCACGGCAATAATGCGTATTTTTGGCATAGCGGCAAAAGCAGTATTCTTGCTATACCCGAAGGCATAAAGCAATACGCCAAATCTATTGCTGAGTTTCTTGGGCTTATCCACACGTACGATAAAATAACCGTCCTCTTTGGCATAGCGAACCTGCCCATTTCCCTCTGTCGTTTCCTCCCAGGCAGAAGATTCCGTTGCCGGGGACTCTTTAAACATCTTCGAGGCGCCGGAATAAGCGATAGCCTTATCTGTTAATGCCTGCTGGGGAACCAGTTCCAGGACCGGATAATCCCCGAATAATTCATTTTCTCTGGCGAAAGAAAGCAGATAAAAGGCGCTGGATTCTGTCTGGCTCTTATAAAAAAATATAGACTGGTATTTTTTATCCAGTTCCCCAAAACCCAAATCTAGACGGGCCCAGTTGATCTCTGAACCAATGAATTTATTTGGCGGATAAAGCTCTAACTCCGGATGATAATGCCTGGGCTGCGGCCAGCCAACACAATGCACAAGATACGGATAAACCTTGGGAATGGGGATCTGGCCTTCCAAATCACTCAAGGCAACCTGAAGAAAAAGATACAGCGATTTATGGTCCACGTTCACATCTGCCGGATGCGAAACAAATATCTTATCCGGCTTGTAATCTAAAATCTGCCTGCTCAGGTCGCTCAAGATGCTTTCGCCGCAATACGCGGCTCCATAAGAAGGATTTTCCTTATAAGGCACGCTGGATATGCGGGTTAAGCGGTCGCGGAATGGTTTTTTACTCTGCCAATACTGGCAGAAGATGTTAAAGGTGCCATAATCCGGATAACCCAGGAATACCAGGTCATCCTCAGATAACCCCAGGGATTGCATCGCCTTGATTGACTCTTGCCGGCGGACTTTACCCATATGCACAAATTCACCCTGGCGTATAGTTATCCTTTTTTCATAAACAATAAAAGCCAGCTCATTATGGTCGCCATTGGTCAGATACACTATTCTTATCTTTGCGCCCGACCTAAGCGCCTGCTGGATAACCCCTGCGCAGGCAATCGCCTCATCGTCGGGATGAGGGGCCAAAATCAATACGCGCTCCCCTTCTTTAAAAGGCTCTAAAGTCGGCATTTGCGACCAATACACCAGGTCAGGTTTTTCTATGCCGGCACAGCCGGAAATTAGAAAAAATAACAAAGCGATTAATAATTTGAATTTACGCATAGGGTTATTCTATCATTTAGCTAAAATTAGTCAAGGTAATGCCTATTCTTCCTGAGGCCGAAGGATGATAATTCCGCCAATGAAATGATTTGCAAAAAGACATGCTTGTTATACAATGTTTTTATGGTAACCAATGTCCAGGAACATTATAGAAAAATCAGGAAAATCCTTTTGATTATACTTGCCTTGAACTGGCTGACGGCTTTAGCCAAGATCATTTACGGACTAAGCAGCCGCTGTTCAAGTATGACCGCAGACGGCTTTCACTCGCTCTCAGACGGGACCTCTAATCTGATCGGGTTACTGGGAATCCATTTCGCCTGCCAGCCGGTAGATAAAGATCACCCCTACGGGCATAAAAAATACGAAACCTTATTCTCCCTGGCAATTTCCGCCATGCTCTTTATTGTCGCGTTTAATTTAATTAAACAGGGATGGGGCCGCCTGCTTAACCCCATACTGCCCCAAGTTGATATAAACAGTTTCTTAATCATGGTTATCACCTTAGCGGTTAATATCTGGGTAATGCGTTATGAAAATAAAAAAGGCAGGGATTTAAAAAGCGATATCCTGGTTTCTGATTCCATGCATACACGGGCAGATATCTTTACCTCTTTTTCAGTAATCGCCTCCCTTATCGCGATAAAATTAGGGCTTCCCATAATCGACCCGATTATAACTATCCTCATAGCGTTGTTTATTGGCTTTGCCGCTTTTGAAATAGCCAAACAAAGCTCTGATGTCCTTTGCGATACAGCGGTTTTTCTGGACGACCAAAAGATCAGGGATATTGTTCTAAAAACAAAAGGGGTGCGCGCCTGCCATAAGATACGCAGCCGGGGCAGGATTGATGATATCTATATTGACCTGCATGTCCAGGTTAACCCCAATATGCACATAGACAACGCCCATCAAATAAGTGACCACATTGAAGAAGCGATCAAATCCGCAATACCCGGAATAACTGATGTAGTAGTGCATATGGAGCCCCTGGAAGGTTAGATATAATCAAGGGGATCCTGGGGAACTCCGTCTTTCCTGATTTCAAAATGCAGATGCGGAAGCATATCGCGGGCCTTAGCATTGCCGGTCTTACCCACCCTTCCGATAACCTGGCCCTGGCGCACGCGGAGATTCTTGCGCACAAGAATCTCGGAAAGATGGCCATAGATAGTAATACATTTATCCGCGTGGCGTATAATCACATATTTGCCCATCCCCCGGTTCTGGGTAGCGCTGATCACCTTACCGCTTTTAGCAGCCAAGACAACCTCCCCCACATCCGCCAGAAGATCAATGCCTTTATGCATTCTCCTGCCGGAACGGCTGGAGGCAAATAATCCATCCCCGCGGTTATCATTACGGATAAGAATATCGTTTTTGTATTCAATAGGGCAGATAAAATACTGCTTATCCAGCCAGCTCAAGCCCATGAACGCAAAAGCCAATACTATAATTGAAAAAGTTAACAGGATTTTTTTCATTTCCGTTTTCTTAAAACAAATATTATAACACAGCTGTCAAGTAACAGGCAGAAAACGACAAACAGATCCCCATAGCGATTATAAATTGTACGCCTGGCTAGCGCCAAACAAATATTCTGGCTGCTATAACCCCTGACAAAACTGTTCTTTCCTACGGCATCATGTACTATTGATAAAGGCCTGCCGAATGGGTCAATAAACCCGGAGATCCCGGTGTTAGCCGAACGCACCAGGTATACATGATTCTCAACTGCCCTGAAAACCGAGGCCGCGAAATGCTGATACGGAGCGCTGCCTTCTTTATACCAGGCATCATTAGTGATATTTACCAGAAACCTTGCGCCTCTTTTTATAAATTCCCGGGATAATTCAGGGAAAAGGTCCTCAAAACAAATAAGTACGGCAAAATCCGCAGGCTGTTCAAATATGGTGTATTCTCTTCCCGGCTCTATATCTCCGATAGGGGCAATGGCCTGCAAAAAAGGAAAGGTATTTTTAAACGGCACATATTCTCCGAAAGGAACCAGATGCAGCTTGTCATAAATTCCTGCCGGCTGGCCCAGATTATTAACAAATAATGCGCTGTTAAAATACGCCTTGCCGGAACGCGAAACCGCCCCCACCAGCAAGCTAACCTTTAATTGGCCGGCCAAAGAAAAAACCTGCCTAAATTGCGCTATAGCGGCATCCTCTCCCCAGAGAAACGGCACAGACGCCTCCGGCCAAATAATCAAACCAGGCCCATCTTTGGCAGCTGCCTGAGTTAGTGCAATATAGTTATTTAATATGCCATCTGCTGCCTGTTTATCCCATTTTAAATCCTGGGGGATATTACCCTGAACTACGGAGACCTTAAGTAAATCTTTAGCGGGACACAAAACAGGCTTATAACTTAATCTGTAAAATCCATACGCCAGAGATAAAAATAAAACACAAAGGCAAATTAAAAAAACCCCGCTTTTTAAGCGCTTGCGTAATGCTAAATATAACCCGGTATTGGTCAATACGACAAGAAATGATACTCCCCAGGAGCCGGTTATATCGGCAATCTGGATCACCGGTAAATTGCTATATTGCGAAAACCCTACTTGCGCCCAGGGAAAACCTGTAAATAAATAACTGCGCAGATATTCCAATAATACCCAGCTGCAGGGAATAAAGAACAGGGCAGCTGCCGAGTGGAGAAAGCGGGATAAATAAATTATACAACCAAAAACCCCGAAATAAACAGCCAGATATAAGATTAAGACTATCTGCCCAAGCAGGGTAACATGAATAAGCCAATATATGGTCAGGCTCCAGAAGGCAATCCCGCAAAGATAGCCGATGACAAAAGACCGGAAAAAAGTTTTTTTCTCAAGCGAAATAAACAAAGGGACAAAACCAAACCAGGCGAATAACCAAAGGTTAAAACTGGAGAAGGAAAGCGAGAGTAGGCTGGCAGCTAAGATAGGAAGGATTACCTGGATCATTTTGCGCAACACTTCTTATATTTTTTTCCTGAACCGCACGGGCAAGGATCATTACGGCCTACTTTAGGCAGATTAGATTGCACGGGCTTGGCCGCAGAGGCCTGTTTATTTAAGACATCCCCTGTATCTGGAATATTCTCCTCTCCGGAAGGAGACTGGAATTTAACTGACTCCGGGTGGGAAAGCTCTTTAGGCAAAGAACTGAAAACCCCCCGGAATCTTTCCGGTTTAGCCGGCTGCAACTTAAAGATAGTCTCCACCGATTCTTCTTCTATAGCGCTGATCATCTGGCTGAACATTTCAAAGGCCTCGCGTTTATACTCAATCAAAGGGTCCCGCTGGCCGTAGGCACGCAGGCCGATGCCTTCACGCAGGCTATCCATAGCATATAGATGATCCTTCCATTTAGTATCTATAATTTGCAAGAAAACCATGCCTTCTAAATTACGCATTAATTCCGGCGTAATCGTTTTCTCTTTAGTTTCGTAGGCCTCAAGCAGCTGCGCGGATAGCTTATCCTTAATCTCCTGCTCACCCAAAGCGGTAAATTCCTGAACGTTAAACTCCAGGCCAAATTTTAAAGCCATGGAGTTGATTAAAGAAACGGTATCAACTCCGGATGAATCTGCCTGATTATAAACCTGTATGTATTCCTCAACAAGTTTATTGATAATTCCCATGATATTCTCTTTTAAAGAAAAACCCTCCAGGATCTGAAGACGCTGGCCATAGATAATCTCTCTTTGCTTATTCATTACATTATCATACTCTAAGAGCTGCTTTCTAATCTCAAAGTTATGCTGCTCAACCCGGCGCTGGGCAATCTCAATTGAGCCGGTAACCCAGGGGTGCTCAATAACCTGACCTTCTTCTAATCCTAATTTATCCATTAACCCGATAATCCTCTCCGAGCCGAACAGGCGCATAAGGTCATCTTTTAACGACACGTAAAAACGCGAGGAGCCGGGATCCCCCTGGCGGCCGCTTCTTCCGCGCAGCTGATTATCAATACGCCGAGCCTCATGGCGCTCCGTGCCTAAAACATGCAACCCCCCCAACTCTACTACCTTATTATGCTCTAAGGAGGCCTCTGCCTTATACCGTTCAAGGATTATTTTATATTCGTTTAGGTAATTTGCATCCGCCGGATCCAATTTCTGTTTGGCAACATTCCTGGCAATAAACTCAGGGTTGCCACCCAAAAGTATATCCGTGCCGCGGCCGGCCATGTTGGTGGCGATAGTTACCCCTTTATACCTGCCGGCCTGGGCGATAATCTGCGCTTCCAACTCGTGATATTTGGCATTCAATACCTGATGCGGTATGCCCCGGCGTTTAAGCATCTCAGAAAGCATTTCAGATTTATCAATGGTAATTGTACCAACTAATACGGGCTTGCCTGAATTATACAGCTCAACGATCTCCTCAACTACGGCGGTAAACTTTTCTTTTTCGGTCTTATAAATACGGTCAGGATAATTTTTTCGCACCAGAGGCTGATTGGTCGGCAACACAACCACATCCAACTGATAGATATTCCTGAATTCATTGGCTTCGGTAAAAGCGGTGCCGGTCATCCCCGCTAATTTCTCATACATACGGAAATAATTCTGGAAGGTGACCGTGGCCAAGGTCTGATTTTCCCGCTCTATCTTTAACCCCTCTTTAGATTCAATGGCCTGATGCAATCCGTCTGACCAGCGCCTGCCCGGCATAAGCCGGCCGGTAAATTCATCCACGATAATAACCGAGCCGTCATTAACCACATAATCAACGTCACGCTGAAAAAACTCTTTGGCCCGTAAGGCCTGGATAGTATGGTGCCGGTATTCGATTGTTTCCAGGGTATGCAAGGAATCAATCCCCCAAAGCCTGGCGGCCTTGAGTTCCCCCTCTTCGGTAAGGGCGACGGTCTGTGCCTTTTCATCCGCCACATAATCAAAACCCTGGCCCAAATCCACCCCCTTATATTTAGCGTCGATCTCGTCTTTTTCCGTAACCCGGCGGCCATTTAACCCTTCGACGATCTTCTTAGCGGTGTAATATTTATCGGTAGATTCCTCCGCGGGGCCCGAGATAATTAACGGAGTGCGCGCCTCGTCAACCAAGATTGAATCGACTTCATCCACAATGGCATAATAAAAAGGCCGCTGTACCAGCTCAGAGAGAGAATATTTCATATTATCGCGCAGGTAATCAAAACCAAACTCATTGTTTGTGCCATACGTTATATCGCAGGAATAAGCGGCCTTTCTTTGCTCATCGGACATATCGTGCTGGATAGTGCCTACGGATAAACCTAAAAATTCATAAATCGGCCCCATCCACTCGCGGTCGCGCCGGGCAAGATAGTCGTTGACCGTAACAATATGCACACCCTTGCCCAATAAAGCATTCAGATAGGCTGATAAGGTGGCGACTAAAGTCTTTCCTTCTCCGGTAGACATCTCCGCGATCCTGCCTTCATGCAGAATAATGCCGCCGGCAATCTGCACATCAAAATGCCTTAAGCCTATGGTGCGTTTAGAGGCCTCCCTGACCACGGCAAATGCCTCGGGCAATATATCCGCGAACACCCTGTTCCGGCTGATTTTAAGCTTTTCTTTTAATTTTTCCTTTTCCTCGGGCATAGCCACGGAAAGCATAGCCTGCCGCAGCTCTTCAAGCTCTTGCGCTAATTGCCCGGATTTATTGCTTAGATGCCTCCTGAATTCATCTGTCTTGGCGCAAAGCTCGGCATCGCTAAGCTGGCTTATCCCGGCTTCAAATGAATTAACCTGGTTTACCAGGCGGCTCAATTCAACCATTTTATTCATTGATGGGCTGGGCATCTCGGAATGCAGGGTGATTTTTACCCCGGGAAATTTCCTCCTGATGGCATCCTGCTTATTCTTAAGAATAATTTTCTTGATCAATCCAAGCATATAAACACCTTGTAGTTTTTATTTAGTGAAGTCCTTGTTATTTGCGCTTAATTTAAGAAAGGCCTCGATAAATTCATCCAGCCCTCCGTCTAAAACCTTACCCGAGTCTCCGGTTTCAAAATCCGTGCGATGATCTTTGACTAAATTATACGGATGCAGTACATAGGAACGGATTTGGCTGCCCCACTCAATCTTCTTTTTGTCTGAATCCTGCTGCTTTAACTCCGCTTCTTTTTTCTCCTGCTCTGCCTCATAAATACGCGCCTTCAATATCTTTAAGGCAGTTTGTTTGTTCTGATGCTGTGAACGTTCATTCTGGCACTGCGCGACAATCCCGGTGGGAAGATGAGTAATCCTGACCGCTGAATCTGTGGTGTTAACGCTTTGGCCGCCGGCACCCTTAGCGCGGTAAACATCTATACGCAGATCTTTATCTTCAAGTTTTATATCCAGCTCTTCTTCTATTTCGGGAATTACATCTACCGAAGCAAAAGAGGTATGCCTGCGCTTATTGGCATCAAACGGAGAAATACGCACCAGCCTATGCACCCCGCGTTCCGCCTTTAAATACCCGTAAACATAATCCCCTTCGATGAGAACGGTGATATTTTTAATCCCTGCCTCCTCGCCGTCGAGTACGTCAATTATCTTTACGCTATAGCCATGGCTTTCCGCGAAACGGCTGTACATCCTAAAGAGCATCCCGGCCCAATCGCAGGACTCTGTGCCGCCTGCTCCGGAGTTAATACTTAAAATCGCGCTGCTCTTATCCAGAGGAGCGCCTAAGAGCACCTGAAACTCCAGTTTATCTATTACCGACAGCAGGCTATTAGTGTTGAGCTCTAAATCCAGGAGCAGCTCATGATCATCTTCTTTAACTAAAGGAATAAGCTCTCTAAGCTCCTGGTATTTTTTATAAGCCAGGTCCCAGGGCTCAACTATTGTTTTAAGGGTTTTTAATTCTTTAACTATTTTTCTTGGCCGATCGGTATTATCCCAGAAGTCTGCGGCGGACATTTGGCCGGATAAAACATCTATCTGCTGTTTTTTATTTGCAACGTCAAAGATAACCTCTTAAATTCTCAATCCTTACACCAAGGTCAACTAATTTAGCTTTGATTTCATCAAGCATGGCTATCTCCTATATATCAAGGTTAACCTCTAAAGAGGCATTAAATTTATTA
>Ga0265297_10000836_pt1 | contig 83186 bp, 111 predicted proteins | sample Munlanlwell13791_FD_192502 | JGI IMG/M metagenome (GOLD analysis project Ga0265297, IMG submission 192502) | Leachate microbial communities from a municipal landfill in Southern Ontario, Canada - Leachate well 137-91 | ecosystem: Engineered > Solid waste > Landfill > Unclassified | place...
TAAACGTCACGGATTGGGGTTTCCTGGATGATCTCGCGGAGTTCAAGGTTTCCGCGGAGGATCTCAAGAAGATCTTCAATGACGAGGTTGAAGAGATTGTCGAGATAGATCCGGAGATTCCAGAAGACGAGTTGATCGAGAGCGCGAAGGAAGCTCTACGGGCTACCCTCGTGAAAAACAAGCGTGGTGGGCAGATCAAGGGGAAGGGGTTTAATCTTGGTATCAGCGACTTGAATGATTACACCGGGCGCTGGGAGAGGACGCAGTTGAAAGCGTTTGAATCCCTTGGAAAGAAGGATGCGAAGGCACAGAAGATAGACGATAAGTTTTACAAGTCGCAGAAAGAAATGATAGATGCTGGCTTGATATCCGTGGACAAGACGGATCCAAAGCATCCCAAGGTTGTCGCCCTCGACAAGCGCGCGAAGAGTAAATCTGGTAATGAAAACAAGAAGTTCGGGAAGGCATATCCAGCGCACTCCTTTATGGCAAATTTCTACACGATTTGGAAGCCGGAAACCGGTGGAGACTACAAGATTATCAACATCATTCTCGGCGGAGAACCAAGTGATGCCGGTGGAATGCTTCGTGACCAGGCTGTTTCCCCGATATGCCCGAAGTGTGGAAAGCGCGGAATGGGCATGGTCTGCACGGCGAAGGATAAGGATAAGAAGGTGTGTGGTGCTAAGAAGATCTATCTTAACAAGCAAGGAGAACCTTTCGCTAAGTTCCTTGTCCCGGATATCATGAAATCTGTCGGAAAGGTCACCCAGTTTCCGCTGACGATTAAGAATAACGACAACGGAACTGTTAAAGCGATCTACCTTGACTCGAAAACTGCGTTTTCCAACCCTTCAGACGTTCCACTCAAGATGGATCGCGATGCAAACACGAAGCTCAAGACGCTTGGTGGCGAACTCGGAGCAATCTTGTCGAAGTTCCCGGATAGATTTGTCACGTCGAAAGAGATGTTCGATATATGGTCAAAGGACAAAGCGTTCCTCCACAAGCCATCGATTGAATGGTGGAAAAAACATCACGAGACTGTTTACGGGCGTGATAATGGAAAGCCGGTGTTTTTCATCGCGTACATCGTGGATATCGGCGGCATTCGTTTCGGAAGGTGTAACATTCTCGCTGAAGACCCGCAGATTCCTGGCGTGAAGCGTGATAAAGAAGATGAAGGAACGGTACTTAACACCCCGGAGCACGTCTACGAGTACAACGTCAAAGGTGTTTTCGGAGAGAAGTCACTCGTTCTTGTCGGGGCAACCATAAACCGCATCCAGGATTCAGAGAAGGATGAAAACGGAAAGAAGAAGGGTCTAAAGACGATCAAGGTTATCGATTCCAAGACGAAGGCCGAGTTTTACAAGCCGTTTTATTCTCGCCCGCAGCTTGATGTGTTCGGAATGATCCCAATTGGAACACCTCGTCCGCCAAAGGAGGAGAAGGTTCTAATCGACCTTGGTGAGGATAATGCAACTCCGGATATTCCCACTGAGGAGTTTACCGAAGCCGAACTCGCTGGCTCTAACCTCGCTCTCAAGGAGGCGATGGAGCTCAAGAAAACCGAGGAGCAGCAGATGGATTTTGAAGACCCGGCGGCTGAAGAGTCGGAGCCAGAAAAGAAGGCACCGGCTGAGCCAGAGGAAGGAACGGTAGCAGAAGCGAGTGGCGATCTCCAAGAGCCCACCGCATCCGAGGAGGAAAACTTCTTCAAGTGATCACCATGCCCGAAGTAGTTGAAGAGGTCGAAGTAGACCAACCAAAGGCTGTGAATGTTGCCAGCCGTTTTAAATTTTCCGACGTGGAGATGGTGAAGTTTCTCACCGGAAAGAAATGGACAGACTTCAAGCGCGACAAGGACAAGCCGTTAACGCGGACGTTCAAGGTCGTGTTTTTCGCGGATAAGAACGCTGGAAAATCGCATAACATCTGCACCATCGCGGAACTCGACAAGAGGAACCCGAAGCTCAAGCTCGCGGAGTACGCTCACGTTGCGTTCCTTCTCGAAGAGGGATTGGTTCTCCCTGGTAACCCGCTCATCGTTGCAGACATGGAAGGGAAGTTCGATAACCTTCGCATCAAGGGGAAGTTCAAGAACTACCCGATCCGTTACGTGGACGTGTGGCATCCAGATGGTCCCATGCCGAACATGCAGAACCCGGTAGAGGTGTTCAGGGATATGCGCTTGTTTCTATCCGCTGGGCAGTGGGCTCACAATAACCCGGTACAATACAAGCAGATGACCGCTGCCGAGGGGTTAGAAGGCGGATTGGACGCGCCTAACGCGATGGCCGTGGAGAACTACACGATACTCACAACGGAGATAATGAACTACGCCCGCGTGGTCGCCCACCCGGAGAACATCAAGGAGTTGGAAGCTCGTGGCCAGGAACTCGGCGCTCCAATAATCCCGAAGTTCGATAACTGGAGCATTCGCGACGGGAACTGGGATTTTCTTGGTGGTTTCACGCAACGCCTTCCAATGCACTACGCGGCAACGTGTCGCCAGCGCCAGAAGTGGGTAAAGGGAGCACCTACCGACCAAGAAGACCTAGCGCAATACAAGATGGCGAAATACGCCTTCAACGTGGTGGTCAACTTGTACAAGGAGCGCGACCCGGTAACCGACAAGATCGAGTTCTGGGGGCAGATTATCGAGTCCGACTTCATGGACGAGGGTATCGAACTCAAACCTTTCAAAAACCCGTGCTTCCTCAAGGTAGTGGCTGAGATAACAAAATACTCGCACGCAGAGATACTCGACAAGTACGGGACGTGGAAGGAGAGCCCAGAAGGAGGCCTCATCTGGGTGAAAAACAAGGTGGAAAAACCGGCTCCAGCAACCACCTCGAAAGTTCTGGAACATTCCCCGGAACCCAAGAGTCCGCGCGGGTCGGGTAGTGATGGCAGCACGACTAACCATGCTGGGAACGAGAAAGTGGAAGCGAAGCCGGTGGAGACAGCAACCACCCCAAATACCCCGGTATCCGTGGCCACGGATGGTAAGAAGAAGGGAGGTTCGAGCCCTCAGCTCGTGGGAGAGCCGCCGGGAGGGAAAGTGGAAGCGTCTCCAGAAAAGCCAGCAGAACGCCCGAGCGTTGCGAGCATCCGGAAGGTGATATCGGAGGTAAACGCGAAGGTTGCTAAGCCAGCTATGAAACCAGCTAAACCGAGAGTCGTGAAACCGGTTCAAGAACCAAAGATCGATATCGACAGAGAAACGGTTCCCGGAAGCACGATTCTTTCGTTTAATGGAAGCCAAAAAGAGTTGGTAGAAGCCTTGGGTAATGTCGTTATAACATCCACCGATGAAGTCAAAGAACTCACCGTGGATAAGGTGTTAAAAGAAGCAGAAATAGCATTAGAGAAAGCACGCGAAGACAAGGAGAGCGAGCAAAAGTGATAATCGAAGACAACATAGAGAATTTCAAGACGTTTCTTGAACACGCGTCGTGCAAGGGTCTATTCGGACCAACTTTATCGGAGTTTATCGACGGGAGCATCACCATTCGTTCCCGTTCCATCTCCGGTGGAAACGTGGTGGAATCCAAGTACACCCCGAAGTCCGTGAAGATAGATCCTTCCTTGAACCGCGCTAAGGGAACCAAGACTGAGTACAAGGACGGGTGGTTCTGGTTCGAGCCAGCGGAGTTGCTCGCGAAGATCAAGGTGATGAAAAGTGGGCCAATGACCCTTGAATTCAACGGGGAAACCATCGATATCAAGTGTGGGAAGGTTAGGCGGAAAACGATGAATGTGGGGCTCACCGGAGCAAAGTACGATCTTGTCCAGGAACGTAAGGCTAACGATATATATTCCGCGAAGTTCGTGGATGGTAAAACGGTGTTTATGGATGCTGAAATTCATCTTCATTCTCCATCCGTCGGGGTTATCAACCTTAAAGAAATCTCTGAGACCAAGAAGTCGATTTCAAACGCATCTACATATCTTTTCAAGGTTTCCGATGCTGGCGAGTTCGATATCATCGTAGCGGATTCAGACAAGGTGGAGTCAGAGTACATGGAAACGCGCATAGACGAGATCAAGGATGTAAAGGCGGGCTTCACCGTGAAGTATAACAGTGGTTTTGACGAAGCAATCCACGTGTTCGATGGTTTCGTGGACTTGTGGTTCGGTGATAGCGTTCCTCTCATCGTGAAGCACACCACGACTGATAAAAATCGCAACAAGGTCGTGGAAACGATGGTGATATGCGCGCCAGTTCTTCTTCAAGAAAAGAAAGACGAGTATAACGCTGACGGCAGCGTGGTGGACGATAACGAGTTCCAGGAACCGGATGAAGAGCCCGGCGAGGAAGGCGAAGAGATCAACCCGGACGAGTAAACCGAAATCTTTTTATACTTGTTTATTTATTTACTTATTTGTGATACTCGATGAAAGCTGAAGACATAAAAAACGGCATCGATCTTTTTCGCGGTCTCGCTAACAACTGCTCGCAAATTCTAAAAACAATCGGTGCTGACAAGGAAAGTATCAAATCGTTCGAGAAGGCGGGACAAATCCTTTTACAAGAGTGTTTCGCCATGTATTGTAGAAAAAAAGAAGAGGAGAAAAAAGATGGCAATTGAGAACCCGAAGGCCGCTGGCTTCCCACGACTGAAACAGCGATGCAAGGAATGCGCACTGATAAACCTTGATGACAGGAGGCACAAGCCCATATATGGCTGTGATGATGTGAGGTGCAGCGAGCCACAAGGATTCATGTACTTCGTGCCCTACAGCCCGCCCACACCCGAGACCTTGAATGGCTGCGAACGATGCATCCACTGCCCCGCGGGAGCCAAGAAGGGCGACACGTGCCCCGCCACGAGCGGGCATGTTGTCGGTGACGTGAACCCATCGTGGAACGCCAAGATGTGCATTGAGTTCGTGCTGCGGTCGTGCCAGAATTGCGGGCTTCTCCCGAAAATCGAAGGGAAAGGATGTGGTAATGGCTGTGAGAAGCAGAGTAAATGGATACCAATCCCCACACATCAACTCGAACCCATCAAGGAAGGCGAGTACGCCAAGATCTCCTCCACCAAGTGCAGTGGAGGGGTTTGTGTTGGCAAGGTCGGCATAGTGGTGGAGAAGGCTTCTGATGGAACGTTTCACATCCGTTGGAACACGCCCACATGCCCCACGGGCGACGCGAACATATCTTGCGAGATCGGCTACGACAAGGATACCAAGTTCGAGAAGGTCGCCGCACCTCCAATCGAGGCCGGGCGGAAGCCGGGCGCGGCTGGGAACATCGCACCACCCCACGGCGAAATATGCCCCGCACGAGATCAGTGTGGCCATTACAATGCCAGCATGGATGATATTACGAAGGCCTTCTCTGAAGGAAGGGATGCTTTGAAACGTGCGGAGAAGGCCGAGCAACGTGCCAAGGACGCTGAACTGAAGGCCGCAGATCTCGAGTCCCGAATGCGCGATGCTACCGAACGCTATTGGCAACCGTTCTTTCTCGGTAACGGCGTGAAGGTACCGTTGAAGGATGTACTCAATGACCCGAGGGGAACGCTCTTCTCGTACCGCAACGGGTACCGCACCACCTCCCAAGACGATGAGATCCGTGACTTGAAGAATCAGATCGACGACCTCCGGAGCGGGAACGTGCAGTTCTGCCCGCACTGCGGCACCAACACCAAGCCCGAACCCCACGTGCCTAAATGGGCAACGGAATTCTTCACTGCTTGCCCCGGTGGTAATTGTCAATCTTGTGCAAAAGCATCTCGTCTACGAGCAATATTGGGGTATCCATACGGATGTTGGGATACCGGTTGTGAGTACGAGCCCCGGTACACCCATGCCCAGCGTCGTGCCATGTCCGACAAGGGCAAGTTGAAGGACGTTCGTGCCAAACTCGCAGCAGAAGTGTCGTGCAACGACCAGAACCTTACCGCGTGGAAAAAAGAAGTCGCCGGGCTCAAAGCAGAGATCGAGCACATCAAGAAGGAATCGGTACCCCTTGCCAATGCCATCAAAGCCATCATCAACACGGAGAAGGTCGAGACGAAGGACAGCAGTGGCGACGGATGGAATTGGAGCACTAAGATGTGTCAAGTGTTGCGGGTGATGCTCCCGGAAGGGATGATGGTGCAACCGAGGGATCTGGTGTTGTACAAGAAGGCCAAGGAGGAGAAGTGAGACGCCAACAAAAGCATACGTGAAGATATCCATCGGTAAAGATGGCGACGTGGGCTATTCGTTCGATCTCGGCGATGTCACTGATAAGAAAACCGGCAAGATCGGTAACGTGTACCCGACCGAGTACCAGCTTGTCGAAGCGGCGTGCATCTATGCCCGCCTTTTTTGTTTGAGGATACGGCGGGATAATCGTGCTGCAAAGAAGAAACGAAAGATGAAGGAGACGACCAAACCATGAGCCCGATTGACGAGCTTGGATACGATGATGGTTCTATCGTCATCGACAAGGAAGCACAGAAGCGTGTTACCGATCTTCAAGAAAGTGCCTACAAGTTAGCCGAAAAAAACAAGCAGTTGAAGGCCGAGGTCGCCCGTCTCACTGCCGAGAACCAACAGCTCAAGGACGAAGCGGCGGAATCAGACGAGGGTGACGACGAGGACACGTTGCTCCTCGAGCAGAAGGACGCGGAGGTCGCCCGGCTCACTGCCGAGTTAGCAGAGCATAAGGGTGACGGGCAGCACGACCATAACTTCACGTACTCGGCAGAACGGGACGAGTTACGAAAGGCAATAGATAGGGTGATAGGATTCCTCAAAATCTACCCGGTTGGAGCACATCGACAACCCGGAGACAACTTGGACGAGTGTTTAAACATCCTACAAGCAGCACGTTCCAAGCGGCCCGTTGCCGCCCCCCAGCCCCACAGTCCTTGCCTTGATTGCGACGATAACGGTAACTGTGGCCCGACATCCCGAAGCCATTGCGCCCCTTATCGAAAATACCGTGGCTGGAAGCCCGCGACGGCCGCCCCGAATGCCCCCTCGCCGGCTCAGCAACCGGCCTATGGTAGACTAATATCCAACAGCCTTGTCTCGGGGGACGGGAAAGCGGCCGCGGGCGACGATTTATGCCCCAATCCAGTTGCGTGCACCGGCGGCAAGAATTTCTGTCTCGCTGTCGAATTAGGCCAAAAGTTCACGAATTGTAAATATCCAGAACACCGGCCTACGGGCGACATCTGCGAGTGCGGGCATAAAATGGATCATCACGTGAGCAAGGGCGCTAGACTCAGCCCTCGGGACTACGACTATTATCAATGCCCGCACTGTGGAAAGGGGAGGTCCGGCTGAGCCATGGCACCAGAAGACGTTTGGGAAGCCATAGGCGCTAACTCTGGCCGGGATTCTCCAGAATCACATTATATGCGGTTGTGCGACACTCTCAAGGCTCGCAACAAGCAGTTGGAGCAGCAGTTGGCCATCGTGTCCAAAAACTGCGAGGACGCGATGTACAACGAAAGGCAATTACAAGAGCAGTTGGCCGCCGCGAACGCCCGCATCGCCGACCTCGAGACGCGTGCCACGCTCATGGACCGGCACAAGGAACGCCTCGAGATCAGCATCACCAACCGGGACGCCCGCATCACCGAGATCACGAACGCGGTTCGGTTATATTTCACCGTGATCAACCAGGCGAACGAGGATTACTGCGCACATCGATATTGGTTTGCGAACGTGCAACGATGCAGTGACATGTCATGGGCGTTCCAGAAATCCCTTCTATTAGTGCTCGGCGGCGGGGACGGGAAAGCGGGCTCGTTCGATGGAAAGAAATGCACTCTTGATGGTGGTCCAGATGCGTGTGTAAGTGATCATTGCATCCCATATTGTCCAAAATTGAAGGAGGAGCGGAACCTTGGTGCCGCCGACATCTGCGAGTGCGGGCACGTGATGGATCATTACGTGAGCAAGGGCGACCGGCTGAGCCCCCGCGACTACGATTATTATCAATGCCCGCACTGTGGAAAAGGGAGGTCCGGCTGAGCCATGGCAGGGTACTGTCCGTGGGCACGGCAGGAGTGCAAAGCCATCACCAAATTGGAGCAGCAGGTGGCCGTCATCACGAAGGAACGTGCCGATATCCAATCCGCCACCATCCGAAAGGATAAGGAATTGGCCGCCGCGAACGCCCGCATCGCCGAGGCACGCCGAGTTCACGAACTCTACTACCGCATATGCGAGGAATACTATCACGACCGCGACACGGGAAATTTCTGGTTCTACAACACTTGGTTGGACGTAGTTTGGGGTGATTCGATGCGACACGCGTACCGTGACGTGATGATAAAGGTGCTCGGCGGCGGGACGGAGGGCGAGCAGTGAGATGCGATTGCGACAATGCACGAAATGCGGGAGAAGTGTCGCTGGAGATTATAGCATAGAAGTAGATATTTCATTCACAGATTGGAGAGGTTCTTGCATAAAGATCTTCAAGATATCATTTTGTTTGAAATGTTGGGAGCAACATACTGATTTTATGACGACAAATTAACGTGAAACCGATGAAATTCCTCTACACAAACATCAAGCAGTGGGTTAACGACAACGCCACTTTCTTTTTTATCCGCGGGAGAACCAGGAGTGGTAAACGCGCCATGGCGTGCGCTACTGGCTACTACCCCCACTTCTACGTCAAAGATTCCGATTATATCAAGTATAAACAAGACCTAAACCAATCCATCCACACTTACAAGATTTACAAGGACAAGAAAGTTCCTAACTCCATCTACGGAGACCCGGTAATGCGCGTGGACACGTTCATACCTAAAGGAGTCCGGAACACGCATTCTAAAGAGGGAACCGACGCGTTATGCGATACACTCTTGGAAAACTGCGAAACATTCCAGTCTGATATACCAGTGGAGATCGTGTTTCTCATAGAGACGGGTATCAAGAGTGGCGTGGAACTCCCGGACAAGCCGGACAGGTACGTGAATGGTATTCCAGCGTGGGATTGGCACAAGTTCAAGGCGTTTGACGACTTCGAGACGGAGATATTGGTATCAAGCTTGGATATCGAGACATACCACTTCCGCGGGAAAAACTTGAAGATGGAGGACGCCGAGCAAGACGTGATAAACGTTGCAATGCATAACTTCGGCAGCAACATAGAATACCAAGCATTCTACCGTCCAGGACACGAGGTAAACAAAGCGTCGATAAAGCGCGTTCTAACAAACCCGGTGGATAAAAACAAGAAGCATGAAGTATGGACGTATTTTATGGATACAGAAAAGAAGTTTTACAAGAAATTCGTGGAATTGTTTAACTATTTGGATGCGGATGTTTACACCGCGTGGAATAGTGACTACGACTTTGGATATCTCTTAAACCGCGCTAAGAAGATAAAAGCACCGGTCAAGGCGTTATGCCCGTATGACTTCATGAAGTATTCCACGCGAGCTGGACTTGATTCTCCGAGCATAACCGGCGTCACCATCTTGGATAGTAAAAAAGTCTATTACAAACACACGTTCTTCGACGGGGAGAAACACACGTATAGTCTTGAAGCCGTGTCACAAGGAGAATGCGGAGTGGGTAAAATACCGAAGGTTAACCCGGAGACTGGTAAAAAGATGACCACCGGGGAGATGTGTGACGAGTTCCCAGAACTCCTACTTGATTACAACGCGGTGGACGACATCCTCGTGGAGGAGATAGCGAGGGTAAAAGGCTTGTGGCGTTACCGGGAGCACGTCCGGCGTAGGTTAGGTGTTCCGGTGGATAGGAGTATGGCGAATTCGATGGCATTACACGCTGAGTTTGTTAGGAAAGCTAACGCGAGAGGAATGGCGTTTCCAAACCGCGACTTTAACACGATGGCAGAGGACACGTTCAAAGCAGCGGTGGTGTTCCCGCCTACTCCGGGTGTTTCCGACACAGCCATAGACGCGGACTTCAAGAGTCTATACGCTTCCATCATCGTGATGTGGAACATATCCTTGGAGACGGTTATACGCGACCCGACGAAGTTCCCGAAGGAATACCTCGACAAGTGCATACGCACCCCTAACGGGCTCTATATCAAGCAGCCCTCGGAGCAGAAGGGGCTCATCGCGGAGATAGTGGAAGGATTCATGAAGGACCGCGACCAGTACAAGCAAGAAGCCTTGGAATGCGCGGAGAAGTATGGGAGGAAAGATCCGAGAACCGTGGGTAAAGAGGACGCGCAGAAAGCGGAGAAGGCTAACACGAATAGCGTCTACGGTATAATGCCTCTATACAACATAATGATAGCGGAGGCTATAGCTGGCATAGGGAAGCTGGCGGTGACCCACGCGAGCAACACGATGGAATCAGCGGAATTAGCTGCAGCGATACAAGAGAAGTTCGAGGCGATAAAATGAGCATAACAAGAGTTTATGGTGACACGGACTCCCTATTCGGAACCGGCGTGGACCCGTTTGACGAGAAACGCATGGAATTCATAGGAGAGTATATATCCGACCACATGAAAGAGTTTACAGACTCGTATAACGTCCATGATAACAAGTTCAAGATGCGTATCGAGAAATCCGCGGATTCTTTCTTGATGCTCGATAAAAAGAAATGCTACATCATGCACGCCGTCAAGGAATACAAGGAAACGATGACCGGCGGTAAGTGGAAGGATATTGACGAGTGGGATGTCACCGGGTTCGAGAAATCTGATATCTCCGAGTTATCTAACCGCCGGTTCGTTGAAATGCTCAAGATGATATGCAAGTCGAAGCGGGACAAGAAGATAGACGTGTTTAGGGAGATACACTTCTGGCTAAAGGATTGGAAGGCAGAGCTTCGTTCAAAGAATGTTCCATTACTCGACCTATGCCCAGCGGTGAAAGCTTCCAAGCCGTTTGACGAATATGGGCGCGCTAAGAAGGACGGTACAATCGGCCATATCCCCATACACGTGCGGGCAGCGAAGTACAGCAACAATTATCTAAACACGAATTTCTACCCTGGCGACAAGATCCCGTTTCTTTACGTGAAAGGGGTGGTGGACGTGATAGCCGTCCCGGAGGAATGGAACTACGACGATCTAAACGAAGCCGGTTTCCTCGTGGACTACGAGACAATGTACAAGAAACAAGTGTTAACGAAAATGGTTCTAGTGTGCAAAATGCTTGGATTTCAATTAAAGGAGGTTATCAGCGGTGCAAGACAAGCCAGTCTCGATGTTTATAGTAGACCCGTGCATATCGTGTAAAATGTCGGATAACGGGCGATGTAAAGCGTTTTCAATGGCTTTAGAAGACGCTGAAAAGGTTTGTAAACTCAAGGACGCAATCGTGTGGCAATCTTGCGTCTACTACAACGACAAGGAGAGCAAAAAAATAGACTGGGGTGTTTACTGGGGTCAAGTCTTTTGTAACATTTCCAAGTCTTTCGTGAAGTGTCAAGGGGTGAAGTGTATCAGTTTCAACGATGGATCGCGGTGTATTAACGACATCGGGTTTATATGCCGGGTGAACGGAAAAAAATGCCCCGGAACGTGTAACGATGATACGAGGATGGTGAAAAAAATGCCGTGTGAATGTGGGTTTAACTCGTGGAAGCGCGTCGGTGTTGCTGGAGCTGGTTATGGCGTGTACGCTTGTGAAGGATGTGGTGATTTGATACGCCTTAAAGAAGGGGAGTATTTCAAACCACCAAAGAAAGACACGCCAATAGTTCCGGTAAAAAAAGTTGTCAAGAAAGATGTGGTGAAGCAGATGGATCTTGCATCATTCGGAAAGAAATCTTTAAATTCAGATAAAACAGAGGATAAACACTGATGGTATTCACAGATAACGGCAAACCCGGAAAAACGACGGAGTGGGGAACGCCGCAAGACGTGTTTAACGATCTCGATACGGAGTTCCACTTCACGCTAGATCCGTGCGCCGCGGATTGGAATCACAAGTGCAAGAAATATTACACGAAGAAAGAAGATGGACTTAGCAAAAGCTGGGAAGGAGAACGAGTGTTTATGAATCCACCATACGGGCGTGGTGTAATCGACGCGTGGGTTCGTAAGGCGTGGCAAGAATGGAAAGCCGGGACGTTCGTGGTGTGTTTACTTCCGGCTAACGTGGAGACCGGCTGGTTCCACACGTATATCTATCACCAGGCTGAGATACGTTTTCCACGCGGGCGCATCAACTTCATAGCTAAGGACGGTAAAAAACATAACGGGAGCAACCACGCCAGCATGTTCGTTATTTTTGGCATAGAGGGATAAAAATGAGAATCGCAGACTTGGAATATTACAATCTATCTGCATCTGCCCTCTTGACGTGTCTTGACTGCGACTACGAGTGGATGTTAAAGTACATACTAAAGGAGAAGCAGACCGCTCCAGGTAGGAAGTTCAAGATGGTGTACGGCTCGCGGAACCACGAGATAGAGAATATGTTTCAAACGTGTTATGCGGATATCGGTGAAAAGATGCTACCTCCAGCATTCGTTAAATCAGCGACATTAGAGGAGATACGGGAGCGCATCGTTGATATTAAGCGTCATCTAACGTACACGCACGAGTGGGAGTTTATCCAGCACCCAATACGCAACCTCGCCCATATCGACGCGGCGCGGCTTATTGAATTAATGAAACACTTCGACGGTGACGTGGAGCAAGCCTTAGCATACTTGAAGCCTATCGGGAGCGAAATAGACCAGTTCACGAGAGGTAGAATACGCGTTATCGTGGACAGAGCCATACGGATTCCACCGCGCTTCGGTGCATATAGAAACAAGAACGAGTCCGTCGCGATAATCGACTTCAAGCCTGGTAAACTCGACAAGGATGGGAAACCTAAAGTTATTAGCGAGATAGCGGACTATGACGACCGGAGGCTCAAGAAGCAGCTAATCTTCTACGCGGATAACGTGGAAAATATGCCAGCAACGCCGGAGTTCATAGGCGGTATGTTCTATCGCACGCGGCAATATCTCGTGGAGAAGATAGCTAAGACGAGCATCACGAGCAACCGGAAAAACACCGACTGGTTCTGGAACCTTGAAGAGTTCTCGCGTAGGCACAAGGGAGCGTGGGGTGCTGATAAATGCAACTGGTGTGGTTTTAGGCTAACATGCCGCAACACGAGCGACCTCGCCCGAGGGCTAACCGACGGTGAGCCAGTGAAGTTATTCACGATGTGCAAGCTGGTGAAGTGCGTGGATTGCGGTAGAGCATTCAAGATTCCGAAGGTGGATAGAGAAGTTAGATGTAAACCGTGTAAACACAAGAAAGAGGAGAAGGTGGTCGTAGAAGATGAAGAATCTGAGACTTAACCTCGTTCCCTTCGGGCGCCGCGGCCTTGACGCGAAGGAGAAGCTTGGTATCGACTGGAACCTCCCGAATTGGAAGCGTTACCAGCATAGATACTACGAAGGTGAGATCGAGGAAACGGATAACGTGTGCTTGATAACCGGCAACATGCCGGACTCCGAATATTCTACCGTGGTGGTGGACTTCGACGGCGAGTTATATCGCCCGGATCTCCTTAGCATAGCGCGCACCCTCCGGTATTTCAAGATAGAGCCAATGGAGGTGACGTGGACCAACAATCGCGGCCTACACTTCATATGCTTCTCGGATCGCGGTGGTGTACGCAACAGCCAGGGAAAGAGGCTGAAACACGGGGTATTCCCGACAGCGGTGAAGCACATGGACATCCGCGGCTCCGGCGGCCTCCTTTACTACCCTCCCACCCACTTCAGCGACGGCATCCAAGCGTACAAGACTATATGGCGTTCCACATCCCTTAATATCATCCCGTCGGAGCAATTCCAAGAGTTAAAGGACTCGGTGTATCTTAAACCAACGAAAGCACAGCAAGAATCACTCAAGAAACAAGTAAAGGAACTCCAAGCGGATTTGAACCTTGTTATAAGCGACCGGTTGCAATGCTTGAGATATCCTTTCCGGTTGTTAATGTCCAAGAACGCGCCGGATATAGAGGTGATATCAGCGAGCACGGGGGTAATGGAGTTCCTTTACTGGAACGCATTATGGCGTGAAGTTATTTGTAGTGGATTCAGCGAGGAACTAGCGCATAGGCTACTCAAGAGATATCAGCCTAAATACGATAGAGAGGAGACGCTAACACAGATAAACTATCATTGCCGTGGAGAAGATAAAAGACCTTTTACAAACAATAAACTCCACGAGATGTTCCCGTTCTGGGAAGCGCCAGTTTACAGAAGCGGAGGGTATGTTGAAAATTGAACAGATCTGATTTAAATAAATACTTATCAAAATGTGGTAAATACTACATTGGAAGGTGTCCTAAATGCGGGAACGTTTCCGTGTTAGAAGGCGCGTTTGAATGGGTTTTTAGGCAATGTAGTAAATGCTGCGTACAATCTCGCGTCGAAGATTGGAACTTCGCTCACTTTACAGAATTTTCCCAGATGGTGAACGCATGAAGTGTAAGAAATGCGGTGCTGAAATGAAGCCAATGGCCATAGACACGACTGGGCTACGGTTTTGTAGTGCCCCGCCGCTGATGGAGTGTGATGAATGTGAAGATAGATCTTGTGGTATTCCACCAAAGAGAAACCACGTGTATTACAAGTGCTTGAAGTGTTTAAACGGTGCATGGACATGAGCAACTGGACGACTAACAGCACGAACACGTGTTCTGATTTACCATTTTACTACACGTCCGATTACTCTGAAGCCGTGTGGACTGTCACCGCGTCCTACGAGCCATACCACCCTCCAAGGCAAGAAAATATCAAGCGAGGATGGCCGCGTAGACGGGTTATTTTTCCATACACCCCGCCGCGGAAGCAATTCCCGAGGTACTTGAAGTCGCAGACAAATTACAAGAGAGGAAAATGATGGACTTACTCTTTCCAAAAGAATTACTTGAGAAATTAGGAACATTCAAAAAGGTTTTTGTCCTGGTTAGTGGTGGAATTGACAGCACGTATTTATGGGATATAATATCCACGATATGGCCAGATCTGGCTATTCCGGTGAATTGTTATAATCCATACGAGATAAACGACACGCTTAAAGATATCGCGAAACATCCTCGGTATATTCAAATCAAGCCATCAGAGCAATACGACTACGCTGCTATATTGAAAGAGTCGTTCAAAAAAATACCAGAGGCTCGCCAGTTAGCTCGTCACAAGAAATATCACAAGAAGGTGTTTTCTTGCTGCTATTATATCAAACACAAGGCGTTCCTTGACGACCCGGTGTTCCAAGAACCAGGAACGTGTGTCATCAGCGGTATCAAACGCGGAGATGGGCAGCAACGGCGTTTCTGGTGTATCAAACTTAAGAAAGAAGGAGATAAGTTTGCCGAGGAAACCGGGAAACAATGTGTATCAGCCAGCTATATGCACCAACATAAAGGAGGTCAGTTATACGTGTATCCTTTTAGAGACTATAAAAAACGTGAACTCCCGGATAACGTTATACGCGAATTGGTAAAGAAGTATCCAACGCTAAGGCATTCCGGGTGCTCTATATGTCCGGTGCTTGTCGTGTTCAATATAAAGAGTGAAAAGGAAAGATATGAGAGATCCGTGAGATTTTTTAATAATTTAATGGGATATCCAAACCAGGTTAATTTAAAAGCATTTGGTAAAGAAAAATGAGCCTAATATACTACGCAGACTTGGACTCCTATAATTCCGTGGACTCTATACGCAACCACGTGATAGTAGGAAACGTTATAGATGTTCTGATAAAATTATACGAGAAGTTTGGTAACTTCATTGATTTGGTGGTCACATCCCCTCCTTACTGGGCGTTGCGCGACTACAAAGGAGACCTGGTAATCCTCGGCGGTGATAGGAACCACGTGCATACTTGGGGTGCTGATATATGGGGCGCGCTGCGAAAGTGGACTCCCGGTGATGTTCCCGGCCCCGGCTCAAAAGTGGCCTCCAAGCGGCCTAACTTGGAAGTCAATCGCCCAGCTTCTCCAAGTAACTTTTGCGAGTGTGACGCGTGGCGGGGGAACTACGGGATGGAGCCACATCCTTCGATGTACATAGATCATAGCGCGCAGATACTCGACCACGTGTGGGATATTCTCAAGATGACCGGGGCCGTGTTCTGGAACATGGGTGACTCGTATTCTGGTAGTGGGGGTGCTGGCGGGGATTGGAACCACGGGGCGCGCGCTGGGGAGCCGAAGTGGGGGCAGCCGACGATAGCGAAGAGTTATTCCGGGTACACGCAGAAAAAAGGCTCCGGTGGTATGAACTCAAAGAAGTTAGCAACACACGGAACAGAAAACTTCCAAGCTTTCGAGCCAGTCGAGCTCGTGATGCCCGTTCGCTCCAAATCCCTCGTGGGAATACCGGAAGCTCTCGTGGTGGAGCTGACGTGGAACCACGGGTGGATAAGGCGCAACAAGCTAATCTGGTTTAAAGCAGCATGTATGCCCGCATCCGTTAACGACCGCTACACGATAGACTTCGAGCCCATCGAGTTCTTCGTGAAAAACAACGAGCGACAATTCTGGTTTAACGAACTCACCCTCGGGATGTCCAAGACACCTCCAGCGGGAGTGGACGGGGTGGAAGGCTCGGATTGGGATTGGGAAACGTGTCACACGTGCGAAGGGGATAAGCTGATAGCAAAATGCCCGAAGTGTAAAAAGAAGACCAAGATAGAACGATATCAAGGACTGGACACCCGCGAGCGCGGGAAACTTCAATGCCAGACGTGTTATACCATATTCTCAAAAGCTGAGATGGAAAAATGCCCGTCGTGTAAAGGCGAGGGGAAGTACAAGGAAAGCCACTGGATAGGGCGAGACTACTACTTCGAGCAACAGTTCGAGGAATACACGGATGAAAACCTAAAGAGATGTACAAAGCCATACATGACAACGTATGGAGGAACGAAGAAAACAGATGATACAGCAGCATCCTATACGAACGCAACCTACCGAGGAAAGGCGATGTACGACCCGAATAACTCACCTGGTAGGAACGCTCGCACACACTGGGATATGAGCACCAATAAAAATCACGCTAATAACGGCGTTTCCCACTTCGCCACTTTCCCGGAGGAACTTCCATCCCGTGCTATCGACGCGGCTTGCCCTCGCTGGATATGTACGAAATGTGGGCTCCCGCGCTTCATGGTCGTGAAAGGATATGGAGGCTCCATCGGTAAAGGCGACTGGATAAACTACAAGGCGGAGTTCACCGGTGTAAACGAGCGGTTCGAGAAGGGGATGTCGCAGTTCGGCGCGCTTGGCGCTATCAAGGATGGTAATGGTGAAAACTTCCACCGCGAGTATGCTGGATACTCTAAATGCGGATGCAATGCTCCTACCGTTCCGGGTATTGTACTTGACCCGTTCAACGGCACCGGGCAGACATCCATAGCAGCTATCAAGAAAGGCCGGGATTTCATCGGTATAGAGTTAAACGAGAATTACGCGAAAAATTCCATCAAGAGGATCGCGAAGCACATGACAACGAGGTTATAACAACGCCAGGCATCACACTCGATTTCTACAAGAAAAACTGGCCACACAAAGTTCTCGTGTGCCTCGTGTGTGAAAACGAGTTTGTCCCAGATATAGAAGGAAGGTTAAAGAAATCTTTAACGTGTTCTCATGAGTGCGCTGTAAAATGGTGTGGTTTCGGCGAGAAGAGAAGAGCAGAGGCTAAATCAAAGTGGCGGTAGTAGCAGAAAGCATCTATCAAATCCCGGTCTACGACGAGATTAACTATGACTTGCTCTGGACTCAAGAACTCAAGTTCAAGACGTTAGAACGACGTAGTTTCGTGGAGAAGGTTAACGATAAAGGTCGTTCCTTGTACAAGAATACGGAGGAAGCAGATTGCGCGTTCTACCGGGAAAACCCGGAGTGGTTCTTGTACATGGTTCTTGGTAGGAATTTCCTCGCAGAGCATTCAGAGTCCGGGCAGTTCCGGTTTCTTTTGCCTGGCCAGGTGGATTTCTTGGACACTTGCCTTGATAGAGACGTTCTCAAGATAGGCTTGGTCACGAACCGTGGAGGCGCGAAAAGCTGGCTACTTGGAGCTGAAGCCGTTGTGGACTGCGCTACTTCAAAGAGAACCAAGAAGCCCATACTCGCCGGGTCCGAGAAGCAAGCTATGAAAGGAGCGTATATGTATGCCCGCGATATGTGCGAGTCTCCTAACATATACAAACATCTCGTGGAGGATATAACGAAAGAAGAGATAAAATTTTACTCCGGCTCAACTATTTTTAACCTCGCTTCCGCGGAAACCGCTACCCGTGGCCTACGTGCTACTGACCTCGATATAGATGAGGTGACACAAGCTAAAGAAGATGTAATAGAATCTTACTTCGGACAAGCCATAACAAGCCCGCGTTTCAAGATCATATGGACTGGAACCCCAGATAAACCCCAACACATGGCGCACATGCTATGGTGGTGTAATCGCCCGGAGAACGTGTTCGATGCTAATGGCGTTAAACGGCGCGTCTACCACTGGATAAAAGCTCATAACGACCCGAAGCTCAAGCCAGAAATGAACGCCAAGCTAAGCTGGCATCTCTTTCACTGGGACGCGTATGACTGCCATATCGACAAGGGCGGGTGGATCACGGATGATGCCATCGAGGGTATCAAGTCCCTATATCGAACCGTGGTCAAGCAGCGCCGCGAAATCTACGGGTTATGGACTAACGACGAGGGAAACATCCTAAACACCGCGGACGTGGAAGCATCGATACAGAAGTCAGCGTCAGCGCTCCCGGACATATCCAAGTTCAACGGGATAATTATATCCATAGACGGTGCTCGACATAGCCACTACTCCACCATAGTATGCGTCGGATACCTCGGGATGCGAGCATACACGTTCTACGCGAAAGGATGGGAGCAGATAAAGTCACGGGATATGTTCGAGAAGATATGTCACGTCGTGGATGTTATCAAGGCCCGCGGTGGAAAGAATTTACACGTTATCATCGAGTCAGCGCCGGTATCAGCCACTTTGATAGATGACATGCAGACGTGGTGCGTGGAAAACCAAGTAATGTTTCAAACCAGCGCCTTCACGCATAACAAACCACTCTTCGTTGATAGGATATGCTCCTACTTTGAAACGCAGACAATAGAGATTCCCCGCGAGTACACCCAGCTTTCTGACGAGTTGTACACGTGGTGTTGGGACAAGAATACCAACCAGAAAGGGGAGAAGACACCAGCGAAGGGTAATGACGACTTCATAGACGCGCTCATGCACAATCTCATGCACGACCATCTCGTTAAAACTCGCACCAGCGATGATAAACAATACTCCGGGGCTATACGGCCAGAGAAGATATACTCGAAGTTCGTTCAAGAATTCGGAGGCGGTGGATACGACCCATTTACAGAAGATTGATAATGAATCATCGAATAGGTTTAAGGCATTTGTGAATAAAACAAACGTGAAAGTTCGCGATTGTCCTGGGTGTATTTACTTGAAAAGATGTCTGCGGCACCAGGTCTACCCGTGTCAATACACGCCTTTCTCCCTCTTGGATCACATAATAGGACGGATTAACGCGATCCTCTTGATAGGAAGGAGTGTGTTCTGGGAGCCACTGTGGATGAAAATCCGGCATATCTTGAGGTTGGTATACAAAATAGTCTACTGGATAATTCAAATCACCGTTTCGCACCCGGAAGTCCTACACGAGATGGTTTTAAAACGCGTCCAGAAGCATCGGGAAAGTATTGTAACTGGATGGCTAACCTTTATTACTTCAATACTCGTATTAATCATCGCCTTTTTGGTGATGTCGTGAAGAGCAAGAAAGCTCACTTCGCCGCTGGTTTCGCTGGAACCATCGTGTATCTTATCTTGACTAATATGGATGAGTTCGAGGCGTGGTCGATACCAAGATCGTTATCTATATGGATAATCTTCTCGTTCTTGACAGACGGCGACACGGAATTTAATCACCGGAACTGGATGTTCCATTCCCTCGTTTTCCCTCTCCTTTTTACCATATCCTTCTGGGGCATTCCTAACACGTCTTTCTCGCTTTTCATCGTCGGGCTGCATCTCTTGTGTGATATCCGCAGCAAGAATCCACGCGGGTATTACTGCATCCACTTGTGGAAAGGAAACACGTTGAACGTCGGGGAAACGAGGTGGTGGTTGAGGATATGGGGGTTGCTTGGAGTTTTAACGTCTATTTTTTTGGAGGTTTCGTTCTGATGGATTTTACAATGAAGTATATCGCAGACGAGGATGGATATCCGACTGATATCTTCTTATACGATAGTAATAACTTGATAGCGAGTTACAAGAACCCTTTACACATGAACATGCTTGAAATAGAACGTCTTTTCGATGCGATAAAACCACTTGTTGAAGCATATAGAGAGTGGAGCCATATACGTGAAAAATTCATGTACGGGGAGATAAAAAAGAAGCCGGTGATGAGAAAAGTATGAAAATCGGCCTTATCGACGTGGATTCCAAGATTCCCAACCTCGCTCTCATGAAATTGAGCGCGCACCACAAGCGGTTAGGAGATAACGTCGAATGGTATTCACCGCTAGCAATATCAACATATGACCAAGTTTACATAAGTAAAACATTCACGTGGACTAAATATCCATACAACACACCAGAAAACACGATATGGGGAGGCAACGGGTTTGGTTTAAAAAATAAACTATCACACGACGTAGAACACGTGTATCCGGACTATTCCTTGTATGGAATTGATTATGCGATGGGTTATTTAACCCGTGGATGTATAAACAATTGCTCTTTTTGTGTTGTAAGAAAGAACGAAGGAATGTTAAAGTTCAATGCAAAATTGGACGAGTTCTGGAAAGGTCAAAAGAATCTAATGCTTCTTGATAACGCGTTAACAGATTACAACGAATGTATAGAAGCGTTGTCAGAGATACGCGACTTCGGTATAAAACTAAATCTTTGTCAAGGCTTCAACGTTAGAACGATAAAGCCAGAAGTGGCGAAAGTTCTTGTAGATGTAAAGAGGTGGAAAGGAAAACAATGGCACATCGCATGGGATAACCCCAAGGATGAAAAACTTGTAATGGATGGAATACTAACACTCAACAACGCTGGTATGTTTAATCACGAACTAATGTGTTATGTTCTTGTCAACTACAACACGAGTGTAAAGCAAGATATCTACCGTGTTGAACTTCTTGACAAGATGGGTATAGATCCATTCGTGATGATATACCAGGGTAACCCGGTGGATAGAAAGATAAAGGATTTGGCAAGGTGGTGTAATAGGCCACAAATACGAGGAATTTGCGCGTTTTCAGAATACCAAGGAAAGAAAATGGTGAGCTAATTGGACGAGTTTCAAAAGGATACGTATGACTTTATCTTCTCGCTCTTTGAAGATGGTATCAAGCGGGACAAGGCCGTGGCAATGATGCGTGACATCCCCGGCTTCTACGACGAACTTGGCTCCAGCTTGGCGCGAGCTTATCACCAAGCATACCGAGGTGGATTAGCAGATCACACCGCGCTGGTGTGCCTTGACGGCTATCACTCTGCACTAACGAAGCCGTACATAGGAGTTGAACGCGATGATATACTACTTGCTTGTCTGATGCACGACTTTGACAAGATAGGGCATTACACGCAATCGATACCGCAAATAGCCCACGATGATATAGAAGCGGTTAACTTCGCTGGAAAGTATGGGCTACGGAACCCGGAGATACAAGATGGGATGCTGCTCGCTCATGGCGGATGGTCGAAGGCTAAAGGAGTGGAGCATCCAGCAATCGCCGTGTACACCCACGCGGCAGACATGCTCGGTTCCCACGTCACGCGGATAAAACAAGGGAAGCCGGAGAAGTCAAAGGACACGACACGCGGGTTAATACGCGGCGTGATGAAGGAGATTATCAAGACGAAGTTATCCGGGACCAAGATAAACGGGTCGTGCCCGGTGTGCAAGGTTAACCTCACCTACGACCAAAGCGCGACGGAATCAAAGAAGGTGGAATGCGGGTCTTGTAACACGAAATACCTGGTTAGAGCTGGTATAATATTAGCGGTGAAATGAACATGGTAGAAGCAATCGACTATGGAACGTTATACTCTGAGCCAGAAATGAAGACTTCCTTAAGGCTTCTTGTACAGCATCAGAACGCGCCTATAACGCACATGGAGCGCGTGTTTGCAGAACATTTGTTATACTTTGTTGAAAAATTGGACGAGTTCAAGGCAGATCTCGAATCGAAGTTTGACGATAACGTGATGCTCTTGAACGCGAAGATCTTGGAATACGACGAGAAGATCAAGGCGCTGGAGGCTAAGAAAACAAGAAAGAGATAACTATCTCCACATTTTTTCCATCATTTCAACCTTCTTTTTGTAATAGATCATCACATCGCGCAGAACCGTCGCCTTCGGGTCAAACTTCTCGCACGATATGTAAGACTTCCACTGGTTTTCTGACGGGAAGCACACGCGACTTTTACACCCGTAGACAAACCTCACACCAGGGCTTTCCGGAGCTTTCATCCCAGCCTTGCAATTGGAACAGTTTTGAACCGGGAGAACGTGGGGAAGGTGCGAAGCACAGCCTGGCGTGTTCTTGAAGACCTCGTGTTCCGTGATGGGGCATATCGATACTTCATCCATCAGAAGATCCAAGGCACACGCGAGACACTTTCGACACGTTTTCTCCTCGTCAGATCTCAAGATCTCCTTTCTCGGCCTTTTCGTGCGAGCTGCATCCTTTTCATTCTTGATCGAGATCCACTCGTTGCAATCCTTCTTCACGTCACACTTGGGGCATCGCTGGTCGAAGCCGTAATCGCCGGGTTGTCCAGCGTATTCCAGCTTCGTGTTGCAGACGGGGCAGTTTTTCAGAGCCATTGTTTTTCACGTGTTTATTAGTTTTCTTATCTTTCCAAGAACACCATCAAAAGCGTTTATCATCCCGTGTAGAAAACCGGCATAACGAACGTCAGCATCTTCCATATCTTTTTTGCAAACACGCTTGCTGCTTTCCACGTATTCTATAAGATCCGTCCATTTTTGATTTATATCCATTTACATCACCTTGTTTAATTTTGATTTTCCCACCGCATAAAGATATACGGTTTATTCATCTCTTCAAAACACGATTTACAAACCCATTCGTCTCTTGGAAACGACGGCCATTTTATTCGCTGGTCTGGAGATGGGTTAAGCGGAACGCGGTTATCGTTACACCGCTCGCACCGGCCTATCACCAGCGGGATTGCACGGCGTTCTCGTAGCCAGTTATCGTGTGTCTCTGTCATTTCATCGCCTTGTTTAACTCCAACGCCTTCTTGAACCCTTCGTCCTTCATCGGCTCGTCAAGCCATGTCAGCGCGTAGAATTCCTCGGGAGCGTGTTTTTTGGCCAGGTGTTGCTTATATGAATCAACATGGAAGTTTGTCAAGTCACTTCTCAGCCATTGGGAATTGCTCGACACGTGCCCGGCGAGGTGCGTTCCACATTGACAGATAGCATCCCCGTGGACATCGCGTTTTCCAAAATTACCGTTCTTGAAGATGTATATGGTCACGACCATTTTTATCACTCGTAGTCAAACGATAGATAATCATCGTATTGCATTTGCTCGAAACATCTCTTGCAGACAAACACATCATCACGCGGGTTTAACTTGACGTGATTATCCTTGCACACATCACATTTACCCATGATCAATGGTAATTGATTTACTTCCATTTTTTATCAAGTTCCTCCACTTGTTTCTCGACACCTTTTATCCTCATTTCTATAATCGTTATCTCCCGAACTTTTGCTTCTTTTTGCATCTCAAGATCTGATATTCTCGTTCTTAACTTATCGCGCTCGACCTCATAATGGAAAGGGCAACTCTCGCCACATTCACCGAAGAGCGCTATGAGTCCTTTTAATCCACCGCGTCTATGACACTCTGCGATGCTCTTGTAGTCGTGGGGACAGATGGGAACGGGCTTGTCGAGGTATTTTGGTGCATTATTCATGTGAATCCCTCCAATATCTCTATCATTACTTGGTTGCTCTCGAAGAAGCATTGCGTGCCACAAGGTGGAGAATTCTTTTTATGTGGGCACACAGCATCGAAATGAACGAGTATTCCTCTTTCCGGGTGAACGAACATCTCTGCTTCCCCCGTCTTTCCAACACACCACCCTTTGCAAGGGTATGCGAGTATCTTTGCTTTCATTTCACCACGACCTATGTTTCTCCTCGACGGTTTCTTGGCCGTCATACTCAGATATCACCCATTCAACATCGTCCGGTATATCGACCACTTCTAATTTTGCAAAACTACCATTCGCGTCACTACCCATCTCTTCAACTACATCGACAAGCGCCTTGCTGGAACGAAAAGCATTCACATCATCATAATCATTGATGTTATACTGGTGTTGCCCGTCAATCACGCTATAACTATTCGCTATGAGACCGTCTTTGCGGACGGTGTTGGTTGATTGATATATCTTTGTTTCTTTGAACAGAGACTTATCCTTTTGGTATAATTTGATGACGGCTTCCGGGCTGAGCCCAAACCCGCCAAAGCACCTATTCACGACTATTTTCATTTTAATCATCCAATCTACTATCGTATTTTGTTGCTCCATCAAAAACATGCCCGTTTCTACATCTAAACTTTGAACGGCGATTACCAGGAGGAACGACATCGCTTTTACCAATACACTCGGCAATTTCGCCGCAACACGGGCAATCAGCATACTTCATAAGTAGTAAATACGCACACGAGTATTTAAGTATTTCGGTCACAATAGATATAAAGCAAGAAGGCACAAGGGTAAAGCATGTGCAACGCCGTTATTGCCATTCTACATTTAATTAGTCGGTCGGACAAAAAACCACGGTGAAACCAATGGGAAAGAAACGTAGAGCCCGGAAAGAAACCACCTTGAACCAGTTGCGCGACGAGTTCCTACAAAAGACCGACGATCAAGGCAACTACTCTAACAGCATCCTATCCCCGCAAAAGCAAATGATAATCTCAGCTAAGAAGAACCCGGCGCAGCTAGAGAAGGTTAAACAAGAGATAATCGAAGACCTAACGCCGTCCAATTTACAAGGAATACTCGATGAAACAAAGCGCGCTGATTTGATTAACAAGAGTTCTAAGGCTTGGAATAGGAATTGTAAAGTGTGCAGTTCCCCGTTTTATACCATGTACATGCAATGGCTTGGACTTGATAACAAATCGTATGCAGAATGTTCCAGGCTCGCCAGCGAGATATTCGGAGATGAGATATCGGAAGCATCGTTTTCTAACCACAAGACAAATCACCTCTTGGACCCGAAGATCATACGCCGGGCGATGATAGCGCGAGATCCAGATGTGCAACCTAAGAAAGTAAACCTGGCGATGATACAGATATTGCAACAAGAAATGATAGAGAACCCGGAGATAAACGTGAAAACGGGTAAACTACTGCTTGAACATCTAAAACTAGCGGACGGCATGAACCCGCGCGCTCCAATGGTAGATGCAAGATCCGTCAGCATTACACAAGTAAACAACAACGGGATACCCGTGTCCAAGGATACCGAAGATGCCGTGCGTCGAGAACTAACCGATGGAGAACGCGCTGAACTAAAACTACTTCAAAAGACGTGGGAGAAAAAAGGAACGGCGGCTATACGCGCCCAGATTCAAGATCCGCCGAAGGTGATGCCGGAGCGTGGTAACGTGATAGACGTGGATATAATTGAAGATCAGAAATGAAATCAAGATCTAACTTTTCTAGTTTTTTCATCTCCAAACTTGCAATCGTGGATGGATCCGTCCAGGTTCTTGATGTATCCAGTGTCCCGCAATATGTAGATCGGTTTCCCACACAAGACACAACTCGTTTCCGGTAGTTTATCTGACATCTATCCCATCCTTCTCGTATACTTCCTTTTCTCGTACCTTTCCGAAGTCCTCGAATGTGGCACAGAACGGCATACTTCGATTTGTGCTTGCTTGGAGATCTCATCCATGAACTTCCGGGAATCATTGTAGGCCTTTAGGCTCGTGTCGAAGATCTTTTCGTAGCAATCATCGCAAAGCCATTGCGGGTTATCTATGTCTGGCCGGTACTTGGAATCCAAGTTTTCGTAGCATTTTTCACACATTGGCATTATTTTTCACCCAAGATCTCTTTAACAACTTCGCTGAACTTCTTTCGCGGGCGCGCTGGCGGATCGACAAGATCCATCACGATATCCTTGAACGCGTCCACGGCTGGATCGTCTACAAATTTATCGTTTGGATCTTTACCGTAGACGTATTTGCACCACCCAATCCACTTTATGTTATTACGATCCGAGTAATCTGGCTTGCACGCCCATTTTAAATCAAATGTTTTAACGTTAATTCTTTTAATAGCGTCAGATTCCAAGATCTCCCTTCCACAATACATACATTTTACTTTTCTTTCTTTTCTATCCATTATTTTCACCAAAAAAAGTAAAGATTTATTTCTTATTCAAGATCCGGCCGCGAAAATCATTGTCCGATTCGCCAGGCTTCCTGGTTAGATCCCACCCGTCAGTCTTTCCCGCGGCAAGATCCGCCCGTTTTTCATCCAAGATCGCCTTTTCTGCTTCTTTCTGAAGCATTTCAATCTCGTTTTTCCTTCTACACACCGCGCCCATCCCGTATTCGATAGCCTTCGGATTCTTGAGGTGACGGCCACAGCGGGAACATCTAACGCCACTTGTTGACATTTTTGATCTCCGTGTTTAGTTAATACAAGTAAATATATGCACAAACAAGTATTTAAACTTATCCCTTAGATGATAATAGAGAAAAAAAGGAGATATTAGTAATTGAAGTTGCCCGCGCCACACTTGGGGCATTGCACGTAGCGGTTAGCCTTCGCAATTTGCTTTACCGCGGTGCCACAAGATCCACATCTAATGGTTTTTGCTGCTTTTCTTCGTACCATGGCATATCACGTTATTTTGTTATAGCCTTTCCGTTAAAAAGATTCAAGATCTGATTAAACGGGGCTATGCGTTTTTGCGAGCTTTGATAACAACTTCTCCCATCTTTCCCAGGGTCTCGATCCAATCCCGGATAGCATAGTTGGTGTCAACCCACGTGTGATTATTCACGGCGTTTTTGAACGGGATCGCGTGCTGTAACTCATCATCATCAAGATCCGTGATGATATCGCAATCCACAAATACACTGGTTTTCACGTTTATAACACGGTCAGCTACGTGATATCCAGCGCGACCAAGCTCGTCAATCAAATCCATCTCTGCTTCCGCGTTGTTTATTGGATTTCTAAAATCCGCATTGAAGATATCCTCATCAACCTCACTTTCAAATTCCGTGGAGATTTTCAAGTCCCCGTTTTCCAGGATTTCCGTTTTTATGTTCATGTGTTTTCACTTTGTTTGTTGTAAAAAATTGATTTATTCCTCTTCTTCAAGAGGATTGGTATCGAGTAATTCACAGTAATAGTCAGCGCTGCCTTGCCATTGCGAATAGGTGACGCGGAGCCACTTCCCTTTGTAAAAACCATCGAAGATTTCATAGATCTCACGCGTCTCATGTGCGTGATCATCGAACGTGTGATCAATCTTCTTGATATTAGATTCAAGAATGTAATCAAAATCGCTTGTCGAGTCGTTATTAGCGAATGAAGATCCATTGTATTCATCCCCGTCGATGTAGTTGACAAAGAACCCGCCGGCAAGATCCAGAGCCTCCGCGACGCGTTTGGGATGTGGCTCGACATAGCACGACAACGCGCTTTCAAGATCGTCTCCTACCCAAGCATCGATATCGCTCGAGCTAGAATAGTAGCCTATAGTCGTCTCAGATTCAAGCAAGATCACCTCGCTAATAGCGATCTTAGGTCCCTTCCACGCGCCGTCGCTGAAAACTATCTCGCCTTTGTACGCGATTTGTCCGATCACGGTCTCCTTGATTCCCTCTTCTTTAAACAACGCGAGCGCCTTTTGCGCGTCATCGCGGTTGTTAAACAGAACCAAGTCTCCCGCTGCTTCGCTCGTCTCGCGGTAAATCCCCGCGTTTTCCAGAATATCATCTATTTTTTGCATTTCCGTTTACCGTTTTTTGTTGTGTTGATAGATAATATATGCACAAACTCGTATTTAAGTCTTTTGGTATCGATACATTTATATATCCGATTGTGTAAGTATTATTTGTGAAGAAGGTTTTCAAACCAGGTAAAAAGGCTCCGAGAACCAAACAAGCTCACATAGAGCAATATTATCCAATTTTATTCCCTAAAAATACTCAAGATCCGCAAAAGCCGCAAGATCCGCCCGTTTAAGGAAGATCCGGCAATTTTTTCCCAATGTTTTTGTTGCATTACCCACGTTTATTTCGCGCCCCTATGGCGTTCCCCTAATCCCGTTACCCGCGCGGGCTAACCGCGCGGGCGGGAATATGCAAATCGAACCATTAAAGTTTCCGATTGATTACAAGAAGACTAAAAGACAGATAAAACGTTTTACAAGGCGTTATAAGCGAAAAGATCTCTTTTTAATCGAAGATCTGATTCCTATTGAAGATCTAAGCTTTAAAGATGCTTATTTTTTAAAAAAAGAAGAAATTTAATAACTTCCGATGATCTCGCCACAAATACCACAAATTCCCTTTGTAGAAAGATCGCAATTCTTTCCAGCTTCTTTACACTCATCACACGGATCCAGGTAAACAACGTGATCCGCGCAAACATGGTTTGTTTTTGTTGTTTGCATTATAATCGCCTTTATGTTAAACAAATTCAAGATTTGTCTACACACGGCTAATAGATATATTTTTGATCCCCGTTCTTGATTGCATCGATGCATTGTGGCGACGGGTCATGATAGGATATATACACGGAATTCTCGTTATAACGGGGTTTTCTGACATTTAGGTTAACATACTTGAAATCCTGGCGATTTAACGCGTTTTTGTAGATCTTATTAGCAAGATCTCCGTCATCCGTGCCTATAACGAGCTTGTTAACCTTTTTGTCAGCTAATCCCCAACCGGACATGAATCTATCCGTCATGCAGACATAATACTTGCGCGTAGGAATTTTTGTCGTTTTTTTTTCACCTTGTTTTTGGTGTTCATTAGCAACCTCGCAAAAACGCGGGATTGCTAAGGAAGATCAAAAAAGATTAATAAAATATTGCTATGTACATTGTCGCATCTTTAGAATCGGGAGCGATATCACTAATCTCCCAATTACTATCTCCAACATTCTCGATCTTTTCTACTCGCGTGATGATATCGATAAATCTATCAACATAATCCGATAGATCGCGCTCGCCACATTTGATCTTGTATATCGCATAGAAATTGTTTTCTTTGTTGCCGTCGATTGCGTCTATAATTCCTAGTTTCGTCATAAATTTGTCCGGAAGATCCTTGATCTCCACGCGTTCAAGATCCGAATCTTGAAAGAGGTAGATCTCATCGATCAATTCATTACAAACATCGCAAGAAGATCCAGGAAAATCAACCTCGCTATCACCAAACATTGCCGTGCCTTCATCGTCATTGTTTGCAACCGTGCCTTTTTTCTTTCCTTCCTCGCGTTCCGCGTAGCAGCTAGGGCATAGAACATACCCGTCCATTGCATATCCGACAACATCCGTTGGATTGGCCATGATTTTTTACCTTGTTTTTGTTTGATTACAGATAATATATACATTAACTCGTATTTAAACTTTGTGGTATTTGTGTATTGTAAAAAGTTAGGAATATTGCCGGTCGATCATTGGTTGGATAAACCTGGAAAAATCCTCATCGCGGCGCGTGTAATTGCAAGTACATTCAACAAAAGCATCTATATCATCCCAGGTTTTCAAGATATCCTTTTCTGAATCAAGATCCACCAACATTGTTTTCTCTTTGTAAAGCATTTTCAAGATCTTTATCCCCTCGTTTTTCTTTTCTCGGAGGTGATATGCCCATAGGTCGTTAGAGAATGCTTTGTCACCACGGTCGTTATGGATGACGCACAAAGCAAGATCCAGCTCGTCTTTTTTGGTTTTCCTCGGTTTAGGTGCCGGGAATGTTCCGTCCGGGTTGCATTTAGTCATATCGTTTTACCTCGTTTAGTGCTATCCTATCCCCGTTCTAAAAGAAAAGGGATTAAGGCACATCAACATTGCTTCCATTGCTTAGGGAAGCTTTCTAAATAATAATCCAACATGGTATACAACGGGGCTATACCGTGCGATTTAAGCCACATGAAATTATATTGTGCAAGATCGCGGGCATTGTCGATAGTTTTCATAAACATTTCAAACCGTTTCAGCCGTTCCTCGTGGGAATCTATAACGATATAGAATTGTTGCATTTTTTGCACCATTTTTTGTTTTTTGTGGGATTACTAACCCGCGAATGAGAAAAAAGGGTTAGGACGGGCTTTAACCGTCTATGCGCCTTAATGTTTCACTAAATTTCTCCCCGGTTAGTTGCCAATCGAGGATCCGGGTACAAAGATCGACATCACTCTTTCCGATTGATTCCAAATATTCCATACAAGCTTCCCCGGCCTCAGCATAATCATCAGAGCATTGATCCGGGGTTAAATCTAATTTGTTGGCCATAGATATCATCGTTTTTCTTTTCGGGTCATACTAACCCAGGAATTATAAAAAAGGGTTAGGAGGAAGTTAATCCTCGTTTTAGACCAATGCCCATATCTCATTACCATAAACGTCATAGAGGGTCACATTGCCATGATCCGTGACCGTCGCGAAATATTCCGTGCCTTCTACCTCGTCAAACGTCATATCCTTGACATCCTTGATAGATTCGACAATTTTGACGGAATTTCGTTTATCGTCTTCAAATGATTCATAGGAAAACCAAAAACCGAAATCCGCGCCGTCCCCCTCGTTGGACCCGAAATATTGATACGGCATTGCGAGCGCGTTCAACGCGTCGAATAGGTCATTGTTGACCAACCATTCCGCGTCATCCATTTTTTCCTCCAATAGATCCCCGTCATCGTTATAGCATTCGTTGACATCATCCAAGATTTTCTTGTAAGCCTTCATATCCTCGGGATCTATCTCATCCTTGTTATCATCTATGATCCATCCAAGCTTATCAGCAAAAGCCTTCAAGAGATCTTCCGTGCGAAGTGTTGCTTCCGATATGCTTCCAAATTCGATTTTTATCATCGTTTTTCACTCGTTTTTGTTTTTGGTGTTACTATGCCAGCCGTGCACCCAGGAAAGGCGCGGAGGGCATAGTAAAATCAAAAAAGATTAGATTTTTTTGAAAATATATGCATCCTTATCGCAATAATCAAATTCGTATTTGTAATTCCAGAAAGATTGAATTTTCTCCAATATTGACTGTAATTCGTTAGCTCCCAATTCAATATTGGTTTCAATTCTCACGGATCCATCCTTGAAGGTTACATTGAAGGTTTCCATTTTGGTGACCATTTTTTTTGTGTGATAATAAATTATTGCTTGTTTGAGTATTTATAGTTTTAGGTTAATATGTATTAGAGAAAAAAGGAGGTAAAATTAGACTTCAAATTCAAATTCGACTATTTCGCATTCCATGTCAGACCGGGTGGCGCTAGACGCAGCATAAAAGTTAACCGCACGGTTCCATAACGCCCGTTCCTCGACGGGAATGTCCGGGAGGGTAAAATTAGGTTGATCAGCGCGCCATTGTTTCAGCAATTTCGCAAACAAGGATTTATGTGATTCAATGTATAAATCGCGGGCTAACCGTTCCTTGTTTTCCTTTTCAATCCTTTCCGCGTTTTTCCTGGCTATTTCTGGAGCCATTTTTGCATCCAGATTAGCTTTCTCAGCGCGCATTTGTGCCAGCTTCTCGCTAACGAGAAGTAACAATTTGGCCGTGTCTTGCCTATTCAGATCCGACTCACAAAGCGGGCATGTGCTATACCCGGCTAACTTTGTTAGCCGTATGTGTAAATCAACATAGCTGGCTAGCTTGGATTCAACAGATTTACAGTATTTCTCTATCGCGGTTATAGATTCCATGTTCATTGCTATCATCGAATTAAAATTGTATTATGAGTCAAATCTCTTGTGTCGTATTTAAGCATTTGTTATTTTGCTATCGATTATGAGTGAATAGATAAATTGTTATTAAGTGTAGAAATGCTTAAATACGAATGAAAACAATGATGGCATAATCACAGAAAAAAACGCGTGAAAATAATGCCCGTCACCTCTTGCTCCGTTTGTGATTCAACGGCTTGCGACGGTTGTAAATACAAAGGCGACCGTCGGCATTACCTAAACGCGTTTTTCGATGATTATGGCACGGGTGATAATAGCGAAACAACCCGTGCCGCGAGGTTTAGAATAGCAAAAGAGATAGAAACATACAAAAAAGGAAAATAAAATGTCGAAAATTAATTACAAACCTGGCACGGATATACCAAAAACAACACGTGATAGCTCTTTCATGCGCGCGTATGACCCGCGCGAGGATAGGATGCTAGCTATACGCGAGCTTAACATCGTATTTGACTTGCCTTTTGCGCGCAAGGAATGGTGTGAAACCATAGCGAAATTGCCGCGAAAATAATCGATCCCGATCATTTCTCTTTTCTTTTCAAATACGTATTATGGTAAAGGTTTAAATACATACATTCTATTTTACACATATACACAAAAATGTGAAACCACATGGCACAAATCACCTTGAAGGTCTCAAAGAGACAAGCAGCGATCCTCCACGCGGCCGTTTTTTGCGCTATGCAAGACGACATGGATAACGAGGTTGCATTCGATGACATGAAGGCAATCCTCGATCAGATAGAGGAAAAATATCCCGCGTTTACCGAGGTGCACGCGTCGGAATGGATATGGAATGATATCACCCCGGATCAATTCGACAATCATTAAAATCTTTCGTCGCATTTACTCTTTATCCTTTTTTTCCCGTTTAGGTCGCGTGGCACTAATGGCCATGAGCGCGTGAAAGCTGGCATTGGTATATCTTCGTTATGGCAAGGAAAGGCAAGGGATTTTCACGGGGAGGGGACTATATAAGGAATTGAACGAGGTGCTTGAAAGGGTATTTGAGTGAATTTTTAAAGGTTAGCGTTGCGTTTTAAGGGGACGGGAAGGGTTGAGATTTTCACTTCTCCCCGTGCCTCCTCCTCCCCACCAAATCCCTTCCTGGCCAGGCACCAGCTATGTAGACTTGGCGAGACCGTGCCCCGTCCTTGTTTGCTAATCGCGGCCCTCGCAAGCCACGGATTACATTATCGTCCATTACCGATTATAAACTATTGATTATATGCTCACTACAAGCAATAAGTAACGCACGATATGTTTATATGTGATAATACTGTTATTAACATATCAACACGAATTCCAACACACAAAAACGAGAAAACCCAACATGGCACAAATTCTCTGCGAATCTTGTGGTTCTGTAATGCGAGCTCCTAACGGCCTCGATGATACGTCGATCCTTTACTCGATATGTGATACATGCATTGAAGAAATTACCAACGAATGGATTCCATAAAACCCTCCTAATGCTCCTTTCTTGAAAAGGAGCAAGGAATAGGGTTTTTCCTGGAATGTAACAATTCCGCGTGTTTTCCCTTTGTGGCACGCGGTGGGAGTCATTCCCAAACATTCCAAAAATTCCCCTTAGTGGGACCAGCTCCGATGCTTTTCGGCCCGAAAAACACGGCGACATAATCGCTACCGGCGATCCCACGCGGATACTCGGAATGACGCGCAACACGGGATCACGGTCAACGGCAAGGCGCGCTGACGGTTAGCGCCGAGCGACGCGATCACGCGCCTCCCCTCCGGGTAGAGGGTGTCGATGGAGACGGACTAGCGCGTGTACACAAATACGCTATTATGCGTCCATGTGAATAATTGGATGCACACCTGGTAAGGACGGCACGGGAGGCTTCACGAGGGGAGGGCACGGGTGCGGTACTTGGACAAAATCTGGGGCATGGGACGCCACCCCCTTATACACTTCCTTCTCTGTACGCAAAATATTTTAAAAATAGGCTAAATCCCAGGCTTTATCCCCCACCACCCTTCCCAAAGCCTTCCCAGGCCACTTTAACACGCCGAAAGCTATGTATAATAGTAGCTACTATATACTAGCTTTGACTGGTTTATCCATCTTTTCGTTTAATTTACCACAATCTTTATAAGCAAGTTACGCGCTTACAGTAAGCTATCGCGCTTTCTCCGGCGAGGCCTTTTTACCGCCTATCTTGGCCTTATACCGCTATTTTCTGCTACTAGTAGCTAATCACGGAAAGTTTATAAGCAAGTTCGGTATATCCATCATACCTCGGACTTTTATCCTATACATCACCGTTAAGCCCCAAATACAGAATATACGAGATATCTTGCTTACTATAGCTATACGGTGTATTAGGAGCGAGTTCGAGTTAATCCGGTTATTCCGGTATGCTGGTGATGCCAATATCCTGCTTTACCAAACAAACGGTGTAAGATAGATGTTATTAGTAAAGACGGGTATTCTAGCTCCATCTACAAGATATCTAAGATTTTGTTATAATATATTAGTAATAGTAGCTACTAGTAGCTTACCGTAGCTAGGATATACTAGCTCACCGTAGCTTACTATAGTAGCTACCGTAGCTAGGTAATAACTAGAAAGAAGATAATCAATGACTCCAGTTGGTCGGTCGCTGCGGCTCCCTCCGTATCTAGGAGATAAAAGCACTTGTGATAAAATCATCATCCTAAAATAACTTAAATGTTTGTTGTTTATAGAAAGACTTAAATATATGTGTAATTAATTATAATGTATGAGAGAACCCGAAGTTCATAGCAGACAGGAACCATATTGTGATAAATGTCAACTCGCTGGGAGGCCGCGAGAGTTGGCCGATTACTGCATCCTCTTCAACGAGAAGGACACGACCCAGGACTGGGAATATGAAGAAATTATGTACACTTGCCTTCCTTGCACGATGAGAATATTCTTGTCTGCTAAAGGCCGAGACGTGAAAAACTACATCCGCATACGGAATAACGAGTATAAGGAACGTCTTAACATAAAGGAAGTGGATTATAATTGTGAGCGCCAGGATATCATGAACATCGAGATAATGCTCTCCACTCCCATACCAGCAGCCAATAACAAGATAGGGGTTATACGTGATAGGATGGAAGTCGGAATGAACGCTATCGAGAATAAAGCGATGTGGGAGCTTATCGTGAGTGATTTGTTTAGACGCGTTATCGATAGAAAGATGGAGATGGGAAAGTTCCCGGTGATTAGATAAATGGTCAAAATCGGCTTCACCGGCACTCGAAAAGGAATGACACGCATGCAATGGAATGAAGTGAGAAGGATGCTCGTTGAACACAAACCAAGCGAAGTTCACCACGGGGATTGCATTGGCGCTGATGCGGACTTCCACCAGTTGTCCAGGAGCGAGAATATACGTGTCGTGATACATCCTCCAGTTAAAGATGTTAACCGCGCTTTCTGTAATGGCGATGTCGTGTTACCACCGAAGCCTTACATCACCCGTGATGATGATATAATAGACGCCGTTGACGTGATGATAGCAACTCCAAAGGAATATAACATGATTCTCCGTAGTGGAACGTGGACGACGGTGAGACACGCTAGAAAGAAGGGAAAAACCGTGTTTGTTATACTCCCGGATGGAACGCGCTCGGTGATGTGATATGAAAATACTTGACCTTTTCTGCGGAGCCGGTGGGTTTAGTTGCGGCTTCCTTGACAAGGGAAACACCTTTATCGGTGTGGATAACTGGGAAGTCGCCCTGGAAACATATAAAAACAACATAAAAGGCGAGATAATAAAAACAGACATAATGTTGCTTGATCTCTCCACGGTAGGTAAAGTGGATATACTCGTTGGGTCTCCACCTTGTCAGCCACACTCCACGGCGAATAGATTCAAGGATAACGACCCGAAACACATACAAAAATATCTTGACGTGGTTAACGAGCTTAAGCCGCGCTGGTGGGTCATGGAGGAAGTACCGGGAGCCGTGAAAACTGGCCTTATATCGAAACATCTTCAGAGATTCATAAAAGCATCTGATGTCGGACTACCGCACGTTAGGAACCGCCTTTTCGCTGGAAACTACCCAGATATCGTGAAAAAACAATATAATGGGGAAAAATGGTTTAGTGACGATAAAAAACACTCGTCTGCTGTTATACCAACACCACAAACCAATGGAATTCAGTTCTTCGGATACGAACGGGATCGTGGGTATCCGGCGGCAGAGAATTTAAAAAAAATGATAAAAACCCCGATAGCACAAATGCGAGGATATTATCACGGGAAAGAAGATAAGGAGCGCATGACTGTCAAACTAAACCAACTTTTACCAACAATCACCGCTGGAGCCGGATGTCATTGCGCTGTAGCTGGAGATCAGTTTAAATTGATAGAAGCTGCAAAATCATTGTTAGAATCACCAGACGAACCAAGATCTTTTGGAGAGATCGTCACCGTTGATTTTTGTGCGTGGGTTATGGGTTTCCCAGAATGGTATAAGTTCTCTGGAAAAAAGTCTGAGCAGTTCAAGCAAATAGGGAACGCCGTGTGCCCACCGGTTTCCAGGGCGATATGGAACGCGATAAAAAATCCATCATGTATTCTTGGAAATCTTTAAATACTTGTTTATCGTAGTAAGTATTAGACCAATCCTCGCCTACAGACCACGAACGCCGCATCATACCGTAAAACCGGGCCTACGACGTTACTGGTGACCCATAGGCCTGGTGCGGTCTTCTAATCCACGCCCTTCTCCGGGTGAAGACTCCCGTATCCTAGGCCGGGAATGCGCGGTTCGACTCCGCGAAAGGGCTTACCGCAATACTTAAATACTTATTTTGCGTATATTATTTTAGTAAGTATGGTGATATGTATGAACGAAAAATTCATTGAATTCTTTAAAGACCCTTCAGCCTACATCAAGCGGCTGCTCCAGGAGAGCCTTGACGAGAAGTGGTATGAAGGAAGTAGGGAACAGATACTATCCCCGTGCCCGTTTTGCCTGGATGCTTTTGAGAACGAGTGTAGCGCGTGCTTGTGCCCTCCGGAGATATGTAACGACCACGGGTATGGTGGAGAAGTCGGATTTCTCGTTGAAAAGTACGAGGAAAAAAACAAGAGACATATCAACGATATTCTGGATCGTCACCTCCACGGGATGCTCACACTCTTCAAGAATAGGCTCGATAACGTCGATTGTGATTAAACCATGGCGGGGTCTCCGGCACGCATAGATAGTTCTTTTTCAAACACACAACTCCTTTTTTTAGGCCATTCGGCCTTCCGCCGGAGCCCCGCCTTACCACAATCTTTTTATACTTGTTTGTGTATTTAGTTATTTATGTCAGATGGTAGAAAATTTAACGTCATCGCTAGCATTGATGGTAAGATGGTACAAATCATCTATATACACATTATCGGTAACGATGAATGTACATCGTGGTTTGGTAATTGCCTTGCTTTTAGACGAGACCTTTCCGGTAAAAGTGGTGAGTTTTTTGAAGTCAAGCCAGATATGGAAGGCTCGTACAAGACGGGAGATAGAATAGGTCGAATATCGTTTGGAGATATCGTGCTACCAGAAGATGAAAGATATCTTGATTATATTAGAACATCTACGCCAGCAACACAATATAGCATAGAAGTTTTAAAAGATGTGAAGGCAAAATGAACAGACAACAAGCATTTGAGTCAGCAGTTTCAGCGGTTTTGGAGGATCTTGGTTACAGTATATACGATGAGCATAAACCAGGAGATCTTGAAGGAAAGAAGCGTTATTTCAAGGTAGTTACTCCTTCCGGAGGGGTTATAGAGAGGATTGAATTCGATGGATGAAAAGTACAATCGCCAGCAGTTCACGATGTTCGCCATCATCCCCGGCTATGGCGGCGTGTGCCCATTGTGCGTGGATCACGAGCATTCTACTATGGACGATTGTTATGACTGCAAGAACGTCCTGGTGGTAGATGGTAAAGTAGTGGCGGAATGCCAGTGTTGCGGGCCGAAGCACGGGAAACGACCATCTACATAGCAATGTTTTTATTTATGTAATACAAGATATAAACAAGGATGTGTTGATATGGATTCCACGATAATTGATTATCAAATGCTGACCTTCATGCTCGGCATGGCGTGTGGATTCCTATTCTCCTTGATATTGAAAGCAAAGAAGCGATAAACCATGGCAGAGCAAGTAGAAGTGGAAAAACAGACGAAATCAAAGCACTTGACCTTCACGGTCACCGAAGATGACTATAGCTGGCTCCAAACGATGCCCAGGGCATTCAACCTCAGCAAGATCCTCCGTTCAGCCCTCAAGGACTACCGGAAGTGCGCCGAGGAAGGAACCAGCCCAGATTGGCTCAAGGAATAGAATTTAGACGAGAGTTGAACATGATGGAGTACAAGTTGAAATGCTCTAATCCCGGTTGTCATCCCGCCTTGATAGTTACATCCGGAACCGTGCGAGATGAGGATGATTATTGTGGAGATTGCGGAGCGAAGATAATGTGTATTGTCTTGGAATGCCCGCGTTGCAAGCACACGAGCGTACACGACACTTTCTGCACGAAATGCGGGACGTTGCTAATTGAGAAGAATTTGAAGGTGTGAGTGTTGGATAAATTGAAAACGTTGGGTATACTGGGCACTATCCTAAACCTCAGCGGCTCCCCGTTTGTCGCCAATCTACCGCTTTCTCCAATCGGGTGGATAATATACGCGTGCGGGGCGATGATGATGACGGTTTTCGCCGTTCTATGCTTCAAACGGGATAAAAAGCAGCGGATAGCGATAGGCGGCATCGAAGCACAAAACAAGCGAGAAAGGTCGTGGATTTCGGTGTTCGTGCAGATGCTATGGTTTTTCGCGTGGAACGTGTCGGCGATACTGACGAGAGTGGTTGTATGAGCAAATTCCAAGTTAGTTTTATAGACGCTGATAAGACGATGTTCGTGCGAGACCCGATGTGGGATCAGCTCGATAACAAGAATGCGAACGCCTTGTCGGAGGAATTTCTTGGTATGTTACGTCACCTCGCCCCCACGCCCTGGTTCGTGAAAAACCGGGCGGGTTGGTATGGAGACGTGAACATAATCGTCACCGGTCGCCTCCCGGAGCATAAAGATGTCACGATGGAGCGCGTCTACGAACTTTTCTGCGAGGTGGATTCTCTCAAGAAGAAGTGGTCTTTCGTGAGCGTGAAGTGGGATGACACGTTCCCCACGCGAAAGGAATCGTATGACGACTACGTGAAGCGGAAGGCCGAGACTCTAGTGAAGCTTTACCACAACTGGGGCGTGGTTCTAGCTGATAGCAACGTCTCCTACGAGATACGGGTGTACGAGGACGATAAGAACGTGCTGGACGAGATGGGATCAAACCAGCATTTGAAACAGTTCCTAATGAACGAGGATGGTACGAAAGCAATGCCTTACGGTGAATAAAATGGACAAAAACCTTAAAGAGGAGATTACGGATGCTTTGTCGGATTACTTGAGCGAGTACCGTGATAGCATCGTGTCTTTGACTAAAGCTAACAAGAGCGGGACTGAATTCACGATATCTGTCGATTTTGATTGGGATAACGTCGTGAGATCTTTCGAGAGCAAGATCGACGCGGCCATAGAAGCTGCGAGAAATGAAGGATACGACGATGGTTATTCGGCAGCGGAGGACACTCGCAAGGATTAGGTGGATAACTATGTGCATGGGAGCAAAATCAACAACCGGAAACCTCTACAAGACGATGGGGTATGCAGATTGCGATGTTCAACCGAATATTGAAGTAAACATACTTCTTGACGCGGTTAACCAGAATGATATAAAGAGAATCATCTCGGATAACGCTCAAAAACTTCTCGGAAAGACACACATCGCATATCACCCTATCTACATTGAATTATGGGAGAGAAAGGCGTTCGAGACGTATTTTGACATCAAGGATGGTGTGTTTAACCCGATTCTGAAGGAAACGCGTCCAAGGCGCGGATTTCACTTCACGGAGGATGTCATGCACAAGATCGCGATGATATTCGAGGTTAACTGGGAGAAAACACTCCGACACGAGTTAACCCACGTTATCCAGGCAGAAGTTCTCGGATTTGAGTTATACAACAAGTTAGCACATGAAAACTACCATAACAAGCGGGAATTAGACCCATTTGAGTTACAAGCATACTTTAACGAGGAGATTTGATGCCAACCGTCTTGGACTGGATAAAACTGATGCCGAACTACATAAAGTCTCAGCAACGGCGTCTACAAGAACCTACACTACCGATGGAGATCTTCACGTGTGACCAATGCGGTAAATGTTGTAACGAGAAGCACTTTGACATCGGGATCAACCTTCTTTACACGGATGTCCGCGAGTGGATGGATAACGAGGCCGGGATTCTATTGTCGAGCATGGGAGTCCAAGTATTTCGCACGACTGGAGCCGCGGCGCTGTTCCTGGATAGGAAAGAGGATTTCGTCGCGAAGGGGAAGTTCAAGTCCGACGCGTACAAGAAGGTGATGATCGAGATAAACCCGTCTTTAGCCCTTGTTAACGATAAGGAGAAGCTGGATTGCGTGTTTTTCAACAATCTCAAGAACGAGTGCTCAATATACAACGAGCGCCCGATCTCGTGCCGCGTGTTCCCATATCAATACAAAGAGGGTGAAAACGGCGGGAAACCATCGATAGTGGCTGATCACAAGTGCCCGGAGTCTTGTTTCAAGAAGGGGCATCCACGGGACTCGCAGAACATCAAGGATAACCTTTTAAAGCTGATGGCGTGTTTCAAGTCAGAGGAATTGTTTTACAAGGCCAAGCTCAAGATGGATAACGGCGCGCGGCGAATGATGTACGTCAATTTCGTTATCGGGATGTACCACGCGTTCCCGATGTGGTCAAACATGAAAGTTCTCAACGAATCGATAGCAGAAGACAATAGAAAGATAATGGAGATGCAAAAAAATGGAAGTAGAAGCCCTGGTGAAAAGCCTAACAAAGTACGTGAATGATCGGCTGAAGGTAAGCAAGAAAGCACTCGTGAAGTTTGACGTTCAGAAGGAGATATACCAGATCGTCAACAGCTTCATAGGTGATATAGACGGCTCCCAAGTGGAGGTGGGCGAAGGGGAGTTCAACGTGGTGATACTCGCAAACAAGTGGATAATGTGTCCCCACGCTGATCTCGTGTGCCCGCGGTGTAAAGCACCTTTGTCGGACCTCGGCGAGTTCGTGGAGCAGTGGTTCAAGGCCCAGGTAGATAACAAGGGTGAAACGAAGAGTCTCGGTAAGAGGTGCGAGAAATGCAAAGCAATGACACGGTACAGCCTCAAAATATAACAATCCCGATACCAGCTCGCGATTGTGACTTCGGACACGACCGGATCAACCCGGATACACTGAAGGCGACAAACCTACACGTTATCAAGAAATGCGACGCGTGTGGCCGTTCTTTTGCCTATCAGAAGTACACGAACATGGTTTTCCGGTGTTGCTGCCAGAAGTGCGAGGTGGATTGGGACAAGTACAAGAACATAGGCTTCCAGCGGGAGCGTCTATACTACTTCCGCGTCAAGATCCACGAGAAGTTCAAGAACGGGATAGATCACCTCTCTTACACGCCGCTGGAGCTAGACGTGATGGATGTACTGCAACGCGGTCCTATGACACGCGATGACATCACCAAGGGGTTATACGGGACGACGCTGAACACGTCCGGGAATATATCGAGACGCACCACGATTTTTGACGCGATAAAGAAGCTCATCAATAAAGAGAAGGTGCGAAAATATCCGAGGTATTCAGACCCGGTGGGTCGCGGTAGGCCGCAGACGGTGTTCTCGTTACAGCGTGCCGTGGTTACTATCAAGGATTTTGAATGTCCGACGTGCATGAATAACAAGTACCACGTGGATAAAGCGAATAAAGTGGTGGAGTGCGTGTTCTGCTCCGCCGAGTGGTATATCGATGAAACAAGCAAGAAAAGTGTTACAACTATCAAGACAGTGACTCCAGATCAGATTGCCGGTGTAAAACGATGAAGTGCCCATACTGTTCGGAAACAATGCTCCTTGAAAACGCGAGCATCTACTTGGACTACGACGATAAAACTGGAAAGCAGAGCAAGGACAAGTATTATTTGAACTTGAATTACAAGTGCACGGCTTGCTCGTTTTTCGGAAGCCTTCGTAAGCCAAACTTGACGTATAGCGATGCTGTGGTACATCTAAAGACGAGTGAATGAACATGAAGCAGAAAATAGAGATTCAAGTTGAACACGCGTGCGATGGCTGCGTTTTAGACTTCGGAGACTGCAAGGGAAACCCCTTGTTTCTTTCAGAAATCCTGGCCGAATACGGGATAACACTGACAGACCCAGCGCATAATGATTTTATAATCCGATGCCCGGAGAGGCTTGTACCGCCAGATGATGATGATGGAGAGTGAACTCGTTCCAGAATTTTACTTCTGCGAGAAATGCCAGCGGAAGCACAAGAAAGGGTCTAACCCGTTCAACGCTTGTTGGGAGTCTCACAAGAAGGATATACAAAGAGCAGTGGACGAGAGAATAGCAGAGTTCAAGGCAACTCCACCCGCCCCAAAAACCCCATTCCGCGAGGCCCCGACGGCGCTATCACAGTCTACACCCGCAACACCGAGCGGGGGCACGGGTGGGAATGGGAAAGCGGGCGTGGTTGCTAAGAAGTGGGACGATCCGTCCATAGCGGGCGATAACTGGCTCAAAGGGAATAAAGAGGATATCTTGAAGGATATAGACGCAGCGCACAAGAAAGTCTCGGAATACGGGCGTATCCACACCAGCGAAGTGTCTGAGAAGACCAAGGCCGAGTTTAACAATGCGGTGAAGGCACCCCACGATATGAAAGTGGTCGTGTTCGAGGAGAAAGTCGCGAACTACCGAGCAGAACGCTGGGAGTATTTCAGAGTGACATCTAACAGAGAACCTCGTGAAGCAACCAGTACCTTCGCTTATTTCTCCCCAGCGGAGATGCTCCAGTTCGCCAAGCGCATCGCCATAGCCCAGGGAAAGAAGTGGCACTGGTGGAACGAGAAGAAGAGGCTGAAAGAATGCAAGAAGATGGGGATTGACCCGGTGAATAGGGAAGGACAAGGTGATGCTTGATGGTGTATATAATCGACGCAGGGACGAAATTAAAAATTGGTTTTGACAGCGATGATATAGACAACTTCGTGCTTTCAGCCAAGTTCACATCTGGCGATAAATTCATCATCGTTGATAATAGAGGAAAGACACGTTGGATAAATATGGATTATGTCGTGATGATAGAATACAGCGAGGAAACGACAAAAAGCGAGTTGCCGGAAGGATACAAGCCGCTTCCCGGAGTGCATCAGAAGTCGGATAGCATGGGTGGATTTTGAGATGATAATAATAGTGAAGATACGTGACCAGACTACCGGCTACGACCCGCACGAGTACGCTAAGAACATGGCCGTGAAGGCGGGTGGGAAGTTAGTTGGATACACGGTGGAGTTCGAGGAAGGAGAAATCATGGTGGAACGATGAGTAGGAGGTGAAAAGTATGGAAACATTTGTCACGTTTGGAGATTTGAAAGAAATATTGGACAGAATGAAGGATAGACGCGGAGGAGATTTCTGTGATGAGATAGATAGAGTATTATCTTCTTTGGAGTTAACAATGAAGAAAGCGGCGTTAAGAGAATCTGTTGATAAACTTTCAAAGAACGTAAAAAGACTTGCTATTACATTATAATATCTTCTCCATCAACTCTACCCCTTTTTTTAACAACGCGGGCTCCTGGCGGTTATGCTTGATGTTTTGCTCGTTCTCCGGGTCAAGCCGAACCCATTTCATTAGACGCTTGAGCATCGCCTTGAATTCAACGAGTTCATCGCGCTGCTCTTTCGTGGTCTTGAGCCAGTAGGTCGTGTCCACTTTCTCCTTTTTTTCCACGGGTTCTGCGCGAGGGCGCGGCTTGGGTTGCTCGACCGGTATAACCTTTGGTGTTTCCACCTTCTGGACTTCTTGTGTAGCCCCAGATTGTGAACCTGGTTTTACCATTTTTCTATCACCGCAGCGAGTCTCTTGTTAAACTCAAGTAACGTTTTCGACTTGGGAGTTTCGGCCATGTATTCAAAGAGGGACGTTCCATCCTTCAGTAGGATGTCGAGTTCCTCGAGTGTGAATTTCTCGAATATCCACGCGTATTTCGGAGGAACATAAACAACCGGTTGAGGTTTTTCATATGAACCTTCAATTCTTGACTTGTTGAGAGACGCTTCTTTTAAATCAGATTCTTGCCCTAATCTAGGGTTACAACTTGTGCAGATAATTGCTATTATTTCACCAGTTGAATGGATGTGATGAAAAACAAGATTTTTGTTATTTTTGTTTTTGCATTTTGTGCAAACAAGATGCCCATCAACAATAACCGGTTCGTATTTCATAATAGAGACGTTTCTCTTAACGCTTGAGATATAACCAGTGGTGAGACCTCTCTCTTTTGCAATTTCAACTCCTTTTTTTGTTTTGTTTATTATATCGAGTATAAAGTCACTATCCGTGTTTATGCACCTTCCAAGAATGTTTACAAAACATTAACAAAATGTTATGTTAATATTAGCTTAACTTTTATTTGAATCTTTCGCCGATCTTTAAATATATGATCGACCTTAACTCAAGTATTATGGCCGAAGAGATCGAAGACTTGAGCGTGGGTAAAGTTGTATCAGTTTTCAACAACGTACAATCCGACTATACCATGTTTCCTATGGATAAGAACCCGTTCAAGAATCTGGTGCAACTTGGACAAGAGGACATGGACTACATATTCGAGCCTTACGTCATCGTGCCGCGTTTAGCCGAGATGCGTCAATGGTACGTGAATCCTACCAAGAACACAAACGTCTACTTCCACGACATGGATCCGGCGGTTGCCATCTTAACACAGATATTTGACGCGATGGTGATAGGCGACGGGCTCAAGGTGAAGATTTTCGAGGACTACACTGGACGTTCGGAGAATACGAAATACACGCAGCGCGTGGATAGGTGGTTGCGCTCACCGTCTGGAGCTTCTGGCGATAATCGCGGCAAGACCGTTGATAACTGGGTGATACCTCACCTCATGCGGGATTGTCGGACGACCGGCGGATCGGCATGGTACAAGTTTATCGGGTATAACCCGGTGTCTCCACAAGAGGAAGTAGGAAAGGTGATGATGAAATGGATAGACCCTCGCAGCTACACCCGAGTACACCACGACTACTACGATTGGGTGAAGCTGATGCAGTGGCAGCGCATACAGAACGACCTACCAGAATCTCGCGATAAATTTGATAAATGGGCTCCAGCTCGGCATTGGTGGGAGGGTAACTTCTCCAGCGCTGGCCAGAACATAGACAAGGGATGGGTTCATATCCCTAGTGACAAGTATTACTACTTTAACGTGTATCAGAACGCTACGTTTAACACGGTACTCCAGCTCGTGGTTTCAAAGTTCAAGCTCCGATACCTCCAGGATATTTTCGTTGAGAAAGGGACGTTCCCGTTTTTCATCGTCAAGGTTCCGAGGAACTACGTCCGTGATGCAGATGACGCGAAGTTCCAAGCCAAGCTAAGAAACATATCTAAGTTAGTCGCTAAGTTTAGAGCTGGAGATTGCTTCGCGATAGAGGGTGAGGAATATAACGTCGGGGTGGACGGCCAAAAGATAATCCTTTCAGACGGGTGGGAGATAACCCCGGTAGAGATATCCGACAAGAGCATCAACTTCGGTGAGATGTTCCGCCAGCTTGACGAGGAGATCGCCTATGGCCTCGGTATTCCGATGGCAAGCATCACGGCGGGCGGTGTACAAGGGAGAACCACCTCGCTCAGCACTGGTGGGCAGATTAACGCTAACGTCGGGATAATCGTCAAGCGCGTCCGTCAGACCATAGCAGACACGTTCCGGTTTGTTATCCAAGATGTCCTTTACGAGGAAACCGGCGAGAAGGTAGACCTTGAACTTATAAGCATAGCATTCTCCAAGATTCGCGAGGAGGACGCTGCACAATTCTTGAACACGCTCATTTCATACCAAGGAGCTGGAGCCCTTACCACGAACGAACTACGCATGTACGGCAACCGCATCGGCCTTGAGCTCGAACCACTCCCGCCGGAGATGACTCCCGAAGGCCGGATGATGCTCGGACTCGATGAGATGCTTGCCGAGGAGCCTCCAATCCCGCCATCGTTCTTACGCATAAAGAACCCGATGACGGAGATGGAGAAAGTACGTGACGAGATAGACAAGACGGCGGCTCAAGCAGCGCCGAACCGGGCGAATAATGTTTGAATAGAGACGATCCAAGTAATTCCCGTTCTCTCCGCGATAGTTATGCGGGGGACTTGAAGCGCATCATTGGAAACTACGTCAAGGAAGTAAACATGGTGTTACAATACAATGTCAAGGAAGCAACGTCTGTTGAAATCGTTATCACCGATTTTGCAGTGGATCGGAGTTATTCCTCAGAGAAGCTTATGCGCGGACTTAACACGAAGGTATCCCTCGCCGATAGAATGGTTATCTCGCGAGCTATCCAATATCAAGCGACACATGGCGTCGTACAAGCCTTGAATCAAATGAAGGTTCCGAAGGGTAGCCGCGGTTCTACCGGACAATATATAAACAAGGGAACGATGCTGGAACTCGCTCACGTTAACGTCACTTTGATTAAATCAGTCCAGCAGCGGTATCTTGATAACGTTGCCTTATTACTCGCCCGTTTCCTTGGAGGCGGGACTCTTTCGTGGGATAAACTCGTGAAAGGTATCAAGTATCTCGGCGCGATAAGCAAAGCACAAGCAGAGCAGATAGCGCGGACGGAAGTTATCCGCACCATATCCATAGCGGAGAAAGAGGCGTTCCTTAACTCCGGAAAGAAAGAGTGGAGATGGGTGACGCAGAACGACGAGCGCGTGTGTAAGTTCTGTGGTTCTATAGACGGGAAGGTGGTGGAGATAGGGAAACCTTTCATTTCTTTTAGAGGGCAACCGATAACGAACTCGCCGGTTCACCCGAATTGCTACGATAAGGATACGATGATACTCACGAAAAGAGGTTTTTTAACGTTTCCAGACATCGTTGATTCAGATATGGTGTTTTCTCTTGATCCTAACACGAATATACCAGAATGGGTTAAAATAAAGAAGAAGATAGAGTATCCTTATATTGGAAAGATGGTTTCTTTTAAATCTAAGAAAACCGTGGATATTCTTGTAACTCCAGATCACGACGTGTATGTTGGAAAGAGAGATGATAAAAATGATAGATCTCTTGTCGAGTTTGGGTTTGAAAAAGCAAAAGGAATAAAAACAGAAAGACATATTCAATGTTCCTCGGAGTGGATTGGTGTAAACCCGTCTTTCTTGTCTCTTGATGGAAAGAATAGTGGATTTATATCTATAAATGGAATCGAGATTAAAGTAGATTTATTTTTTGAATTTATGGGATATTATCTTTCGGAAGGAAGCACGACAAAACGAACCGAAAAAAGTTACATGATTAAAATAACGCAATCAAAAACAAATAACTACGAGAAGATATGGAATTGCGCTAATTCAATGAATATAGGAGCATATAGAGCAATCGACTATATCGGTATGAATGGAAAACCACTTGGAGAATACCTCGTTAGATTTGGAAAGGCGCGAGTAAAATATATTCCAGATATAATTAAAAACGCTCCAAAAGACCTTTTGAATATTTTTCTAGATGCTTACATACTTGGAGATGGTTCTGTTAGAAACGAAGTGAGTTGTTTTAGGGGTGTTACCTGGATAGATAAATCGCGTGTTATCACGACATCAAGCAAGAAAATGATGTCGGATTTGGTCGAGGTTTTATTCAAAGCGGGTTTTTCAGCGTCGGTTAGATACCAACATCCAAAAGTATGCACGTTTAGAAACGGAACTTTCAATTGCTGTGGCATGTTTATTGTTTCCGTTCTTACATCTTCTCAGAGGGCTTTACCAAAGGCAGAACTTGTCGATTACGATGATTTTGTTTATTGTGTTGATTTGGAGAAGAACCATGTTATGCTCACGATGAGAAATGGAAAGATTTGTTGGAACGGTAATTGCAGATGCTTTCAAGAGGTTGTTAGATAATGTCAGAAAAACCAGATCCAATAGGAAACATACTAAAAGATAACCAGGATAGAAAAGAAAACGTCAGCGGGCTTCTATCATCCATAGACGCGGTTCTTGCTCAATACGGGCTCGTCAAGGGGCAACACGTTGCTCGCCACATCCGGAAAGACCCGAGGACTGGCGGAGCGTTCGTAGCTGGACAGAGTGGTGGATCTGGATCTCCGGAAGCAGTCATGGCCGAGAAGAGAACAGTTGCTCCCAACCCACCGATGACGGCTTCCACGGGTAAGACGCGCTCGCCAGGACTGGTAAAGGAGATGGGAGATCTCATCGGAACCGGCGAGGATAACATGCTTAACCCGGCCGCGTTTACCCCGGAGAACTCCGTGGACAATCCCGACACGCTAGAAACGATCATACGCAACTTGGAGAACGCGACGGTCGAGGAGATAGAGGAGATGGCTAACGAACTCTTCTTGCTCCAGCGCTCGCAGACTCGCGGTAGGCTCGCGGAGCTGATGCTCAAGGAGATACTACGCCGCGGCCTCGTGAAGGAGTCCGAGATGGAAGCAGAAGCTAATGAAATGAAGGGGAAGTTACAGAAGGCTCAGATGGCAGCGAAGGCTAAACCAGCAGCTAAACCGGCGGCGAAAAGCAGTTCCACTTGATATAGACGATGATATCAGCTCGTGGTTGCACGATGCAACCGTTCGCGTTAAGGAAGCAGCACGTGAAGGCGTTAAAAATGCGGCGGATTGGTTACACCACGATATCATGCAAGCCTTCGCGCAGAATGGTCCCGGCTGGAAAAAACTATCGCAGCAGACCATAGACAAGAAAATCAAGGAGAAAGCGCCAGACCCTACCGGCATCTTGAAGGAGTTTTACACGATGCGCGACTCCATACAAGTCCGGGATAACAGCCCGACGCTTTCATTCGGGTTACAAGGCGGTAGAAACGGGATACGCCAGCAACCAATTAGATGGGGATTCTTCGGGACGTTCACGTATGCTCCAATGAACACGGTATTTGATATCGGTTTGTTTTCTGATTATAACGTCATGCACAAGTTCATGCACACGTGGAAGCCGGGTAAATGGGACTTGGTTAATCGCGGCTACACGCACGAGTTCGGAGGCTTCGAGTTAGAGGAGAACGTGGAGGAGACGCATCCGATAAAGGAGATAATCACTGGAGGCCTGGATAAGCGCGCCTTGAAGGGATGGTCGAGCCTCGATGATTTCAAGATACGGAAGCGGGAAGGCGCGGCGACACCGAATGGATCCGTCAAGATTGGAGGACCGCTCAAGATAGACACTGGTATAACAAGCCGGGCTAAGGAGGTTAGGCAGAGAAAGATAGGGGTGTACATGAAGAAGAAAACTGCGGTGGTGAAGTACATACCATCCCGTTCTTTTATCCGGATGCCATACGACCGTTCCGAAGCAGTCATGTTCTGGATGATAGGGTGGAAAATAAACGAGGCGATAAACAACCTATGATCGATAAAAAGTGTACATTATGCGATGCGGTTAGGATGTTCAAGAAGGAGGGGTTGGATGACGCGACGGCTCTAGCGAAAGCTGTTAAACACTTTTATGGTGAAAAGGATGACGCCAAACACGCCGATATCAAAGGAGAAACAAGAAGAGATACCTAAACTCTGCGAGAAGTTTAATAAAGGGTATGTAGCGAAGCAGTTGGACATAAGCACGAAGACAGTTAACAAGTATTTGGATAAAAAAGAAGAGGAAGGTTGGTATTAGAATTCCGATGTTATGAGTGTTTGGTACGTGTTTGCGAGTGTATTGATTGCATCTGCTGTCGATGTAGAGAGATATTTTATCCCGCTTACCTTTTCTAAATCTTGGTTTAAAATTTCGTACATTTTTTCAATTAATTTATCCGTCACGTCTTTCTTTGTCACCATTTTTTTTCACCTCCTTCCTAAGTTGGATTGATCCATCTGCCCTCAACTTCATCTAAATGAATATGGCCACAAGCAGCACAAACATATTTCTCGCTATCGCCTTCATGTCTTTTTTGGATGTGGAATATGTCGCTTCCGCAGTTGATGCATTGCATTTCTAAATAGTTCTTGGTTGCCATAATTGGTATATACGCATTCTCGTATTTAAGTTTTTGCGTCTCCATCAAAATTCTTATAAAGAAAATTCACGTCATTAAGCACAATGTCCCATCTCTCCACTTTACAAGTATCTACATTCTCCGTATCGGAGGACGCGGGTAAGTTCATCATCACCGCCCAGGTCATGGTGGACACGCTTATCCCCAAGGACATGCTTGTGAAGGACATTTTCCGCCTTAAAGGAAAGGAAGTCCGCATCGCAGCCTTCTCCGGCGAGCATCAAGTCCCGGAGATCGACCCATCCGCAGTAGTCGGTGAAGTCCTCGAAGTTTACTGGGATGATAAAGCGGATGCTCCTTTCGCGAAGGCGGAGATATTTGGCGACACGGATTCAGAGTTACAGTTACGGAAAGACTTAGTAGAAGATCAGAAACTACCCGTCGAGCAGAGGAAGTACAAGGGTGTCAGCATCGGTATCGTGAACTACACCAAGAAGCGCCATTTCTACCCGCGCGAACTCACGATAACCAGCTCCCCCGCGTGCGACCCGTGTTCGATATCTAACGTGAGGCAATACGCAATGTCAGCACCCCCAGTAGATGTACAGAAGATCGTTGAACATTACAGCTCCATTGCCATCAAGGACAAGGAGACGATCATCGCGAACCTTACCACGGATCTCGACAAGGTCAAGAAGGAGTTCTCCGGCGCTACCGAACTCTTGAAGACCAAGATCGCGGAGAAGGACGCGGCGATTGCCGAGTTCAGCAAGAAGGTCGAGACGTTTAACGGCATTCTCGCTGGCAAGGATAAGGAGATCGACACCTTGAAGGAGGAGAAGCGGATAGCCGTTATCTCTCCCCTCGTGGAATCGATCCTCTATTCTCTTAGTTACCAGAAGGAATCGGAGCAGTATAAAGCAGAACGGGAAGCCTTGATGAAGGAATCCGAGGCGTCCTTGCTGAAAGAAGTAGCTCGCACGAAGCGGCTCCTCGAACTCCACGGCCAGCAGTTACCGACGACCGGGCCGAATTCGGGACCAGCAGCGGCAGCGGCCTTCAGCCAGAACAGCAACGGCGAACTCGTCTTGGACTTCAAGAAAACCCAGGAGATAATGTAAAATGGCAGTTGACCCTTATCGCATGGATTGGGACCCGACGAACAGCACGAAGCCCGCGTGGATCCGGAAAGACCCGCGCCTCATCGGAGACATGGGCAGCACGACCCATAACTACCAGTTCCAGCAAGATATCGGCATCGACACGGTGTTGCGGCGCTGGCCTCTGCGTCCTCTCGACCGTGACGCGTTCATGGTCTACATGACGGCAGATCGCGGTTGCTCGTTGCTCCTCCACGATGTCTATTGGAAGTATGCGGGCATCACGCTGAACCCCCAGTTCAATCAAATGTGGGAGACGATCCTCGAGAAGAACGCGGAAGTCCTTATGCCGGTTGGTCACGAGCTGGTAGTTCGCGGCCACATGGTCATGCCAGACGACGCGCCAGCATTTGCAAACGAAGGAACCGACGTTATCCGTCAGCACATCGCGAAGCAGTACACGATTGCGATCAAGACGGCAGTGACTGCGGCGGTTGATAACGCTCCCGGTGGTTATGCTGCTGGAACGAGAGAAATCCACATCGACACGATTGCTGGTGGTTTTGGCCTTCAAGTTGGCGACACGATCAGCATCACCACGGGTGGTGTTCCCGCGTACTACTTGATCCGGCGTATCGTGTACGACCTCGTTCTAGGCCCCGCTGGTCAAGAAGCAGACATCGAACTCGCTTGGGGACTCTTTGTTGCTGTCGCTGATAACGACGTGATCTCGACGCAACACGTTGCTGGAGCGCCGATCTTCTTCCCGATGGACTCTGAATACTTCGAGAACGGGAAAGAGATTCTTAACGCGATCCACCGGGATCAGAGCGGTCCGACATACGTGTTCCAACAGATAGAAGCAGATGGAGCCCCGGCAGCCGGTGTTTCGATGGTACTTGAGACGTTCCAAGGTATCAATTCCGAAGGACATCCGGGAATCCATAACTTCATACAGATGGACGCTGGAGACATTCTCCACTTGTTGATCGAGTTCTGGGATGACATGATCCGCCCGTGCACTGTCGGTAAATCCGCCACGTCACCGGCTGCGATCCGGACGACCGCGACTGTCTCGCCAATGGCCTTGATCGAGCTGAAATGCTAAGGTGAAAACACATGGCATACACACTAGGAACGACACGGCTCCTCCAGAAGGAGGAAGTCATGCCCTGGGTTGTTAAGGCTCTTCAAGGACAGTTTGTTGCGAAGGACTTCTTTCCAGTGACCCCGACATCGCTTGACGTGTTCAAGTGGTATCGTTACGGGGCTGTTGGTGGGATGACCCCTCGAACGGGCGAGAACGAGGAAGGCACGTTGATGCACCTTGAATATGGTGAGCAGACTGGCCGAACCGAGTTCTTCAAGCAGCGCACGTCTATCTCCGGCTTCGCAGACCCGGTATCAGTCATGAGCCTCGCGCAGAACCAGATCAACGATCTCTCGACGCGCCTTGCCCTCCGGCTGGAGTTCGAGCGTATCCAAGCGATCATCACGAACCGCATCATCACCCCGGCTCGCATGGAACAGCTCTGGACGAATCTCAACGTCGGTGGTCGCAACTGGATCGGCGGCGGTGGTGCAGCGAGCATCCGTGATCACTTGATCGACGCGAAGAACCGCGTTACCCAGTACAGCAAGATCCCTCCAGACACGCTTCTCCTCGGCGCGGAACTCGGCGGCGCTCTCCAGAAGAACGTCGAAGCGAAGGAATGGGATCGCATGGGTGACCGCGCGAAGGAAGTCTTCGACACCGGCACGCTTAACGGCATCGAACAGCCAGCAGCGAACAGCGACGCGGCAGCTCGCATCGGACGTTTATGTGGGCTCGACGTGTACATCTCGAACGCGACGGTTCTCACGGATCCGAACGACGAACACAGCCTCCAAGTGCCACTCCTCGACCACGACGCATACGTGTTCAAGCGGGGTGACATGCTCGGCAACACGGTGGTATTCCGGCCTCCAACAGTTGACTCCAAGCCATACGACACGTTCAAGGACATGCAAGAATGGCAGATCAAGACCGCGTTCGGTGTAGTCGTGAAGCGCCCCTGGATCATCTACACGCTGTTGAACGCTAAAGCATAGAGGTGAAACATAACATGCCAAGCGCAGCAAGTGGTAATATCCCGCTTCCCAAGGGTCGCGAGATCGAACGCCTACCGGTCGCTGACATTCTTACCGCAACGCAGACGACTGCCGGAGCAGCAGCGAAGACGGTTTCTGTCACCGCGCCAGCCGGGTTCCAATACAAGATCAAGGGACTCATGGCAGTGGCGGCAGCTAACCAGACCATCGGGAACGTCACTATTCGTGATTCCGCTGGTACGTTGCTCTCCACCATTCCAACCTTGAACACCCGTCCTGGAGCAACTGTTCGCTTTACCAAGATGCGTAACGTTCGGAACCGGTTCATCCCGGTGACGTTCAAACGCGTCTTGAACACGGCTGCTGGAGCGATGTTCGATAACTTCGAGATGCCCATGGGCGTGACCCTCCGACGTGCATACGCGACGGTCGAGACGACTCCCGGTGCTGGTAAGACGATTACCTTCACCCTTAACGCTGTCGCAATCCTCGTGTTGACCGGAGCAGTTACCGCGGCAGAAGCTGAAGGACTCGCGATCAACGTTGCAGCGAACACGGACATGGACATCGCTCTCACCGACGATTCAGGTGCGGCGAATGGATACCAGTTAACCCTCGTGTTCGAGGTGAACGACAACCAAGCAGACTTCGAGGCGAACGAATACTTCCCGCTGTCTTTCTACCACAACTTGAACGCTGTTGCTGGTGGTGTGGAGGTGTTCAGCAACCAGGAGATGCCGGAAGGGTTCGTGATCGAGCGGGCATACGCGACGTGTGAAACAGCGCCAGGTTTGGGTAAAAACGTCACGTTCTTTGCGAACGGCATCCAAATCTGTCAGATTCTTGGAATACTGACCGCTGGAGAAAACGAAGCCTTGAACTTGAGCCTTCCACCGGATCAAGACTTGGACATCACCATCACCGACGACGCGGCGGTGGGCAACGGGTATAGCTTGACCCTCGTGTGCAAGAGGTCAACACTGCTTCCGGATGAATCCCCGGTCGATATCGAGGATCTCTTCGGCGAGGTTTACATCGTGGGTGGTGACGTGGTTACCTTCGCATACACGGATCTCGTGGGCAACCAAGCGTTCACGGGTATGCTGTTCTGTGCGAAGACGCGTTTAATGCAGCAATAAGAACCATTTTCCTTTTTTATTTTCATCGGAAAATGCGTGATAACACAAAGAAGACCCTCGCGGGTCAAAGAAGTGAACATCATGCCAACAGTACAAGAAGAGATAAACGGAATAAAAGCAATATTAGCTCGATTTGAAAAGATAGGAACTCTCGATGAGAAGGTCGTGTTAAACGACTTGAAGATTAAAGTTGACGAGATCATGGCCAAGCTTGACGGGATCGTTATGCAGATTGCATCGATACCCGCGGCTAAGGTTGATTGGCCTTACACGTTCCCGCAGATCACGTGGATGGATAAAACACAATCGCGTGGAGCATTCACGATAAACGATATCGGATACACCGTTTCAAAGAGTGGATAAAATGAAAGCATTTGAACGTGTTTTTAATCCTAACAATGGTGGGTGGGAGATCGAGTCCCGTCACGTCGGTGTTAACGAGGTCCAGCAACACGATTCAATGTATGCGCTCGATGTTAACCCGGCAAACTTGACGCACCACCGCATGAGGGCGAATTGTTTTAACTCCCACCGTGGAGCGACGGTTGCTAACCAGTGGTTTGACGATTGGGCGTTTAGGCCAACAGTCGCGTTCCGTTCTTTCAAGCGCATAAGGAATGCTGCGACCGGAGTGGTTAATCCGTCCACAGCGATACTCGATCTTAACAACGGCGATGGTGCTGCCGCTGCTGGTGACGTGTGTATAATTAACTTCGTTCACACCGGAGACTTGAACGATAACATGGCCGAAGCTGTTTTCTGGATGCGTCGGACTGCGGTAGGTGGATCTGGAAACTCTACCATTCGCGTCGCGTTAGCTAACGTCACCGCCGTCGCGAACGCTGCAACTGGCGCGTTTAACGCTCTTGGTGCTGCTGCTCACAATGCAGTTCCACTCGCTCTTGACCCGGCTAACTACTTCACGGCAGCTCTTGCTTATGCTGAAATACGATGTGATGCCGTCCCGGTGGGTGGTGTAGGGGCTCCGATGCACTTCCATTTACAATACAACGCTGCCGCTGTACAAGCTGCTCCGCTAGTCGTGGGACGTGTATACGCGCTTATCATCTACTTGAACCAAGATAACGCGGCTGACACGGACACGTTCGAGATATTCGGAAGCCAGCTCGCCGCTCATGACGGTACGAGCGAATGCTACTTCGGAGCTGCGGGATGGAATGGAGTGGTAGCCGCGGATGCGACGATGCTATCCCCGTACATGATATTATCGAAGACCGTCGAAGCCGTGATTAACCAGATCCACATCTACGCTGATGCTGGTAATACCCTCGGAGGTTCTGGAGTTATAAGCGCAGCGGTGGTTCCGGATGCAGATGGTGTTTGTGATAACGTTCCAGCGAACGGCGTCCAGTGGAAGCGAGAGTTAATCCACGGGTTTCAAGGTGGAGACATGGAATCGCACTCGCTCGTGTTTGAAGGTAAAGCCGTGGTTCCAAGACGCCATTTCTTGAAGGTGGAAGGGATGGCAACATACACCGGTACTGCGATAGTGGAGATAAACTTCTGGGCGAACCCGGATGGTTCAGCAGCTAACTTGAACGTGTAGGCCATGCAGAGAACGTCACGGCATTCCAGGAAACCCGACGGGATTAGTGCTGGCACGTATGGTAATCTTGATTTTGAAACCGTGCCGGACGCGAGCTGGGCTATCGGAGATGCTATCTTGAACGGTGGAATGGGATTTCTCCACGCGTTCGAGAATTTTTCTCAATACCCTCTTGGAGCAATGCCCGCTGGTGGAGCTAAGACCGTGTTGTTTTCCGGCGCTGCCGATTCAATAGCAACCTACCGGGGTATAAACAAACCGGTGGAGATCGTTGCTGACGGCATCGGAACCGATAACATTCTTATAACATCCGGTGATAGTGGCGCTGCCGTCACTGCTCCACTTGTTGCTCGTTTTGAGTGTTTGATTGCTATAACTGATATCGCTCAACAAGCATTCTTTTCAGCAATTAACGCGGCGGCAACAAGGTTCGCAATCGCTGGTATATTCAACAGCACATGGGTAGTGACTAACGCTGCTGGTGTTCCCGTTGTTTGTAATGATCTCGCCGCTCCGGTAGCTGGCGCGTGGCATCACCTTGAACTGATATACGAGTTCGCTACTGACACCACGCGCATCATCGTTGATAATGTACAGTCAGCGATAACCGGAAAGTGCATAGGTGGTGCTGCCGCAGACCTTTCTAACATGGCGGAGATATCCGGGTGGGCTGCTATAGGACTCGCAACACCAGCGGTCGTGTACACGATATGGTTCGCTGCCGTGGATTTTAACGGTGTTCCAGACTACGTGGAAAACCGGAGCGTGATTGATTTACCACGATGCAGCGGCGATGTCTCCGGTGCTTATAACTTTTCATTCGGAGAAACAGCAAACAATCTTGACTTGATATTACATCAGAACGCAACCGTGACAAGACCAACACACCCGCGGTTTTCTATGAAGGTGTGGGTGAGTGAAGCCGCATATCAGAACGCTAGGGCAGTTGCTCCGGACGTTATCGTTAACGGGACGTTCGATGTAAACATAGCCGGGTGGAATGCTGGAAACATACCTCAACATCCGCAGTTCGCTGGCAACATCGCACAAGACCCGCTTAACTTTCACGCTGGCGGCGCGTCGTTAGTGATTCACCCGGTGACCGGACACGGCGGCGCTTCAACAGATTTGATAGTTATTCAGCCTGGCCAGAATTATATCCTATCGTATTGGGCAGCGCAGTTCGCTGGAGCTGGTAAACAAACCATAGCAGCAGCAGTGTCGTTCTACGATAACGATAATGTTCAGCTTGGCGCTACGAGGATATTGGGAAACCATGGGCTGAATCCGGGATGGACAAATTACTTCGATCACTTTAACACGCACACGGGAGCGGTATCGTTTAGGTTGCATTTCATGGTTACCGGAGACGTTATCGCTAACATATGCGTGGATGACGTGACGTGTTTATCATGTGGGCTTCCTCGCGTTCAAGTTCAAGACGTTGCATCCGGGACGTGGTACGCTAGCGGGGCAGACTACCAAGGGGAAGGATGGTACACGTTATCGGTTAGGCCAGTTAGAACCGGTAATAACTTCCAGTGGATAATCACCACGCGATGCGGCCACGGGTGGATTTGTTTCGATAACGGGAGGATAGATTAACATGGCGTTCGCATACACTCCAATTTATTTAACCACATCGCTAGCAGATGTCGTGATACTCGCTAACGACCTTAGAATAACATCCATCGATAACCGGATAGTTAGGTCGGTAGAACGCCGCATAACGATGGACTTGAGAACGAAAGGAGCGAAGTACGGGTTCGCAGCTTCTCTCACCAAGAGCGCGTTGCAGATAACGACTGGATGGGCCGAGTTCTCGGCGATGCTTGATGAGGCGGCAATCTACGGGTTGCTCGCATATTACAACACGAAGGGAGTTGCAAATAGAGGTGTCGGACCTATCACAGCTGCATCTGGAGACGGGATGGCTCAAACACAAGCATATTTCAATCAAACCAAGCGCGTTGATAGCGTGATAGCTCCAGAAGAGATGTATAATCAAATCATCGAGAATATATTTAGAACGTATTCAGCTTTAGGATATGGACCTTCAGAAGCCATAGCGAGTTTATCAAACGAGTTCTTAAACGCAGAATACGACGCTAACGATAGAGACCCGCGTAGATACGAAAACTACGATGATGATACATGACATTCTTTGATTTCGGAAACTGGTTCAACGCGATGGGTAACTCGCTTGAAGATTTCATAATACACGAGCGGGAGCCAGACAAGACGAAGCAAAGCATGTATCACGAGAACGATCCAAGGTCTAACATCCTTTTCGTTGATGAGATTTTTAACGGGGTTTCCATGGCTAATTTGGACACCAGGACAAGATGGGCTCCATTAGCTGGAGACACGAGCGATGGGCTCACCGTGTTCGGAGTCATCATGGACGGGAAGGCTTGGTTCAAGGACACGAACGTTGCTGGATTTGTTAGAAAGGATTACACGTTCTCCGTGGTTTCAGCGGCAGCGGGATGGTCTAAAGTCCGTTTCATGATGGACTGGTCGTTCGAGAATATCACTGGATGCAACTTCTGGATATACTTCGGAGATGCAGCAACATCAGCAATGGTATTCAAAATCATAAACGACAAAGCATATATACTTGATACGATTAATAACAGAGTTTTGCAGACTGCTGGCGGAGCGGATATATCTCCATACGGCCAGCACTACTGGGAATTCGACTTCAACAATACTACTAAGAAAGTAAAAGTTTTCCTTGATGATTCCGAAGTATTCGCTGCAACGGGTTTTAACAATTACTACGACATCCTCTGCGCCCAGCTCACCCACGCTACGTTTCAAAGCGGTGGAGCTGTCGGGGATAGTACGGCCTTGAACGTCCGGGTAGGCCCGATAAACGTGGATTGGGTTACACGAGTGGAAGCATTCAAAGCATGGTTCATACACGAAACATCGGTAAAACAAAAAGCAGATGGTATTGTAGGAACTGATATAGTAGACTCGTGGATACTTCGCGTGGATAAAATTATATACCCGTTTATACTGAACCTTGAAGTAGGTGACGAGGTAGAGAGGGTTGCGCTGGGAAGGTTTTATCAAGTTCACGATGTCTTGGAACAGTCCAAGCAGACAAACATTCAACGCTTCGAGGTGCGTGAAACACGATAGACAAGACTGTTAGATCAGCGATGGAGACGGCCTTGGAGACCGCGTTCCCGTACTTTAACATCACCGTCCCTCCAGAGCATACCACGACGCTCAAGCTCAATGCTATATTTAGATATTTTAACCAGGACACGATTGACGAGATTATAAACAAGGATGAGAATGTTATAGTGGTAGGGCTTTCTTATCCTTCGATGGACGCTGCATGGGCGAGGAACGCCAGCGACTTTAACGAGAAGGTGTTTGTAAATACACTTCTAACCGAGGTTCTACCGGCAGCAGCTACGTGGGTGACCGTTAATTCACCGGTTACTGCTACGTTTAGCTTCGTTTCCACCGAGCCCAAGATATCGAAGATGGGAATATACACGGCTCTACCGGCTGGCTCCACTTCATGGCTTAACATCCGGATAACCGACGAGTTCGGGACTGTTCTGTTCTCCAAGATATTGTATCACGTCCAGATCACGGACGGTGGGTGGACTGAATTCGACGTGGATATTTACTCGAAGCTGCTTCCATCCGGGAACACGCCGGTATTCACGGTTCTTTTATCAGAGGTGGAGTATGGAACCACTCCATCTGGAACCAAGATAGGAACCACCGCGCTTGGAGCAGTTGCATATCGGATTTACTACGACAAGATAACGTGGATATCCGGGAAGCTTAACCGCGGTGTCATGCGCTTTAATATCTTTTCACGAGACAAGAAGAAGGAAAGACAACCGACTCCATCATTGTTTCTCGGTAAAGACGACATCGTTTCACAAGTGGCAGAGCAGTTGCGTGGTTATATATGGGCTAACTGGACGCAGTATGGACTTAACGACCTTCAAGATACAGCGTTAAGCGCCGGTGAAACTTCAAAGGTTATACCGTTCGCATCAGCGACATTCGATGTTTTACTGGTCGTTCCAGACTTCGGGACGGTCAGCATACCAAGTTTATCAGTAAAAGATATAAATATAGATGTAAAGGAGATCCGATAAAATGCAATCATTGAGAATCTACCGGGCTACCGGGCTTCCGGTTGCACCACTACCGGTTCCGAAGTCCATCACGGCAATCGTGGGGTATGGTAAAGGAACGTACATTGGTGAGGTTCGCGGGCCTTACCAGAGCCTCGCCGAATGTGCCGCAGAGATGGATCACACTGCTGGTGACATACTCAAGTATGGTCACACGGCGGTATATCGATGGGTGCGCGATTTCATGTCGCAAGGTGGTAGGTCGATATATGTCGTCGAGCCAACACTCTCCGCCGCGCAGACGCTCACGTGCACCGGAAACGGGACGAAAAGAGAATTCGACATAATAACAGACAAGACCGGCGGTGCTGGAGCTTTAACTTTGTCCCCGGTTCCTGGTACGTTATCCGTCGAGCATCCTCTTGCATCGTTCCTTGTTGAAGGGACTGATTACATAGTTGACTACTCGAACGGCGTCGTTAAGTTCAAGACAGCTCCAGCAGCAGCAGCAGATAACATAAGGCTGATATTCAAGGAATACACGGCTGTTAACTGCACTGCTGCATTCGTGAAGCTTGAAAACAAGGATGTTGCTATTGTCGGTGGAGCATACTTCGCTTCTGATAACGGCAACTACAGCCTTGTTGACACGATAGACGCGCATGTGGATGCAGCCGCGGTTTTGTTTAGGCCGAGACGAGCGATGTGGACTGGATACTATGGAGATTACACGGCAGCAGCAAACCACATAGGCGCAAAGGCACAAGGGTACAATAACGCTGACATGGTTGGGTGGGCTAACTTGAGCGGGTATTACAATGCGAACTTGACCGACCCGTCTATCTCATGGCAAGAGTACCACGACCCGAGCGCGCATAAAGCCGGAATAGCATCATCGCGAGACCCGTGGAAGTCAATGCACGAGCAACCGGTAAACGACCTCGGACAAGTATCCGACTGGACTTCGACGCAAATAACCGCTCTCGCTGGAGCATTCGTGAACTACGTAGCGTGGGATGGATATGGATCGTATCGAACGAAGAACGGTTGGACGTGTGAAACCATTGGTTCTCAAGTCTACCTTTACACCGACGCGAAGGCAACGTGGAACTACGTCCTATACAAGCAGAGGGCGGACTTCTACTCGGCGAACATATTCGGTAACATATCCGTCGGGCGTGATGAGATGATGATGGTGGAGCAGACGATACTCAATTCACTGACGAAGGTTTATGTGGAAGGAGCAATCGATAACCCGGCTCAGTTATCTACGGACTTCCCGCAGTACAAACCGGTGATGAGTATCTTGATAGACGCGCTCCGGAAGGATCCGGTGGATAGAACCGTCGCCGAACGCGCCTACATCCAGAACGTCCAGAACGTGACGCGCAAAGAAGACATACGCGTGTACTACGATTATAAAGGTTCGTTGCACTACATAGATATGTACCTCGGAGGCCTCTAAAATGTCAACAGCAGTTCCTAAGCCCAACTGGGCTTCTCTTCTTTCCCTTTCCATCAACGGGAGCATCATTCCATTCCGGGACTTCTCCTATACCATCGAGACCGCGAAGGAGCGCATCCATCTGCCGAACTATTGGAACGCTGGTTGGCATCACCTCCCGCCGGAGTTTTCGGCGAGCTTCAGCGTGTACGCGGTGAAAAATGTAGGTACTTTATTGAAAGGGATTCAGATGAATTTCACGAACGTCGAGATAGTCGTGTCCATACAGACTGGTAAAGACTGGACGTTCTCGCGCCTCGGGTTCGGGCAAGGACAGATAACAAAGACGGCGGGAAGTGGTATATCCGCCCGTGAGATTCCCGTGATACAAGTGGACTGCGAGTTCCTGGACTGGCAAGCAGAAGCCGGATCGACGTGATAACCAATGCAGCGAATACCAGAAACACCTAAGAAGTTAGACACGTCAGCGCTTGACGCGGTGATGGCTCTCAAGAAAGAGGATATAGACCGCGCCACGAATAGGGAACCTTCCACGGTTATAGACGTGGATCTACGCCTACGAGAAGGCGCGAAGTACAAGGGAGATGAGATGGAGATAGACGGGGTGAAGATTTACATCCCCCAGTTAACTTTTCTCCAGCTCCGGAAGGCTAACCGGGAGGCCATGAAGTCCCTCGATGGAAAGCCGATAGGAAAGAAGGTGTTGCTTGCCATACGCTCGGAAGCGAAGCTGGACGAGAAGATAGACGACACGATAGAAGAAACAGTCCAGATCGCCGAGATGAGCGACATAGAAGATCTATGGCTCATGTTTTACTCCCTCGTGGAATCCAAGCATCCTAAGATCACCGGGGAATTTACAAAGGATAGGCCGTACTTGGAGCGCATTCGGAACGCCGAGGAGTTTATCACGGCCATACGACGCTTTAACGGTCTCAGCGAAGAGGGGGTTAACGACATGAAATACTTTCGTGACCACGGACTACGGGGCGCAGCTAAAGATGGAACTGGTGCGACTCCAGCTACGCCAGTTCTCGGAGATGACGACGCTACGAAGCGCGATGCTAAGGTACTTTGATTTTGAAGAGATCAAGACCATTGGAGTTGAAGCGATGTGGTGACGGTACGGGAACTCAAGGCTCGGTTATCACTCACCGACACGACGTTCACGATGGGGATGAGCAAGGCCGCTTCAGCTACGAATAGGCTCCAGCGCAACCTTCAGAACGCCGCGACGAACCTCGTCACTTTTGAATCGACCTTGAAGGGAGTGGATCTCTCCGGGTTAAAAGGCTTGCTCGCATTCGGAACCAAGAAGCTTGCCATAAGTTTTTCTCTTGATTGGAAAGCGATGCGAGATGACATCAACGCGTTCATAGACGCGAACGGTGGTAAAGGAAGGTTAAAACCTTTCAAGGATCTCCAGCTAAACCTTGACTGGAAGTATCTCCGAGACCAGATAAACGACTTCGTGGATAAGAAAGGTGCTAAGGACAAGCGCATGAAGGAGTTCAAGGGGGTGGAGTTCGACGCTAGTTTGAAAGGTGGGTCTAATGAATCGCTTGAAGTTTTAAAGGCTATAGATGGAAAGTTAAACGCGCTGAACTCTATATTTAATAACATTTCAAATATCAACGCGTCTATAGAGCCAGCTACAGAAGCAATCGTGAAGGCAATCGAGAACAGCGGCGGTATCGCTTCTATACTCGGAGTGAAGTAAAATGGAAGCATTTCACAGCAGAGCAGATCACGTCATACTAAGATATGGGCCTTGGGTTGCATTCCCTTGGGTTACTCGTATCACGGAATCATTCGCGAATCAAACCATAGTGGAACCAAGCAACTGGGATGATTATAAATGGTTGGAATTTAGCGGTGGGAATGTTGCTGTAACAATTCACGGTTTCTTAAGAGGTAGCAATAGAAGACGTGATAAAGCGTGGTTAGAAGCGTTGAGAAACTTTCAAGCCTTCATAGCCAACATTCCAGCAGCGTTCAATGTCGGGACTGGCGGGGTAAAAATCGGCCTCGGCCAGATAGCTTTGTGGCTACTTGGTTTTTCATTCTATATACAAAGCGAAATGACGTTTCAATTTAACATGCTTATCAAGACAATGGAGTTTGAACACTCTCCCCAGTATGGAGAAGAATATGCTTTTAACATCGTGTTCGAGAAGCTTTCTTTCGGTATAGTACAATTTGCTGTCGATTTGATAACAAGCGGTGTCACCGGATTCTTTTTAGCAACGAATACTAAAAACAAGATAGGTACAGACATAGGGCAATCTGCTGACCAATTACTTGCCACAACGGCAACAAATAACAGTGGTGCTGATAACCCTTTAGGAGATTGGGTGTCAAACGAAGAACTTCCAAGCCCTATATCAACGGAGATAGATATTGAAGGAAACTCTGTCGAATCTTTAGGAGAGGAACCGGGGCAGATAGTTCGCATCGTTACCGATGAGACGTTTGATAACAAGAACATCCCGCAACGAAACACGGTCATCGCGCAACTCGATTCAACGCTTGAATGGCGTGAACTCCCGTTTCTTAGCACGTTCCCGCAATCATTTACCTTCGCACTTGGTAGTTATAACTACGGGATAACTCTACGCGTCTACGACTACCAGGATGACGACGAGGTGATTCACTATGATTTGTGGATGAACTTGACACGTGACGGCGAGGACGTGTACCTCGGAAAGGTTCAAAGTAATATGCAGTACAATCTCGGAACCATCGCGATCTACATCTCGAACTTCAAGATGGAAACCACCCGTGACGCCTACACGATGAGTTTCATAGAGGGGATGGTGTCAGACCTTGGTTGACCTCACGATTGAGGTGGATGGAAAGCCATTCTCGACCTCGTGCGATTCAATATCTATTTCTTCTTCTTACATCATCGGTAATAGATACGGGTCGTCAATATCTATCGTCAATGCTGATTCAGCGATCATATCCGCCATGAACACGGATGGCGTTGTCAAAGTATTCGCTAAAGCAACTTCATCGAACATTCTCATAGCAACTGGAATCGTATCCTACGTGGATACCACGAGAACGAAGTCCAACAGATCCACGACGATAAACCTTGACGACGAGACGTTCAGCCAGTTAGATAATGATATATTCTCCGGGGAACTACGCGGCGAGATGTCCGCGGTTCTTGGTAGGATAACTGGAATGAACGTGCTGAACTTCTACGGGAGCATCGATGTTCGTGAGATGGTTAACGACTCGTATCTGATCGATGTTATTAGAAAACTATCGAACGATAACGAGCTGGCGTGGAACATATCGAACGGGGAGATATTCATTGGAACCACGTTATCCCGTAGGCAACACGTCCTACCAGTGAGCGTCCAGACTGACCGCGGCTTCTTCAAGGTGGACGGCGTTCTCCACAAGAAAACCGACGTGTCGTTATCCTATAACCCGGAGATACGCTGCGGGGATAGGGTGGTGATAAGCAAGGCGATATACACTGTGGTAGGAGCGGCACACGTGTTCTCGGTTGACAAGAGAAGTTTCGTGAGCGCTACGTATCTTTCCGTTGTGGATGATATCGCTCTAGCGTTCCAATACGCTAAGAATAAAGATGGAAAGAGTATCACGAATGATGTTATAAACGTGGAGAGTGTCAAGCAGAAATACGACTCAATAACAAACGTCGTGTATTACTACGATAACGTGCGCGAAGCATATCTCGGAGATCTTGAATCGTTATCGTTTTCAGATTCAGCCGGGCTTGCCGCGCATGGTGGAGGGGCGGCGGTTTACACGTATATGTTTCACGATTCCAGGCAGACCACGATATCTATATCACCGTTCATTCCATATCCAATAACGATAACGAACTTCTCGTTTAACATCGCGACAATCGACGGTGGTTATTTCGAGATACTAAGAAACGGCATCCTTCTATGGAGCATACGGGCGAATACCGGCGGCGTTTCAAACGGGTTTGATATTGCTATCCCGGCGGATTCCGGGGTGTTCACGGTTCGATACGCGGCGAGGGATGCTAGCGCCACTGGGATAGCAAGAGCATTCGTTTCTTTCCGGTATAGGCGCGTGATGGATCAAAAGTAATATAAACACAAACGCGGTAATATAACCAATGACTCAAACCTTCAAGTTAACTAACGGCGGTATAACCTTCGGCGCAGACCACCGTATAGAGATGGTTGGAGATGCGAACCAACTCTCGCTTGAAGAAGTAAGGCAGCGTACAGAAATTCGTTTCACCACTCAAACACGCACGAACTTGATGCACCCAAACGAGGGATTCGATTTCTGGTCACTGCTTAACGTTAAGAAAGATCCGGAGAACGCCTACCCCATAAAGATAGACCAGTTGATAAAACAAGAAGTTCTCGCGACCCTCGCACAAGATAACATGATAGATTACCATAACTCGGAGATCCTTGTATCACCTTCCGAGACTGACAATCGCGGGTGGGTAGTGCGCGTGAACTACACGGTCAAGGGTAATTCCACCAAGCAACTCGAATACATCGGAGGCTTGAACACGCTATGAGCACGGAAAACTACGGGATGTTGCGGCAAGGGTTTAGGGCTAAGAACCTCGCGAAGATCGTACAAGAGAACCGCGTGTTGCTCAAGGAATACTTCGGGGCAGACGTGGATGTTACCGGCATGAACCCGCTTGTTAAGTTTGACGAGGTGGAGTCCCGTGGCGTGGAGCGAGCGTGGGTAGAGCTTGGAAACTTGTTTAACTCCGGGAATATCAAGGATGCTGAAGGCCAGTTCTTGGACGACCTCGCGCTGTCGATGGGGAAGGAGCGGAAGCTCGCCGCGAATGCTACGACAAGGTTAACCGTTCTTAAAACATCCGGGTCTTCTGATATAACCATACCCGCTGGGTTCCGCGTGGATAACCAGTCATCATCTTCGCTGAAAGAGTTTGAAGTGGACGAGGACACGTTGCTCCCTGGCGTGTTCGTGATAAAGAAAGGAGTCGCTGCTGGTATAGATAGCATAAACGGGTATCCTGGATTTACAGACTTCTTTAATATACTCACGACTGGAGTAGAATGGGTTTCGCCTAACAAGGATGGTTCTACACCTTGGACTGGTGGAGCTGTGGACTACGCTCTCGTGGTTGCTGGAACGTACACGACTGGTATAAACTGGGCTGCTGCTGGATTGGAACCAGCGACCGATTCTATCTACTACGTGAAGGTGGGAAGCTACAGCGCCTACGTGGATGTCACCGCAGTTCTCGCCGGGTCGTTATCGAACGCCCAGATCAACGAGATACACCACCAGCAAAATCCACTCTATGCGATAGCGAAGGTCACGAACGAGTCTACCATACGGAACGGGCGAGACCTTGAATCAGACACGGAACTACGCCGCCGTCTTCTACAAGCATCCTACCTCTTGGATAACGACGAGCAGATGACCGCGTGGCTCCAGCAGCTCCACAAGGTAACGTCGGCAAAGGTAATAACGGATCTCTACCAGGACTACCGCGGCCACTTCCGGTCTCTTGTACACCCTCTCGATGAGAACGACCTCGTGAGCGTGTATAACGAATGCTTGCTTGAAACTGAAACGAGAAAGGCGGCCGGGACTAGTTCGGTTGCTATAATTAGGATGGTGAAGGGTGGAGCAGCAGCGGTAACCGACGTGTTCCCGTCCCCATACAGACAGACTGCTGGAGTGTCCGGCGTGTGGAGGATAGACTGGGTTAACTCCCGATACGATGGAACCGGAACGGCGTATGTCGCTGGCACACATTACAACGCTTATACACCGTACATGGATCAGATAGAGTGGATCGCTGCTGGTCCCGGCGCTGCTCAATACTTCGTGAAGCTCGTGAAGGCAGTGGAGATAGCAGAGACCTTCCCGCTAAGGATAGCAGCGAAGTTATACTTGAAACAAGGCTACGACTTATCCACGGTGTCAGCAGAGTTATTCTCTGAACTAAACTCGCATATCAAGACCATAGGAGTAAACGGGATACTCTACATGGCAGACGTGTTTAGGATAATCACGGCGCACGAGGGGGTGAAGTATGCGGACGGGTTGTACATGACGCTGACGTGTAGAATTTACAGAGGGCCAGTTGCGGATACCGCCGACATTATTCCCATCAATGGAAGTGGTAGATATGACGACACTTCCGCAACTGTTTTAGATATCGTGTGGGCGTCGTTAAGTAAATTAGGGACAACTCCATACACACGAAGTGTTGATTATCTTTGGTTACCAAGCACGGTACAAGGTGTCAGACGTATTGATTGGAGTCCTGGCGCTCCAGGTCCAGAACCTCCAGTGAATAATCCATATTGGGTAAAGTGCTACGTGAAAGCTGATATAACTTCTCCGATAGATTGTCTTGTAGTTCTCGATGGATGTGATTTCACGATATGATCGATGAATTAATTTCATACATTCCAGAGTCTTCATATTCTGACAAGAAGATGCTCAAGCTTTACAGCGGGCTAGCGAAGAATGGAATCATTATCTCGAACTCGGATATAGAAGCAACCACGACTCCAGATCAATCGCCTCTTATCGTGAAATCTGAAACTCCAGGAAACAAGAACCACAAAGTCGTCGTTACGAGGCTAAGAGATGATGATGGTGTTTACAAGGTTCAATCGGCACACGTCATCCCGTTTAACAAGAAAGGTTCTGTATCACCTCTGACTTTATCCAGTGTCGATATAGAAGATTCCTTCGTTAGCACAGGATACGATAGATTCGCGAGGTTCGGTGAGAAACAGTCGTGCGATACGTTTGTAGATTGCATCGATGATTTAACCGGGATATTCCCGTCGAGCTTCTTGAATATACTTCCAAGGGGAAGCGTGATGCGGGCATACGATGGATATAGTTACAGATCGTTATGCTATTACATCGACACGTTTTTGGAATCGTCTCCTGGTGTTTACTTCGGAAGTGAAAACAATGCTGGAGGGCTACTTGGATTCCCTCTCGATGGAAAAACATCTTTTCAGTTGGTGAAACAAGGAATAGACGCTGTTTTCTCCATTTCTGAAGGAACGAGGATAACAAGTGGGTTATACCGCAACGATAAATCCGGGTTGCTTAAGAAGTCTGCATCAGCAACGGATTGGGAGTCAGACGCTTCTTTAGATCTTATAACGAAGTGGAATAACCATCTTGAAAGCATCGAGTCTGACCCAAGTGGAAACGATGGATTTGAGATTGAGATTCACGACGGAAAGAAAGGGTGGTGTAGCTTTTGGTTGGATCTTGCCGGGTTAGAACACGTAGAGCAGAACCACGTCGTAGAAAATTTTGAAATTTATGCGGTAGGAAACGATCCTAGTGTTATCGATCCGGGACATTGGACGAAATGGATAACTGGGGCATCTACATTTACGGTTCAAGTTGTTGGAGGATCGCAGATGGGAGATATGTTTGCTCCTTTAGGAGGATGGGATATACAAACATTATACACCTTCGATAATTCATCGCCAACCATATTTCCGTTTACTATAGAGTTTAAAGCTGGTGTCAGCACGGTGGATTTAGTTATTCGATCTATTTTCATTTATGGGGTGGGAGGTACAACATCGAGCCTAATAAGATTTTTCAGTACAATGGATCTTGGCCATTCGTTACAAGCATCTCTTGGATACGTAGCTGGAACGATATACAACTTCAAGGTTGTTATATTGAATCAATCTTATTTCGATATTTACATAAACGGTGTTTTATTCAATTTTAGCGGAGTTCACTACACTATAAATCCAGCATTTGTATTCCCGATAACCGGATTGTATATGTCTGCTATAAGCGCTGCCAATAACCAACATCTTTATATGGATGTCATCGCGCCGAGTTGGATTATATCATCCGGTCAAACTTCCTGGCTCGAACTCTCTGAGACACGCGACTTCCTCCCAGACGCGACGGCGAACATCTACTTCCATAATGACGAGATCTATAACGAGGGAAACACACTATATCGAAACATCAACTTCAAGAAACTCCACCGCGTCACACTCTCGTGGGACTACACCGTTGCATCCCCGTGGAACACGTTCCGTCTTGACGATCTCGACCCGAAGGAATTCACGTGGGATGACGGTGGTTCAGCTCTTGTTAACGGCTTCGCGATAAACGCGATTCGCATAGCGGCGAACTACGTGCCGGTCAGAGTCCACGGCTTCTGTCAATCCGGCGACTACTTCCCCTTCGTCCACGCAGAGTCTAACAAGCAGAACTACTTGCCCTTCAACTTGGACTTGCTGGAGAAGGTGACCGGGATACTCGGCCCTAACCGGCGGGACACGGAAGGTTTTAAGAATCTACGGGCAACGCAACCAATAACCGTGGACATGAGCTGCTACACGATAGGAAACATTGCTGGTCAAGGGTCGTGGGTTGCGAACGCTGGTGATGACCGGAACGGAACTACTGAAATACACGACATTGTAGAATGTGGTGACACGGACGCTTTTTTCGCGTTGAAAGGATTGCAGCCGTATGGGTACGAAGGTTTCAACACGTATATTGATGGAAGTAAGATACGTGACGTGAACGGCTGGAACGCATGGGTTGAACATGCTTTATGTACTTTTGTTAAAGATTCCGGAAAGGCGCGGTTAGTCAAGACTGGTGATACGGGAGGTGCTATCACGAAAACAATGACATTTAGCACACCGTGTTCGGCAGCCGGTTGGTATGAGTTTAAACTTTCATTAAATTCGATTAGTGTTGCTGACCAACAATTCCGGTTCTATAGTGGTGGTAGTCTTATCCATTATATGCGTATTTCGAGTCTTGGTATTTTCGCGTGTTATGACAATCTTACAAGTCGAAACATCATTACGCCGATGATTGCGTCTACGGAATACACCATTCGTATCGTGTTCGGAGACAACGCGACATATCATCTTGATGTCACGCCAATTGGTGGAAATGTTACGAGATTTCCACCAATTGGCGAATACACGAACTATAATGGTGGTACCGGATTTGTATCGTCGTTTGTTATAAACAGCCTTCAAACAACCGTTGTTGATTTCACGATTGACGATATCATCACGTCTTGGAACACTCTCGGCCCCGACATCCTCGCAACAACCCCGGTCGGGAAGGGGCGTGTGCTGAAAATATATGACAACAACGCTGGTCTAAACTTGGATTTTCAGAAGACAATTCTCGAAACAAAAGCGCCGAATGGTAGGATCTCTTTCGAGTGCTGGCCGGTTACTGGTGCTGGCGGGACGTTCTTACAATTCACGTTAAAAGAGGATGCTAACATCCGGATACAATTCTACATAAACTTGACGACCGGTGTTGTCTATCTTTATAACAACGTCCCAGCATGGGTTTCTACTGGGTTGACGGCATCGTTAGACGCTGTGAATCATTTTGAAGTTGAATGGTCAAACACTGATAGAAATGGTGATGCAAACCCAGACGCTCGTGTAATATTGAACGGCGTGTATAGCCCTTGGATAAGAGCGTTCTCAAATTGGGTGACCGGGATAAATATATTTAACATATTAACCGGTGTTGCTAACACCGGTATTGAAGTTTATATCAATGATATCACACTTATCACGACTGGTTTAGCATTTAATTCAGCGATAACCAAGCCTCAAATCTCCTACCCAGACGGAGACTTCCTCGACGTTCGCTTCCTCCAGCGCGGTCGTGAGCCGGTCGTGGAGCCTTATGTAAGGTTGGTAAATGCTTCCGGTAATGGTACGGAGCAACGCCTTGTATCCTTAAACGATACCGCCGTGATGGATCACCGCGTGGACGAGGTGAACGTCTACATCCCCACCACACAGACGAACTACCGTGTACTCGGCGCTGGTGGTGTCAATGCCCAGTGGACAGACGGCCTTATTCCGAACCATTGGTTGCCACTCGCCTTGACGCATCAGATCCACGCAAAGTACCCACGTCTGTTCACTCACGATACGTTCTACAACCGGTATCAATTCTGTTACTCTGCAATGACATCGCTGATAACGGAATACTCGCGCATAATCGTGGCTAACTTGAACTACGAGAACTGCGCCGAGATGGAATTCACGCCTAGCGTCCACCCGTTCATACACCCGAATAACATAGCGTTCTACCGGGATTGTGAGAATGCTCTACCGGAGAAGTTTAGTAATTCGCCGCAGAGGATGAGGAAGTCCGTGCTGGTTCCACAAGAGTTCTTCGCGGACTACGCGGTAGACGCGGATATAGTTGCTGCTGCGGCCGCGTGGACGGATGGTGGAGCTGCTGCTGGAGCTAGCTTCACGTGTGTTATGGACGAGGGGATGAAAGTTGGGAAGTACGTGAGGGACGCTGTTTTATACACGCCTATATACACGTTTCAAACACCGTCTCCAACTATACCCGGTGTTTATTCGATATCATTTGATGTTAAAGCAACGGTGGGCGAGTTTAAAGTTAGAATAATGGACGCCGCTGGATCGCGCATCTATCTATGGTTCCGCACTGCAAATTACGCTTTGTGGAACGAAACCGGCCCTGTTTTGATAGCAAACAACGCATGGGGTGCAAGTGATGAATATCCCGCCTATGTAAACGTGAAACTCGTTATTGTTGGAATCGGTGATTTTTACGTGATCGTTAACGGAATAACGTACGATAATGCTGGTGCGTATTACGCTAATTCATCCAATTTCACTGGGCCGATAACAAAGCTTCAATTCTATTCTACTGCTGCGAATATGTTTTGTATAAAAAACATAGCACCGAACTGGAAACTCTACCCGGACATCGACGCAGATGACTTCATAGTACACCCGCAATACCTCGGACACGCTAAGCCCGTGGAGATAGTGTCGCTAGAGGACAAGTGGGGTTTTAGGGATTATGGGAAGTACACGGCAATCTCCAACGCGCATCCAACGCGCTCGTGGGTGTCGTTCTTTATCACAGCTCCATATGGCGTGGATGAAGGAATTGGAGAGGTGATCCTCTACGATATTGCCGGGAACGAAATGCTTTACATTCAAGTAAACCCGATGAATAACACGGACTTCTCCGTGCATCCCAAGATGATGCTCTACGATTCCACCAGCGCTGGAGGCGCATTGACCGCGATAGATGGAACGTGGAACGGATGGCTTCCAGTGACCGTCGAGTTCGATAATGATAACCGGAAGGGGAATATCTACTTCCACGGGCAACTCGTTGCGGGCAACATAACACTCGGAGCTGGAGCGCTGGTGGGCTTCGGTAAGGTCGTGTTCCTTAGCGGGCTCAAGACTGTTGCCCCGGTGCTTGGTATATGGAGGCAAGAAGACTTCCAATCCTACGCGGAGGCTGCGGCTCCTGGTGCTCCGTGGGCAATCGTTGCTGGTGGAACCACCGCGTTTACAGCGAGGTATTTGGACGGTGATTCTCGTGGGTATTTGAACGATACCGACGGGGCTGCCACGCTATCAGCGCAACTGATGTTTCCGATACCATCCACAGCAGCTCCGGCAGCAGCAAGCCCTTATGCTATTAAATGGTCTCAGCAGATAAACACTCTTACTAATAACGGATATGCTGCTCGCATAACAGCGGCCGCTCCAGCGAACGGTGACCTTAGAATACAGATACGCGCTGGTGGTGCTATATGGAACTACACGGCTGGAGCGTGGGCTAACACCGGTCTATTCGCTCCCTTCCCCACGCTAGAACACGAGATCACCATCCAGTTCACCACGAACGCCTTGTATAACATCTACGTGGACGGCGTGTTGCAGAACGCTGCCCCGTTAGCAGTTCAAGTGGCGTTCGCTGCGGTGATAACAGACCTAACGTTTTACACGGAAGCGAATGCTGATACAGCACAAGTTTACATTGACGACATCGACGTGAGCTGGTCTGATTGCGTTCAGACTGCTGATATACACCACGTCCACGGCTCCCTACTCATTGACGGTATAACGTTCGGCGGGTACGACAACAGCAACAAGGACTTCTCATCGCAGACAAAGAACTTGTTTATGCTCCCCTACCGGGACTACATCAACCCGCATCACTCGACGTTCCATAACAATCTAAACGGGCTTGACCAAGATATAATCCCGTTGCCTCTGTACAACGCCGTCCCGGACGCGTCGTTTAACATTGCTTCGTGGACACGCGGTGCGTACTGGGATTATTATTCGCTCGCAACTGCTGGAATGTACGGCGGTGTAGTTCGTAACTGGTACGCGTGGAAGTTCCCCTACGTTTTCGGCGGGAGGTTTGACGAGCCTAACAAGGATATAAAATCAATAGCTCGCCTATACCACGATGTTGCAACTGCGGACAAGAAGACGAGTGGTAAATGGGAATTCGTGATGCACGGGAACGCGAGGCAAGTCTACAACGTTAAAGATGATTTCACGGCATACTTGGATGGTGCTGACATACACGGACTGAACGGGTGGACGATCTTTCTTTCCGGTGGAAACACGTCGATCCTCGTTAACGGGTATGAAAACAAAAAGGTATTGCATTTTATCGATAACAGCGGGGCTGCATATTGTCAAGCTACGAACACGTTGGTTAATGAACGCACGAAAGTTTGTTACGTTCATTTAAAAATGGAGATAGATTCCATTACAGACCAGTTCGTGATTTTTTTAGACGACACTGCTGGAAACCATACCGCTGCTGTTAGGTTTGAAACTACCGGTCAAATACAAACGATGCAAGCTGGGGCATATGGTAACATAGTTGCATATCTCGCTAACACGGAATACGATGTCACTATTAAAGTCGATATCGTTCTTGGTAAATATTGGGTTTATATAAATAACATAATGTACGGTGGAATGGTTGGTTATAGTCTTGGGAATGCCGTTGCAACCGGCGTTAAAACAATTGAATTGCTTACCGACACTGGTGCTATGACTTATAACGTTTATCTATGGGACTTCTCCGCCTACGGCGAACCCGGTTCCATAGACGTTACCCTCGACTACGACAAGCTCTACGATTCCGGCCTCGTGGAGATCCCCACGCCTCCGATGGATATCTGCGAGAAGTGGCAACTTCAATTCGTTCCCGCGTCGATAGGAACCAAGGCGATCATACAAGGGGACGGCATATCCGAGGACTTCCAGCAGTACCTCACGAACGTCGTTCCCACGACCGGGTGGACTATTGCCGGGGCTTCCGCGACGGCGTGGTTCAAGACGCTGGATGTTGGCGGGAACATCATCGGGTCTTTCCACGATTTTGATGCCGCCGCGACGCTAGCTGCATCGTTTGTTTTTCCAACACCTAGCACTAATCCGATTTCGCTTAGAACGTGGGTATCCGCTGATATGACACCGATAACAATCAGTGGACAAAATATGTGGATGTACGTTCGATCCGCCGTTGCTGGAACGATTTACCTTGGTGTTAGTTTCACGACCGGAAACGAGATCAGAGTGACCCAGGGTGCTGGAACGATATTGATCGGGACGTGGGTTTCTGGCGTTAAATATCGCGTTCAAATCATCGTTATATCATCATCTCTTTACGATGTTATCATTAATGATGTTCTATACGATAACGCTGGCGCACATTACACACCCTCGTCTCTTTTCACGGTTGCGAACGTTATAGGATCGTTATATTTTGGAGCCGGTGTTATGGCTATGACGAATACAGATGTTTATATCGATAATATCGCAGCATCTTGGCTGCGCGCTCCCACCACCATCGCGAACTACGACAAGGCAAAAGCCCTCCACAAGTACACGGTCGAGTGGGATACCGGCTTCATATGGACAAGCATAGATGACAAGTTAGTAGATCAGCGGAAGTATGCCGGTCGCGTCCCGTTCTACTTGGACAAGTTCAAGGCTCACGTGTGTAGCGGGTATGGGCTCCACGAGATATATGCGGTGATGTTCGGGGCGCAATGCGATAACGAGGCGGCATACGAGCCAAACTGCCTTGACTTGATACCTGGTGGAACGATGGAGCAAGAGGGATACACCGGCATCTTGAACACGCGAAACAAGGGAACCTACGCGCTCTTGAACGCTGAAGACGAGTGGACGTTAGAGAAAACAAACTTCTGGAAAACGATGATGCTTGATTCCGGCGGGCTACCAGTTCTCGGTAACTTCGATGACGTTCAGAACGATCTCGTGGAGTTAGAAAAGAAAGCCGTGGGACATCGGAGCAACGTGTATAACAACGCTAACAAGGTGTAACAAATGGACATCACCCTATCCAATATGAACGTGAACCCGGAAACATACGGGAAGTTTTTCTCCCTCTACTTGAACGACTTCAAGGCGGAGCGAGATGCCGCGATGCGGTTATTCGACGTGTACACCTTCACAAACGGTTATACCGATGACCTATTTCAGTTTAGTATCATCGGTCTCCAAGGTTCCATAGCGCGCCTACTCGCCATCCCAGCGATCCAGCTCAGCCAGATCCGGGACACGGCGAGGTGGATACACTTCTCCAAGCTCATACAAAACAAGAGTGGGTTATCATTGTTAAAAAGCGCCGAGGAGATGCTTCCGGAATCACCGGCGGACATCGGAGAGGAGAACACGCGAGATCTAATGGAGTTAATGTTCAAGAGAAAGAAGCCGAACATGGAAAACTTGAAAGACTTCCTCGCATCGCTCTACGGTGTAAACAAGAAGTATTTCACGATAGGCGAGCGTGAATCACAAGCCGCGGTGGATATCCCCATCGTGTATCCCCGCCCTAACGGGATAATCGAGTCATCTGGCTTTAACTCCTTCTTGGAGAGCGTGATCGACAAGTTTAAATCAGCGGGAATCACTTATGTATATGTAGAAATACTCACAGTAGTAACTACAGTACACATACATTCGATAGTGACGATAACATGAAAATAAGAGGATACTTTGAAATCATCGACCCGGTAACCGGGAAAGTCTTAGCACACGCTGAAAACGACTTGTTAAGCAAAGGAGCGCGGTTCTTGACATCGTTTGTCGCGAATAGGATGGTAGCGGACGGGTATGGAGCCGCGGCGGTCTACGTTACTCGCATTCACTACGGTAGTGGTTCTACTCCAGTGGATAACGTGAATGACTTCCGGATGGAGTCTTATGTCGGGACAATCGCGCTTACAACAACAGCGAGGGTTTCTGACACGCTGGTTACAATCACCGGGACCATAACCGGGGCAGCGGGAGGGACGTTCATAAGCGAGCTAGGACTTGGGCTGACAGCGGTAGACCCAGCAAACTCTGCGAACTACGTTAACGCGGTGATAGACCGCGCCGTGCCAGCTTCCACGATAGTCGTGCCAGAGGGTGTTTCCAGGACGATAACGTATAACTTCGAGGTGATATTATGAACGTTCAGAAAGTGTTGGTTTACTCGACTATAATAATAGCTCTTGTTTTTGCAGCATTATGGTCATTCGCTGTGATAACCGGAGTAAACTACATTAGGGATAATATCGATACAATTTCTGGTAGTGTCGAAACGGTTGTTAATTATTTTGTAGATTTCTTTAAATCGATAATAGATGCAGTTCCGGTGTATAATCTATGAGCATATCCCCAGACAAACTACGCGAGCAGATGGAGCAGACCATAACCACGATGCTCCCCACCATAAGTGAAGAGTTGAAAAGCCGCATCAAGTTGGAACTCAAGAAGCAGTTCAGCTCCGGTTTAGAAGAGGAGAAAGCTGCTGTTGGCGAATCCTTGAAAGAGTTGAGCAGCAAAGAAGCAGAAGCCCTCAAGGTTATTAAAGGAGAACTTGAAGACATCAAAAAAGAACTCTCCGCTGAGAAAGCAGATGCTTTGAAAGTCATCACGAAGAATGTTTCCGAACTTTCCACGAAGCTTGGTTTAGACCCGAAGCTATCAAACATCTTGCTAAGCCTTCCTAATCTACGTGATGGTATCACCGCTGAAGTATCGCTTGCAAACAAAGCGTGGGAAGATCTAAAGGCGGAGCGAGCAAAGGTGACAAAGGATAAGCATGAAATCACGATCAAAGCAACAAACCTTATCCTCGCTATCGTTATCACCGCGATTAGCGTGCTCTACGCGATAATACAACTCATCATGATCATAAAGGGGTGATTTCTTTTCTTTTTTCTTTCGCGGACGACCTCTCCGACTTCCTGGAAGCAGTCCAGCAGTTTGTCCCGTGGATCGTAGCCATAGCGACTATAATTGGTGTTATCATCAAGATACGCCGGGACGTGGTGTATAAGCTCAAGAGCGAGATGGGAAAGGACATGCTTTACCTCGGCTTCAAGATGATACGCGAGATATTCGATGAAGTCCCGGCGAAGTCCTTGTTTGATTTTCTAAAGGAGTTCAAGCGGAAGTACGTCTTGGAAAGCGACATGAAGGAAACAGTTCTAACCCTCGCGAACATCGCGCTTGTCCAAGGCACGGTGAAGACGTTAAAATCGCTTGGAAAGAAGGTGAAGAGGAAAGATAAGTCCGCCATCGAGATCAGCAACAAGAAGTTTCTTAACCGCCTTCGCGCTAACCGGGACTTCGACGCGGCGATAGAGAGCATGTCGATAATCGTGAACGAGCAGTTAAAGATCCAGTCGAAGTTAACCAGGGAGAAGATGCAGCCGTTCATAGACGACATAAACACCATTCTTAACACGGCTAAGGAGAACATTCCGGCTAATCGCGAGAAGAGGATGGAAGCGGAGTCGTTAAAGAGGAAGGCCGCTGATGCGAAGTGCGACGCTGAGAAAGCGGAGATAGGAAAGAAATTGCACAAGATATTCCGCCGATAGCCTTATATACTCCTTTTGATATATACTCAATTATGCGGATGTTTTTTGTTGATACCCAAGAACCCCTCCACGTTGTCAATTCGGCTCGGCAGTGGGTTAAAAACTCTGATCTTGGTGTTGGGCTTCAAATACGCGCGCTGAAAAACTACGACTTTTTATTTGTCCATGATGATTTAACCCTCGGGATGGAACGAAAAAATATCGAGTCCGGGGACGCGCTGAAGTCCATCTTTAACTCAGACCTAAAGAATAAAATGTCCGGGATAATAGAATCGGGTATCCACGGTTTCTTAGGTGTCAGCGGCGAGAAGAACGCTCTACCTCCGACCAAGCAGATGGCAATCGACACGATAGAGACGGAGTACACGATGGTTGGTATCCCGTGTCTCGAAGCAACGAACGACTCGCTCTTGATACGGAAGTTTGTCCAAGCGTGTCGAATGCTTATCGGAAAGAAGAAGATTGTTATCAAGCCGTTCCTGGCTCCCACTCGGGAAGCCGACACGGTGCTGATCCGCATGATAAAACAATTCCCTGGCTTCGATGATGACGCTAAGTTTCTCGCCGGGGATAGTAACTCGTGGATGGAATTGTTTGGATTAGAACACGATGGAATGACCGATGCGTTCAAGCAGTTCCTATCCGACAAGTTAAGAAGGAATAAAGGTAACGACCCTCAGCCAGACCCGTTAGAGAAGGTGGTTGAGCTGGTGGATTGGTTCTTTGAAGGAGAATTGAAAACCGTTGATTAGTATGGCAGAAGACAAGACAAAGACGATGATAAAGAACATGAAGCAGATTTTCATGGATGAAAGCTGCTTCGGGAAGTTGGAAGCGCCTTGGAAGCGCGCGCTGCTCGGATTCAAGAAGTTGTCACAAGATTCAAACGTGACAATCTTCACGACGCCGGACACGCTCAAGGCATTGGAAGCGATGTTGGACAAGCACTTCGGAAGGAACGTCGAGAAGGAGTTCTACGACTCCGTGGAAGTGTTAAACGCGGATGGTTCGCAGAAGCTTGACAAGGATGGGCGCCCGGTGTTCGAGCGAAAGAAGCGCATGGAGAAGGTTCGCGAGCTTGAAGTTGCTCCAGTTTACAAGGTGGAGTACACCGATAACGGAAAGATTGGTTTCTTGAATACCGTTCTCAAGGCGATGTCGTGGGATACATGGGTTCTCGATACCAAGAAGAATGTTATTGCCGGTCTGTTCGGTATGAAGGACTACAATTCCATCGTGGAGTTCAAGCGGCAATTAAACTCCGGTTTCATGATGGAAGCCTTCTTGATAGCAGACACGAACGACTGGCAGAACGTCGTCAAGGTGGACGAGGCCGATCTTCGCGAGGTCAAGCCCACGGCAGATGTCAAGAAGTTAACGACAAAATCGGTTATAACGTGATCTTTTTTTCACCTATACTTTCGTGGTCGAGATGGATTTTCACCCTTTTAATCGCAAGGAATTGGGCGACAAAATCACTCTTTCAATAACCATTGGACGCGCTGTTGCATTGACCGGTGGTATAGGAGTAGGCAAGACGTTTCTCGCGCGAGCCGCGATGGACCATATCAAATGCAACGCGATAGAGTTCGACGCGAATTTTCCGATACAAGAAGCCAGGATTCCTAAACAAGCCTTCAGCTTCGGTAAAAGTTATGGCGTTCTGATAGAAGGAATGGAAAACGCAATTGCTGATACTTACAAGATGATAAAGAAGCACGTGTTTAAAGACACTTCAAAAAATGGAGATGGTTTGTGGTATGAATCGAGGTTTCCCACCATCTTTTGCATCTCCAGCAAGTCTAAATTCAAGTTCGGAGAAAAATACTGCGATTTTATAGAAGTACCACCGCTTTCACGAGAAGATATCATCGACGTGTTATCCAGCATAAACAAGAAAGATTTTGCTCCGGATATCTTGTATGTGATAGCGGATTCTTGTAAAGGAGATATACGGAAAGCGATAAACGCCATGCAAATAGGCCGGATAGAGGAGACTGGTAAATACGATAAACTTTCCGACATGGTTAAGGTGTTTCTTGGTTGCGACCCGGAAGATCGAATATCGGTGCTTGCCGATAATAAGGTTGGAGAGTATGGCGGGGTTGGACTGGAGTACCTCATATCACTTGTATCAAGGAACATTAAAGGCTCCGCTGCTGAAGTTAAAAGCGACATGAAAATACTCGACAATGCTTCTCGCTTGAAGTACGTTAACGCGGAAGCTGCGAAGTTAATGCTATGCGGTCTAAACCAAAACCGCGTGAGATTTTTAAAGTGGCCTAAGAAGAAGGTGGATAAGAATGAACCCGGACACGATAATGCAAAAACTAACATGGCTGTCGAAGAGGATTAACCTCCGCGACAAGAAGATGTTATCCCTCGCCTATAACCTACTCGACAAGGCGAAAGCGGATGGATACATCAAGGATGCCCAGTTATTCCAGATAGTCCACGCCTATGTCTCGGCGGCCAAGCTAATGGGATTACACGTTAACTTGTTTCAGTTAAAGAAGATAACCAAGGTTCAAATTGGATTAACTGGATTAGAGTTATACATTAAAACAATAGCGCCTTTACTGAACATCCAGCGAGCTAACTTCTCTTTGCTCGAATACGGGAAGCGGAAGTTAAATCGACACGTGTTAAGCATTCCAGCTTGTGAGATGTTCGTGGATGCACTACAAGGTATAGAGAAGGATTTATCGAAGGTCGTGAATAATGGGAACATGGATAGATACCTCGGGTCGCTGCTGTACGTGGTCACGAGGACGCTAAACGTCCCGCCTTCCTTCGCCGCCGTGTGTCGGATGTTCCACGTGAGCGAGGTAAAAATGCGGGCGGTGATGCCGGTGATAAACGAGATGTTAAACAAGAAGAAGGAGAACGAGAGCAATGAGTGAAACATACGCGCAAAAATACGAGCCTAAATATTATGACGAATTGATAGAATGTGACGAAGTAAAAGAGTTATTCAAATCGAAAACAGCAGATGAGATGCTTAACTACGCGTTCACCGGAACACCAGGAACGAGCAAATCATTGATGGCGAAGATAATCGCGAATGATAAGTTTCCACGAAATAATCACACGTGGAACATGAGCCTTGAAGGGACTAAAGCGAATATAGAATCAGAGGTGATGTCTTTTTGTAGCGAACCGGCGCTTGGTGGAGCGAAATACAAGCTGGCGATATTCAGCGAGGCTGATGGAATAACACCGGCAGCTCAGAAGGCTTTGCGCGTCCCGATGGAGGATTTCGCGGACACGATAAAGATAATCATCACCGCGAATTATCAATCCAAGATAATCGACGCTCTTCTATCTCGTGGTTGCACGATACGGTTTAATAAACCTTCCTTGAAAGGAATCATCGAGTGGGTTAGCCGGATTGCTTCCGGAGAGAAGTTGAAAATAACAGAAGCGCAGATACAAGGCGTTGCTAAGGAAGCTGGCGGAGACTTCAGAAAGGCTGCTAATCTTCTCCAAGGGTGGACCGCGGGAAAGAAGGTGTTCTATAAAGTCAAGACGGAAGTGGATAAGGATATCTCAGATTATCTAAAGGAGATATTAGTACCAGATCTTGACAAGTCAATGACCTTAGCCGAGTCAATGCTACTCAAGTATAACGAGCGTGACCTTGTAAATGATATTACCAGGAAGATCGCGACCAGTACATTACCACAGCTAGTCAAAGCTAATATACTGGTATCTTGTAAAGATCTAGCTCTATCAATAGAACATACTGACTCGTATGTAGCAATACACGGGTTTACTGGAGATCTAATTAAATACATAGCTGCGGTGAAGAAGAAGTGAAGATAATAAGAAAGCTTACATACACGGATAAGAGTTATATCAAGCTAGATGATGAATATCCGTTATCAGCTTATATATACGGAGAAGTTCATAACCTGGATGATGTAGTTAACTTAGATATACTAGCTAGAGATATACTACATAGAAACGGTATAAGATATACTGGAGATCCAATATTATATCTAAAGAATAGCTATACTTGTAGCTACTGGCCTCAATGTGGTAGATTTATACCGGATAATGACGGTGTTAAAGATAGTAGGAGAGCTAAAGGTAACAAGTTCATACGGTGTAGTAAATTAACTAGTAAAGGAGTACAAGGTATATTTGATACTACAATGATAGAGTTCGAGAGGAGAGTAGCTACAATAACTAGTATTAGTGACTCTAGCAGCTTTAATAATAATATTATAGTTCACTAGTAATTACTAGTTATATTAATTATATTTATATAGTATCTTAGCTACGGGAGGAGCGAAGCGACGACCCTCCTCTAGTAAGCTCTAGTAAGCACGCTGAAAATCTTCATTCTCTTGTTTAGAAAGGTTTAAATATCCATATTGATATTCTTCTTTTATCACGAGTTGCGTGATATCTCATGGGTTTGAAGGATAAAAAAGTCTCCGTGATTCTCGCGGAGCCCGCACAATTCCGAACGCAGACTTCACAGTACCAGGCTAAGGTAATGCCAGCCGTGAAGCTTCCAAACGAGTCACCCATCTTTGATCGAGTCAAGAAGGGTGATCCGGTGGAGATGTGGGCTGAATTGGACGGAAAGGACTTGATAATCGTAGCGAGGATTGGAATATCATGAGCAAAAAGACGTTAAACGTCACGGATTGGGGTTTCCTGGATGATCTCGCGGAGTTCAAGGTTTCCGCGGAGGATCTCAAGAAGATCTTCAATGACGAGGTTGAAGAGATTGTCGAGATAGATCCGGAGATTCCAGAAGA